>CABDZA010000143.1_pt1 | contig 16028 bp, 15 predicted proteins | sample 3132091 | NCBI WGS metagenome assembly CABDZA01 (sample SAMEA5534339, study PRJEB31848) | metagenome | biome: tundra; feature: field; material: soil | place: USA | collected 2013-05 | depth 0.45 m
CCCGTCAGCATGCCCGATCGGACGCTGATCGCGGACGTCCTGAAGGCTCACGACCCCTCGACGCTGGAGGCCGGAGAACACACCGAGCTGCGATATCAGATCGCCGGACGGCTGATCTCCCGGCGCGGGCACGGTAAGACGGCGTTTCTGGATGTGCGCGACCTGTCGGGCTCGATCCAGGCGGTCGTGCGGGTGGATGCGCTCGGGCAGGAGACCTACGGCCGCATTCTCAGCCTCGATATTGGAGACATCGTGGGGATCCTGGGCTGCGTGTACGTGACCCAGCGCGGGCAGCTCGCGCTGGCGGTGCTGGAGTGCACGCTGCTCACCAAGACGCTGCGCCCGCCCCCGGACAAGCACCACGGGCTGGGCGACACGGGCACCCGCTACCGCTACCGCGAGCTCGACCTGATCGCCAACGAGGAGACGCGCGCGCTGTTCGTGACGCGCGCGCGGATCGTGGCGGCGATCCGCGAATGGCTCAACGCGCGCAACTTCGTGGAAGTGGAAACGCCGGCCCTGCAGTCGCTGGCCGGCGGCGCCGGCTCGCGGCCGTTCACCACCCATCACAACGCGCTCAACCGCGACCTGTACCTGCGCATCTCCGTCGAGCTGTTCCTCAACCGCTGCATCGTGGGAGGGCTGGAGAACGTCTATGACATGGGCAAGGTGTTCCGCAACGAGGGCATCTCCCACAAGCACAGCCCCGAGTTCACGATCATCGAGTTCATGATGGCCTACGCCGACTACAACGACGTGGCCACGGCCACCGAAGAGATGTTCCGCGACGTCGCCCAGAAGGCGCTGGGGCGCACGGTGATCAAGCGCAACGGCGAAGAGATCGACCTGGCCAGGCCGTGGAAGCGGATCACGATGCGCGAGATCATCCTGGGGAAGACCGGCGTGGACTTCATGGAGGCGGAGCGCGCGCAGCTGGCGGCGGTTCTCGACGAACCGCTCGACCCGGCCGCCACCTGGGCCGAGCTGGTGGCGGACATCTACTCCAAGCTGATCGAGCCCCACATCAACCAGCCCACGCACGTGTTCGACTTCCCGCTGGAGCCGTTCCCGATCACCAAGCGCCACGCCGTGCATCCCGAGCTCGGCGAGCACTTCGACGCGGTCATCGGCGGGATCGAGCTGGTCAGCGGCGACACCGAGCTGAACGATCCGGTCGACCAGTGGCAGCGGTTCGTGGACCAGCGCAAGCGGCGCCTGATCGACGACGAGGACGTGCCCCACCCCAACGACGAGGAATACGCGCGCGCGATCGAGTACGGCTACTCGCCCACGGCGGGCGGCGGCATGGGGGTGGACCGCCTGGTGATGATCCTGACCGAACGCGACACGCTGCGGGAGGTCATCCCGTTCCCGATCGTCAGGGATCTGCAGTGAGCGCCCGCTGTCCTCGCATCGGCAGGGGCCTCCCGTGGAGCCCCTCATGAGCTCCAAGCTGGATCTCGACCCGGGGGTGGTGGCCGCCTGCCGGCAGGCGGGGAGGCAGATCGCCGATCAGGTCGGCGAGCGGATCGCGGGGCGCACGACCGTGTCGGTGGAGCGCAGCGTCACGCGCCTGCTCGGGGTGGACGGCGCGGACGCGCTGGAGGTGCCGCTGCCGAACGTGCTCGTCGAGCACGTCCACGACCGCGGCGGCCTCGGCCGCGGCATCGCCCACTGGCTGGGCAACGCCATGATCCAGACGGGGCGCTCGCCCCAGCAGATCGCCGAGGCGGTGAGCGCCGGGGAGCTCGACCTCCTGGCGCTGGAGCAGGGCGAGGAGGCGGCGGTGCGCGAGCGCGTCACCGGGGAGTGCGCCGCGCGGCTGCGCGAGATCGCCCAGCGCTTTGACGAGCGCCGGGCGATGCGCGAGCGTCTCGGAGACGCCCCCACCCCGCTGCGCTACGTGCTGACGGCGACGGGGAACGTGTATGAGGACGTGGTGCACGCCCGGGCGGTGGCGCAGGCGGGCGGGGACATCGTGGCGGTCATCCGCTCGACCGCGCAGAGCCTGCTCGACTACGTCCCCTACGGCCCGACCACGGAGGGCTACGGCGGCACGTTCGCCACGCAGGCGAACTTCCGCATCATGCGCGAGGCGATGGACGAGTGGTCCGAGCAGCACGGGCGCTACGTGCGGCTGTCGAGCTTCTGCTCGGGCCTGTGCATGTCCGAGATCGCCGCCATGGGTGCGTGGGAGGGCTTCGACAACATGGTCAACGACGCCCTCTACGGGATCCTCTACCGCGACATCAACATCGTCCGCGGGCTGATCGACCAGCGGATCTCGCGCATGATCAACGGCCACTTCGGCGTGGTGATCAACACGGGCGAGGACAACTACCTGCGCACGGCCGACGCGATCGAGGCCGCCCCGTCGGTGACCGCCTCGCAGTTCATCAACCATCAGCTCGCGCTGGACTCCGGCGTGCCCGACGCCCAGATCGGGCTGGGCGACGCGTTCGAGATCGACGTGCCGGTCACCAACGGGCTGCTCTACGAGTGGGCGCAGGCGCAGCTCACCCGCGAGCTGTTCCCGGACTGCCCCGTGAAGTACATGCCGCCGACCAGGCACATGAACGGCAACCTGTTCCGCACCCACGCCGCGGACACGCTGTTCAACCTGGTCACGATCGCCACCGGCCAGGGCATCCAGACGATCGGCGTGCCCACCGAGGGGATCTTCACCCCCCACGTCCACGACCGCGTGCTGGGGCTGCAGAACGTGGATTACGTGTTCAACGCCGCGCGCGATTTGGGCGAGGAGATCGAGTTCAAGCGCGGCGGGATCATCCAGACGCGAGCGCAGCAGGTGCTGGCGGGCGCCCGGGAGCTGCTGGAGCGGATCGCCCAGTCGGGGCTGTTCCAGGCGATCGACGACGCCACCTTCGGCGACGTCAGCCGCAAGATCGACGAGGGCCGCGGGATCGAGGGGATCGTGAGCACGGAGCAGGGCTACTTCAACCCAGTGGTCGGGCTGATGCGCGAGGCCAGCTATGCCTAGGGAGGTGGATCTGGCGGCCGTCAAGCCGTATGCCGACCATCTGGGCGACGGGCTCGTGCAGATGAGCTTCACGCTGCCCGTTCCCCACTCGCTGGCCGCGCGCAGGGCGGCGCTGGAGCTGGCGGGCAAGATGGGCTTCCAGGAGCCGGAGGTCGTCCACTACGAGCCGCTGACGGAGGGCTACACCTACTTCGTGATGTACGGGCGCTGCGTGCAGAGCGTCGATTTCGCGGCGCTGCAGGGCGAGGGCTTCGACATCGAGTACATGAGCGAGGATGAGATCGAGCGCTTCGCCGAGGAGCGCCTGGGGCGCAAGGTGGTGGTGGTCGGCGCGAGCACGGGCTCGGACACGCACAGCGTGGGCATCGACGCGATGCTCAACCTCAAGGGCTACCACGGCCACCACGGCCTGGAGGGCTACCACTCCTTCGAGACCTACAACCTCGGCAGCCAGGTGCCCAACAGCGTGCTGCTGGCCAAGGCGATCGAGGTCGGCGCTGACGCGATCCTGGTCTCACAGACGGTCACCCAGCAGAACCTGCACGTGCACAACCTGACCGAGCTGGTGGAGATGGTCGAGGCGGAGGGCCGGCGCGGGGACATGATCCTCGCGTGCGGAGGGCCGCGCGTCTCCAACGAGCTGGCCAAGGAGCTGGGCTACGACGCGGGCTTCTCCAAAGGCACCGAACCGCAGCACCTGGCCACGTTCATCGTGCGCGAGCTGGCAGCGCGGGTCTCCGCGGCCGGCTGAGAGCGCCGGTGCTGAGCGATCTGACCGCCTCGGCCCGGCGCTTGGCGCTGGTCGGGCTCGCCAAGAACACCGGCAAGACCGTGGCGCTGGCCGCGCTGCTGCGCGAGCTGAAGGGGGCGGGCAGGCGCGTCGGAGTGACGTCTGTCGGGCGCGACGGCGAGGAGCACGACGTGATCGACTCCCGCATCGATAAGCCTCGCGTGCTGCTGGCCGCGGGAAGCCTGGTGGCGACCACCGACGGGCTGCTGAGCGCCAGCGGCATCCCCCACGAGCTGCTGGAGGAGACCGACGTGCGCACCCCCCTCGGCCGTGTGCTGATCGCCCGCCTGCGCGGCCCGGGCGCGATCGAGGTGGCCGGCCCGAGCGCGGCTGCGCAGGTGCGCGCGGTCAGCGACGCGATGCTCGCCCACGGCGCCGAGCAGGTGCTGATCGACGGCGCGATCGACCGGCGCGCGGCATCCTCTCCGGACGTGGCGGACGGCCTGGTGATGTCCACGGGAGCGGTCCTCAGCGAGGACATCGCCGAGGTGGTCGCGCGCACCTACGACGCGGTCGAGCTGGTGCGCCTGCCGATCTTCGATGGGGCGCCCGAGGACGGGCGCCGGATTCGAGTGCTGGCCGACGGCGACGGCTCGACCGCTGGCATCGTTGTCGACGAGGCGCTCGCGGCGGTCGTGCTCCCGCCCGGCTTCGTCCTCTCCAGCGAGGGCCACGAGATCGCTCGGCTGCTGGACGAGCATCCCGACGCGCGGCGGCTGATCGTCACGGGGGCGCTGCCCGACCGCTTCCTGCGCGAGCTGGCGACGGGCGCGCGCCGCCGCGGCCGTCAGCTGACCGTGGTCGTGGCCGACGCCACGCGCGTGTTCCTGGCCGAGCGGGGCGTCGAGTGGTACGGCCGTCAGGGCATCGGCATGCAGGTCCTGCGCCCGATCGAGCTGCTCGCGCTGACCGTCAATCCGCTGGCGCCCCGGTCACACAGCTTCGACTCGGGCGAGCTGCGGGCGCTGCTCGGCGAGGCGATCGCGGACGTGCCGATCTTCGACGTGCTGCACCCCGAATACGGCGGCTCCCAGGAGCCCGCGGGGCTGTAGGGCGCGGCTGGCCCTACTTGATGTTGGCGAAGTAGTCGGCGTTGATCTGCGTGTACTTGCCCCACTCCTCCGGGAGCTGGTCCTCGGCGAAGCACGCGTCCACCGGGCACGCCTCGACGCAGGCGTCGCAGTCGATGCACTCCTCGGGGTCGATGTAGAGCATCTCGGCCGCGTCGTATCCGGGCTCGTCGGGCGTCGGGTGGATGCAGTCCACGGGGCACACCTCGACACAGGAGTTGTCCTTGGTGCCAATGCACGGCTCGGCGATCACGTAGGCCATTCGCTTCTTTCTTTGGGTCGATTTGCGGGGGTTCGCAGCGGCAGACGCATATTGTACGAAGCATGATCCTGCTTACGGGCGCGACCGGCCTGGTGGGCTCCACGCTGCTGCGCCGGCTGCTCGCCGAACGGACCCAGGTCCGCTGCCTGGTGCGCGACCCGCGGCGCCTGGGGCCCCAGCGCGTACGCGTGCAGATCGCCCTCGGCGACCTGACGGACCCGCCCTCCTTCCGCAACGCCCTGCGCGGCGTGCAGACGGTGGTCCACCTGGCCGCCTCGATCCGCGACCAGCCGCACGGCTCGATCGAGGAGCTGAACGGCATCGCCACCTGGCGGATGGTCGAGGCGGCGGAGCGCCAGGGCGTGGAGCGCTTCGTGTTCTTCTCCGCGCTCGGCGCCTCGCCGCACCACCGCACGCGCTGCCTGCGCGCCAAGGCGCTGGCGGAGCAGGCCGTGCGCGAGGCGGACCTGAGCTCTGTGGTGTTCGCGCCCTCGATCATCTACGCGCCGGGCGACCAGTGGCTGACGCTGCTCGAACGTCTGGCACTGCTCCCGGTGATGCCCGTCGCGGGGCGCGGTCGCGCCGTCTTCCAGCCGATCTGGGCGGAGGACGTGGCCGACTGCGTCATGGCCAGCCTGCGCGCGGACTCCTCCCGGCCCCACGTGCGCCACGAGCTGGCGGGCCCGGAGACGATCAGCCACAACGAGATCGTGCGCACGGTCCTGCGCTCGCTGGGCCGCAGGCGCGCGCTCCTGCACGTCCCCACGCCGATCGTCTCGCGCGGGCTGCGGCTGCTGGAGCGGGCGGTCGGCCCGAGCGCGTTCGCCACGTGGGATGAGGCGGAGCTGATGGAGGTGGCGAGCACCTCCGCGCGGGGAGCGGCCGACGCGGAAGCGCTGGGGGTCGGGCCGCAGCGGATGGCCGCCGTGCTGGGCACCCGCTGAGCGCCCCTCGACCCTCTCAGCCGCGCCGCGCTACTCGGCCACGGCCTGTGCGACGGTCGGCCGGCGCTCGGCCCACGGTCGCGCCGCTTCCAGCTGGGCGGCGAGCGCCAGCAGCGGGCCCTCGCCGGCGGGGCGCCCGACCAGCTGCACGCCCAGCGGCAGCCCGTCCTCGCCCTCGAACAGCGGCACCGAGATGCCGGGCTGGCCGGTGGCGTTGAACACGGGCGTGAACGGCGTGAACAGGCCCGAGCGGGTGAACGTGGCCATCGGTTCCGGCGCGGAGGTGTCCAGCGTGCCCAGCGGCAGCGGGCGCTCGGCGAGCGCTGGGGTGAGCAGCGCGTCGTAGGGCAGCAGGAACGAGACCAGGCGGCGGGCGACCGCCTGCAGGCGCACGGCCGCGCCCATGCCGTCGACGGCGTTCAGTCTCTGGATCATGGAGTAGATCGCCCAGCTCATCGGCTCCATGTCATCGGCGCTCGGGGTGCGCCCGGCGACCATGCCGGAGTAGGCGATCGACAGCGCGATGTGGTTGGAGAAGACCGCGCCGAACAGCTCCTGCAGCCCGTCGACCTGCCACGGCGGGTCGACCTCCTCGACCTCGTGACCGAGCGAGCGCAGCAGCTCTGCGGCCTCGCCGACTGCGCGGGCGCACATCGGATCGACGGGCGTGCCGGGGACGGGAGGGAGCGTGGTGGCCGCGATCCGCAGCCTGCCCGCGTCTCCGGCGGCGCTCCGCGCGAACGGCTCTGCGGGCTCGGGCGCCCAGGTGGCATCTCCGGGCTCGTAGCCGGCGAGCACGTCGAGGATCGCGGCGGTGTCGGCGACCGTGCGCGTGAGCATCCCGTCGATCCCCAGCGAGGAGTCCCCGAGCTCCGGCGCCGCGGAGATGCGCCCGCGGGAGGGCTTCAGGCCGACCAGCCCGCAGCAGGCGGCGGGGATGCGCACCGAGCCGCCGCCGTCGTTGCCGTGGGCGACCGGCAGCATGCCGCTGGCCACGGCCGCGGCGGCGCCGCCGGAGGATCCGCCGGGCGTGCGCTCGAGATCCCAGGGGTTGCGCGTCGGCCCGAAGATCTGCGCCTCGCTGACGGGCAGGATGCCGTACTCGGGCAGCGTGGTGGTGCCCACGATCACGAAGCCGGCCTCCTTCAGGCGGCGCGTGACGTTGTGGTCGTAGTCGCACATGTTCTGGGCCATCAGCGGGCAGCCGTAGGTCAGGCGCAGGCCCTGAACGGGGCGGTTGTTCTTGATCGCGGTCGGCACCCCCGCGAACGGGCGCTCGTCGCCCGGCTTGACGGCGTCGGCCGTGGCGAGCGCGCGCTCGGCGTCGATGTCCACGAAGGCGTTCAGCGCCGGGTTGAGCTCCTCGATCCGCTCCAGCGAGGCCTCGACCAGCTCGCGCGCGGAGATCTCCCCCGAGCGCACCATCCCCGCGAGCTCGATCGCGGAGCGAAGCATCAGATCGCTGTCGGCCACTGTTCCTCCTCAAGGACGCGTGCTCGGGCGGTGGGCGGACGGGCATCCGCTCACGAGGAGCCTACCCGCGCGGGCATTCCTGCGACCATGTGGGCCTGCCCACAAGGCAGCCACCCCGTCAAGCATCAAGCTCAGAAAGCGAGTGCCATGAGCGCGGTTCAGTCAGCAGGAGAGGTCCAATCGGGCCTGGAAGGAGTCGTCGCCTTCGCCACGGAGATCGCGGAGCCCGACAAAGAGGGTGGCGCGCTGCGCTACCGCGGCGTCGACATCGAAGACCTGGTCGGCGTAATCCCCTACGAGCAGGTGTGGGGCCTGCTGGTGGACGGCCGCTTCAAGCCGGGCCTGCCGCCGGCGGAACCGCACGCGCTCACGGTCCGCTCGGGCGACCATCGCGTGGACGTCCAGGCGGCGCTCGCGATGCTGGCGCCGGAGTGGGGCTTCGGGCAGCTGATCGACATCACCGACGAGGAGGCCCGCGACAACCTCGCGCGCGCGTCGGTGATGGCGCTGTCCTTCGTTGCGCAGTCCGCGCGCGAGGCCGGGCAGCCCCCGGTTCCCCAGGCGGAGATCGACGAGGGACGGACGATCCCCGAGCGCTTCATGATCCGCTGGCGCGGCGAGGCCAACCCCGATCACGTCAAGGCGATCGACGCCTACTGGGTCTCGGCGGCCGAGCACGGCATGAACGCCTCGACGTTCACCGCCCGCGTGGTGGCCTCGACCGGCGCGGACTGCGCCGCGGCGCTGTCGGCTGCGGTGGGCGCCCTGTCGGGTCCCCTCCACGGCGGCGCGCCCTCGCGCGTGCTGAAGATGCTCGACGAAGTGGAACAGACGGGCAACGCCGAGCAGTGGGTCTCCGAGGCCCTGGACCGCGGCGATCGGCTGATGGGCTTCGGCCACCGCATCTACCGCGCCGAAGATCCCCGCGCGCGGGTGCTGCGCCAGACCTGCCGCGAGCTCGCCTCACCCCGCTTCCAGGCCGCGGAGGCGCTGGAGAAGGCGGCGCTCGCAGAGCTGCACGCCCGCCGACCCGACCGGGTCTTGGCGACCAACGTCGAGTTCTGGTCCGCGGTGATCCTCGACCTGGCGGAAGTCCCGCCGGAGCTGTTCACGCCGATGTTCACGTGCGCGCGCGTGGCCGGCTGGTCCGCGCACATCCTCGAGCAGAAGCGCGAGGCCAAGCTGATCCGCCCGACCGCCAAGTACGTCGGCGAGGGGCCGCGGACGGTGGCGGAGGTGGAAGGGGTCTGAATCCAGCGGACGCCTGAAGAGCCGAGGGCCCGGCATCATGCCGGGCCCTCGGTACGCCTATCGGCAGCTGCGCGTGGCAGCTGAGCCGCTTGCTACATCATCCCCGACATGTCCGGCATCCCGCCGCCACCGCCGCCGGCGCCTTCCTTCTCCGGGACCTCCGCGACGATCGCCTCGGTCGTCAGGATGTTCTTGGCGATGGACGCCGCGTTCTGCAGAGCAGAGCGCGTGACCATGGCCGGGTCGATGATGCCGGCGGCGACGAGATCGACGATCTCGTTCGTGGCCGCGTTCAGGCCCTGGCCTTTCTTGGCCTTGCGCACGTCGTTGACCACGACGGAGCCCTCCAGGCCCGCGTTCTCCGCGAGCTGACGCAGCGGCTCCTCCAGCGCGCGGAGCACGATGCGGGCGCCCGTGCGCTCGTCATCGGAACCGTCGGCTGAGGTGCCGCTTGCGTTGATGCTGACTGCTTTGGAGGCCTCCAGCAGCGCGACTCCGCCGCCGGGAACGATGCCCTCCTCGAGCGCCGCCCGGGTTGCCTGCAGCGCGTCCTCGACGCGGTGCTTCTTCTCCTTCATCTCCGTCTCGGTGGCCGCTCCGACCTTCACCACGGCGACGCCGCCGGAGAGCTTTGCCAGGCGCTCCTGCAGCTTCTCGCGGTCGAAGTCCGAGTCGGTGTTCTCGATTTCGGCTTTGATCTGGTTGATGCGACCCTTGATCGCGGTCGCGTCACCGGCGCCGTCCACGATCGTGGTCGTGTCCTTGGCCACCACCACGCGACGTGCGCGCCCGAGCTGGGAGAGCTGGGTGTTCTCCAGCTTCAGGCCCATGTCCTCCGTGATCACCTCGGCGTTGGTCAGGATCGCGATGTCCTCCAGCATCCGCTTGCGGCGGTCGCCGAAGCCCGGAGCCTTGACTGCCACGCCCGTGAACGTCCCGCGCAGCTTGTTCACGACCAGCGTCGCCAGCGACTCGCCCTCGACGTCCTCGGCGATGATCAGGATCGGCTTGCCGCTCTGGATCACTGCCTCGAGCACCGGCAGCACGTCGCGAACCGAGCCGATCTTCGAGTTGGCGATCAGGATGTAGGGGTCCTCCAGGGTCGCCTCCATGCGGTCCTGGTCGGTGACCATGTAGGGCGAGATGTAGCCCTTGTCGAACTGCATGCCCTCGGTGAACTCCAGGTCCATGCCGAACGTCTGGCCCTCCTCGACGTTTACCACGCCGTCCTTGCCGACCTTCTCGATCGCGTCCGCGATCACGTCGCCGATCTCGTCATCACCGGCGGAGATCGTCGCCACGCGGGCGATCTGGTCCTTGCCGGAGACCTCCTTGGACTGCGAGGCGATGTTCTGAACGACCTCGTCCACAGCCTTCTCGATGCCGCGCTTGAGCGCCAGCGGGTTGGCGCCGGCCGCCACGTTCTTCAGACCCTGGCGAACGATCGCCTGGGCGAGCACGGTGGCGGTGGTGGTGCCGTCGCCGGCCACGTCGTTGGTGGCGGTCGCCACCTCGCGGACCAGCTGTGCACCCTGATTCTCGAAGACGTCCTCCACCTCGATCTCACGAGCGATGGTGACACCGTCGTTGGTGATCGTCGGCGCGCCGAACTTCTTGTCGAGCACCACATAGCGGCCCTTGGGGCCGAGCGTGACCTTGACCGCGTTAGCGACCGCGTCGACGCCAGCCTCGAGCGATTTGCGCGCCTCTGAGCCGTACTTCAGTTCCTTGTGAGCCATGTTTCCTCAGATCTCCTTAGGACTCGACGCGGGCGAGGATATCGGACTCGCGCAACACGAGCAGATCCTCCCCGTCGACCTTGATCTCGGTCCCGCCGTACTTGCTGTAGAGGACCTCGTCGCCCTTCTTCACGTCCAGCGGGATGCGCTTGCCGTCCTCGTCCATCTTGCCGTCGCCGACTGCGAGGACCTTGCCCTTCTGCGGCTTCTCCTTGGCTGTCTCGGGGAGGACGATGCCACTTGCAGTGGTCTGCTCCTCCTCGATCGCCCGCACGATCAGGCGATCGCCCAGGGGCTTGAGCTTCATGTTGAAAAACCTCCGTCTAGAGAGTGCGACCGGCGATTCTCCGCCCGTTGTGGTGGGCCGAGCCGCCTCTTTGGCACTCTCGTGGGAGAGTGCCAGCTGCTCACCCAATATATAGAAGATCCGGCCGGGATCAAGGACCAATTGGCAGTCTCGGGTGGCGACTGCCAATCGCGCGGGCCGAAAGCGTCGATGCACGGCCGCCCACACGGCCGGCGGGGGCTAGTTCTGCGCCCCGCCGAAGCCCTTCATCGCCTCGGTCATCCCCGTCGGGTTGTCCAGGATCTGGGAGAAGCGCACCACCGTGACCGTGTCCTCGGTGGTCACGTCGCGGCCGTAGATCTGCTCGAGGAAGTTGATCAGCTCCTCGTGGCGGCGGAACTCGGGGTTGTCGTGCTTGATGTCCCGCGGGGAGAGGTCCGCCAGCTTCATCACCTCCACGTGGTCGATCACCGCTTCGAAGATCCGTTCGCGCGGCGAGTACTGGTAGCCGATCGTCACCAGCACCGCCTGGTTCCTGCGGTACTTGCCCGACTTGTCGCCCAGGCGGATGGTGGCCGTCTTGCGACCCCGCTTGAGCTCGTCGGCGAAGATCGTGGAGTAGAAGTTCAGGACCTGCATCGCGCCCGCAGGCTATCGGTCTTTGTCCAGGTAGGCGAGCGCGAGCGTGACCATCTCGCGCTCGGCCGTGTGGCTGAGGGCCGTCTCGGCCTCCGTCAGGGCGATCCAGCGGACCTCCTCCACCTCGTCGTCGTGGTCGGCCGTGTCGCCTTCCACGAAGGAGAACAGGAAGAACGCCACCGTCTTGCCGATCGTGCGCCCTTCGCGGCGATACCAGTAGCGCGACTCGCCCAGCTCGCAGACCGGCTCCGCCACGATCCCCGTCTCCTCGCGCACCTCGCGCCCCGCCGCCTCGATCGGGGTCTCGCCCGGGTCCACGTGGCCCTTGGGCAGCGCCAGCACGCGCGAGCCGTCCGCGGCCGTGCGGGTGGGCACGATCACCGCCACCTGCCCGTCGCGGACGACCACGCCGCCGGCTGAGAACTCGTGCGAGCCGCCGCGCGAGCGCTTGGAGGACCCCGAGGACCGGGAGGGCCTAGAAGACATACTGCTTGAGCGCCTCCGCGTCGTGGACCACCAGGCGCCCGCGGCCCTGGGAGATCACCCCGGCGCGCTCCAGCACCGCCAGGAAGCGGCTGGCGGACTCGCGCGAGGAGCCCGCCAGCTGCGCCAGGTCGGCCTGGGTGGCCGTGACCAGCACGTCGGAGCGCTCCTCGCCGGCGGCGATCTCCTGCTCGACCAGCTCGCTGAGCACCACCGCCACGCGACTCTGCACCGTCTGGAACGACTGGCGCGAGAGGCGCTCGTTCATCTCGCGCAGGCGCCTGCCGAGGGCGATGACCAGGCGCGCGGCAATGGCGGGGTGTTCGCCCATCAGCCTGCGCATGTCCGGGCCGAGCACGCCGACGACGTTGGTGGGCTCGATCGCCTCCACGGTGGCCGAGCGGCGCTCGTCCTCGAACATGGCCAGCTCGCCGAAGATGTCCCCCGGTCCGAACGTGGCCAGCGTGATCGTGCGCCCGTCGCCATGCGTGCGGATCGCGCGGACGTGCCCCTCGCGCACCACATAGCAGGTGTCGCTGGCGTCGCCCTCGCGGAAGACCGCCTGGCCGGGCTCGAAGTCGCGCGGAACGGCCACCTCGGCGATCCGCTCCAGGTCGCTGCGCTCCAGCGTGGAGAAGGCCGGCACCCTCCCGAGCAGATCCACCACCTCGGCTGATCGCGTGGGCGCCATTGCCCACGGAATACCACACCGGCCTTTGCCGGCCGTTGCCCACGCCGCGGACGCCGGGCGCCGCTATGGTCACATCATGGCCAGCTCGAAGCGCGCCCGTCTGCTCGTCCTGCTGTGGAGCCTCGCGGCACTCGGATCGGCGCCCGCGCTCGCCGCCTCCTCATCATCATCAAGAGACGCAACCGCCGCGGTCAAGGCGCGCGCCCTGCTGACCTCGCGCGAACTGTGGGCCACCGTCGACGTGTGCAGCCCGAGCGACCAGCCCAACACGGTCGGCGTCCGCGGCTCGATGCCCGGCGACGGCAAGGCGGGCGAGAGGATGTTCATGAGCTTCCGCCTGCAGTATCTGAACGCCGCCAGGACCTGGGTCGACCTCCTCGGCAGCGCCAGCCCCAGCTTCGTGTCCGTGGGCGGCGCCAGCACCGCGCGCCAGGGCGGGCGCAGCTTTCAGCTGGTGCCCGTGGCCGGGAAGCCCGCGGTGACGCTGCGCGGGGTGGTGGACTTCCAGTGGCGCCGCGGCAGGACCGTGCTGCTGAGCACCTCGCGCGCGAGCACCGTCGGGCACAAGAGCCTCGCGGGAGCGGACCCGGCCGGCTTCAGCGCCGCTACGTGCCTGATCGGCTGAACAGCCGCGGATCGTTGGTGATGATGCCGTCCACGCCCATGGCGCTCAGCTTGGCGATCATCCGCGCGTCGTCCACCGTCCACACGTAGAGCTCGCCCCCGCCTTCCGCCACCGCCGCGACCAGCGCCGGCGTGACCACGCGCCAGTGGGCCATGATCGCGTCGAAGCGGCCTTCGCGCAGGGCCGTGCGGGCGCGGCGGGGCAGCGTCGCGCGGTAACCCGTGAGGAGCGCCAGCGCGGGGATCGCGGTGAGCATGTCCGTGGTGTAGTCGCGGCGCACGCGCGGCACCGACCAGCCGAGGCGCAGCGCGGGCTCCGCCGCCCGGATCTGGGCCAGGCCGGACGGGAACATGCCGCTGATCAGCGTGCGCGAGACCAGCCCGCAGTCGCGCAGGGCGCCCAGCACGCGCAGCTCGTAGCCGGGGAGCTTGATGTCCACGTCGAGCTCGAGGCCCGCAAATGCGGGGCCGGCCAGGTGCTCGAGCGCCTCCTCGAAGCTCAGCGGCGCGCGCGAGCGCATGTCCTCGTGGTCGTGGGCCACCAGCAGCCGGCCGCTGCCGTCCGGGCGCTCGCTGAGCACGTCCAGCTCGATCATGTCCACGTCGTGGCGCAACGCCGCGTCGAAGCTCGCCAGCGTGTTGCCCGGCTCGATGTGGTGGGCGCCCTTGTGGCCCACGCGGCGCGGGCGCCCCAACGTCGGATCACTCATGGCGCCCACCATCGCAGAGTCCCGGCACCGGGGCGGGCCGCCCCGCGGCGCCGTGCCTCGGACCGCGCGACTCAGACCGCGCGAAGCGGTTTGCGCGCGGCTGCGATCGTCTCGATCGCGGTCTTGGCCCCGACGTAGGGCGCCAGCACGGTGAAGGCGAGCTGGTCCACGAGCGAAGGCAGGCGGGAGAGGCGGTCGTTGGCCACGTAGGTGCCGATGGTCCCCCAGACCGCGCCGGTGACCGCTTCGAGCGCCACCGCCGGGCCGCGCTGGGGCTCGGGGCCGGTCTCGGTCAGGAGCTTCGTGAAGCCCTCCACCGAGCGCGTCATGCGCCCGATCATCCCGGGACCGACTTCGAACAGGTTGATGAACGCGATCCGCAGCAGCGCCTGGTGCGCGACCAGGTACTCCACGAACGCCGCCATCGCCGCGTAGACCGCCTCGGGCCAGGAGCCTGCGCTCTGCATGCTGGGCTTCACCGACTCCAGCGCTTCCTGGACGAATTCGTCCAGCACCGCCAGGAAGCACTGTTCCTTGTTGGCGAACTGCTTGTGGAACGCCTCCGTGGAGATCCCCGCGAACTGCGCGATCTGCGGATCGGTGAGATTCGCGTAGCCCGAGTCCAGGGTCAGGTGCACCACCGAGCCGAGCACCCGCGCGCGCCTGTCGTCGCGCGCCAGGAACGCCGCGGGCGTGGGCGGCACGTGCGCCGGCCTGGCCATGCCGAGCATCCCCAGGCGAGCGGCCGCGGGCGTGCGGTAGGACTCGATCCAGTCGAGCACTTCGTCGGTGAGCGTGTACAGCTCGCGCTCGCGCTGCTCCAGCATGCGTATGAACACCACGTGGCGCACCCCGCCGACCACCGCCCGCGCGGTCAGCTTCGGGAACCCCACCTCCTCGGGCGCCGTCTGGAAGGCGCTCGCCACGAGGCGCTCGAAGGTGAAGCCGGCGAGCTGCAGGCGCTCCCGCGCCTTCGGGCCGATCCCCAGCGCGTCCACCAGCACCAGGCGCGGACCCTTGGGCGACTCCGGCACCTCGTCGAGCAGCGCCTTGCAGGCCGCGTGCAGGCGATTGGCCCAGCCGCGTTCGCTCGCCCACGCCTCGAGCATGCGCTTGCGCGTGCCCGCCACCACGATGTCGTAGGTGCCCAGGAAGCACTGCTCCTTGTTGGCGAACTGCTCGTAGAAGGCTCTGCGCGAGACGCCCGCCAGGCCGATCACGTGCGCCACGGTGGTGGCGTGGTAGCCCCGCTGGGAGACCGCCTCGATCATCGCACCGTAGAGACGGGCTCGCTGGTTGCGAGCAACCTCCTCTCTGTCCATACCGTTCGGTCCGTGCGGCAACCTCCGGTACAGCGGTGCGAGCTGGCCCCTTGTTCTACTCATCCCCACGGTTCTAGAAAGTAGACGATCTGGCTTTCAAAAAGCAAGACCCTGATACGTGTCTAATAACAAGCAGGTTCGAACGATTCCAGTGCTGTCTCCATCACGTCCAAACGTCCGACAGACAAATGGATTCGCACCATCGCACGCAAACGCCCGGAGCTTGCGGGAGCGGCGGCTGAGGATGCGCAATCGGCTGCTGCGAGCTCGTCCGGCTGCGCGGCCCCCCCCGCCGCGCGCGGCGGGGGTTCAGGCGGTGAGCGTGAGCCGGCGCGGGCCGGATTGGAAGCCGAGCTCCACCAGCACCCCCACCAGCTCGGAGGAGATCGCGGGCTGACCGTCGATGCGCTCGAGCGCCAGCTTGGGCACGCGCCCGGCTCGCACGGCGTCGGCGAGCGCCTCCAGCGCCTCGCGCAGCGGACTCGGCTCACGTCCGGGCTGGGTGCGGACGCTCGCGGCCGTCCGTCGAGACGCCTCGGCGAGCGTGACCAGGCCGCGCCCGCCGCGCTCGACGTACAGGACGGGCTCGTCCTGTACCAGGACCACGTGGGCGCCGGCCACGCGCGCGGCTCGGGCGGGGCGGGCCGCGATCTCCTCGCGCTTGGGCCACGGCAGCGCCGCGCCGTAGGGCTGGGCCGGATCGGCCGCGCAGATCACCAGCGTGCGCGCGCGCTCGGGCGAGG
>CABDZA010000144.1_pt1 | contig 16028 bp, 16 predicted proteins | sample 3132091 | NCBI WGS metagenome assembly CABDZA01 (sample SAMEA5534339, study PRJEB31848) | metagenome | biome: tundra; feature: field; material: soil | place: USA | collected 2013-05 | depth 0.45 m
TCCCGTTGAACACGAACGCCGCATTCCATGCGCTGCCGTTGGTGGAGCCGATCGCGAATGGTCGATCGTGCGCGGGCGCGATCAGCGTCGCGGTCAGCCACGACAGCGCCACGGCCACGTACACGACCCCCGCGAGCCCCAGCTGCAGCACTCGCCGCAGACGGCCGCCGGGCAGCCCCAGATAGGCCAGGACGGCGATCCCCGGCAGTGCCACCAGCGACTCCATCAGCTTCACGTTGAACGCCAGCCCGAGCACGGCCGCGCCCGCCAGCAGCCACGCGCGGCGTCCGTCCTGCACCGCGCGCAGCACGAGCAGCAGCGCCAGCACGATCAGCGCCATCATCACCGCGTCCATGGTGTCGCTGCGCGAGGTGATCACCGCCACGGGCAGCACGGCGAGGCCGAGGGCCGCGGCGATCCCCGCCGCCGCGCTCCACATCCGGCGCACGGCCGCGAACAGCAGCGGCACGGCCGCGGTCCCGGCGAGCACCTCGGGCAGCTTCAGCGTGGTCGAGCTGAACCCGAGCAGCTTCACGCTGGCGACCTGCAGCCAGAGATCGACCGGCGGCTTGTCGATCGACACGCTGCCGCCGGGCTCGAACGCGCCGAAGAAGAAGTTGTGCCAGGACATGCCCATGCTGCGCACGGCGGCGTCGTAGAAGGGGTCGGGCGAGACCTTGCCGATATACACCAGGCGCAGCACCGCGGCAGCAAGCGTGATCAGGGCCACCGCGGCCCACTCGGCTGCTCTTCCCGGTCTCCTCATGCCGGGGACGCTAGTCTCATCGGCTCGTGGCGGGCGAGACGGACAACGGCGAGGATCAGGCCAGCGGGTCGCATGAGCCGCGGGAGTGTATGCCCTGTCGCGGCACCGGACAGGTGATCTCCAACCTCGGCGGCACGCCCGGAAAGATAACCTGCCCGTGGTGCGGCGGCGGCGGCGTGCGCGTGCCCGGCACCGACGCCCAGGCGCACTGGCCCCGCGAGGGAGCTCAGGCCGATGCTCAGGGAGATGCGCGCGGTGAGGCGCCCGAGCCCGCCGGCTGACGCTCATCCCGAGCCGGCGCCGGCCGCGAGCGCCCGCACATGCTGCGGGCCCGGATGATCATGTGTCCACGTTTGCTCATTCAGAGCTAAAGATCACGCGCGCGCAGACCGATGCAGGGGCGAAAGCCAGCATTAACGTGCCAGGGCAGAGCGTCATTAGGGACGCGTAGCAAAGCCGGCGGCCTCGAGTGAATCATTTCACCTGAGGGCGTACCGCCTTTTCAGAGGGCGGTGGAACTGAGGGCTGGCGTCCTTGTAATCGGATCCTAGGAGGATTCACATGTTGTATCGACTGCGCCAGCGCTCGAAGGATGAGGGTGGTTTTACCCTCATCGAGCTCCTGGTCGTCATCCTGATCATCGGCATTCTCGCCGCGATCGCGATTCCGTCGTTCCTGAACCAGAAGAGCAAGGCCAACGACGCCTCGGCGAAGGAGCTGGCTCGTACGGCCCAGACGACGATGGAGACGGCAGCCACCGACAACAACGGCAGCTACGCGCTCATGACCTCAAATGCAGAACTCCAGAAAATCGAGCCAACGATCCCGATTGTTGCGGGAGGCAACGCAGCCTACCTGAGCGCCGCGTTGGGGTCAGCGACCGGCTACGCCGTGACCGCCACGGCTGGAACGAGCGGCGACACATTCACGATCACGAACGCCTCAGGTGCCATCACCCGCACATGCCTGCCCGTAGGCAAAGGCGGTTGTCCGGCGAGCGGCAATTGGTAGATCCCGATGCGAGGCAGCGCGCCTCGCAATGAAATCGCAACGAAGGGGCGGCGTATACGCCGCCCCTTCGCGTTGCCGAGGTCACTCCGTCCAGGGGCGCTTCACCGGCTTCAAGGTCTTGCGCGCGTGCGCCGATCCACGGGCTGACAAAGCCAGTGCTGAGGCCAGGGCAGCATCTGTGACGGGTGCGTAGCGAAGCCGGCGGCTCTCGTCAGGGGACCGCATCGCCGCTTGAGGCGATTACCAAGGACTGGCGTCCATATAGGACGGATCCGAGGAGGATCGATATGTTGTATCGACTGCGCCAGCGCTCGAAGGACGAGGGTGGTTTTACCCTCATCGAGCTCCTGGTGGTCATCCTGATCATCGGCATTCTCGCCGCAATCGCCATTCCGTCGTTCCTGAGCCAGAAGAGCAAGGCCAACGACGCGTCGGCGAAGGAGCTGGCACGCACCGCCCAGACGACGATGGAGACCGCGGCCACCGACAACGGCGGCAGCTACGCGCTCATGACCGAACCTGCGAAGCTGCAGGAACTTGAGAAGACGATTCCCATCGCAGAAGCTGGCGGGAACGCCTACCTCAGTGAAGCGCTGGGTTCCGCCACCGGCTACAAAGTTGTGGCGAAAGCCAGCGCGAGCAGTGGCGACAAGTTCACCATCGAAAACGCCGAAGGCGTGATCACCCGCAGCTGCACGACGGCCGGCAAAGGCGGCTGTCCCGCCGGCGGCAAATGGTAGGAGTCGCACCACAAGCCGCGCGCACCTGAGAGATGCTGGGGGGCGCCAAGTCCCTCCAGCATCAGCTTTTCGTGTGGTGGCGCTCAAGGGCGGCTCCGTAGCCGCCGATCATGCTCTCATGGAGGCAGTCACCTTCGCTGGCGTTCTCGGCGCAATCGTCGGCTCGTTCCTGAACGTCGTCGCCTACCGCCTGCCGCGCCACGAGTCGCTCATCAAGCCGGCCTCGCGCTGCCCCAAGTGCGGGACGCCCGTGAAGCCCTACGACAACATCCCGATCCTCTCCTGGCTGGTGCTACGCGGCCGCTGCCGCAGCTGCGGGCAGCCGATATCGCCGCGCTATCCGCTGGTGGAGGCGCTCACGGCGGCGCTGTGCGTGGGCGCGGTGCTCGCGCACCACACGGCGAGCGGCATCGCGCTGGGCGTGGCGCTGATCCTGATCGTGGTTCCGGCCGCGCTGATCGACCTCGAGCACCGGATCATCCCCAACCGGATAACCGCGCTCGGCGCGGTGTTCGCATTGCTGATCGGCCTTGCGCTCGATCCGAGCGGCGAGCCGGGGCGTCTGATCGCGGGAGTGGGCGCCGGCGGCTTCCTGCTGCTGGCCGCCCTGGCCTACCCAGGCGGGATGGGCATGGGCGACGTCAAGCTCGCGGGCATGATGGGCCTGTTCCTCGGCGCGGCCGTTGCCCCCGCGATCCTGATCGCGCTGGTCGCGGGCGTGTGCCTGGGAGCTGTCGTGATCGCGCGCAAGGGCGCGCAGGAGGGGCGCAAGACGGCCGTCCCGTTCGGCCCGTTCCTCGCCCTCGGCGCACTGTTCGCGGTTTTCCTCGGGCAGCAGACGGTCGATGTCTACGTCAATCACTTCCTTCACTAAAGCGTCGCCGTCCTGACGCCGATACCCCACCTGCGGGCGATCCGCCCAACGGCTGAAGCGCCCACCCTGAGATGCGACTCCCTTCACGAATCCCCCCACTGAGCTTGAAGCTCGGTGTCAACTTCGGCCGCCGGTCGGGAGCCGACATCGTGGGCCTGGACATCCAGCCCGGCTTCGTCGCCGCGGTGCGGGCGCGCGTGAACGGCTCGATCCTCGCCGAGGAGGCCGCCAGCCTGCCGCTGCCGGCCGACACGGTGCGCGACGGCGAAGTGATGGACCAGGAAGCCCTCAGCGACGCCCTACGCGAGCTGTTCAGCAAGAGCGCGCTCGATCGACGCGTACGCGTCGGCGTCGCCAACCAGCGCACGGTGCTGCGCACGCTCGAGCTGCCCCCGCTGACCGACCGCAAGGAACTGGCCGCCGCCGTCCGCTTCCAGGCCCAGGAGCAGGTGCCGATGCCGCTCAGCAACGCCGTCCTGGACTTTCACCCGCTGGGGATCGTGGACACGCCCGCCGGCCCCCGCCAACGGGTGGTGCTCGTGGCCGCCCAGCGCGACATGATCGAACGCCTGCTCGCCGCCGTACGCCAGGCCGGCCTGAGCCCCGAGGGCGTGGACCTGTCGGCGTTCGCGCTGATCCGCTCGCTCTACCGCCCCGAACCGGAGCCGGCCGGCCGTGTCCTCTACCTGAACGTCGATGGGCTCACCAACCTGGCGATCGCCGAGGGCACCGTCTGCCGCTTCACCCGCGTCGTGGGCAGCGGACTGGAGGGGATCGCCAGCGAGCTGGCCGAGCGGCGCGGCATCGCGTTGGTGCACGCCCGCGAGCTGCTTGCCGCCGTCGATCTCGCGGCTCCTGCTCCAGTCGAGCAGGCAGCGAGCGTGACCGACACCGAGACGCAGGATGAGAATGCGCGAGGCGACGATCAGATCGAGGAACGCGAGCGCCAGGATGACAGCGAGCGCGCGATGAGCTTCGCGGAGATGTCCGCGGTCCCGACGCCCGCGCCGCAAGCGCCCGCTGACGCCGATGTCCGAGCCCTGCTCGAGAACGGCATCCGCGAGCTCTCCGGCGAGGTCCGCAACTCACTTGACTTCCACCGCTCCCAGGAGGGCGGGGGCGAGGTCTCCCACGTCGTGCTGAGCGGCTCCGTGCAGGACATCCCCGGGTTCGCCGAGGGATTGCAGGCGACGCTGAGCGTGGAGGTGCGCAGCGGACAGGTCGGCCTGCTCGACGGCGGCCTCGGCGCCGGCGTGGAGCCTCACCGACTGGCCGTGGCCACAGGCCTGGCCACGATGGAGACGGTGCAATGAGAGCCGTAAACCTGATTCCCGCCGAGCAGCGTGGCGGCGCCGCGGTCGGCGCCGGACGCTCGGAGGGAGGCGCCTACGCCGTGCTCGCCCTGTGTGGCGGCCTGGCGCTGATGGCGCTGCTGTATGGCATCGCCCGCCACCAGGTCTCCAGCCGCCGCTCGCAGGCGGCGTCGATCACCGCACAGGCGACGCAGGCCCAGTCCGCGGTCGAACGGCTGGCGCCCTACACGAGCTTCATCGCGCTGCGCGAACAGCGCACCCAGGCGGTCAACGAGCTCGTCAACTCGCGCTTTGACTGGGCGCACGTCTTCCACGAGTTCGGCCGCGTGCTGCCGGTCGAGATCTCGATCTCCTCGCTGTCCGGCACGATCACCGGTACCACCGCCGCGGCCGCTCCCCAGGCGCCAGCCGCACCGAGCGCCGCCGCCGCCAGCACGTCGCCCGCCAGCGCGTCGGCCGCCAGCACGTCGGTCACCTCGGCCACGCCGCCCGGCAGCGTCCCGACCTTCACGCTCACCGGCTGCGCCACGAGCCAGCCGGCGGTGGCGCTGATGCTCGAGCGCCTGCGACTGATGGACGGCGTCAACGCAGTGACCCTCCAGAGCTCCACCAAGAGCTCCTCCGGCGGCCCCTCCGGCGGCTCCTCCGGCGGGTGCCCGTCGCGCGCCCCGGCCTTCACTGCACAGGTGACCTTCGACGCGCTGCCGACCGCCGCCGCGACAGTCGCGGCCACCAAGACCGTGGCCGCGTCCAGCGGCGGCGCGGCGTCGGCGGCGCGGAGCTCGAGCTCGGGAGCAACGGCGAGATGACCGGGCGCGATCGCATTGTTCTCATCGGCGTGGTCGTGGTGGCGCTCCTGGGCGCCGCGTGGGTGCTCGTCGTATCGCCCGAGCGCCAGCAGGCGAGCACGCTCGCGGCGCAGGTCGCGGCCGCACAGACTCAGCTCTCGAGCGCCGAAGGCAAGCTGGCGAGCGCCCGCTCCGCGCAGTCTCAGTACGCGGCCGCATACGCGTCGATCGTGAGCCTCGGCAAAGCCGTCCCGCCCGGGCAGGAAGTGCCGTCGCTGATCGTCCAGCTCTCCCAGGCGTCCAACCAGCGCAACGTGGACTTCTCCTCGATCGTCGCCGGCGGCAGCGGCACGGGAGCAGCCGCGAGCGCCTCCACCACGGCCACGGCCACCGCCGCCGCGGCGGGCTTCCAGCAGATGCCCTTCACGTTCGTCTTCAACGGCAGCTTCTTCGATCTCGAACACCTCTTCCACCGCCTCAGCGGCTTCGCCACGCGCACGAGCTCCGGCTCGCTGCAGGTCAGCGGGCGCCTGCTGACGATCCAGAGCGTCAAGCTCTCGCCGGCGGCGAGCAACGCCGCCGAACAGGGCAGCGGCGCCGCCAGCTCGCTGTCGGGCTCGATCACAGCGACCGCGTACCAGCTGCCGGCCAGCCAGGGGCTCGCCGGTGGAGCCACATCGGCGTCTCCCACCGGCGCCGCCGCGCCCGCTGCCTCGAGGACCGGAGCCTCCAGCTCCCCGACCGCGCCCGCGATCGCCAGGGTGACCCCATGACCGAGTTCCTGACCGCCCTGAAGGCAGACCTGCTCGACCGACGGCTGATGCCGCTGGTGGCGCTGGTGGCTCTCGCTCTCCTCGGCGCGATCGCCTACGCGGTACTCGGCGGCGGCGGCTCGACGGCGAGCACGCCGACGACCGTCGCGACGCCCGGCGCCAGCACTGGCTCCTCGGGCCTGACCATCAGTCAGAGCACACCGGAAAAGGCGGTTGCAGAGACGACCAACGGCGCCGCCGAACAGCGCAAGGGCGTGGCTCGCAACCCCTTCGAACCGCTGCCCGGAGCGGCCAAACAGGCCGCCTCGAGCTCGGCTGCGACCGCGACCGGCGGCTCGACCACGACGAGCGCCGGATCGGGCTCATCGAACGCGGCCACGAAATCCGGCTCGGGCTCCTCGAAGAGCAGCGGCGGGTCGGGAACCACCACCACGCCCTCCAAACCGTCCACGCCCGCCAAACCGCAGACCGTCTACTACGTGGCAGTGCTGTTCGGCACGATCCCCGCGGGCACCGCGGCGAACACCGCCCTGCTCACCCCGTTCGTCAACATCAAGCTGCTGACCCCGCTGCCCGACGGCAAACAGCCGCGGATCGTCTACCGGGGCGTGACGGCCAAGGGCAAGAGCGCCACCTTCACGCTCGTCGGCGAAGCGATCCCGCACGGCGCCGCGGCGTGCCTCCCGAGCGCCTCGCAGTGCCAGGCGCTCGATCTGGCGCCCGGCCATTACGAGCAGCTCGAATACATGACGCCGAGCGGGGAAAAGGTGGCCTATGAACTGCGGGTGGTGAGCATCACCCCCGTGCAGGCCTCCTCGGCCTCCGTCGAGAGCCTGCCGCGCGGCGAATCCAAGGTGGGGCGCGAACTGCTCCGCCACTCCCGGCTGACGGCGATTCCGTGCCTGCACCAATCATCCCAGGCCGGCGTGCTCGTGTTCGCCGGCTGTGGCGCCTCCGTCGCGCGCGCCCACGCCGCGGCGCACCACGGCCACAGGGCCTGAGTCCCCAGCAAATAAGCTAGGGGCGTGGCGCTCCGTCTCATAACCGCCGGCGAGTCGCACGGTCCCGGCCTGACATGCATCGTCGAGGGTCTTCCCGCGGGCCTGGCGCTCTCACCTGAGGACGTCAACGCGGACATGGCGCGGCGCCAGCTCGGCCACGGCCGCGGCGGACGGATGAAGATCGAGCGCGACAGGGCCGAGGTCACAGCCGGCGTGCGCCACGGACGCACTCTGGGCGGCCCGATCGCCCTGCAGGTGGCCAACCGCGACTACGCCAACTGGGAGGAGCGGATGAGCCCGTGGCCGGTCGCCGCGGTGGCGGCCGAGGTCCACCTCCCGCGCCCGGGGCACGCGGACCTGGTGGGGACGCAGAAGTTCAAGCACAGCGACGTCCGCAACATCCTCGAGCGGGCCTCCGCGCGCGAGACCGCGGCGCGCGTCGCCGGTGGCGCGCTGTGCAAGGCGTTCCTGCGTGCGCTCGGGGTCAGCGTCCACTCGCACGTCATCCAGATCGCCTCGGTTCACGCCCCCGACCCCGATCCCGACCGCCCGCTCACGGCCGCTGACTTCGCCGAGGTGGACAGCTCGCCTGTGCGCTGCCTGGACGCGGAGGCGTCCAGGACGATGGTGCGCGAGATCGACAGGCTGCGCAAGGCCAACGAGTCGCTCGGGGGCGTCTTCGAGGTGCAGGCGTTCGGACTCGTTCCCGGACTCGGCTCCCACGTCTCCTGGGAGGAGCGCCTCGACGGCCGTCTGGCGATGGCGATCTGCTCGATCCAGGCGCTGAAGGGCGTCTCGCTCGGCGACGGCTTCGCGGTCGCCGGCCTGCCCGGCTCGCAGGCGCACGATGAGATCTTCTACTCCCCCGAGCGCGGCTACTACCGCGAGACCAACCGTGCCGGCGGCCTGGAGGGGGGCATGACCAACGGCTCGCCGCTGATCGTGCGCGGCGCCATGAAGCCGCTGCCGACGCTCACCAAGCCGCTGCGATCGGTGGACACGGAGACCCACGAGCCGGCTCAGGCGCTGCGCGAGCGCACCGACTCCTGCACCGTGCCCGCCGCCGGCGTGGTCGGGGAGGCGATGGTCGCGCTGGTGCTCGCCGACGCCTACCGGGGCAAGTTCGGCGGAGATCACATCGACGACGTGCTCGAGGCAGTCCGCGCCTATGAACAGCGGATCGGATGGCTTTCGTCCTGATCGGCTTCATGGGCGCCGGAAAGTCGACCGTCGCCATGGAGATGGCAGCGGCGCTGGGCGTCCCTGCGCTCGACAGCGACAGCCTGCTCGAACAGCGCTTCGGGCACCCGGTCGCGCACGAGCTCGAGCTGCACGGCGAGGAGGCCTTCCGGGCGCAGGAGGAGCAGCTCGTCTGCCGGCTGCTGGCGGACACGGGCAGCGACGGCGTGATCGCGCTCGGCGGCGGCAGCGTCCTCTCCCCGCGCGTCCGCGCGGCCCTCGCCGGCCACGTGACGGTGCTGCTGGACGTCGACCCGGCGAGCGCGTGGGAGCGCGTGCATCGGCCGGGGAACGGCGTGGCGCGACCGCTCGCCCGCGACCCGGCCGCGTTCGCGGCCCTGCACGAGAGCCGTAGGGCGCTGTATGAGGAGCTGGCGGACGCCGTCCTGCCCGAGCTGCCGGCGGGTGGCGCGACGCGCGCGCTGGGCGCCCTGCGCTCGCTGTCGGGCGCGCCCGAGGGCACGCGCCTGCTGTGGGCGAGCGCGGCCTCCGGCGAGTACCCGGTGCTGGTGGGCCGCGGGCTGCTCAGCCCGGAGCGCCTGGCCTCGCCCGACGGTCCCTGGCCGCTGGATCGCTCGCGCTCGCGTCCGTTCTGCGTGAGCGATGAGTCCGTTGCCGGCCTCTACGGCGAGCGGCTGGGGGAGCTCGCGGGCATGGTCGCGATCGCGCCGGGCGAGCAGAGCAAGACGCTCCTCAGCGCCGAACGCGTGTGGCAGGCTCTGCTCCAGGCGGGCATGACCCGCGCGGATCACGTCGTGGCGCTCGGCGGCGGCGTGGTGGGGGATCTGGCGGGCTTCTGCGCGGCCACCTATCAGCGCGGCGTGCCCGTCGTGCAGGTTCCCACCACGCTGGTCGCCCAGGTTGACTCGGCCTACGGCGGCAAGACCGGCGTGGACCTGCCCGAGGCCAAGAACTACGTCGGCGCCTATCACCAGCCGGCGGGGGTGATCGTGGATCCGGACACGCTCGCCACGCTGCCGGGCGCCGAGTTGGCCGCCGGTTGGGTGGAGGTGCTCAAGACGGCCCTGATCGCCGGAGGCGCCCTCTGGGAGACGGTGGCCGGCGGCGCGGAGGTGGACGAGCGCACGATCCTCGCGTGCGTGCGCACCAAGCTGGCGGTCGTCGCGGCGGACGAGCGCGACGGCGGACGCCGCCAGGTGCTGAACCTCGGGCACACGGTCGGGCACGCGATCGAGACGGTCAGCGGCTACGCGCGCTATCGCCACGGCGAAGCGGTGGGGCTGGGACTGCTGGCGGCGCTGCGGCTCTCCGGCCAGGATGATCTGCGCATGCGCGTGCGCGAGCTGCTGATCGCCCGGGGGCTGCCGGTGGATATCGGCGACATCTCACCGGATCTCCTGCTCGCGGCGATCGCCCACGACAAGAAGCGCGTCGGAGCCCATGTCCCGTTCGTGCTGGTGAAGGAGCCGGGCGAGGTGAGCCACGGCTGCGAGGTCACCGAGGATGAGGTGCGCGCGGCCGTGGCGGAGCTTGCGCCATGAGCGGCGCGCGCTACCGCATCGAGGTCATGCACGGGGTCAACCTCGACCAGCTGGGCCGCCGCGATCCGCTGTTCTACGGCACGCTCACACTGGCGGAGCTGGAGCGCCAGGTCGAGGAGTGGGCCCGCCCGCTGGATCTGGAGGTGCGCTTCTTCCAGACCAACCACGAGGGTGCGTTTGTCGAGCATCTGCACTCGCTGCGCGGCGAGACGGACGCGATCCTGCTCAACCCCGGCTCGTGGACGCACTACGCGTGGGCGATCCGCGACGCGCTGGAGATCGCGGGACTGCCCGCCCTGGAGATGCATCTCTCGGACATCGAGAGCCGCGAGCCGTGGCGGCGCTTCTCGGTGATCAGGGAGCTGTGCTTTGCGAGGATCTCCGGTCGCGGGCCCGACGGCTACCGCGATGCGCTCGCGCAGCTGCGCGAGCAGCTGGATCGAGCCGACGCGTGAGGATCGCCGCCGCCGCCGGCGAGGGCCGCTCGCGCGCGGAGCGCCTGGCGCAGGAGCTGGACGGCCTGGAGGTGGACGCGCTGCTGGTCGAGTCGCTGGTGGACGTGCGCTACCTGACCGGCTTCACCGGCAGCCACGGCCTGGCGCTGCTGCTGGGCGAGAGCGCCCGCGCCAAGCTCGCCAGGCACCGCTTCCTGACGGACTTCCGCTACGCCACGCAGTCGGCCGAGCAGGTGCCCGACAGCTTCGAGCGTGAGATCGTCAGCGGCGATCTGCTGGAGGCTGCGGCGGCGGTGCTCGAGGGGACGAGCGGGCGGCTCGGGTTCGACGAGGCTCACCTCACCGTCAAAGCACACCGCAGGCTGGCGGAGCTGCTGCCGGAGGGCTGGGAGCTGCTCGCCTGCAACGGCGCCGTGGAGCGGCTGCGGGCGGTCAAGGAGCCAGGCGAGATCGCCCGCATCCACGCCGCCTCACAGCTCGCCGACGAGGCGCTTGCAGGGGTGCTGGAGGGCGGCCTGGCGGGTCGAACGGAGCGCGAGGTGGCGATCGAGCTGGAGCTGGCGATGCGCCGGCTGGGCGCGGAGGCGCCGAGCTTCCCCTCGATCGTGGCGGCCGGCGCGCGCGGCGCACTGCCGCATGCCGAGCCGCGTGATCGGGCGATTCCCCGCGACGTGCTGGTGACGATCGACTGGGGCGCCCTGCACGAGGGCTACTGCTCGGACTGCACGCGCACCTATGGCACCGGCGAGGGGATCTCGCAGCTGGCGCGCGCGACCTACGCACTCGTGCTCGATGCCCAGCAGCAGGGTCTGGCGGCCGTGCGGGCCGGGCGCAGCGGCCGCGAGATCGACGCGGTCGCGCGCGAGGTGATCGAGCGGGCCGGCGAGGGCGAGCACTTCGGGCACGGCCTCGGCCACGGCGTGGGCATGGAGATCCACGAGGGCCCGCGCCTGTCGCGGACCGCCTCCGAGGAGCCGCTGCGCGCGGGCAACGTCGTCACGGTCGAGCCCGGCGTCTACCTGCCCGGCCGGCTCGGTGTGCGGATCGAGGACCTGGTGGTGGTCGGCGAGGACTCTCAGGAGGTCCTGACGAGCCTCTCCAAGGCGCTCACGGTCATCTCCTGATCGCGCGCCGGGCGTTCTCGCGGCCCGGCCCTGTCTCAGCCTGAGATCCGCCGCGACCTCCGCAGGTACCTGCTCAGCTCCGCGCAGGGGCGCCGCGACCTGCTCGCCGCCGCCGAGGCGTTGCGCTGCTTCGATCGGCCCGCGCTGGTGGCGTGGGCGCGCGAGGAGGAGCTCATGCCGCACGAGCATGGCCCACGGCTGGCCGAGCTGCTGCCCCAGGGTCGCCTGGTGGAGATGGAGGACTCCCGCACCCTCATCCCCGAGGACCGGTCCGTGGTGCTCGCCGCGCACTTCCGCGAGCTGATGGCGCGGTGAGCGGCGCGAGCGGCGTTCGAGGGACCAGCCGCGGGGGATCGCGCGTCCACGGCCGAAGGACGAGACGACCGCTACCCTCCGGCATGTGATCAGCACCAACCAGTTTAAGAACGTAGCCTAAACCATATCGCCCCTCCGGACTGCATCTCCTGCGCGCCTACAGGGAAAGGCCACAAGGGAGGGGTCTGTCCACTGACGGCCCCCCCCGTGGGCGTGGCTGGCGGCAAGCAGACATGGTGCGCAGCAAAGCCCTCGGCCGTCCGCCCGCTCGTCGTTGACTGGAATCGGGGCTTTCTTCGACCAAGCATTGAGGAATCTACTCGGAACAACCAGCCGTCGCCTGTGCTTCACTGCTGCCTGTGGCCGCAGACACATACAGCCGTCTCCAGGCGCTCGACAAGAGTCTGAGCGACTTCAAAGCCACCGATAGCGCATCCTGGGCCACGGCCAAGATCTTCAACGCTCTGTTGGAGGCGTTCCAGCGAGAGCACTCGGGCGATGCGATCGTTCAGGCGATCGAGCCCGCGCGCGAAGGCGGCGGACATGCGTCCTCGATGAATATCGGGACCATGCGCGCCGCGATCGGCCAGCTACTCGCCGTCGATGCCGATTCGAGTCTGATCTAGCTGTAGGACCCAGGAAGGTTGTTCAGCTCGTTGAGGCGAGCGATGGGTGGCTTGTGGCCGAGGGAGCCGTCGCTGGCTGTACTTAGACTCACGGGCATGCATCGGATGCGAACCCATCTGAAGTACAACCTCTTCCCTCCCGTAGGCTGGTGGTACGTGCCCGCAGCCAAGAGAGCTTTGAAGCTCAATCGGGAGGGCAAGCTTGACCGGCGCGTCTGGCTCCCTACGGGGCGAAGAGTGCGGGCCGAGGAGTTGGTGGATCGCTTCGAGCTTGACCGCCTCTGAGGGTATTCCCCTCGCCGTTAAAGATGGTAAAACCACTATTAGCATAATGCCTTGCGCAAAACTCACATTCCGAGTGACTGGTGACCACTAATCCGAGGCGAAACCAAGGAATCTATTAATTCGACGGACGGCTTTCATGCAGTCACGGAGACAGGAGGGGCAACCGCCAAGATGCCGCCTGCTCACCGCAACGTCCTCGACCAACCGGACGTAAACCCGACATATGCGGCGACCGCTTGGTCCACGACGGCGGTTGTTTGGTCGTTCAAGAACTATTTGCGGGACCATCGTGACGCCGACACAAGGAATTCATGACGTTCAGAACGGCACCGGATGGATTCAGCGCTCACCGCGGTACATGTGAGCGAGCCTGCCACGAGGCTCTGACCGGGCTTGAGAACCTTAGTCGGAGTCCCGGGATACACCATTGGCTGACAGTATTCTACCGCCTTGGGTGATCCGGCGATACCTAGAACGATCTGACTTCCTGGGCTTGGACATCCCGACTTACCAGGCGTGTAGTCGTCTGGCTTGTATCGGGCCGTCGCGTACGACTCACACGTCGCGGAGCGCTGAGCGGCAAGACTAGCGCCGTGTTCGTGAGGTATGAAGTCGTAAAAGAAGCTGCATTCGACGCCACCATTCGCGCTGACACCGGCTTCGGGAAGGAAGACGTAGGCTGTGTTTGGCGACACTGGCACCGTGGTGGTCTGTTGGGCAAGCTGGCCCGGTTCTGTGGCAGTGGGCGGAACTGAGGAGGTTTCCGTAGCGGATTGCAGCTTGTATTCAGTTCCTGGGGCAAACACCTCGGAAGCTACGCTGCCGTCCGGGTGCCAAGTCCACTTCTCGGACAGGGGTTTGCCTTCGGCGGTGAGTGGAACGCCTTCGGAGCCGATCAGTGTGCAGGAGTACATGTTGGGTTCAGGTTCGAGTTCTTTGCCGTCGATGATCATGGCGAGCACTTTGGCACACTTGGCAGTCCCGTTACCGCGCTTTTCATAGACGGCTGACACAAGCTTTGACACTTCTTCCCCGCTTGAGGGCGGACCTGAGCCTTCTCCGCCTTCCGAGATGCGTGCGGGCAGCCCTTCGTATAACTCCCATGAGCTACGGTCGGCATGGCTTCCTTGCGACCATGCGCACGAGAAGGCGGCACGAGAGGACGGCGCGTTTGGCGTGGTCCCGACGTAGGAGCAATGAACACCAGAGACGTTACCCAGGGTGGAGAACTGGCTACTCTTGACCATCGCTTCGGCCAGGCTACTAGCCCCGTGATCGCTACCCCTCGCGGCCACTATGACGACAATGGCGACGACTGTCACCAAGACGCTGATAGCTGCGACAAACGGCCATCGGCGGGCACTACGGGCTGCATCGTCTCTTGCGGCGTCTGGAGTTGGTGGGCGAGCCGAGTCAGCGTCCTCGTCGTTACCGGCTCCTCGGTCGCGACTTACTGACGAAGATGCAAGCGGCGGCGTGGTGTCTTGGTGACGCGGTTGCGCGTCAGCGGTGGTTGCCGGGAGTCCGGCCGAGTCTGGATCGCCGGCAGCGGAATCCCCAGCACCCGAGCGTTGAACAGGCGTCCCCGTGGCGGGCTGGCTCAGGTGCTCCCGCTCCCATTCGGCCCGTGTCGGTATCTCCTCCTGTTGAGCAAGGTTCAGTCCGCAGCCGCCGCAGAAGCGTTGCTCACCAGCTGCCTCGCCGCAGCGCGGACAGACTCTCGCCGCGCGGTCGGTCATGAGAGGCGTCTTCTGCAAGTCGCGCTTCGATCCGGCGTCATCACGTGCTCCGTTCCGTTCCCGCGTTCCGCTCGACGCGACACTACGGCTCGGGACGCCCCCCGGACTACCGAGGGAATCCGCGCATCGTGGTGGCCGACTACGGAGCGTCATCTCCGCAGCCCGTCGATGGTTGACGCCACCGGCGCGGGTAGGGAAGCCCGAGGCGCTCAGGAACGCGGAACAGTCTTGCCTATGGCCGTTGTGCCTGCGGATCGGCTGCTGCCGGTCAGGGAGCCCTCGTCATTGGCTGCCAGAGCGTTTTGTACGCCCTTCTGAGCCGCTTGAAGTCTTTCCCTGACGGATCTATAGGGTCCGGAATACGAGCCACTCAGGATGGCTCTGATGCGGCTGGCCTCGACACGGCACGCCGGGCTGCAATGACGAGCGGCCGGGCTGCAATGACGAGCGTCTGGGCGCTGACTAGCGAGGAGTCCGCCGCAGACAACACAGACCGAATCTCGTTCGCTCCTGCTCTCTCCATTGGAGATCGAGGCCGTCATCTGGGTGCCCCCTCGTCACGGTCCACGGCTTCCTCAGCCCTCGTTGCCAGGGCGCGCTTGAGATCCTGAAGCATGGGCGATGGTTCCTCCCACGCGCTTGGGTCCAACAAGACTTCCGCCCGGTCGCCGTTGCCCCAGAAGACCGAGGCTGTAGAGCCGCACTGAAGGCATAGAGCGACATAGAGCGGATCGCCAGGACGATCCCCTCGTGGAGTGAGATTGAGAGCTACGCTCAGCTCGCTACGGCACGTTGAGCAGGGCTCGGTGTGAGGACTCCACCGGTACCCCCACTGGGAGGTCCTGAAATACAGGCGCGCCCAGGGACTCTGGTAGCGCGCGACAGGCGCGTTGTCCAGAAGGAACGTCTGCAAGCAGTTATCGGTCCCGTCGTTGGCTCCGGTGGTGATGATCCCGCAATCGGGATTCGTACAGAGCGCCAGCGACCTCTTCTCGCGGAAGCCACCTCGGGTTTCCCATCTCAGGGCGGCACCGCACCCGCACCGGCGCTCCCTCGGCTCAGCATCTCCAAGGCTCCTATTCATGATGGCTACCTCCTGGGAGCGCCTTCGCTCCCGACTTGACGTTGGAAATCAACACCCAGGTCTTCCTCCGGGAGCACCTTGCAGAAGCGAGGTTGCTGGAGCGGCAGCCGGAGGGCTTATGCCGTTCGCTCTTGACCAACGATCAGGCTAGCAAAGCTGCGAGCGGTCTCTGGGCACAAGGGATCCGTGCCCGCCCGAGTCGGTCTAGGACGCAACGACCACGGTTTCAAGTCCATTCTTAACCCCTGTGGTAAACCCGGCTTGCACATTTTGCATTTGATGGGATAGCGATACACATAGTTCTGGTGCTTAACGGTCGCACTAATATGTGTGACACGCAAAGCCAAACCAAGGATCACACTTCCGTCCTCAGACGGAAACCCAGTTACCCGG
>CABDZA010000147.1_pt1 | contig 15993 bp, 22 predicted proteins | sample 3132091 | NCBI WGS metagenome assembly CABDZA01 (sample SAMEA5534339, study PRJEB31848) | metagenome | biome: tundra; feature: field; material: soil | place: USA | collected 2013-05 | depth 0.45 m
TCGGCAGCGCCAGCCAGGACAGGTTGCGCGACTGGTCGTCCGTGGCGAACCGGCGTCCGCCGAAGAAGTGGCACAGCGAGTTGATCGAGAAGGTGGCGTGGTGGAGGCAGAACATCCGCACGGCTCCACCCCACAGCAGGCCCGTGAGGCCGCCGACGATCGTCCCCGTCAACGCCACGCCGAGGCCGAACGGCAGCGCGAGGCCGGCGAGCACCCACAGCAGGAACGTGCGGTCGATGAACCGCACGACCGGGTCGGCGAGCAGGTCCTTGGCGTAGCGCTCCTCGCTCGCCAGCGCATCGCCGCTGAAGATCCAGCCCACGTGCGCGTGATACAGACCGGCCAGCGCGCCCCGCCAGCCGCTGCCGTGGCCCACGTGGGGGCTGTGCGGATCCCCGGGCTGATCGGAGAACCGATGATGCTTGCGGTGGTTGGAGACCCACTCGATCACCGGGCCCTCGACCGCCGCGGAGCCCAGCGCGGCCAGCAGCGCGCGCATGGCAGAGCTCGTCTTGAAGCTGCGGTGGGTGAACAGGCGGTGGAAGCCCACCGTGATACCGAGGCCCGTCAGCAGGTAGGTGAGCGCGAGCACGACCAGGTCGGGCCAGTGCAGGGCTCCGCCCCAGGCCATCCATGCGGCGAAGCCGACCAGCCCGATGGGAAGCACGGTGACGAGGACGTTGGCCACGCGATCGACCGTGGCGAGCGCAGCGCCGTCCACCGCCGCGGTGGCGAGCGCGCCGCCGTCCGCCGCCGCGGGCCGATCCGCGGGCTCGGCCGGGGCCGCTGGGCTCGTTGGCGCAGCGGCTGAGGTTTCGTTGAGAGCCATGCAGTGCCTTTCTGGCGGGCGGCGATTCCGCGCGGCGGGGGTGCGACCGGCGGCGCGGCGCGCGAGGTGACGCGGGAGCGAAGGTGAGCCTAGGCACTCTCCACGATAGCCCAACGCGCTGCGCGGGCGCAGCGCGTCGACCCGCGTTGCGGCGGGCGCTAGTGTGAGGCGATGTCGTCAGATTGGCCGCCGCTTTCCTATGGCGAGTGGAGTGAGACCTGCGACACACTGCATGCGCACACGCAGGTGCTCGGCAAGCTGGCGGTGGCGCTCGCCGCGCCTGAGCCGCAGCTGCAGCACGCGGCGCTGCGCCTGAGCGCACGCGGGTGGGAGACGGCTCCGCTGCCGGCGCCCGACCGCTCGGGAGCGATCGTGGTGGCGCTCGATCTGCACAAGCACGAGGCGCTCGTCGAGCACAGCGACGGACGCTGGGGGCGGGTGGCGCTCACGCCCGACCGCTCCGTGGCGGCGGTGACGCGCGAGCTGCTGACGGCGGTGCGCGCCCTGGCCGGCCCCGTCGAGATCGACCCGACGCCGCAGGAGGTGTCCTGGACGGTGCCCCTGGACTCCGACGAGGAACACGCCAGCTACGACACCGGGCAGGTCGCCCGCTACTTCGCCGCGGCCACCCGCGCGGCGCTCGTGCTGGCGGCGTTCCGCGCCCCGTTCCGCGGACGATCGACCCCGGTCAACGCGTGGTGGGGATCGTTCGATCTCGCCGTGAGCCTGTTCTCGGGCCTGCCCGCGGAGCCGCCGTCGAGGGAGTTCATCATGCGCAACGCCATGGACGCCCAGGAGGTGGCCGTGGGCTGGTGGCCCGGCGACGGGAACCACGACGGGGCCGCGTTCTACGCCTACGCGCACCCGGCGCCCGAGGGATTCGCGGCCGCGACGCTGTCCCCCTCGGCCGCGCACTGGGACGCCGCGCTCGGCGAGTACATCCTCGACTGGGATGACGTCCGCTCGGCTCCCGATCCGCATGCAGCCGCGGTCGGGTTCGCGCGCTCGGCCTTCAGCCACGCATGCGCGGTCTGCGACTGGGATCCAGCGCTCGCGGCCAGCGCCGAGGGCCAGCCGCCGCCCGTGGTCTGAGACTGCTCAGGCGGCGAAGTGCTGGACGGCCCGCTCGTGGCGCTTGGCAGCCTCCAGCTCGCGGTTCTTGGGCGCAGCCGAGGTGACGACTCGCCTGGCAGGGCAACGGCGCGATCACCGTCGCCGACCATACCTCGCTGGCACCCCTCGCCAGCTTCCCCGCCGCGGGCGTGAGCGCCCTGGCGGTATCCGACGGCTGGATCGTCTACCGCGCCCAGAGCGGCCCAGAGCGGGAGACCCTGACCGCCGTTTCGCTCCTGCCCCCGGCGAGGACCCTCCAGCTGGCCGGCGCGAGGCTTGCCGGTGAGATCGGTCGCCCGGCCCTCTACGGCTCCAACGTCGTGTTCACCGCAAGCTCGCCGCAGCGAAGCGCCGTCGAGCTGGTGAACCTCGCGACCGGCGAGCGACGCACCCTGCGCGCCTCCGAGCGCGGCGCGGCGCTGCTGAATCCGTCACTGCTGAACGGGCGCCTGCTCTACGAGCGAGTCGACCGCTGCGCCCAGCAGCTGCGGATCGGATCTCCGCGCACGCGCCGTGGTGAGCGGGTGCTGCTGAGCATCGCCTCAACGGTAACGCGAGACCCCGGCTACCAGCGTGGCTACGAACACGCCTACAACTCGGCGAGCCTGTGTCGCAACCGCGGCAGCGGAGCAGGTGCCGAGACGCGGCTGGGCCCGACCGCGCTGAGCTTCACCTCAGCGTTCGTCACCGAGATTCACTCAAACGGCTCCCATGCGCGCATCATCACCGTCTCGCGCTGAGCGACGCGCCCCCGCCCGCGGCCGCGGGCGCAACACCTACTCGCCCGCGGGGTCTGGGCCGTCGGGCGACCGGTCAGCCGATGATCGGCCTCACTCGATGACTCGCAACGCGGACGGGATATCGGTGCCTCGCAGCCTGCCCAGGGTGAGCAGCGGGGCCGCTGTGACGCTGACCGTGCCGGCGAGGATGGCGAGCACGAAGGTGAACGGGCTGATCGAGATGAGGACGCCGAGGTCGGGCATCGTGCTGGCCATCGAACTGTCGACCATCCAGCGCAGGATCGCGTAGCCGACCGCTATCCCAACGCACGTCGCGAGCGCGCCCGTGAGCAATGCCTCGAGCACGTTCCCGCGCAGGACCTGGGCCACCCTGACCCCATAGGCGAACATCGTTGCAGCGGGCTGGAGTGGATTGCGGTGATCGCAAGCCGTGCCGAGGTGAGCTGGAAGCTGTTCGCAGCGGTCGGGATCGGATAGCGATGTTCTCGAGCGCCGTGAGCGCGGGAAACAGATTGAAGCTCTGAAAGACGAAGCTGACGCCGTGACGGCGGAAGCCGAACAGCTCCTTGCGTGACATGCGTGTGATGTCCTGCCCGGCGACCACCACTCGGCCCTCGCTCGGCGAGTCGAGCGCGCCGATGATGTTCAGCAGCGTCGTCTTGCCGCTGCCGGACGGGCCGAGCACCACCACGAAGTCCCCCGCCCCGACCGACAGCGAGACATTGGCCAGCGCAGCCACCTCGTGGTCGCCGACCCGGTAGCGCCGACCGACGCCGTCGAGCTCGACGAGCATGGCAGCCTTCCGCGCGAGCGCAGGTCCCCGGGATGTGCTGACACTCGCCACGCCTCGACCGTAACCGGGCTCGCCGTGCTCGGAATCCGCATAGCTGCGGACTGCCGCCCCGTAGGAGCTACGCGTCTTGTCCGCGCCTCACACGGCGCGTTCGCGTTGCCGATGCCGTGTGCGCGCCGTGACGGCTCAGGGACCCGCGGTCTCGGTGCCCGATGTCACCCTGGCGCGCCGCCGCCGCGCGTACAGGAACACGCCGCCGCCGATCACCGCGAGGGCGCCGATCACACCGCCGGCGATGTAGCGCAGGTGGTGGTGGACGGTCGTGGATCTCGCGCTGCGGGCATGGGGGCGCGGGGCGAACAGCAGGCGGATGTGTCGCGCGCGGATGATTCGCTGGAGCGTCGGCTGTTCGGCGCGCGGGTAGAACGCATGCCACTCGGAGAGGTCGCGGAACTTGATCTCCACGTCGCCGCGAGCCGGGTTGATGATCACGCGGATGAGCGGTCCCGATCTGACCTGGCTGAGCAGCACCGGGTAGCTGACCCACGTCGCCGCGAGCGCGGGCGCCGAGGACACGCCCAGCGCACCCACGAGCGTGATCACGAGCAGTCGATGACGCAAGGCGGCAATCCTAGAGCAGGCCCGGGCGCTGAGCGTGGCGCTACGACCCGCCACCCGCAGCGCGACCTCGGCTTCGGGTGCTAGCCGCAGCAGCGCGCGTAGTTTCCCCTTTCAAACGAGTCACATTGCACGGATGCCGCGCCGGGCGACCGGCGCGATGATCGGGGCCGGGCAAGCGCAGCGGCGACTTCTACAGCGAAACCCTGGCCGGAGGCGCGGCCACCGCGATCGTCGTCTACGCGCCCCGGCCCGGCACCTGGCAGCTGCGCTCTCTGACCGCCAAGCGCAACAACTACAGCGTCCAGGCGATCCCCACCCTGGGCTCGGTCCGCGCGCGCAAGATCACCCCGGCGAGCAGCAAGCGCCGTCCGCTGGCGGGCAAGGTCAAGGCAGTGGCCCTGGCATGGAGCGGCAGCGGCCTGCCGCGCGACGCGCGCGTGGCGCTGTACATGTCCTCATCGAGCAAGGTGCCCGGGACGCTGGTGCGCAGTGGCCTGCGCGTCAACGCACGCCCGCGCATCGCGGCCAAGCGCCTGAAGCGCGGCGCCAACTACTTCTACCTGGTGCTCTCCTCCCGCCGGATCGCGTTCAGCGTCGTGCGCTTCCCCGCACCGGCGTGGAAGTGCTAGCACGGGTCCCACGGCGCGGTGTCCGGCGCCCGACGTCGTTCACCGCGGCCGGGTGCTCACCCGGCCGCTCAGGCGTCGCTAGAAGGGGCCCAGATGTTGATGTCGCTGTCAACCGCGTGGCGGTCGATCTCGGCCAGCTCCTCGGGTGTGAAGTCCAGGTTTGACAGCGCGGCGAGGTTCTCCTCGAGCTGGCTGACGCTGCTGGCGCCGATCAGCGCGGAGCTCACGCGCGGGTCGCGCAGCACCCAGGCGATGGCCATCTGGGCCAGCGACTGCCCGCGCCCGGCGGCGATCTCGTTCAGAGCGCGCACGCGCGCGAGGGCGTCCTCGCTGAGCAGGCGCTGGTCGAACGCCTCGCCACGGCGCACGCGCGAGTCCTCGGGCACGCCGTTCAGGTAACGGTCGGTGAGCAGGCCCTGTCCGAGCGGCGAGAACGCGATCGCGCCGACGCCGCCCTGCTCGAGCACCTCCAGCAGCCCCTGCTCTATCCAGCGGTTGAGCAGCGAGTAGGAGGGCTGGTGGATCAGCAGCGGCGTGCCCAGCCCGGTCAGGATCTCGATCGCCTCCTGCGTGCGCTGGGCCGAGTAGGAGCTGATCCCCACATACAGCGCCTTGCCCTGGCGGACCGCGCTGTCGAGCGCGCCCATCGTCTCCCGCAGCGGCGTGCGCGGGTCGAAGCGATGCGAGTAGAAGATGTCGACGTGGTCCAGGCCCATGCGCGCGAGGCTCTGGTCGAGGCTGGCCAGCAGGTACTTGCGCGAGCCCCACTCCCCGTAGGGCCCGGGCCACTGGTCGTAGCCGGCCTTGGTGGAGATGATTAGCTCGTCGCGGTAGGGCCGAAAGTCCTCGGCGAAGATGCGGCCGAAGTTGATCTCAGCTGCGCCGTAGGGCGGCCCGTAGTTGTTCGCCAGGTCGAAGTGCGTGATGCCGAGGTCGAAGGCGCGCCGCAGGATCGCCCGGCTGCCCCTCAGTGGCCGGTCGTCCCCGAAGTTCTGCCACAGCCCCAGCGACAGGGCCGGGAACTGGATGCCGCTGATGCCGACACGGCGGTAGGGGATGCGCTCGTAGCGGGCAGGATCGGGCACATAGTGGGGATCGGCGCGCGCGGGATCAAACGGCATCGCGCGATTATTGCAGCGATTGCCGGGCGTCCGGGCTCAGCTGCGGGGTTTGCGCCGCTCACCCTTGCTCGCGCGCCTGCGCGTGCCGGTAGCCACCTTCGCGAGCTCGGCCGGCTGGCGCAGCGCGCCGATCGTCCGCTCGAACAGCTCGGCCTGGCGCTTCATCAGCCCGGCGGAGTCCTCGAGCGCTCGCCCCGCTGCCTGCAGCGCCTCGGCCTGCCCACGCAACGTCGCGCCGGCGTCCTCGAGCAGGTCGAAGACGGCGTCGACGGGTGCGAGGAGTCGACCCGCCAGCTCCCCCTGCAGCCTGCGCTCGCGCTCGACGAGCTCCTGCACGAGCTCTAGCTGGCGCTGCATCGCCCCCAGCAGATCGCCGGGGAGATCCGTGCGCCCTGTCGTCGCGGCCGCAGATGCGATCACGGCATCCATCAGCTGCCGCCACTCGCGGAGCAGCTCGCGGGGGTTCAGCTCAGGCACTGGGCATCGGACCTCCGGACCGGTGATGGCATCCGCGAGCCGCCGGCTTCATGCTGCCACGTCCGCCGAGTCGTTCCAGCGCATGCGCGCGAGCGCCCGGAAGTCCGTCCAGGACCGGGCCGAGCCCTCCGGCCGGCGCACGAGTTCCGGCTGCCCCTTTGGAAGCGCGGCCAAGAGCTCTCCGACGGGCGACTCGCGCAGGTGCTCGCTCACGGTCCGCGCTGCGGTCTCGATCACCTCGTGGCGCCGGCTGCGGCTCATGAGGTTGCTCCCCATGACGTCGAGATCGTGCACCGTCGGCTGGATGAGCACCACCTCGCTGCCGGCCGCGCGCAGGCGCTTGGCCTCGTTTCCGAGCCGGCGCCCGGAGGCCTGGCGGATCGCCAGCGCCATCCGCTCGCCGAGCGTGCGCGGAGCGCCCGCGTGCAGCGAGGACATCGGGTTGAGGGCGACCACGAGGTCGAGGCGCTCGTGCTCCAGCGCGTCGAGATTCGACCCCGAGCTGAGACCGCCGTCGACATAGCGGCGGCCTCCGATCTGCACCGCCCGGAAGAAGCCCGGGATCGCACAGGAGGCGGCCACCGCGTCGGGCAGCTCGGCGCGCGGCGCGCCGGCGCGGCCGAGGGCGACGCGCTGTCCGTTCTGGTAGTCGACCGCCATCGCCCAGTAGTTCGGGTGCGGCGCCCACGGTTCGTCGCAGACGCGCCGCACCGTGTCCTTCAGCGGCTCGGTCGAGATCGGCCCGTGGGGCAGCCAGCCGGCCAGCAGGGCGGCGGGAGAGTGCTTGTAGGGGCGTGCAAGCGAGGAGACGGCCAGCCGCCACGAGCCCGGGCCGAGCGCCGGCAGCCCGCGGTGCAGGCGATAGCGCGCACCGGCCGAGCGGTCGGCACTCGACGCCGACTCGCCGCGGGCGTCGCGCAGGCCGTCTATCTCCTCGCCGGCCGAGTGCGCGAGCATGAACCACGGTGGCACGCCGCAGGCGAGCAGCGCGCCGACCATCGCCCCGGCGGAGGTCCCGACGATGTAGTCCGAGCTGCCGGGGTCCCACCCCGTCTCGCTTGCGATCGCGTGCAAAGCGCCGGTGAGCCACGCTCCGCCGAGCACGCCGCCGGCGCCCAGCACCAGCCCGACGCTGCGGAGACCCGAGTCAGCCATGCACCCACGCTAGCCGCATCGCCGGCGGCCCCGCACTCGGCGTCAGATCCAGCCCAACAGCGGGCCGAATACCAACCCGGCCGCGAGGTCGAGCCCAGCCAGCGAGCCCACCACCTGCAGCTGGCGCACGCGCCGCGGCATGTCATGCACCCAGAACGCCACCACATAGAAGGTCAGGTAGCCGAACACGACGATCACCGGCCAGCTGGCCACGTTCCACCACCAGTAGTACCAATGGAAGACACCATCGGCGTGCAGCAGCAGCTCGATGCCCACCGACACGATCGAGAGGCCGATCGCCAGCGCCCAACGGTTCGGTAGGCCGAGGATGCGGGCGCTCCGCTCCGCCGGCAGCAGCTTGGCGAACACGACGCCGTTGATCGCGAAGAAGAGCGAGATCTCGATCGTCAGCCCGATCAGGATCACGAAGCTGCTCGTGCCCGTGACCGTCCACAGCGCGGCATGGCCGTCGAAGTGCAGGACCAGCGCGTTGATGATCTCGTTCGCCCAATCCATCAGCCAGAAGGCGATCCCGGCGAGCACGGCGCTCCAGTTGGCGCGCTCGACCTCGACCGCGTAGACGTAGACGACGAGCCCCAGCAGCGTGACCGTCGACCAGTTGAACAGGCCGGGAGCGCGCAGCAGGTGCTCGGCCTGGCGCGTGAACTGCGTGGCCGTGGACAGCATCGGCGGCAAGTATGAAGCAATCATCGCCCTCCCAGGGGCACGCGCTAACCGGAGGGCGGACAGGGCAGGCGCGCGAGCAGCGCGCGATAGCGGCGCATGTCGGCGTGGTTGAAGTCCGAGTGGGTCTGGTGCTGAAAGGCGGGGACCAGATCGTGGTGATACGGCGAGGACAGGCTCTCGTTGTGGCCGATGACGTTCCGCAGCGAGATCGCATAGCGGCAGCGCAACCAGCGGGTCAGGCGCAGCGAAGCCGCAATCTGCGCGGGGTTGCCGAGAATCGCCTGATCTGAGAGCCCGACGTTCTCGATCCCGATGGCCGTCCAGTTCAGGCCGGTCGTGTGCCGGCAGCGCAATGACAGCGGGACGAGCTGATCGATCCTGCCGTTCGGCTCCACGAGAAAGTGCGCGCAGGTGTTCGGCAGCTCGTGGAACTCGCTGTCGGGCACGTCTGGGGCGAAGGTGTTGAAGGCTTCCTGCGCACCCGCGGTCTCGGTGTAGTGCTCGACGATCACTTTCGGACGGCTCAGCACGTAGGTGTCTTCACCGTAGTGGCGCAGCGAGTAGGCCGCCATCTGCTGCTTGCGCGCAGCGCCGAACGGGATCAACCACTGACGCATGACCGGTCGAGGAGCCGGAGGGGGCGACGCTCTCGGCGCCGGGCTCGTCTGCACCGCGGTGGCGGCGCTCGCCGTCGGAGTGCTCGCCGCGGCACCGCCAGTCGGCAGCGCCGAACGCTCCCCCGCCGCCGTGGAGCCCGCGGCGGACGAGCTGCGGTCCGCACCGCCACATGCCACAAGTGCGGCGAGGATGCCCGCCGCAACAGCAGCCGACAGCGTCGGTCTCACGCGCAGCTCAGCTACGGGGCTTGTCGGTGGCGCCCTTGCTCGCGTGCCGGGCTGCCCCGGATGCGGCCTTGGCCAGCTCGGCGGGTTGGCGCAGCGTCGCGATCGTCCGCTCGAACAGCTCCGCCTGACGCTTCATCAGCGCGGCGGACTCCTCCAACGCACGCCCCGCCGCCTCGATCGCCTCGGCCTGCCCGCGCAGCGCCGCCCCGGCCTGCTCCAGCATGTCGAAGGCCGCGTCCACGGGTCCGATGATGCGCTTGGCAAGATCCCCCTGCAGCCGGCGCTCGCGCTCCAATACCTCCTGCACGAGCTCCAGCTGGCGCTGCATGACCCCCGCCAGATCGCCCGGCAGGGCGCCGCGGCCGGCGGCGGAGCCCGCGGATGCGACCAGGCGACTCCATCAGCTGGCGCCACTCGTGGAGCAGCTCGCGTCCGTCTAGTTCAGGCACGGGGCATCAGACCTCCGCACCATGATGGCACCCGCGGCGCGGGAGCGTTGAGCGACGTCCGCTCAACGCTCCGACGGCGGGCGCCTCGCGCCGGCGCCCATGCTCGAGCCTGGTTGTTTGCGCAAGCGCGCCAGCCACCTAGCCGGGGAGCGCTGCCAGGTAGCTGAGGATCTCGGGCACCACCGTTGCGGAATCTTCACGATGGGGCCAGTGCCCGTCGGCGTTCGCGATGAGAGCGCGGCTGGGCGGCGGGAGCATCTCGGCGGTGCGCCGGAACAGCTCGGGCCCGGCGAGGCCGGAGACGCTACCGACGATCAGGCCGGGAGCCGAGGGGGGCTTGTCGAGCAGCTTGGTGGGGCCGAGCGGCAGCTGGCGATAGTAGTCGAGCGCGCCGTTGAGCGTGACCTGCGAGGACAGGGCCCGCTTGGCGTTCTGCAGGCTCTCGTCGCGCTCGGGGCCCGACCAGCCCGGCGACCAGCGACGGTAGAGCTCATCGAGGTAGGCGAAGTCCCCGCGTCTGACGCTCCGTGCGGCCCAGGGAAGCTTCAGAGCAAAGAAGCGGCGGACCGCCCACAGGGTCGCGGGCGTGCGTCGCAGAACGCTCGGGTGCGGGATCGCCAGGGTCACGATCGCGCGGATCCGCTCGGGTGCCAGCGTCGCGGCCGCGTAGGCGATCAGCGCACCCCAGTCGTGACCGACCAGCACCGCGCGCTGGGCGCCGATCGCGTCGAGCAGTCCCAGCGCGTCGCGGCCGAGCGTCGCGGGGTCGTAGGGGGCCTGCGAGACGACGTGGGGCTGTCCGCCCCGGGAGATCGTGCGGAACTGCACGCCGGGGAGTCTACGCGCGCCCCTCCCGGGTTCTCCCGCGCGCGCAGACGCCAGCGAGCTTCCCCCGAAGCTCCGCGAGCTACCAGCTCCCGGCTTCGCCCCCCGAGCAGCCCGTCTTGCTGATCGGGCTGACGCACTGACGGGCGATTTCGCCCGTGCTGTTCTTTGCGATGGTGTATTTGTCGCCGCCGGTGGCCGTGGCCGTGGCCGAATAGTTGCTCTGGCCGTTGGTCGTGGCGCTCAGATACGCTTCGGTCGTGCTCGCGGTGATGCGAATCGAGGGCGCGGACCTGTGAAGTTCGGCTGCGGTCACCTTTTCGTAGGCGCCGGCGTTGTCCATGGCGACGGTCTCCGCAGCCATCTCGGCGGTGCGCGCCAGCCCCTTGGCCTGGGAGTCCGCAGCCTTTGCCTTCTGGCCGACGAACGCCGGAATTGCGATGGCGGCAAGCACGCCGATGAGCAGGATCACGACCAGCAGCTCGATCAGCGAGAACCCACTCGCGTCGCCGAGGCGCTGACTCATCGGATCCGCGGTGCGGGCGATGCGCCCGTCGCAATGCCCAGACCTGCTCAGCGGCGAATGGGAAAACAAGATAGCCCTCCGTGGCGTTCACCTGGCGGCCGAGCTATCTCCTGCGGAGATCCCTGACTTTGCGCCCTCGCGTCACGACGAGTTTGCCTTTTTCAGTAGTTATTCTGGATGTCCGGCCCGGAGTGTAAGCACCGATTCGCCCGCTTTGGGGAATCTGGACGAATGTTCGAGTGACCGAGCGTTGTCGGGTCGGTTCGCCCCTCTAGCGCGGCAGCGTCGTGGTCAGTTCCACCACCTGCTGGAAGGTGGGACGGTTCTCCTCGAACGCGTCAGTAGGACCTGATGGTGCCTTCCGGAGGCGCCGCGGGCGCACGACGATCTCGGCTCACGTGATCACTGCGGAAATGGCCCGCTCGATCACCGACTGCTCGTCATCCCAGTGCTCGCGGGGGGCAGCGCCGACGACCACCGAGGTCGCGTGCGAGCCGGCGACGAGGCAGGCGATCTCCACATAGCGCGTGTTTGCGGACGTGGTGTAAGCGTCGCGCACGCACGTTCCGTGTCCGGTGAGAAAGCGAAGGCCACCGGCCGCGCCGTCGGACTTCACTTCCCGATCGCCCTCCCCGACATTGTGGCGTACGCGAAAGGCGGCCCAGCCGGCGAGCGTCTCGGCGCCCTGGCGCGGCGTCAGGTTGAGATATGCGAGGTAGTGGCCTCGTGGGTCGAACAGCCCTGCGGATGCGGTGCCGCGATCACCGGGAAGCGTGTGCCAGTCGGGCGGATACGCGATCGTGGCTCCGGTGGCGAGCCGCGCGCTGCGCCAGTGCGCAGGCGCAGGCGCGGGCGCCAGCCACGCGAACCCGGCCTCGGCCGCGTTGGGAGCCGCGCCTGCTTGCCGCGCGGTGCTGGCCGCGACGCCGGGCGGCGGCGAGCTGGCGCTCGATCCGCACCCGCTCACCGCGATGGCCAGCACGCCGACAAGCCCCGCCCTATACGTTGCCGTCACCATCGCTGGGACCGCCGCTGTTGTCGCCGTCGCCGTCGCCGCCGCCGTTCTGGGGAATCCCAGAGGCTGACGCAGCTGGTGTCGATGTGGTTTCGGGCGCGGCACTCGAGGACGAGGATGTCGCCGGGCTCGCTGTGGTCGCCGAGCTTGAGGAGCTGGACGAACCGGAGTAGCCCGAGCTGCCGCAACCGGCCGCCACGAGTGCAACCAGGACGACGGCGAGCGCCCCCAGTCGCCGAACGGTCCTGTTCGTCTCCCCTTCAAAGGTCGTCATCTTCATCGGTGGGCCCTCCTGTTTGTCGCTGTGCCGGTCGCCGTCGTGCCGCTGAATGGGCCAAGCGGCGTGGTGGCCGTGTGAGCTAAGACCCCACGCGGAGCGAATGCTTCCCTCTGCGGCGATGCTACGTCGGCGACATTGCGAACGGGCTGGATTGGCTGACGCCCATGAGACCCAGCCGCTGACAGACTGGCTGGGACAGCGGCATCCGCTGGTTCGACTGTCTCAGCCGGCCTCTTTCCACGCGTGGCGGGCCTCCCGTACGCCGTAGAACATGATCGCCAGTGCTGAGACCGGATCGGCCCACCACCATCCGGCGACGGCGTTGAGCGGGATGCCTGCAAGTACCGCCGCCGCGAGCAGCCCGTCGATCGCTGTCACGCGGCGGCTCGGACACCCGTCAACGTCCTCGCGAGACGTAGTTGGCTAGCCACGCAACAGCGCGCGCACATCTCGTGCTGGGTCGGGGCGCCTTCCTGATCGTTGATCCCCCGCGACGGCCAGGGTATGCTCGGTCGCGATGGCCCAGAGCGACAGGCAGATCCCCGAGAACGCGCGATGCTCGATGTGCAAAGGATCGGGATGGACCTGGTGGGCACCGGTTGTGGACCCGCCGCAGGAGGGCAGGTGGGTCGTATGCCGCGAGTGCATCGGCACGGGGCGCACCGACCAGAAGGGCCGCAAGCGGCAGAGGCCGACCGAGCCGCCGCCCGGCTGAGACGCGTTGTCCTCTAGCGCCGTCCGGATCTGCGGGCGCCGCCACGGGCGAGGCTAGCGGTCAAGCTCGAACCAGACGCAGGTGCCGTCGCGGGTCGAGACACCCCAACGGCTTGCGAGGCCATCGAGAATGATGAATCCCTTGCCGCCCAGGCTGTCGTTCCGCTCTGGCAGGGCGCCGGGGTCGAGACCCGGCCCGCCGTCGCAGACCTCCGCACGAAGTCGCTCGGGCGCAACCGCGAGATGGAAGATCACATGGTGGTCGGCGTCGGCACCGCCGTGCACGACCGCGTTGTTGATGAGCTCGGAGACGAGCAGCCGGACCAGGTCCTGCTCCTCGCGAGTCAGGATCTCGCCGAACTGCTTCACGATGCCCTGGCGCGCTGCGGACGCGGCATGAACGCTTCCGGGAAGGTCAACCCGCGAGCGCCTGACGACGCTCGGAAGCCAGTCGTTGTGGGCTAGGCGGTACGCGTACGAGCTCTCGCGCCGATTCAGATCCAAGAGGCCACGCTGGCCCCCGTCAGACTGGCTCGTCATCTCGCCCCCTCTCCCTCAACGTCCTGCTGGCGACTTTCGATGTCTTTCGCCAGCCGCGAGACGCGCCCTGCCTGATCGAGCACCACCTCTGTCAGGCCCTCCAAGGCTCCGTCGCCCGCGCCCGCCTCTCGCAGGTCCTCGCCAGCGTGCTCCAACGCCCTACCTGCCCATTCCGTCCGCTTCGCTGCTCGGTCGATCCGGTCGCCTTCTGGTGTCGTCTGATTCTGGCGCGCACGAAGGTCTCGCACGCGATCGATCTTGGTGCCGGACATCGCCAGCCCCTTCTCGTCCCCCTCTGAAGAACGGCGGCACGCAAGAAAAGAGAGACGGTGAGATCTTTGCGCGCTACCTGCGGTACCGAGTCGTCCAAGGTCGAGGACCGACTAGAGTTCGCGTGCTTTGAGTCTACCCCCCGAGCCCGAGGTTCAAGCCCCTTTTGCCGTAGGCCCGCCCGTTGGCATGGACTGCCGTACCTTGATCGCCACGCATCTTCCCGTCCATGGCGGGCGTCTGGCCGGCCCGCGGGACGCGCTCGCCCTGCTGCCCTGGACGTTGGGTGGGAAGAGGATGTCCACGCCTTCCACCATCCCTTTCGGATTCAAGGGCCAGACAAAGAAGGCGGTCCATACCGTGAGGCCGTTGAGGCGGCCGGTGATGCGGTAGAAGGGCTCACCGTCCTCGGTGCGCATCAACCTCAGACGGCGGCCGTAGCGGTGCATCAGGCGCGCATACCCGCCCGAAGCGAAGATGCGGTTGCCGTCCGAGAGGCGCCATCCGCTGTTCGGCTCGCCGTCGGTCTGGATCATGTGGACGCGACTCTTCGCCAGGTAGACGACGAACAGGCCGCGCGAGGGATACTTCGGCGGCAAGCGGAAGTAATCCATCTCTCTCCCGTAGTCCGCAAACGGGCGTCCGAGGTGGGCGATCACCTGCGCGCGGGTCATCCCCAGCGTGATGCCGGCCGCGCCGCGACCCACGGTGATCACGCCGCTGTAGACGCCCTTGGTGAGGGGAGGCTTTGCCGCCGCGGCGGTCGCAACCGCAAGCGCGATCGCCATCCCAGCCAGGACAGCCGGAATGGCTCGCACCCTTCGCAGAGAACACCGGCTGCTCTGGGCGCGCCAGCGCAACCGATGCCCATCGGGGCGTCTCACGTTTGCCGACCTACCGTCCGGAGACCAACCACGAAACGCCATCACCACACGGCAGCACGCGAACCACCCCGCACCATCCGTACAAGCCACCCGACGCCTGAGCCAACAGCGCCGAGGTCGACGGTCGGGTTATCGCCCGGCGAGCGGATCGGGCGCCGCGAGCTTCGAGAACTCGGGCGGCTCGTAGGCGGCGCCGGGCACGCCGCCGAGCGCGAGCATGCGAGCCCCCTCGGAGCCCGGGAAGATTCGTCTGCTGGTACCAGCACCAACTCGCACGATCGTCTCCGGGTCCAGTGCGATCCGGACTCCTTCGATGTCGATCTCGGCGCTGCCGCGGAGGACCAAATAGACCTCTTCCTGGCCGTCTTCACTGTGGCTGTGTTCGGGGTAGCGGTCGAAGTCCGGCGGGAGCTCCTCGATCTGCATTCCGAAGGACGTGACGCCGAGCTCTGCCCGAGCTCGCTTCATGACGCCGCCGGCTGTCGCCTCCATCTCGCTGATCTTCTTCACGCTGTAGTCAGGCATCTGGGTCTCCTCGTTGGGTTACCGCCGAGTCCGATCTGCTCGGCGCGTTCAACCTGCACGGCCGCGATGGCGCTCCGAAGGCTCGTCAGAGTGCTCGCATCCGGTTGTTGCGGGCATTGTGCTCGACCTCTGCCAGACCGAGCGCCTCGAGGACCGGCGGCACGTAGTTGGCGAAGCGGCCGCGTAGGCCCTTCTTGATTCCGTACCAGCCACCAGCCGGATTGTCCGGCGATCGGGCCCACGACTCGACGGTACCCTCAGCTGCGGGCTTCTGCTCGTCGGCGCTACCCAGCGGCATCCAGTCGCCGTGGTCCTTCAGCATCTCGTCGAGGTCGTTGATGCAGCGCAGGTCGTACCGCAACTCGGTGGTTCCGACCCGGACGACGAGCGCCGGCGGGTCGGCCGTCTTGTCCCGATAGGCCTGGTACTCGGACCTGCCCGGCGGAGTCGTGAGGGTCCACGGGTCGTCGGGGGTGCCCGAGCCGGTGGGCGCCGGCGCTGCCGTCGGGCCGCTCATTTCTGGCCGTCGAACAGGCGGAAGGAGCCGATCTCGATCAGCTCTGTGACGACCGGGGGCTCCTCGCAGCGGTCTCGGATCCCGGCCTGGAACTCCTTGAACGCCTCCACCTCCGTAAGCGGGCTCTGCCCGTCCCCGGTCTCTGCGATGTGGACGAAGCTGACGCCATCCTCGAGCTTGAAGGTCGCGTAGCGGAGTCCGTCGGGCCCGGCGGCCCGAAGCTCCTCATAGACGGCGCGGACGAGCGCCTCGTTCTTTGCTGCCTGGTCGGCGCGCACTGCTGCTCGGCCCAAAGCGCTTCACCGACCTGCGAGCGGGCCTGCCCCACGCAAGCCCGAACGTCCTCTCTCAGCGCCTCCGGGAGCTCGAGCGCGCCGGCGTCGTTCTGCGCCGCAAACTCGGCCCGCCGGCGGGCTCCCGGGTGTACGAGCTCACCGA
>CABDZA010000151.1_pt1 | contig 15818 bp, 14 predicted proteins | sample 3132091 | NCBI WGS metagenome assembly CABDZA01 (sample SAMEA5534339, study PRJEB31848) | metagenome | biome: tundra; feature: field; material: soil | place: USA | collected 2013-05 | depth 0.45 m
CGCCACGCCCTATCCGCCGACGGCGCCGGCCGATGAGACCTTGGCGACGGCCGAGGCCGAGCAGATACCCCCGATGCCCGAGGCACAGGGCGAAGGCTCGGCCATCGAATCCCTACAGGCTCGCTTCCAGCCCGAGGCAGCGCCCCCTCCCCACCCCGAGCAGGCGGCGCAGGTTTCGCGGCCGCCCGCGCAAGAGGACCCGGCGCCAGCGCGCTCCACGCAGCCCGAACAGGCCGCGAGCCCCGAGTCCGCGGACGCGGACGCGCCGGTGCAGACTCAGGCGGAGCCGCACATGGAAGTGCAGGCGCCCGCGGAGCCGAACCCGGACGTGCAGGCGCCCGCGGAGCCGGCGGTGGACATCTCCGCGGAGCTGAAGGCGGCCGAGGAGGTGGCGGCCGAGGAGGTGACGGCGGTCCTCACGGCGGTGCTGGATCGCCTCGGCGCCGCGCACCATCGGCCCTTCTCGCGGGCCTGAGCGGACTGGTGGCGCCGGCGCGGATAGGATCCGCGTTCGATGGCCAGCAGCCCCCACGACAGGCAGACGGACGCGGCGCTCCTAGCGGCTTCCCGCAGCGGGCACCGCAAACCCCCGCGCCAGAAGGCCCCTGAGACCTACGAGGAGAAGCTCGCCCAGCTGCACGAGCTGCGCGAGGCTGCACTGCACTCGGCCCCGGAGGCGGAGGAGAAGCAGCACGCGCGGGGCAAGCACACGGCGCGTGAGCGTGTGGAAAAACTGCTCGATCCGGGCTCCTTCCAGGAGCTCGACACGTTCGTGCGCCACCGCACCTACGACTTCGACATGCAGAAGAACCGGCCGTGGGGCGATGCGGTGGTGACCGGGCACGGCACGATCGAAGGTCGCACGGTGTGCGTGTTCAGCCAGGACTTCACCGTCTTCGGCGGCTCGCTGGGCGAGGTGATGGGCGAGAAGATGTGCAAGATCATGGACCTGGCGGCCAAGATCGGCTGCCCGGTGATTGGCATCAACGACTCGGGCGGCGCGCGCATCCAGGAGGGGGTCGTCTCCCTCGGCGCCTACGGCGACGTGTTCGTGCGCAACGTCCGGTGCTCGGGCGTGATCCCCCAGATCAGCCTGATCATGGGCCCGTGTGCGGGCGGCGCGGTGTACTCGCCGGCGATCACGGACTTCATCTTCATGGTCAAGGAGACCTCGCACATGTTCATCACGGGCCCCGACGTGATCAAGACGGTCACCGGCGAGGAGGTCGGCTTCGAGGAGCTGGGCGGGGCGATGTCGCACAACACGAAGTCGGGCGTGGCCCACTTCGCCTCCGAGGACGAGGACGCGTGCCTGGAGGACTGCCGCTACTTGATCAGCTTCCTGCCGCAGAACAACCTGCAGACGGCGCCCCGCGTGCAGCCGACCGACGACCCCGGGCGCATGGACCCCGAGCTCGACGACGTGGTGCCGGACAACCCCAACAAGCCCTACGACATGCGCAACGTGGTGAAGCTGATCGTCGACGATCAGGAGTTCTTCGAGGTACACGAGCACCACGCCAAGAACATCATCTGCGGCTTCGCGCGGCTGGACGGCTTCGCCATCGGCATCGTCGGCAACCAGCCGGCGCAGCTGGCCGGCGTGCTCGACATCGACGCGTCGGCCAAGGCGGCGCGGTTCGTGCGCACGTGCGACGCGTTCAACATTCCCCTCTTGACGTTCGTGGACGTGCCGGGCTTCCTACCGGGAACGAGCCAGGAGTGGGGCGGCATCATCCGCCACGGAGCCAAGCTGCTGTACGCGTTCACCGAGGCGACCGTGCCGAAGCTGACGGTGATCACGCGCAAGGCCTATGGCGGCGCGTATGACGTGATGGCCTCCAAGCACATGCTCGCGGACTTCAACTTCGCCTGGCCCACCTCGGAGGTGGCGGTGATGGGGCCGGAGGGCGCGGTGAACATCATCTACAGGCGGGACATCGCCGCCAGCCCAACCCCGGACGAGCGGCGCAAGAAGCTGATGGAGGACTACAAGGCGCGCTTCGCCAACCCCTACACGGCGGCGGAGCGCGGCTACATCGACGACGTGATCGTGCCGCACGAGACGCGCCCGAGGCTGATCGTGGCGCTGCACACGCTGCAGAGCAAGCGCGAACCGGGCCCGAGCCGCAAGCACGGCAACATCCCGCTCTAGCGTTTGCGCCCGGCGCGTTCGCCGACCCACAGCCACCAAGGGTAGGTGGCGAACAGCAACGCGGAGATCGCGTGGGTGCGCCGCCCGGCGCGCCGGTGATCGATGTGCAGGACGCCCGAGTTGAGCATCCAGTCGCGGCCGCTCTCAGCGCGGCATCGCTCCCAGATCGGCCGCGTCCATGGGCGGTCGAGGTAGAGCGAGATGCTGGTGGCCAGGAACGCTGCCGCGGTGGCCGTGTGCACGGCGCGCGCCACGGGCGTGCGCTCGGGCATCACGCGGCCGTAGACGCGGCCGGTCGCGTACAGCCAGGGCGGATCGATCAGGAATGACATGCGGCCTCCTCGTCGTCTTGGTGGTGGCGCTCTGGCCCGGAGCCGTGCGACTCGCCCGGCACCTCGCGCCCGAGCAGCCGGAAGGCGAGGCGGGTGGCGAGCGCCATGATGGTCAGCTGTGGGTTCACGCCCAGGGCGCTGGGGACGACGGACCCGTCCGCCACGTGCACGCCGGCGACCCCGTGAACCGCGAGATCTCCGTCCACGACGCCGTGCGTGGCGCGCGCGTCCGCGCGGGCGCTGCCGAGCGGGTGGAAGGCCATCAGCGTGAGGTCCGCGGTCTGCGCCCGCTCCGGAGGCACGCCCTCGCTCAGCGGCAGGTAGACCTCGCGCGCGCCGGCCGCGAGGAACAGCTCGTGCAGGCGCGCGAGACCGGCGCGGAACCTCGCCAGGTCCTCGCTGCACAGGTCGTAGCGGATCAGCGGGCATCCGGCCACCGAGCGCACGCGCCCGCGCGAGTGGTCGCTGACCATCAGCCCGAACTGGGCCAGGCGGGGATAGTGGGCCATCGCCCGGGCGTGGCGCTCGCCGGCGAGCGGCAGCGACATCGCGGCGTAGGCGGGCGGCCCGGCGACCCCCTCCAGCATGATGCCCTCGGAGGCGAACTCGTCGACGTAGAAGCTCTTGGGCACGCCGCGCGCCATGTCCACGACCTCGTCCATCAGCGCGAAGGCGGCCGTGGCGGGGTGCAGCGAGAGGTTGCGCCCGCGCTGCCCGGAGGCGCCGCCGAGCCGGTTGCGCTCCAGCAGCAGCGGCGTGTGGATGGCTCCGCAGGCGATGACCACCTCCGGCGCGCGCACCTCCAGCGCCCGACCGTTGACGAGCCGCGCGACGACGCCGCTGGCGCGGGCGCGTTCGAGCAGGATCTCGCGCACGTCGGCCCCCGTGACGATCTGCGCCCCGGCCGCCCGCGCTCGCGGGATGTAGGTGATCCCGGTGTGCTGCTTGGCGGAGGTCGGGCAGCCGAACACGCACACGCCCGAGCCGACGCAGCCCCGCGCGTTGCGGCGCAGGTATCCGTGCGACCAGCCCAGGCGCTCGGCGCCGCGCCGGGCCACGGCGGCGTTGGCTCCGGCCAGCTCGGGCGTCACCTCGCTGACCGACAGCGCCCGCTCGACGCGCTCGAAGCACGGCCGCATGGACGCCTCGTCCAGCTCCAGCCCGAACTCCGCGGCCCAGCGCGCGAGCAGGCGTGGCGGGGCGCGAAAGCACGTGCCGGAGTTCACCAGCGTGGTGCCGCCCAGCCCGCGGCCGAGCGGCAGCAGGATCGGCGGCGATCCCAGCGTGGCCGTCTGCCCACCGTCGCGGTAGAGGCGTGCGAGCATCTCAGGGGGTCGCGCGCTGAAGCTGTCGGGGTCGTGCGCGGGGCCCTGCTCCAGCACCACCACGCTGGCGCCGCCCTCGGCCAGCTCGGCGGCCACCACAGCTCCGCCGGCGCCGGCGCCGATGACGCAGAAGTCCGCCTCGATCCGCTCGCTGACGGTCACGGCCTCCCCTCCGCGCGGCGCAGCGCGCGTCCGCGGGCGACGACCGCGGCGGCGTCCCAGCCGAGCGCGCCCGCGACCGCGGGATCGTCGTAGCGCCCGAGCACGAGCGTGGAGAACGCCGCCTGCTCGGCCAGCGGGACACGCGCGAGCAGCAGGGCGCCGCGCGGGCGCCGCGCGAGCGCGAGCAGCAGGCGCAGTCCGATGCGCTGCGGCCACGGAGCGCCCCCCAGGAAGCTGTCCAGACCGCCGCTCACGCGAGCATCAACGCTCCCTGCGCCGCCGCCAGCTCCGCCACCGCCGCCGCGGCGCCCTCGCCGTCGGCCATGCTCACGGCCTCGGCGGCACGCGCGTAGAGCCCGGCCAACTGGTCTCGATGGGCGACCAGGGCAGCAAAGGCTTGGGCGTGCGGGACGTACAGCTCGCGCACGGAGTTGAGGATCAGCTGAAAGATGAGGTTGCCGGCGGCCTCCACCAGCGCGGCCATGAAGGCCCAGTCGGCCAGCAGCGCCGTGTGGTCCTCCTCGGCGATGGCCACAGCCCGGGCGAGCTCCAGCAGGGTCGCTGCCTGCTCCTCGGAGCGGCGCTCGGCGGCGAGCCGGGCGGCCTCCACCAGCAGCAGCAGCCGCGCCTCGAACAGGTCGCGCATCAGCGCCGGATCGACGCTGCCGTGGAGAACCAGCGCCTCCAGGCCACCGGAGCGCCGCCAGTCGAGCACGCGGGTGGCGTCGCCGTGGCGGACCTCCACGAGGCGCAGCTGCTCCAGGCGACCGAGCGCCTCGCGCACGGAGGCCATGTTCACCTCGAGCTCGGCGGCCAGCGCCCGCTGTGGCGGCAGCCGCTCTCCGGGGCGGTAGGCGCCGGAGAGGATCGCCTGGCGCAGGCGATCGAACACGCGGTCGGGGACGGAGAGACGCGGGATCGGCGACTGCACGCAGCGAGAGTATCAGTGTTCCGAACACTGGCGTGGCGATGTCTGCGAACACGGCGCCGGGGCGCCACTCCGGTCACAATGTCCACATGGCCGCAGCCGACCCATCGCCGCCGAGGATCGCGCCCTCCCCGTCAGCGGAGGAGGCAGCAGCGATTGCTGCCGCGCTGGAGCGGTTCATGCACGCCACCGCGCCACCCCACTCGGCGGCCGGCGAGGGACCGGATCCCTGGCAGCGCGCGGCTATTCTCGAAGGGGTCTCACGAGAGCCGCGGGCCGATGTTCCGGACCCCTGGATAAATACCTAAAAGTCGCTAGGCTTTAGAGCAATAGCTCTCCGTCGGCAGCGTAGAGTCGAAAGCGGCCCGGGTCGAGCCCCCGGATCAGGAGGTTTTTGAATGGAGTCAGGTTCCGTCTCCGCCCAGCGTGGCACCCTCGAGGACCCCGAGGTCCTCCAGCACGTCCCTGGGCATGTGATCCCGATCCTCGCGCGGGAGTTCGACGACTTCAAGACGGAGGCCAACAGGTTCCTGGACGGCGGCACGGCGGAAGACGAGTTCATCAAGTTCCGCCTCAAGCAGGGCGTCTACGGGCAGCGCCAGCCGGACGTGCAGATGATCCGCGTGAAGCTTCCCTTCGGTGGGATCACCCCCGAGCAGATGGAGGCGTTCGCGGACGTGGTGGAGAACTACGTGCCCCTGAACAAGGGCCACATCACCACGCGCCAGAACATCCAGATGCACCACATCCCGCTGCCGGAAGTGGAGGAGGCGATCCGCCGCCTGGGCGACGCGGGCCTGTCCAGCCGGGAGGGCTGCGGCAATACCGTGAGAAACGTCACGGGCGATCCGTGGGCGGGCGTGGCCAAGGACGAGCTGTTCGACATGACCCCCTACGCGGGCGCGTACGTGCGCTACTTCGTGCGCCACCCCACCACCCAGGCGATGCCCCGCAAGATCAAGACGTCCTTCGACGGCAGCCCGCGCGACCGCGCGATCAGCGGCATCCACGACATCGCCTACCGGGCGCGCGTCCGGCAGATCGACGGTCGCGGCGAGGTGCGCGGCGCGGAGATGCTGGTCGGCGGCGGCACCTCGATCATGCCGCGCGTGGCGCCCACCCTCTATGACTTCGTGGAGCTGGACAACGGCGACTACCTGAAGTACGCCGAGGCGGTCTTCAGGATCTTCGACCGCCAGGAGTGGCTGCGAGTCAACCGCGCCCGCGCCCGCATCAAGGTGTTCGTGGACAAGCACGGCATCGAGGAGCTGCGCCGCCAGGTCGAGGAGGAGCTGGAGGGCGACTGGGTCTCCGAACGGGACTTCTCGATCGAGCAGCGCCTGTTCGTGGACGACGAGAGCGAGTCCGCGCCCGCGCCGGCCCAGTCATACGGCAGCCCCAACGGCGATCACCAACAGTTCGAGCGCTTCCGCGCCACCAACGTGGCGGAGCAGAAGCAGGACGGCTTTGTGACCGTCGAGGTGAAGGTCACCCGCGGCGACCTCACGCCCCAGCAGTTCAGGGGCCTGGCGGAGATCATGCGCGCCTACGCCGGCGGCTACGCCCGTACGACCGTCCAGCAGAACCTGCTGCTGCGCTGGGTGCGCGAGGAGTCCATCTACGACCTCTGGCAGGCGCTGAGCGCGCTGGGGCTCTCAGCTGCGGGCCCCCGTGAGATCACGGACGTGGTCTCATGCCCGGGAACGGACTCGTGCAAGCTCGGCATCACCAGCTCGATGGGCCTCAACCAGGCCGTCCAGGAGCGGGTCGAGGCGATGGACATCAGCGACGAGCTGACCCGCGACATCCACATCAAGATGAGCGGCTGCCCCAACGGCTGCTCCCAGCACCACGTCGCGGACATCGGCTTCTACGGCGCCTCGATCAAAGTGGGGGCGCACACGATCCCCGCCTACATCCCCCACGTGGGGGGCGTGGACGAAGGCGGCAGCGTGGCGTTCGGCAAGCGCCTGAAACTGCGCCTGCCCGCCAAGCGCGTGCCCGAGGCGATCGAACGCTGGATCCGCCACTACGAGTCCAGCCGCGAGCAGGGCGAGGCGTGGGGCGCGTTCACGGAGCGCGTCGGCACGAGCGAGCTGGAAGGCCTGGTGAAGGACCTGTCGATGCCCGTGGACTTCGGGCTGGAGACAATGAACACCTTCATCGACTGGAACCGCAACGTCCCGTTCGAAGTGATTCGCGGCGAGGGCGAGTGCGCGGTATAGATCCAATGCGACGCAAAGGTAACGGTCAATCGGATGTCCATACTAGATAGCGACATGGCAGAGCTCACCTCCCACTTCGATCCGGCGCCCGGCATGACGCACACGCTGCGCGAGGCGGCGCGCCACGGCGCGCGGGCCGTGCTGCTGTGCTCCTTCCAGAAGGAGGAGTCGGTGCTGCTGGACGAGCTGCTGCAGCTGGACCAGGGCACCGGCCGGGCGGTGCGGATCCTGACGATCGACACGGGCGTGCTGTTCGAGGAGACCATGCGCACCTGGCGCGCGTTCGAGGAGCGCTTCGGCGTGGCGATCGAGGTGGTGGACGCGAGCAGCCCCGATCAGCCCTGGAGCGGCCCCGAGCACTGCTGCTCGGTGGCGAAGGTCGCGGCGCTCGAACGAGCCCTCGACGGCGCCGAGGGCTGGATCACGGGCATCCGCCGCAAGCAGGGCCCCACGCGGGCCAACACGGAACTGATCGAACGCGACGAGAAGCGGGGGCTGTGGAAGTACAACCCGCTGGCCCACTGGACGGACAAGGACCTGTGGCGGCGCATCCACGAGCGCGACCTCCCCTACAACCAGCTGCACGACCAGGGCTACGAGTCGATCGGCTGCGCCCCCTGCACCCAGCCTGGCAGTGGCCGCGACGGCCGCTGGGCGGGGACGGACAAGACGGAGTGCGGGTTGCACGTGGAGATCCTCGAGTAGATGAGCGTCGCCGCCCGCCCACAGCTGAGCCACCTGCGGGCGCTGGAGTCGGAGGCGATCCACGTGATGCGCGAGGTGGCGGCCGAATTCGAGCGCCCGGTGCTGCTGTTCAGCGGCGGCAAGGACTCGATCGTGCTGCTGCGCCTCGCCGAGAAGGCGTTTCGCCCGGCGCCATTCCCGTTCCCGCTGATGCACGTGGACACGGGCCACAACTTCCCCGAGGTGATCGAGTACCGCGACCGCCGCGTGGCGGAGCTGGGCGAGCGGCTGATCGTCGCCCACGTGCAGGACTCGATCGACAGCGGCAGGGCGGTCGAGGAGACCGGCCCGCGGGCCTCGCGCAACCGCCTGCAGACGGTGACGCTGCTGGACGCGATCGCCGAGCACGGCTTCGACGCGGCCTTCGGCGGCGCGCGCCGCGACGAGGAGCGCGCGCGCGCCAAGGAGCGGATCCTCTCCTTTCGCGACGACTTCGGCCAGTGGGACCCCAAGAACCAGCGTCCAGAGCTGTGGAACCTCTACAACGGGCGCATCCACAAGGGCGAGCACGTCAGGGTCTTCCCGCTGTCCAACTGGACGGAGCTGGACGTGTGGGAGTACATCGACCAGGAGCAGCTGGAGGTCCCGGCGATCTACTTCGCCCACGAGCGCAGGGTGTTCGAGCGCGACGGGATGCTGTACGCCTGGCGGGAGGGCACGGAGCTGATCGAGGGCGAGGAGATCTTCCACGCGACGGTGCGCTACCGGACGGTCGGGGACATGAGCTGCACGGGCGGCGTGCAGTCCCGTGCGGCGACGCTCGACGAGGTGGTGCTCGAGATAGCGGCCACGCGGATCACCGAGCGCGGTGAGACCCGCGCGGACGACCGCGTGTCCGAGGCTGCGATGGAGGACCGCAAGAAGGCCGGGTACTTCTAGTGCGCCCAAAAGCCCGGTTTAGCGGCGCGCTCCGCGCGCGGGCGGGCGTGCGTTGGGTCCCACAGGGCGCGCGATGACGCTCGACCTGCTGCGCTTCACCACGGCGGGCTCTGTTGACGACGGCAAGAGCACGCTGATCGGCAGGCTGCTGTTCGACAGCAAGCAGGTGTTCGAGGATCAGCTCCTACAGGTGGCGCAGGCGAGCGAGCGCCGCGGCGGCGAGGGTTCGCTTGACCTGGCGCTGCTGACAGACGGGCTGCGCGCGGAGCGCGAGCAGGGCATCACTATCGACGTGGCCTACCGCTACTTCGCCACGGCGGGCACCGCCGGCGGAGCCGGGGGTCGCCGGTTCATCATCGCCGACTGCCCCGGCCACCGCCAATACACGCGCAACATGGTCACGGGAGCGTCCACGGCGGATGTCTCGGTGGTGCTGGTCGACGCCCGCAGGGGTGTGCTGGAGCAGTCCAAGCGCCACGCGTTCATCAGCGCGCTCTTGGGGATCCCGGACATGGTGGTGGCGATCAACAAGATGGACCTGGTGGACTACTCCCGGGAGCGCTACGAGGAGCTCGTCGAGGAGCTCGCGGGCTTCGCGGAGAAGCTCAGCGGCGTGGAGCGGATCTCCTACATCCCGATGTCGGCGCTCAACGGCGACAACGTGGTGGAGCGTTCGCAGCGGATGCCCTGGTACGACGAACCGGTGCTGCTGGAGCTGCTGGAGCAGGTGGAGGTGGCCTACGACCACCCCGACGAGAAGGCGGCTCGATTCCCCGTGCAGTGGGTGATCCGACCGGGGAGCGGGACGGGCGGGAACGGCGACTACCGCGGCTACGCCGGTCAGCTCGCCAGCGGCGCGCTGCGCCGCGGCGAGGAGGTGGCGGTGCTCCCCGGTCCAGGGCGCACCCGGATCGCGGCGATCGACACCTACGACGGCGAGCTGGAGGAGGCGATCGCGCCGATGTCCCTGACGCTGCGCTTGGAGGACGAGCTGGACATCTCCCGCGGTGAGCTGATCTGCCACCCGGAGGAGGCTCCGGTGGTGGCGAGCGAGCTGGAGGCGGATATCTGCTGGATGACCGACGAGCTGCTGCGGCCGGGCTCCCGCTACCTGCTGAAGCAGACCTCGCGCAGCGCGACGGCGGTGATCGATGCGGTCGAGGACCTGGTGGACGTGCACACGCTGGAGCGGGTGGCGGCGCCGCAGGAGCTCGGCCTCAACGACATCGGCCGAGTGCGCCTGCGCACGAGCGTGCCGCTGGTGTTCGACCCGTACACGAGCAACCGTCGCACGGGCAGCTTCATCCTGATCGACGAAGCGAGCAATCGCACGGTCGGCGCGGGGATGATCGCGGCGCCCGCGTGAGCGCCCGAGCGCACGGCCCCCGCCCCTGACGGGTGCAGCAGGCCCCGGCGCGGCGCGTTAACTAAGCTTCCCGCCCGATGTTCGAGAAGGTACTGGTAGCCAATCGCGGCGAGATCGCGGTCCGCATCGTGCGCGCGCTCGACGAGCTTGGCGTGGCGAGCGTGGCCGTGTACTCCGAGCTGGACCGCGACGCCCCGCATGTGCGCCGCGCGGGCGAGTCCTACAACCTCGGCGAGGGCCCGGCGGCGGAGAACTACCTGAGCGTGGAGAAGATCCTCGACGTGGCCAGGCGCTCGGGCGCCGAGGCGATCCACCCGGGCTACGGCTTCCTGGCGGAGAACGCTCCCTTCGCACAGGCGTGCGAGGACGCTGGCATCGTGTTCATCGGCCCGCCGGCCAGCGCGATCGAGGCGATGGGCTCGAAGACGCGAGCGCGCGAGCTGATGCAGGCGGCGGGCGTTCCGATCGTCCCCGGCACCACCGAGCCGGTGGCCACGGTGGCCGACGCTCTGCGGATCGCAACCGATGAGATCGGCTTCCCGGTGGCGGTCAAGGCGACCGGCGGCGGGGGCGGCAAGGGCTTCCGCGTGGCCATGACGGCGGATGCGCTGGAGGGGGCGTTCGAGGGCTCTAGCCGCGAAGGCGAGAGGTTCTTCTCCGACCCCACGATCTACCTGGAGCGCTACCTGCACGACCCTCGCCACGTGGAGGTGCAGGTGCTGGCGGACCGCCACGGCAACGTGATCCACCTGGGCGAGCGCGACTGCTCGATCCAGCGCCGCCACCAGAAGATCATCGAGGAGTCCCCCGCCCCGGAGTGGGTGGTGGACCCGGAGATGCGCGGGCGCATCGGGCAGATCGGAGTGAACGCGGCCAAGGCCGTCAACTACGTGGGCGCGGGCACCATCGAGGGCCTGTTCTCGGCCCACGAGGGCGCGGAGCCAGAGTATTTCTTCCTGGAGATGAACACGCGCGTGCAGGTGGAGCACTGCGTGACGGAGATGACCACTGGCATCGACATCGTCAAGGAGGGCATCCGGGCGGCTGCGGGCGAGGAGCTTGCCTACGCCCAGGAGGACGTTGAGCTGCGCGGGCATGCGATCGAGTGCCGCATCAACGCGGAGGACGCCTCCAAGAGCTTCGCCCCCGCGCCGGGGAGGATCGGCGCCTACAGAGAGCCGACCGGCCCGGGCGTCCGTGTGGATTCGGGCGTGGAGGAAGGCGGCGAGGTCTCGCCGATGTATGACCCGATGGTGGCCAAGCTGATCGTGTGGGACGCGGACCGCGAGCAGGCCACCAGGCGCATGCTGCGCGCGCTGGGCGAATTCGAGATCGAGGGCCTGAAGACGCTGATCCCCTTCCACCAGGCGCTGCTGGCGAGTGATCAGTGGGCCAAGGGCGAGACGTGCAGGGACCTGCTGGAGGACAAGAGATGGCTGAAGACGCTCGCCTTTCCCGCCCCCACAGCCCCCGCGGGCGAGGACGCGGAGGAGCGGGTCGAGCAGAGCTACGCGGTGGAGGTCTCGGGCAGGCGCTTTGACGTGCGCGTGGTCGGGCCGCCGTTCGCGACCGGGCCGTCGCCGACCGGCGGCCCACCGGGCGGCGCGAGCGCGAACGGCGCTGGACGCGCGGCCCCCAAGCGCGGCGAGCGCAAGGCGAGCAGCGGCGCCGGCGGCCCCGACGTGCTGCCCTCGCCCCTGCAGGGCAACATGTGGAAGGTGCTGGTCAAGGCCGGCGATGAGGTACAGGAGGGGCAGCTGCTGTGCATCATCGAGGCGATGAAGATGGAGAACGAGATCACCGCCCACAAGGCCGGCACGATCGTCGAGCTGCCCATCAGCGAGGGCGTCGCGATCCAGGCGGGGGCCCCGATCGCGACGATCAGGAGCAAGGCCGAGGAGGCAGGCTAGAGCGCGGCGACGTTCTGGGCGTGCCGCGCGCGTTGGACCTGGCCCCGGCGCCCGGCGGGCAGCTCCGCCTCACTGCCCAGCTGGCGCAACGCCAGCAGATAGGCGGCGTCCTCCTCCAGGACGGCCAGCGCGCCGGCGCCGTCGAGCACGGTGCCGTGGCCGGGCACCACATGCTCGGCACCCGCCGCGAGCGGGCGCAGGCGCTCCAGCGTGGCCAGGTAGGCGTCGAGGTCGCCGCCGTCGTTCAGCGTGGGCAACTCCAGCGTTGAGAGGTAGTCGCCCGCCACCAGCACACCCGCCCATCCGATCAGCACGGCCATCCCGTCGGGGGTGTGCCCGTCGGCGGGGTGCAGCTCGAGCTCCCGCTCGCCCACGTCGCAGCGGCCGGGCACGGGCAGCGCCTGGACGGAGCCCAGCGCGAGCGGACGGGGACGCTCGATGAGCAGTTCTTCGTCGAAGCGGCGCAGCTCCCGCTGGGCTTCGCCGGGCGATGCCTGAAGACGCCGGGCGGTGGACTCGGCGCAGCCGAGCGCGGCCCCCGGAAAGGCCAGGCGGCCGAGCAGGTGATCCCAGTCGCCATGGGTGGCCAGCAGCCCGCTGGGCTCGGGGAAACGTGCCTGCGCGAGCAGCGCGGGCAGCGCGTCCAGCTCGTCGGGCAGGACCGGCGAGTCGATCACGAACGTCTCGCCGAGCGTCCGCTCAGCCCCGGCCTGGGTCGCCTCAGCCCCGGCCTCGCTCGCCTCGCCCCCGCCCTGTGTCGCCTCTCCCCCGGCTGCGACCGCGTCCTCGACGGCGCCCCGCACGATCACGCAGTTGACGCCCAGCACGGCGCTGGTGAGCACGAGCACGTCTGGGTGCAGGGCGAGCGCCCGCACCTACTCAGGTGACGCCGAGCAGCTTGGCGGCCTCTTTGAGGTTGCTGACCTCGGCCGTCGGTTTCTTCTGGGAGGAGTCGAGCGTCTCCTTGTTGCGGTTGACCCAGATCACGGGCACCCGCTGTTTGACGCAGGGAGCGATGTCGTGGTAGTGGCTGGCGGCCACGTGCACCCAGCCGCGTTTGCCGCCCATGCGCCTGGCGCACTCGGTGAAGTGGGGCAGTTCGGGCTTGTAGGAACGCACCTGCTGGGCGGTGACCACGAGGTCGAAGTCCACGCCGATGTGGCGGCGCGTCTGGCCGAGCAGCTTGTCGTCGATGTTGGAGAGCAGGCCGAGCTTGTATTTCTTGCCGAGCTTCTGCAGCTGGATGCTGGTCTCCTTGAAGGGGGCCCAGCGCTGCACGGAGTCGGGCAGGAAACCCGAGCGCGAGGGCTCGAGCGGCCACTCCAGCCGTTTGGCGATCTCGATGGCGGTGCGGCGCAGCACCTCGGCGTAAAGCTCGTAGGAGCCACCCTCGATCTCGCGCGAGATCTCCTGGAACATGGGCATGAGCACGCTCCGGTCGATCTCCACGCCATCGCGGGCGGCCTCCTTGGCGAACGCCTCGTAGATGCCGGTCTCCCAGTCGATGAGCGTGCCGTAGACATCGAAGGTGACGAAGGTGACGGTCTTTGGAATGGGCATCGGCCGGGCATTATGCCCTGCGGGGGGCCCTCGGCGCGCTGCGCCACCCCGCGGCGCGCCTTCCTGAGCGCGATCTTGCATCTTGCGTTAGAGTCCCGCGCCGCAATGGACCTGCTGGAGTACCAAGGCAAGCAGTTGTTTGCCCGCCACGGATTGAGGGTGTCTCAGGGCTTGCCCGTAACCACCGTCGAGGACGCCGTTACGGCGGCCGCGGAGGTCGGCTACCCGGTGGTGGTCAAGGCGCAGGTGCTGATCGGCGGCCGCGGCAAGGCGGGCGGCGTGAAGCTGGCGGCGGATGAGACCGAGGTGCGCGAGCACGCGGGCAACATCCTCGGCATGGACATCAAGGGACATACGGTGCGCACGCTGTGGATCGAGCACGCCTCGGACATCGCCTCGGAGTACTACGCCTCGGTGCTGCTGGACCGCTCGGCCAAGAAGCCGCTGGTGATGTTCAGCGTGGAGGGCGGCGTGGACATCGAAGAGGTCGCTGAGCAGACTCCCGAGAAGCTGATCCGCCGCCACGTGGACCCGCTGGCCGGCCTCTCCCGCGCGGAGGCGGTCGAGATCGCCTCCGACGGCGGCGTGGACGCGGACGTGATCGAGGGTGTGGCCGACGCGCTGGTGGCGCTGTATGAGGTGTGGCTCCAGGAGGACGCCACGCTCACGGAGATCAACCCGCTGATAGTGACGCCGGAGCGGGAAGTCAAGGCGCTCGACTCGAAGGTCTCCCTGGACGACAACGCGCTGTACCGCCACCCGGACAACCAGTCGCTGTCGGACAGCGAGAACGAAGACCCGATCGAGCGCAGGGCCAAGGAAGAGGGCGTCCAGTACGTCAAGCTCGACGGCGACATCGGCATCCTCGGCAACGGCGCGGGCCTGGTGATGTCAACCCTCGACGTGGTCGCCCAGGCGGGAGGCTCGCCGGCGAACTTCCTCGACGCGGGCGGCGGCTCGAACGCGGAGAAGATCGAGCAGGCGGTGGATCTGCTGCTGGCCAACCACGCCGTCAAGGCGGTGCTGTTCAACATCTTCGGGGGCATCACCCGCTGCGACGAGGTGGCCCAGGGCCTGATCGCGGCGTTCGAGCAGATCAAGCCTTCGGTGCCGTTCGTGGTGCGCCTGGACGGCACCAACGACGTCGAGGGACGCAGGCTTCTCCAGGAGGCGGAATTGCCGAACGTGTACGCGGCGAAGACCATGAACGAGGCGGCGGAGAAGGTCGTGGCGCTGGCGGCCGGACAGAGCGTGGGAGCGCCGGCCTGATGGCTGTCCTGGTCGACGAGAACACGCGGCTGGCGGTCGCGGGCATCACCGGGCGCGAGGGAACGTTCCACACGCTCAACAACCGCAGCTACGGCACGGACGTCGTCGGCGGGGTCACGCCGGGCAAGGGCGGCCGGGATGTGGACGGCATCCCCGTGTTCGACAGCTGGGAGCAGGCGATGGCGGAGGTCCAGCCGAACACGGCCATGATCTTCGTGCCCCCACGGTTCGCGGCCGACTCGATCCTGGAGGCGGCGGCGGCGGGCGTGGAGCTGGTGATCGCCATCACCGAGGGCATCCCCGCGCACGATGAGCTGCGCGTCTACAACACGATCAAGCGCGAGCACCCTGGCACGCGGCTGATCGGCCCCAACTGCCCCGGAATCCTCTCCCCCGGAAAGGCCAATGTGGGGATCATCCCGGCGTCGTTCTTCAAGGCCGGCAACGTGGGCGTGGTGTCGCGCTCGGGCACGCTGACCTACCAGATCGGAAACGAGATCGCCCAGGCGGGGTTCGGCTGCAGCACGATCGTGGGGATCGGCGGCGACCCGGTGCCGGGCTCCTCGTTCGTGGACGTGCTGGAGCTGTTCGAGGCCGACGAGCAGACCGAGCTGGTGGTGCTCTCAGGTGAGATCGGCGGCTCCGCGGAGGAGGAGGCGGCGGAGCACATCGCCGAGCACATGACCAAGCCGGTGGTGGCCTACATCGCCGGCTTCACGGCCCCGGCGGGCAAGCAGATGGGCCACGCGGGCGCGATTGTCTCGGGCAGCGCGGGGACGGCCGCCGCGAAGGCGCAGGCGCTGGAAGGGAAGGGCGTGCGCGTCGGGCGCACCCCCACCGAGGCCGCTGCGATCGCAGTGGAGGTCCTCGGCGGCGCGGCCCTCGCGGCCTCCTGACCGAAGTCTCCGGCGCAGGCCGGTACGCTAGGCCGAATGGACGTGGAGCTGGCCAGGACACTGGAGG
>CABDZA010000154.1_pt1 | contig 15659 bp, 16 predicted proteins | sample 3132091 | NCBI WGS metagenome assembly CABDZA01 (sample SAMEA5534339, study PRJEB31848) | metagenome | biome: tundra; feature: field; material: soil | place: USA | collected 2013-05 | depth 0.45 m
CGCCTGCCCGGCGGCCAGCTGCGCGGCCCCGGCGTCGCCCCCGCTGCCGCCGCTGGTGGAAGCCAGCACGATCGTGCGCTTGGTCTCCCGCGCGGCGAACACGCGCGCCAGCTCCAGCAGCGCGGCCGTGCCGGAGAGCTCCGCCAGCGACCCGCGGGCTGCTGCGTCGCGGTGCGCGATGATCAGGATCGGCGCGTCGCTGGTCGAGCCCGGACGCTGCGCGATCACCGTTTGCAGCGTGCGCTCGCCGTCGATGGTCTGAGCTTCGGAGCGTTCTCTGCGCACCGAGAAGCCCCCGCCCGCCGCCCCGCCGAGACCTTCCAGCGTACGAGCGATGTGCGCCGCCAGGGCTTCGTCGCCGGGGCTTCCCGGGCGCCTGTTCGGGAAGCGCGCGCCCAGGCTCCGCAGCTCGGAGAACGCGCGCGCGCCTTCGAAGGCGTCGGGCGCCAGCGTCGAGGTGAGCGGGCGCGGGCGCGGGCCGAGCGAGAATGCGGCGATCGCCAGTGCGAACAGGAAGGGCACGAAGGCCGCTCGGTAGAGGCGCCCGTTGAGCATCCGCCTAGACCATAGTTCGCACGTCGGCTCCTCGCACAGGTTGCAGACGCGCACGCGCCAGATCGACAGGCGTGGCGTGCCCGTGCCCGTGCCCGTACATGGCGCACGGTTAGGTATCGTGCCAGCGCGTGCTCCAGCCCGTCGCCGTAGGCCACAAGACCCTTGCCGACTACACGCACATCTGCGGTCGCGAGCTGATCGCCGAAATCCGCGAGCTGGCCGAGCCGCTGCAGGGTCATCGCGTCGTGCACGTCTCCGCCACGGCGTTCGGCGGGGGGGTCTCGGAGATCCTCTACACGCTCGTGCCGCTGATGCGCGATGTCGGCCTGGACTGCGAGTGGCACGTGATCTACGGCCGCGAAGAGTTCTTCAACGCCACCAAGCTCCTGCACAACGCCCTGCAGGGCGCCCCGCAGGATCTCGACGAGGAGCAGTGGGCCACCTGGCGGCGCTACAACGAGATAAACGCCAAGGAGCTCTCGGACGGGTGGGACGTGTGCCTGGTGCACGACCCGCAGCCGGCGGGGCTCTACAAGCTCGTGCCGGAGAAGGCGAAGGGCTGGCTGTGGCGCTGTCACATCGACATCTCCACCCCCAACCCCCACACGATCGCGCAGCTGCTCCCGTACATCGAGGACTACCCGCAGTCGCTGTTCCACATGCGCGACTACGTGCCGGCGGGAATGAACGGGAAAGTCAACGTGGTACCGCCCGCGATCGACCCGCTGACGCCCAAGAACATGGCGCTCTCGCCCGAGGACGGCGCATTCGTGTGCGGGCAGTTCGGGATCGACGTGGATCGGCCGCTGATCTGCCAGGTCTCGCGCTTCGATCCCTGGAAGGACCCGCTCGGGGTGATCGACGCCTACCGCCAGGTCAAGGAGGGGATGCCCGAGGTGCAGCTCGCGCTGGTCGGCTCGATGGCCAGCGACGACCCCGAGGGCTGGGACTTCTTCAACGCCACCGTGGCCCACGCGGACGGCGACGCGGACATACACATCCTCAACAACTTCAACAACGTGGGGGCGATCGAGGTCAACGCCTTCCAGTCCCACGCGGACGTGCTGATCCAGAAGTCCACGCGCGAGGGCTTCGGCCTGACGGTCGCCGAGGCGATCTGGAAGGCCCGCCCGTTCGTCGGCGGCAACGTCGGCGGCATCCCGCTGCAGATCGAGGACGGCGTCACCGGCTTTCTCGTCTCGAGTGCCGAGCAGTGCGCGGAGCGCACGCTGGAGATCCTCAAGGACCCCGCCCTCGGCAAGTTCCTGGGCAGACGCGGCAAGGAGCACGTCCGCGAGCACTTCCTGACGCCGCGCTACCTGCGCGACTACCTGCGCATCTTCAACGAGCTGAGAGAAGCATGACCGGCGCGCCGGCACAGCGGACTCCGCTGGTGCTGGTGAGCAACCGCGGGCCGGTCACCTTCCACGCCGGCGGCGAGGTGCAGCGCGGCTCCGGCGGCCTCGTGACCGCGCTGACGGGGCTCGCCTCCCACCGCGAAGCGATCTGGATCGCCTCGGCCATGTCCGAGCACGACGCCGAGGTCTCACGCGAGCACGGCGGGCGGGCGTTTCCCGTCAGCGCCCCCGGCGGCGGCGACTACCAGGTGCGCCTGGTGGTCAGCGACCCGGACGCCTACGACCGCTTCTACAACGTGTTCGCCAACCCGATGCTGTGGTTCATCCAGCACTACCTGTGGGACCTGTCCAACGCGCCGGACATCCGGCGCGCGGAGATCGAGGCGTTCGAGTTCGGCTACAACGTCGTCAACGAGGATCTCGCGCGCGCCGTGGTGGAGCAGCTCGAGGACGTCGAGGAGCCGGTGGTGATGGTCCACGACTACCACCTCTACACGCTTCCCGACCTGGTGCGCCGCGCCCGGCCGGACGTCTTCCTGCACCACTTCGTCCACATCCCCTGGACGCAGCCCGACGCCTGGCGCGTGCTGCCCACGCGCATCCGCGAAGAGATCTACACGGGCCTCTTGGCCAACGACATCATCGGCTTCCACACGCGCTCCTACCGGCACAACTTCCTGCAGTGCTGTCGCGATCTGATGGAGCTGGACGTTGACTTCGAGCGCGGGGTGGTGCGCTTCGGCGAGCGCGAGGTGTGGGTGCGGGCATACCCGTTGCCGATCGATCACAAGGCCACCCGGCAGATCGCCCAGAGCGAGCGCGTCGAGCAGTTCGAGCGCGAGCTGCTGCGCCGCCGGCGCGACTTCCTGATCCTGCGCGTGGATCGCGCCGACCTGAGCAAGAACGTGCTTCGCGGCTTCTCCGCCTTCGACCTGTTCCTGGAGCAGCACCCGGAGTTCCGCGAGCGCGTGACGTTCATGGCGCAGATGATGCCCTCGCGCACCGACGTGCCCCAGTACGCGGAGTACCTGGAGCGGATCGAGGCGCTGGTGGCGGTCGTCAACCACCGCCACGGCACCCCGGACTGGATGCCGATCCAGCTGAAGCTGCGCGACGACCTGGACGAGGCGATGGCCGCCTACAAGCACTACGACGTGCTGCTGGTCAACGCCATGTTCGACGGCATGAACCTGGTGGCCAAGGAGGGTCCGATCGTCAACGAGCGCGAGGGCGTCTCGATCCTCTCGGAGAACACCGGCGCGCACGAGGAGCTCGGGGAGTTCGCGCTGTCGGTCAACCCCTTCGACATCGAAGAGCTGGCCAACTCGATCTACGCGGCGCTGACCATGGAGCCCGGCGAGCGCCGCCGCCGGGCGGAGGGACTCGTGGGGATCGTCACCTCCCGCGACCCTGGCGACTGGATCGACGAGCAGCTCGCCGACATCCGCGCCAAGGGCCGCTCGCGGCAGGTGGCGGGCGGGCCGAGCGCGCCGGGTGGCTCGGCAGGCGAGCCGTGACGCGCTACTCTTTCGCCCAGCGCCTCACGTGACCCTGCCCGCACCCACATATGACCTCGTGCTCCTGCTGGACCTCCAGGCGGAGGACTCGGTGCGCGCCAAGATCGTCGCAGACACGCGCGCGAGCATCGAGGCGCAGGGCGAGCTGCTGCGCCACGACGATTGGGGCGAGCGAGCGCTGACCTACCCGATCGAGAAAAAGGCCAACGCCGAATACCACCTGCTGCAGTTCAACGCCGGCGCCCCGGAGCTGCTGGCCGGCCTGAACCGCACGCTGCGGATCACCGACGGCATCCTGCGCTTCCGGCTCATCAAGCTCAAGCCGGGCGTCCCCGTCGCCCCGGACATGGGCTCCGCCTCGGTGGCCTCGGCCGCGCCCGCGCATCGCAGCGAGCCCGAGGCGCAGCCCGAGAGCGAGCCGGACGTCCAGCCCGCGGCCACGACTCCGGTGGCCGAGCCGGACGTCCAGCCCGCGGCTGAGGCTCCGGTCGCCGAGCTCGCCTCCTAGCTGCGTCCGCGGCGAGCAGCATGGCGAGGTCCCACGGCGGCGTAGGGTACTTTTCCGCCCTTACGGACTGGCCGCGAGCGTAATAAGATCTGGTCCATGGGCTGGGCCGAGGACATGAGCGAGCGATCCACGAGCAGGACCGACGTGCTGCGCGCGTCGCCGCCGATGTTCGAGTCGCGGGTGTTGGACGCCCTCTCGCGCGTGCACCCGGCGGTTCCGATGATCATCTTCCTGCCCGCCATCGCCGCCATGGCCGCCTGGGGGCTGTCGGACCGGGGCATCGGCTCGGTGCTGGGGCTCGCGATCGCCGGCTACGCCCTGTGGACGCTGTTCGAGTACTGGCTGCACCGGATCGTCTTCCACTTCGAGCCCGCGGACGGACTGGGCGCGCGGATGCACTGGATCATCCACGGGGTTCACCACGACCACCCCAACGACCCGATGCGCCTGGTGATGCCCCCGGCCGTGAGCGTGCCGCTGGCGGCGGCGGTGTTCGGCCTGCTCTTCCTGATCTTCGGCACGCGCCTAGCGCCCTCGATCGGCGCGGGGTTCTTCACGGGCTACCTGATCTACGACATGATGCACTACTACCTGCACCACTTCCGCCCGCACGGCCGGCTCGGCCGGATGCTGCGCGAGCGGCACATGCGCCATCACTTCCAGGACGACACGCGCGGCTTCGGGATCAGCGCGCCATACTGGGACGAGGTCTTCCGCACCTCCACGCGCGCCAAGCGATCCTCGCAATGAGCGGGATCCCGGCGCGGCCGGGGAGCAATTGCGCCCGCGGGCCGCTCTAGACTCGAAGCTTCGAGCGCGAGCAGAGACGCTCAGGTCCACAGGACCGCCAGAGCAACAGAGCTGAAAGGAAGAGGAACCGTGGCTGCCACCAACATCAATCGAGTCGTGCTGACCGGAAACCTGACCGCCGACCCCGAGCTGCGTTCGCTGCCCAGCGGCAATTCCGTGTGCAGTCTGCGCGTGGCGTGCAACACGCGCCGCAAGAACGGGAGCACGGGGGAATGGGAGGACAAGCCCAACTACTTCAACGTCACCGTGTGGGGCGCGCAGGGCGAGAACGCCGCGCGCTACCTGTCAAAGGGACGCCCGGTGGCAATCGACGGACGGCTCGAATGGCGGGAGTGGGAGGCCCAGGACGGCGCAAAGCGCCAGGCAATCGATATCATTGCCGACTCGGTGCAGTTCCTGGGCTCGCGCGAGGACACCTCCGGCGGAGGCGGACCGATCAGAGATCGGCCAGCCGCCAACGGAGCCTCGGGCAGCGACACCCCGGTTGACGAAGGGGATTTCCAGCCCGCACCGGTCGCCAGCGGAGCCGGCGACGACGATATTCCGTTCTAAGCCAGACAGCGAGGTCTTTGTGTTTTCCACCGTAGCCATGCCCGAGCGCGACCGCAGCAGCGGCGGAGGAGCCTGATGGCCAAGGCACGCGGTCGCGGTAAGCCGGTTCGCCGGCGCGACAAGAAGGGCGGAGTGGGCAGCGGGCGGCGCAAGCCCTGCCAGCACTGCCGCGACAAGGTGGACCAGGTCGACTACAAGGACGTGGCCTCGCTGCGGAAGTTCATCTCCGAGAAGGGCAAGATCCGCTCGCGCCGGATCACCGGCTCCTGCCGGCGCCACCAGGTGCAGATCGCCCGCGCGGTCAAGCGCGCCCGCGAGCTGGCGCTGCTGCCCTACGTCAACGAGGGCGGCCGCGAGGACAGCCCCGGCGGTCGTGGTCGCGACCGCGACCGCGACCGTTAGGCAGGTGGAGCGGTGCCCGAAGCGATTCTCCTGAAGGACGTCGAGACGCTCGGCGAGCAGGGCAACGTGGTGGACGTGTCCAAGGGCTACCTGCGCAACTACCTGATGCCGCGCAAGCTCGCCCAGCCCGCCACCAAGGGCGCGATCGAAACGATCCGCCAGCGCCAGGCGGCGGCCGAGAAAGCCGCTCGGGAGGCCGTTGAGAAAGCCCAGGAGAACGTCAACCTGCTCAACCGGACCGTGCTCACGATTCCCCAGCAGGCGGGCGCGGACGGGCGCCTGTTCGGCTCGGTCACAGCCCAGGACATCGCCGGTGCGATCCGCGAAGCCCGCGGTCTGCGGATCGACAAACGCGGCGTGCATCTCCCCGAGCCGATCAAGAACGTCGGCACCTACATGGTCGTGGTCGAGGTCGTGGACGGCGTGACAGCGACGATCAAGACGATGATCGTCGCCAAGAAATAGCCCCGCGCGCTCGCCCTCCGTCGCATCGGCGTGCGAACATGTGTTCGTGAAGCGCGATTTCCTCCGTGATAGCGGGTACACGCTCGGGGCGGAGGCCGTCGGCGATCTAGACTCGGCTCGGTCATGGCCATGAGCGCCGTCTCGACAGCCAACGGCGCCACGGGCGCCTCCGCGGGCGTGATCACTCCGCCGCACAACCTCGACGCCGAGCAGTCGGTCCTGGGCGCGATCCTGCTGTCCGATCGCTCGCTGTACGCGTTGGTGATCGAAGAGGGCCTGCGCCCGGAGGACTTCTATCGCGAGCGCCACGCGATGATCTACGAGGCGATGCTCGCCCTCTACAACGAGAGCGAGCCGGTGGACGTCCTCACGGTCACCGACCGGCTGCGCCAGGTGGGCAAGCTCGACGACGTGGGCGGTCCGGCCACGGTGGACGAGCTGACCGGGGTGGTCCCGGCGGCCGGGCACGCCCGCCGCTACGCGCAGATCGTGCGCGAGAACGCGCTGCTGCGCCGGCTGCTGAAGAGCACCTATGAGATCCAGGAGAGCGTGCTCGGCCACGACGCGCCGCCGCGGGAGCTGGTCGAGCTGGCCGAGAAGGCGATGCTGGAGGTCGCGCGCGACGACCGCCAGCAGGACTTCCGCGCGATCGAGGAGGTGCTGCACGAGGAGCTGGACAAGCTGCACCGCCTGTCGATCGAAGGCACCTCGCTGACGGGCACGCCGTCGGGCTTCAAGGACCTGGACGAGATAACGGGGGGCTTTCAGCCGGGGAACCTGATCATCATCGCGGCCCGCCCCGCGATGGGCAAGAGCGCGCTGGTGTGCAACATCGCGGAGAACGCCTCGGTCGAGCACGGCAAGGCCGTGGCGCTGTTCTCGCTGGAGATGGCCGAGGCGGAGCTGGCCCAGCGGTTCGTGGCCTCCCAGGCGCGGATCAAGGGCGAGGAGCTGCGCAAGGGCCGGGTCTCCGAGCAGCGCTGGCCGAAGATCCTGAGCGCCAGCCAGCGCCTGGCGAGCGCGCCGCTGTGGGTGGACGACTCCAGCGACGTGGGGATGCTCGAGATCCGCGCCAAGGCTCGCCGCCTACACAGCCAGTGCGAGGGTGGGCTCGGCCTGATCATCATCGACTACCTGCAGCTGATGCGCACGGACAGCCGCTACGACAGCCGCGTGACGGCCGTGGGCGAGCTCAGCCGCGGCCTGAAGATCCTGGCGCGCGAGCTGGGCGTCCCGGTGATCGCGCTCTCGCAGCTGAGCCGTGCGGTGGAGTCGCGCCCGGACAAGAAGCCGCAGCTCTCGGATCTGCGCGAGAGCGGGAACCTGGAGCAGGACTCCGACCTGGTGATGTTCATCTACCGCGACGAGTACTACAACGAGGACTCCGAGCGCCCGGGCGAGGCGGACCTGCTGATCGCCAAGCATCGCAACGGGGCGGTCGGGAAAGTCACGCTGACCTTCCAGAAGGAGTACCCGAAGTTCATGAACTACGCCGGCGAGCGCTACGCGCAATGAGCGGCGAGCGATCCGCGCCGATGGCGCCCGAGCCCCCCGACCCGCTCGAGCTCGGCTCGCGCCGGATCACGGGCACTCCGGGCGCCGGCTCCAGCCAGTGCCCGCTGGGCGTGTGCGACGGCAGCGGCTTTGTGATCGATGAGGCCACCAACACGGCCACGGACTGCGGCTGTCGAGCGGCGCGGATCGCGGGCGCCCGCACCAAGAGCCTCGCGGGGCGCATTCCGAGCCGCTATCGGGGCGTCTCCTTCGAGCGGCCTCCCGTCAGCGACATCGCCAGGACGGCGCCCGACCAGATCCGATCGGTGCGCCGCTACGCGCGCTCGATCGAGGCGAACCTCGACTCCGGCCGGGGCCTGTGGATCCAGGGAGACGTCGGCACGGGCAAGACCACGCTGGCGATGCTCGTGTCCAAGGCGGCGCTCGACGCGGGGCGCTCGGTGGCGATCTACTCGCTGCCGCGCCTGCTCAACCTGCTGCGCGAATCGATGGACTCGGCCGGGGGCAAGCTCGACTTCATGGACCGCCTGACCGCGGTGGACCTGCTCCACATCGACGACCTGGGCGCGGAGAACCGCACCGACTGGGTGCTCGAGCAGCTGTACTCGATCGTCAACGCGCGCTATGAGGCCGAGCGGGCGATCGTGGCCACGACCAACCTGATGCCGGACGAGCTCTCCGAGCGCCTGGGCGCGCGCACGGTCTCGCGGCTGGTGGAGATCTGCGGCGACCTGATCCCCCTCTACGGCGAGGACAAGCGGCGCGAGTTCCGCGTCGAGCGAACGGGGATCGCCGAGCACGCCGGCTGAGGCCGACCCGGGGCCCTCCGTAAACTCCACGACATGCCAGGCATCGTGATAGTGGGCGCCCAGTGGGGCGATGAGGGCAAGGGCAAGATCACGGATCTGCTCGCCGAGCGCGCCGACGCGGTGGTCCGCTTCCAGGGCGGCAACAACGCGGGCCACACGATCGTCAGGGGCGATCAGCAGTGGAAGCTCCACCTGATCCCCTCGGGCATCCTCTACCCGGGCAAGCGCTGCGTGATCGGCAACGGCGTGGTGATCGACCCGCGGGTCCTGATCGAGGAGCTGGACGCGTTGCGCGCGCGCGGCGTGGACGTGGGCGGCCTGCGCATCTCGGCCAACGCGCACCTGATCATGCCCTACCACATGCTGCTGGACTCGGCCGGCGAGGCCAAGCTGGGCAGCCTGCAGATCGGCACCACCCGCAGGGGCATCGGCCCCTGCTATGCGGACAAGGCCGCGCGGCTGGGAATCCGCCTGCAGGACCTGCTGGACGAGAAGATCCTGAAGAAGAAGATCGTCGCGGCGATGGAGCCCAAGCGGCTGTCGCTGCGCCCCTACGAGAAGGACCCGGCGCTGGACCTGCACACGATGACCGAGGAATACCTCACCTTCGGGCACCGCCTGGAGCAGCACATCGCGGACACCTCCAAGCTGATGTGGCAGATGCTGGACGACGAGCAGACGGTGATCCTGGAGGGCGCGCAGGGGGCGATGCTGGACATCGACCACGGCACCTATCCGTTCGTCACCTCCTCCAACCCGCTGGCGGGCGCCGCCTGCGTGGGAACGGGCATCGGGCCCAAGGCGATCGACGAGATCTGGGGCATCTCCAAGGCGTACACCACCCGCGTCGGCGCCGGGCCGTTCCCGAGCGAGCTGCACGACGACATGGGCGAAGCCCTGAGAGCCCGCGGCGGCGAGTTCGGCACCACCACCGGCCGCCCCCGCCGCACGGGCTGGCTGGACCTGGTGGCGCTGCGCTACGCGGCGCGTCTGAACACCATGACCTCACTGGTGGTGACCAAGCTGGACGTGCTCTCGGGACTGGACCGCATCCAGGTGTGCACGAGCTACCTCGGCGCGGACGGAGCCGAGTTCGAGGACTTCCCCTATCACCAGACGGTGCTGCATCACACGACCGCCAAGCTGACAGAGGTCGGCGGCTGGCAGGAGGACCTGGGCGAGTGCCGCAGCATGTCCGACCTGCCCAGCGCGGCACGCGAATACCTCGACCTCATCGCCGAGCAGATAGCGGTGCCGGTGGCGCTCGTCGGCGTGGGACCGGGACGCGAGCAGACGGTCTGGACGGACGCGGGGCGCCGGACGCTGATGGCCGGCAGCGCACGCTCCTAGCGCAGAGAGCCTTTGCGGTCTCCCCCGGTTGACAAGCCGTCAACGTACAAGTAGCGTAGCCCGCAGACGACACGCGACGGGAGAACACAGTGCGGGGAGCGGAATCCCCGATCCCCTGACGAGTTCGTCCGTACGAGCCCCTGGAGGGTGGTTGGAAGGATTCCTACCCGCGCCGCGAGGTTCGTCGCGGCGCTTTTCGCTGCGGGCGCACTGCTCGCAGTTGCGGCCGGTGCTGCGGCTGGCGCAACCGGAACAGTGATCTACAGCAACATCGCTACCCCGCTGCCCGGGAACGTGCCGTCGCAGGCGTTTGAGTCGACCTCGACCTCGGAGTTCGGCGGCCAGGTCGAACTCGGGGCCCCGAACCTCGCGACCGATAAGGTCACGGTCGCGATGAGCAGTTGGGCGTGCCAGCAAGGCGGCGCCGAAGACGGCAGCTGCTTTACAGCTCCTGGCGCCAAATTCGCATGGCCCGTCACGCTCCACATCTACACGGTGGGCCCCGAAAACTCCGTCGGCGCGCATATCGCGACGCTGACGAAAACGTTCAACATGCCCTACCGGCCGTCGGCCAACAACCTGAAATGCAAAGTTGGTCCAGCCCTGGGCGGCTGGTACAGCAAAGGCAACTGCTACCACGGCAAGCTGTTCAAGATCTCGTTCTCGCTGAAAGGCGCCGCGATACCCGCAAAGGCGATTGTCAGCGTCAGCTTCAACACCAGCAACTACGGCGCCGAACCGACGGGCTGTACGGGCGCAAACGCATGTCCGTATGACTCGCTGAACGTGGGTGTCACGGGTGAACCCACGATCGGCTCGCAGCCGCAGCCGAATGACGCCTACATCAGCTCGACCTTGGGTGGGGCGTACTGCGACAATGGAGCCTCCGGAACGGGCACCTTCCGCCTCGACGCGGGCTGCTGGACCGGCTTCCAGCCGGAGATAGCAATCGAAACGAAATAGCCGTGCCGGGCGAAGCGCCCGCCGCATAGGCACAGCAGCTGCGAGGGCCCCGCTTCGGCGGGGCCCTCGTTGTGCTGAAGGTGGTGACCCTGCTGCCTTGCGGGCAGCTTCCAGGGATGGGCCGTCCGGGAATCGAACCCGGAACCTTGGGCTTAAGAGGCCCCTGCTCTGCCGGTTGAGCTAACGGCCCGTGCGGGCGCCGGCGAGATCGGCCGGCTCGAAGCTGGATTCTATCCAAGCGGCCGCTGCGGGCGCTGCTTCAGAAGACCACGGTGCGCCGACCGTCGACGATCACGCGGTCGTCCAGATGCAGCGAGACGGCGCGCGCCAGCACCATCCGCTCTACGTCGCGTCCGACCCGCTCGAGGTCCCTGGCGTCCTGGCGATGATCGACGCGCACGACGTCCTGATCGATGATCGGTCCGTCGTCGAGCTGCGCGGTGACGTAGTGGGCGGTGGCGCCGATCAGCTTGACCCCACGCTCACGGGCACGACGGTACGGGTCGGCGCCGGCGAACGCGGGCAGGAAGGAATGGTGGATGTTGATGACCGGCATTCCCAGCCGCTCCAGGAAGCCGCTGCTGAGGACCTGCATGTAGCGGGCCAGCACCAGCAGCTCCGCCCTGCCGGTGAGCAGCCGGAGCATCTCCTCCTCGGCCCCGGGCTTGCCGTCGCGTTCGACGGGGACGTGCCGGAAGGGTACGCCCGCGGCGGCGGTTTCGCCCTCGAGGTCGGGGCGGTTTGAGATCACGCTCACGATCTCCGCGTCGAGCTCGCCCCGGCGGGCGCGCCACAGGAGGTCGAGCAGGCAGTGGTCGTGGCGGGAGACCAGGATCGCCAGACGCCGGCGCTGCCCCCACCAGCGGATCTCCCAGTCCATGTCAAGGCGCCGTGCGACCTCCGCGTCGAAGCTCTCCTGGAAGCCCTCGCGATCGACGGGCCCGTCGAGGAAGAACTCGGTGCGCAGGAAGAACCTGCCGCCGCTGGGATCCGAGGAGTGCTGGTGGGAGTCGACGATGTTGGCGCCCCGCTCGAACAGGAAGCCCGACACGGCCGCCACGATCCCCGGTCGGTCCGGGCAGCCGATCAGCAGGCGCGCGGTGTAGCGCGGAGCATCCTGGCCGTCCGCGGCGCCGGAGGAGTGGCTGGGAGTGTTCCCGGATGCCCCCTCCATTCCCAGCCTCGCGCGGCTATTTCTTCGCGGTGCTCGTCGTCGTCCCGGCGGAGGTCGACGTGGCTTTGACTTCGGTCCCCTTCAGTTCCCCTTTGGCATTGAGCTTGCCCGCGTAAGTTTTCCCGTTGGTCGTGGTCGTGTACGTCTTTTCGCCGCCCGGGTTCTTCTTGGCTTCGGCCAGCTCGTTCTTCAGGCGCACGCGCTCGGTGGACGGGGCGAGGCTGACGGCCCTGGCGGCGGCCAGGTCGCCGACGCGGACGTTCTTGGCCAGGTAGGCGTACTGGGCCAGTTCCGCGTAGCGCGAGACGCTGGTGGGTTTGGCGGCCACCACGATCTGCAGGACCTGCACCGCCTGGGACGGCCGGTTGAGACCTCCGGGCGCGTAGATCGGCAGCACCAGCTGAGCCAGTTTGGCGCTCGGGGTCGGGGGGCTCAGGGCGAGATAGCTGGTCCAGGCCTGGTCTGCCCGCGCGAACAGTTCCTTGCCCTTGCCGGTCACCGCCCCCGCGCTGGTCACGTACGCTTCGCCGCCCGCTTCGTGCAGCAGCGCTTCGGTCAGCTTTTGCCAGGCCTGCACGTTGCTCGGCTGCTGCTTGGTGATCTTGGCGTACTTCTTGATCTGGTTGGCGAAGCTGGCGCTGTTCGCGCCTTCGTTGTTGCTGGCCGCGTTGAGCAGCCCGCCGCCGCCCAGGCCGCCGCCGATACCGAAGCCGACCAGCCCCACGCCCATCAACAGCGCCAGGCTGACGTAGATCACGCGGACCGTGCGGCGGCGGCCGCGGCCTCTGAGGTCGAACAGCATCAGTCCGACAGTCCTCGGTCTACGTGGTCGATTATCTGCTGCACGGTTGGCTCCGGCGGGTCGTCCTGTGGTGGCGGCGGGTCCTCGGGAGGACGCCGCTCGCCTCGGGTCTCGGCGCTCTGCTCATCGCCGCGGCGGCGCTCCGCGCGCACGACGAAGGATGCCAACAGAATACTCGCCTCATACAGCACGTACAGCGGCACCGTCTCCAGCACGAGCGTGACTGCGTCGCCGGGAAGCAGCGCGGCCACCGCCGCGCACGCCAGGACCGCGTAGCGGCGGTTCTTGCGCAGCTGCCGTGGCGTGACCAGCCCGAGGCGCGCGGCTCCCAGGATCAGCACGGGGACCTGGAAGACGAGCCCCATGGCCAGCAGCACGGTGGCGGCGAAGCCGTAGAACTGGCTCGCCTGGACGAGCACGTTGAACTCGCTGGAGTTGAAGTTCACGAAGAAGCGCACCGCCGCGGGCAGCACCACGAAGTACCCGAACAGCACCCCGGCCGCGAACAGGAACGGCACCGCGCTCAGCAGCGGCGCCGCCGCGCGTCTCTCACTGGGGCTGAGCGCGGGCATGATGAACCCGTAGAGCTCGTACAGGATCACCGGCAGCGAGATGATCAGCGCGAAGTAGAGGGTGACGGTGATCGTCGTCGTGAACGGCTCGCCCACGCCAAGGGTCACCGGGTTGTCTCCCGGAGACTTGCGCGGGAGCTTGCCGACATCTGCCTCGAGCGTGCCGAGCAGCGGCTGGAGCTGGGCACGCGCGCGCGCGGAGACGCCGCTGCCGGGCGCCGCCAGGACACCCAGCGCGGCCGCCGTGTCGCTGGCGATCTTCAAGACGCCTTTCTGCGCCAGCACCGCCTGCCCGACGGTTCCCTGCCCCTTTTCGACCTGCCTCTTGGTCTGTGTCTTGAGCGGTTCGTTGACGATTTCCAGCAGCGTGTGGTTCTGCCACAGGCAGACGCCGAAGACGACCGCGAGCACGGCTCCGCTGATGATCAGGCGGGCCCGCAGCTCATCGAGATGGTCCACGAGGCTGAGCCGCTCCTCGTGGTCGATCGTGCGGATCGCGCGGACCATGGGTCCGCTGAACCTACCACCGCGCGGGCGTCCCCCCCGGCGCTCGGCTCGCGCACGCGCCCGCGCTGCGGAGAGCTCCGCTGCTCGGATGGGTGATAGGCCGCAGCGAGAATCAGGGGTGCGCGGCGCGGCGGTGCTAAAGGCGCCGCCTCCGCGCGTCGATGACGACAGAGACAAGCATGGACTCCGAGAACGACCCCCACATCGAGCCCAGCCCGCCGCTGCCTGGCAGCGAACGGATCGATCTCGTCTACGGCGAGCAGAGCCGTGCCGACGGCGCCTGCGCACCTGACCAGCTGCACCTCTGCTTCCACTGCTCCGGCGAGCTGGTCTACCCGCTCGACTGGTCCGAGGAGGGCGCCCGGCACTGGCGCGTGATCCTGCGCTGCCCGGAGTGCGAGTCCAGGCGCGAGGGCGTCTTCGAGCAGACGGCCGTGGAGCGCCTGGACGACGAGCTCGACCGGGGCTCGAGCGCGCTGCTGGGCGACCTGAGGCGCATGACGCACGCCAACATGTCCGAGGAAATCGAGTTCTTCGTGCGTGCGCTGGAGGCCGACCTGATCATCCCCGGCGACTTCTAGCGCTCAGCGATAGCGCTCCACGACCGCGTCGGCCACGAGCTCCAGTAGGGCGGAGCGTCCCTCGGGAAGGACCGCCGGAAGCGCCGCCTTGGCCTCGGCCACGACCGCCAGCGCCTGCTCTCTGGCCTCGTCCAGCGCGCCCGTCGCGGCGATCCGCTCGCACAGTGCCTCGGCTCTTTGGTGCCCGCCCGCCCCGCCGAGCGATGCCAGATCGAACGCCGCCAGCTCCGGCTCGCGTTCGCGCGCGAGGATGAACGGCAGCGTGACCGTGCCGTCGAGCAGGTCCGTGCCGCGCGACTTGCCCGTGCGCTCGACCGGACCGGACACGTCGAGCACGTCGTCGAGCATCTGGAAGGCCAGCCCGATGCGCCTCGCGAACGCGCCGAGCGCGTCCGCGAGGGCACTGGAGCCCTGCAGCGCGGTCAGGGCGCCCAGCCGGCAGGCAGCCTCGAACAGGGCGGCGGTCTTCAGCTCGCAGCGCCGCAGATAGCGCTCAACGGCCACGTGGGCGGCGTAGGCGTCCTCGCGCTGGAGCAGCTCGCCCTGGGCCAGCGCCGAGCTGGCTTCCGAGAGCGCGCGAAGCTGGGCGGGGTCCTCGTTGCGTGCCAGCTCGGCGAACGCCCGCGAGAACAGCAGGTCACCGGTCGCGACCGCCACCTGGCGACCGGCGACCGCAGCGACCGTGGGGCGCCCCCGGCGCAGCTGGGCGCCGTCGATCAGGTCGTCGTGGACGAGCGTGGCCGAGTGCACCAGCTCGACCGCCACGGCAGCGCGCACCAGCCGCTCCTCGCCATCGGGCGTCTCGGGCGGCCCGCCCGCGGACTCGGCCGCCAGGACGACCAGCAGCGGGCGCAGGCGCTTTCCGCCGGCGACCACGGTGGCGTTGGCGTGGGAGGCGAGCGGCGAGCCGGCTCCGGCGGTGACCTGCTCGAGATGGCGCTCGGTACGCACCATCCGTTCGCGCAGCCCCACGCCGCCGCGGCGCATGATCGCGTCGAGCCCGTCCAGATCCGCCGCGGAGCCACTTGCAGTCGCGCTGCACATCGGGCTCATGATGCCCGCTGCGCCGCCACCGTGCCGGCGTGGATGGCGACGATCCCCCCGGCGGTGATCAGGTAGCGGATGTCCGTCAGCCCCGCGCGCTCCATCTCCGCGGCCAGCAGCGCCGGGGTGGGGAAGCGCTTGACGGAGTTGGGCAGATAGGTGTACGCATCAGCGA
>CABDZA010000155.1_pt1 | contig 15655 bp, 13 predicted proteins | sample 3132091 | NCBI WGS metagenome assembly CABDZA01 (sample SAMEA5534339, study PRJEB31848) | metagenome | biome: tundra; feature: field; material: soil | place: USA | collected 2013-05 | depth 0.45 m
GGGCGCGGCTTCTGGGGCTTGTTCTGTGACTGGGCCGATGGCGTGGGCACTCCCGGCGAGGACGAGCGTGCCGAGCAGCGCCAAGATGACTGGCCTCAGGCAGAGGAGGCATTTGGAGACAGTCCGTGTCGAGGGATTCTTGGCTATCCGAGGTGGACCGAGCGCCAGCAGCTTGTCGCCAGGGTGGTTGCAGGTCATGATCAACCCGTCGCTCGATAGGCCCTGCGTTGGGCATCAAGCGGGAGCTGCTCGGCAGGGCCGTCAGCGGGCACGGCCTCATGCTCGGCGAGGTAGCTCGTGGCGATCCACTCGGCCAACGCGACAGGATAGGAGTCATCGCTGAGCGCGGCTAGGCGACACATGGTCAACCCGAAGAACACGAACGCCAGCCAGGCGGTTGGGATCAGGACGAACAGCACCGTGCCCTAAGGCTACGCGATCAGGAGCGCGAATCGCTCCAATGTCTAAGGTGCCTTGAGTCCGTCCCCGTGGCTGGATGTGGGACGCAACCCACGCCCGCGCTGAAGAGCGCGTGACCGGGCACGGCGACCAAGGGGTCAGCTTCGCGCGGCAGCGCCTCTGGCGTAGCCGCGCGTGACCGAGTCTCAGCGAATCAGAACCGGCGCGCTGTAGTTGGAGACGTGTGCGCCGTCGTTGATCTTGATGAGCGCGCGGTAGAGGCCGCGGTGGGGGATGCGCATGACGCGGCTAAAGCGCGACCCGGTCGCCGTTGCGGCTGTGACCACGGTGCCGCCCTCGTTCACGGACTTGTGACCGGGCTTCAGGAGCTGAAAGCCGACCAGGGCGCCTACCTCGGCCGGCGCCACCGTGCCGTACAGGCGGAAGAACCCACGGCGGCTGGCATGACGCACATGGAAGGAGACCCTCACGGCGACGCTCTCGACCACGATCGGGCTCGAGGTCAGAGGCTTGCCGACCGTGGCCACGAGCAGTTGGGCGTTTTCGAGCAAACCCACGACAGGGAATGAGAAGCCCCCGGTCGTGGTCGTAAGCTCGGGATTGCCGAACGCCTTGAAGCCACCCGTATAGGGGAACGGGTTGATCTTCAACACGACCTGGCGTCCGCCGCCACCCGTGCCCGACAGGCTGCCCTCGAGCAGGAAGGGGCTCCCGAACACGACAGGGTTGGGGACGCCCGTGATCGCGAGCGAGAGCGGGATCTTCGGCGTCGTGAACGTGCGATCCTTCCCGGCTGTCGCGGTGGCCCCAAAGGCCACCAGCCGGTAGTGGTAGAGCGTGTTGGGCTGGAGCCCCGTAATGGCCTGGAAGACCTTGGCCGCCCTGGTCCCGCTGCCCCCAGCGGCCAGAGGTGTCTGTGTTCCATAGGCCCTGCTCGTGCCGTACCGAAAGGCGAAGTTCGTGGGCAGACCGCGTGCGTTGATGGAGCCGTTGAGGACCGCTGAGGAGAACGTCACATTGGAGACTCCTCCCGTGCTGACGATCGGCGGAGTGGCGGCAGCGGCCACCCCGGATATCGGAAGAGCGACAGCGCCCGCGGTCAGGGTGAGGACCGCGACCAGGCGCGATAGCGCCTTTGTGGCGGAGCTCCGCCTCATACCGTCGACCGCGGTCTGGAACCGGGATTCGCGGCTCGCGGCCGTGCGGCCCTTCGGAGTCGGCGTTGCCCTTGGCGCCGCGCGGCGCTGAGTCTTGGGCTGTGGCATCGTGGAACGCTCCTTTCGCGCTGGGCTGGGACGAAGCTCCCAGGCCTGCAACGCTAAGCTCCCACCGGCGCCGCTGCCATCCGTAGAAGCGCGCACGCGATACCCGTACAAAGCGTCAGTAGGAGGGGTCGATCCCGCGCCGCTCGACCGCGTTTCGGTCCTCGTTGCCGGCCTGGTCGCGGGCGCGCACGACGAAGTAGAAGGTGCCGTGGGAAGGGAGTCCCGGAGTCCTGTAGGTCGTGACGCCCGGCGGCGTCGTCCACTTCGGCATCGCGTAGTTCTCCCCGCCGGTTCTCGAGGCCAGATAGACGTCGTAGATGATCTGCGAGCTCGGCGTCCGGTCGTGGCTGGCGGGCTGCCAGCTGAGCGTGTACGGGGTCGTCTGTCCGGGTCGCTGCGGGCCCGGCGTGCACGCGAACGCGTCTTTCAGCCCGGCGAAGCTGGGCGGCGCGGTGTCGGCCTGGGGCGTCGATGAGGGGCGTCTCACCTGGAGCGAGAACCGCCCGAGCACTCCGCGCAGCACGACGTATGCCGGGCACGCCTCGCCGCGCCGGCACACCGGCGTCTGCAGCTCCTCGATCCGTCCCCGGTACGTGCCCGGGCACCAGCTGCCTCCGAGGCTGCGCGGGGCCAGCACGACGCGGACGCGAGCTCCCGCTCGGGCGTCCGGCGCACGAACCGCGAACCTGATGAGGCAGCCGTGGCTGGCTGCAGCGGCGGAGCCGGTTACCAGGTCGTGGCGTTGGGTGGAGCCGTACAGCCCCGTCCGGTCGGGAGCTCGGAAGCCCAGCGTGAAGGCGGTGCTCGTCGAGCCCACCGACGGCGTCACCCGCACGTGCTCGGGGTGCACGCTCGCCCCCGCGAGCGCCGCGGAGACGACCGCAAGGGCAAGCACGGCAACGGCGATCGGAGGCCTACGCACGACCCACCGAGTGTGACAGGACTCAGGACTCAGCTCGCTCGGGCAGCGGTACGTCCTGCTTCTCCTTGTGCCCCGTGAGGGTCGCGGCGTGCTCGCGCTTCAGATCAGCCGGCTAGCCAGATTGCGCCGTCGCGCAGCTCGACCGGGAAGCGCTTGAGCGCGCGCGAGCCGGTCGTCGCCTTGACTGCACCGGCGAGCGGCTTGAACGCGCCTTGCGGCCCGCGCACCATCTCGCCGGTCCTGACGTCGTAGCGGGCGGCATGCCAGGGACACTCCAGGCATCCGTCGTCGGCCACGTGGCCTTGGCCGAGCGGGGCGAACAGGTGCCGGCAGCGGTTGGACAGGGCAAACGGCTCGCCGCCGCTGACGCCTACCGCGAGGTCGCCGTGGGGCGTGTCCTTCACGACGGCTACCTGCGAGCTGCCGAGGTCATCCAGGGAAATGAGGCGCAGCGCGGACGGCTCGACGGTGCTCACGCGCCGATCTTCTCACACCCCGGCCTGCGGTGCGAGGAGCAGCGCCGCACGACGCTGATTACGATGGGAACGCCTTGAGAGCTCAGAAGTGCAAAGGTCAGGGCTTCATCGTCGAGGGAAGGATGTTGCTATGGCTGACGGCGTGTATCGAGTCACCGAGGTAATTGGGGTGAGCGGCGAGTCTTGGGAGGCCGCCGCACGCAGCGCTGTGGAGACCGCCGGCAAGACGGTGCGCGACCTGCGCATCGCCGAGGTCGTCCGGCAGGACGTCTCAATCGAGAACGGCACGATCAAGAACTATCGGGTTCGGCTGGCAATCTCTTTCAAGTACGAGTCCGACGAGTAGAGCCGTTCATCAGCAACACGGGTCTGGCCGGCTCAGGCCGTCCTTTCCCCTGCTACTGGGGAAGCGCGAGCATTTCGCCGGTGCCGGTGACACGTTCGGCGGAACCGGCTATCGCCTGGTCGAGCTCTTGCGCTGGCGCCGCACGGCGCCCCGTGGGCTCACGGTGACGAGCGCGGCGCTGCTTGGCGCCAGCTCGAGCGCCACAGTCCCCGAGCGCGTAGCCGTGCTCTCCATCGGTGTGGGGGCGCGCCAGGAGCCGTCGGCCGCGACCGAGCGGCCGCCGAGCCGCACGCCCCCGGTGGCGCTCTGGGAGGGCGCGGTGAGGCGCAGGATGCGCGCGGTGCCCATGCCTGCGCCCACGCTCAGCCGCAGTGCGAGCGGGCGCGCGCCCTGTGGTTCATCGTCGACGAGCACCACCTGCAGGGAGTGGCCGGGCCCCGAGAAGGACGCTGCGACGAGGTCAGGTGAGCCTTCAGCGGCGACGGTCGTGGGTAGCGGGCGCTCACCGATGAGCGATCTGGTCAGAAGCAGCGCGTACCACTCAGGCTGGGCGCGCAGCCTGCCATCGGCGAGGGCGGCGGGACTTGGCGCGCACAGGGGGGTGTATCCGGTGCAGTTTGCGGGGTTGCCCTCGAGGTTGATGCCGGCCGTCCCCGCCGTCATCGCCTGGGTGATGTAGCCGGTCGCCCACAGGGCCGAGGCAAACGTATCGCTGATCCCCGCCACTCCCCCGCAGGAGACGGAGTTGGTCTCGTCGATCCGCAGCGGGATGCCGTGCGCTCGGGCCACCGCGGTGTAGTTGGCCAGCGAGCGCGCCGCGCGTTCGCGGGTGGAGCCTTTCAGCAGCGCTTCGATGGAGGGCGCGGGCGTCTGCGCGCATCCGAGCGGGTAGTGGTGTCCGGTCAGCAGCGCGGGCGTCTGCGCGAGCGCCTCCTCTTCGCCCCATTCGCCGAAGATGCCCGAGCCGGAGACATCGGGGCCGGCGATGGGCACGCCGGGTGTGAGCGTTTCGATCGCTTCGCGGTAGCTGCTGACCTCTTCCTGGTAGCCCTGGGCGATCCAGGGCAGTTCCCGTAGGCCGTGTTTGCCATAGGCATCCGGCTCGTTGCCGATCTCCACTGCGGCGAGGTAGGGACCAAGCGCCCTGTGGGCGGCGGCGACCTCGCGTGCGGCAGCTGTGGGTTCGTAGTGGGCCAACCCCACCGTGAGCAGGACCCCCCATCCGCTGCGGCGGGCGAGCACGCCGACGGCGCGCAACTGGGCAGGATCGACCGCGCTCGACGCCCACGTCGGCCGCGGGGTGGCGGCGTCGGTCCAGGCGACGTTCTCATCCGCTGTGATACCGCCGAAGCGCAGCACCCCGGGTCCCAACGAGCGCAGCAGGCCCACCAGGTCGCCCCGGCCCGCGTATTGCGCGAGTTGCCCCAGCGCCACCGCCTCGAAGGAGAGTCCGAGGAACCGTTGCGGGACAGGCCGGCCCGGATGGCGGGTGTCGATCGTCCCGGTAACCGCGAGCGGGACCCCTCCGGCCGGGCTACCCGCGCCCGCGGTGGCAGCCGAGGCTGGCCGTGAGCGGCCCGTGTCGGCGTTGGCCTCGACGGCTGGGGCGCACAGCGCGAGCATCAGGGCCGCGCCGGGAGCGATCAGCAGCGGGAGCCGCGCGCGACGGCCAATCGTGACCAGCCAGGATCGAGCTCTCAGGATCCCCGGTCCTGAGCATCGCAGCCGTACAGGTGCTCACGCAGTTGATCGCAGCCCTCGGCCGACCACCGCTCACTCGTCTCCAAGGCCTCGATCAGGACCCCAGCCGATCGAAGCAGCCGCTCGCTTTCGGGCTCGCCGAACAGCAAGGCATTCGCGGCCTCCATCAGCTGCTCCCGCTCCCTCGCGTGCAGCTTGGTGGCACCCTGGTGATCCATCGTGTCGAGCAGCGCCGTGTAATGGGCGCCACGAGTCGTCATCGGCTCTGCTGTGGTCATCATCGTGAGCGCCACATTAGCGGTGCGTGCCGAGCTCGAGGGGGCTCGGTCAGGCCGTGGTCGCCACGATCTCGGCCATCAGCTCGCGTAGGTCGTGGTTGGCCTCATAGACCATCCGCTGACGGAGGGCCCCATTGCCCGCCCGCAGGAGATCGCGGATGCCCCCGAGCTCCTCCTCGCAGCCGAGCTCGCGAGCGTGCGGGGCGAGACGCTCGAGGAGAGCCTCGGTGAGCCCCCTGACCCCTCTGAGCTCACTCGAGGCGTGGTCGAACAGCCTGGCCTCGAGTCCGTGGCGCGCCGCTATCCAGCGGTTCTCGTCGAGGATCTCCCAGTGCGGGTCGAGTGGCTCGGCGCCCCGCAGGAATTCCTCGATGAGGAGCTTGACGAGCGAGAGCACGAGCGCGCCTAGTGCGATCGTGTGCTCGACCCTCGTCTGAGAGTCCATCGCCCGGATCTCGATCGTCCCGAGCCGTGGGTGCGGTCGCACGTCGTACCACAGGTAGGTGTAGTCCTCGATCATCCCGCTCTCGGTCATCGTCTCGACGCGCCGCTCGAAGTCCCCCCAGTCCTTGAATCGCGGCGGCAGGCCCACCCGCGGGAAGGCCCGGAAGATCGGCACCCGGCTCGACATCAGGCCCGTCAGCTCGCCCCGCCACAGCGGCGAGTTCGCTGACAGCGCGATCAGCAGCGGCACATAGGGGCGCAGTCCGTTGGCGACATGGATCGTCTCCTCGGGGTCCGCCATCCCAACGTGCACGTGCATCCCGAACACGAGCTCCTGGCGCGCCACAAAGCCAAGCGAGCGCACGAGGCCGCGGTAGCGATCGTCGCTCACCACCCTCTGGTCCTCCCAGCGGGCGAACGGGTGGGTTCCCGCGGCGCCGATCGCGAGACCCCGACTGAGCGCACGGTCGCGGGCGAGCGCCCGCAGCGAGACTAGCTCGGCCCCCGCCGCCGAGATGTCCGTGCAGGGCGAGGTCGCGATCTCCAGGACCGACTCGAGTAGCTCAGGCTTGATCTGGCCCGATGGGGGATCCTCGCCGACGATCGAATCGATCGCGCTCACCAGGTCAAGCGAGGAGGAGTCGAGGATCATGAGCTCCTCCTCGATCCCCACCGTGTAGCGGGGACCATCAAAGCGATGATCCATCTCGGCACCCTATCCGCCGGGTACCGATTCGGGTCTTGTCGTGGGTGTTGCACCGATGACAGGCGTTCGTGCTGGTGTTGAGCGTGCAATGCAGCGCGACCAACGGCATGGCCCAATCAGCACGCAGGCTCAGCTGCGCCGGGCACTCACAATCTCCTTGATGAACTGGCATCGGGAGCTCACAGGAGTTGAGTCCGTCGCCCACGCACACCGTACGATGCCGCTTGTGCCTTCGTCCGCAAGAACACGCTGCTGCTAGTGAAGCAACTTCACGGAACCGCACACGCGGACGTCGCGCGACCGATCGAGGAGTGCTTCGCCGTGCTCGTAGCGATCGACTGCTACCCACTCTGGTGCTCAGAGCTCGTCCGACGAGTGCATGTTCTCGAGAGGGGCGATGACGGCGTGCCGGTCCGGGCGGAGACGACATTGCACGTATCGCACGGTCCTCTCGCTAAAGACTTGGACCTCCTGCTGGCGGTTCGCGTGCAGAGGCCGGAAGTCGTGCAGCTTACCCGCCTACCGTATGGGCCGTCGGACACCGAAGAGCTCGATTTGATTTGGAGACTAGAGAAGCATGGTGACACTCGTGTCGAGCTTGATCTGCATGCCAGCCTGGCGGTGCCCAGGCTCGTCCCCCTTGGCGGCCTCGGCGAAGCTGTTGCCGACCGCTTGGTGCGCTCCGCCGTCAAGACGCTCCAGTCCGGAGCCTAACCGGCGCCTGCTGCGACCTCTCGCGTGTGAAGCGCGGTCAGGAGTCAAATTCGGGGTGCGTGCGAACGTCTCCGCGGGCAGCGACCAGGCAGGCCGCCACGACGAGCGCCGTGGCGGCCAACCAGGTGAGGGGGATCAGGAGGAGGAGCACTGCGGTTCCCACTGTGACCCATCCGGTTGAAGGCTCGCTTTCGGCCCGCTGAAGGCCAGCTTAATCTTTGAACCCCGGCATCAACCGGGCAGCAACGGCGATCTGAGTGTTCCTGAAGCGACCGCTGCGGCCAAAGGTGGAATGCACGCACGTCGGGCGGGCAGGCGACTGGCTGTCGATTCATCAAGAGCCCGCCGGCAGGGCGTCGACCTAGGTATCGACCGACGGCGCCGTGCCTGCCCCCGCCACCGGCTCCTCGACGGCTGCGGCCGGCCTCTGAGGGCGCCGGCGCGGCCGGTTGGCCGCCGCACGGGCGGCGGCCGCCGCCTGCAGCCGGGGCACGAAGACCAGCACGTAGCCGGTCGACAGCGCGGTCAGCACCGCGATGATGGAGATCGGGGCGGTCGAGAAGTGGCTGGCGTTCTTTGGGTCGGAGAACCCGGTGGCCAGGAACAGCACGGTGAAGAGCGCGACCCCGAAAGCCGCCAGGGGGCGGCCGGCCACGAGGCGGAAGGGCCGATCCCGTGTCTCCCGTCGGCGCAGTATGAGCAGGCTCAGCGACCCGAGGGCGTAGATCGCCGCCTCGATGGCCGCGCCGACGGCAACGAGCAGCAGCCACTGCCCGGTGGCGAAGACGACGGCAGCCACCACCGCGGAGACGCCGGCCAGTGTGATGACCGCCAGCCAGGGCACGGCATTGAGGTTCAGCTTGGCGAACTGCCGGGGCAGGTTGCCCTCGCGGGCGGCTGCGTATATGAAGCGGGAGGCCACCAGGAAGCCGCCGTTGAAGGTGTTCAGCGCGGTGAGCACCGTCAATGCCAGCATCCACAGCTCGCCGACGGTGCCCAATGCGGCTTTGCCCAGCAGGAGCTGAGGATATGCGCTGTGGTGGAGCACGGAGAACGGCACGAGATGGGTCAGAGCCAGTGCGAAAAGGGTCGACACCAGCCAGATCAGAAGGGGGGCGATGAACAGGGCCCGGGTGATCACCCGGGGCGTCCGGGCCTCCTCGGCGGCGGTGGTGACCCACTCGAAGGCGGCATACAGGAACAGGGCGAAGGCCACCGCCTGGATCCCCGAGAAGGTGCCCTTGCCGAACAGGTCGAAAGGCCGATGGAAGGCGCCGCCGACGTGGAATATGGCGAGCACCGACAGGACGGCGGTCCCGGTCAGCACGGTGTAGGTGACCAGGGTCTGCACCCAACCGGCCAGACGCACCCCCCGCAGGTTGGAGGTCAGCGCCAGACCCAGCAGGACGACGATCCAGACGTAGGCCAGGGCCGCCGGCTCGTGCAGGACGTGGCGGACGGCCGCACCGATCAGAAACGCGTCGGCCGCGATCACCAGCACGACCGTGGTCATGTACGTGAAGGCCACCGACAGGGCCGTCCGGTTTCCCAAGGCGCGCCCGATATACAGCCGGATGCCGGCGGCCGTCGGGTACAGGCCGTTCAGCTCGGAGAAGATACCGGCCACCAAGAGCACCAGCACGCCACCTATGAGGATGGCAAGCGCCGCCGTGGCACCGGGAGCGTAGGCCAGGACCGACACCACACCCAGGTAGTCGATCGCGGCGAAGGCGAGGCCAGCCGAGGTGGCGGTCGCGGTTGCGGTGCCAATCGAACGGCGGAGCTTCACTACGGCCGGGGGTGCCCCCTCGGCGTCCGGCATCAGGCGTCGGGCCAGATCACGTAGCTGATGGCATCCAGGCGCATGACGTCCTCCTGTGACCCTTTCACCGCGATCTCGCCGCGCAGGTACTTCTGCACCGGGTTCAGGTCGCCCCAGAACATGTCGCAGAACGTCTCCGAGTGTGTGGTCACCACGATGTCCGGGGTGCCGACGTGGCCCTCGGGGGTGGAGAGGATCTCGCCGTGGTCCACCTCCATGGAGAACGTGGCTCCGGTATCGGAGCAGACGAAGTGCAAGGTCCTGGACCAGTCCCGCTGCATCTTGCGCAGCCGCTCGTTGCTGTTGCAGCTGGTCGTGTAGTCGGCAAGCGCCTCGGCCAGCTCGTCCCAGTCAGCCAAGATCGCCTTCTCAGCTCGCCGCGCCGGCTGCCCGGACGGGTCGGCGCCTTGGGCGGGTGGGTGCGGACTCCTCGGGTCCTGCGCCGGACACCAGGTCCTCGATGGCCCGGTCGAGCGACGCGAGCAGGAAGTCGACCTCCTCCTCCTCGATCACCAGGGCGGGCATCAGGCGCATCACCGAGGGCTGGTTGCCGCTGTAGATGGCCAGCACCCCGTGGCGGGCCAGGTGGTAGGACATCCTCGGCCCGAGGGAGTCCTCGGCGTACTGGATGCCTGCCATCAGGCCCCGACCGCGCACCTCGGTGATCACTTCGGGACGGGCCGCTGCGATGGCGTGCAGCCCTGCGAAGAGCCGCTCACCCATGGCCGCGGCGTGCTCCACCAGGCCGGTCTCCTCGATGATGGCGATCACCTCGAGCGCCACGGCGCAGGCCAGGTCCGAGCCGCCGAAGGTGGAGAGGTGGATGAATGGGTTGGGGATGAGGAACTCCCGGAGCTCCTCGGTGAATATGGTGGCCGAGATGGGCACCAGCGAGCCGCCGAGGGACTTGGCGGTGGTCATGACGTCGGGCACAACTCCGTCGTGCTCGCTTGCCCACCACCGGCCGGTCCGGCCAAGCCCGGTCTGGATCTCGTCCAGGATCAGAAGGGCCCCGGCCCGGTCGCACGCGGCGCGGACGCCGGCCAGGTACCCGGGAGGCGGCATGACGATGCCGCCCTCGCCCTGGATCGGCTCCAGGAGCACGGCGGCGGTGCGCTCGTCGACGGCGGCGGACAGGGCGTCGAGGTCGCCGAAGGGCACCTGGACGAACTCCGGCATCAGCGGCTCGAACGGCGCCCGGAACGAAGCCCGGCCGCCGGCCGAGAGTGCGAACCCGGTGTGGCCGTGATAGCCGTTCACGGTAGAGATGATCCGGGGCCGGCCGGTGCAGCCCCGGGCCAGCTTGATGGCGAAGTCGATGGCCTCTCCGCCACCGGTGCCGAACATGGTGCAGGAGAGCTCCCCGGGCGTGATCTCGGCCAGCCTGGCCGCCAGCTCGGCCTTGGCCTGTGAGCAGAGCAGGAAGTTCCCGTTGTCCAGCTGGTCGATGGCGGCGTGGGCCGCGGCCACCACTCGGGGGTTCCTGCGCCCGACGTTGAACGAGCCTGCCGAGGTGAAGCAGTCGAGGAACTTGGCCCCATCGACGTCCCACACCCAGGGGCCCGACCGCTTGGCCTCGATTATGTCGAGCCCGGCGGCCTTCATGACGCGCACCTTCTGCGGGTTGATGAAGGTCGCGAACTGATCGAGCGCGTGCTGCTTGGCGGCGTCCGTCATGGCGCTTGTGCTCCTTTTCGGGGGCCGGGACCCATCACATCGCGTCTGCCGAGAGGTCGCCGCAGGTGCCCTGAGGGGCGCAGGGCGCCCAACCAGACCGATACGACCAAGAGGCCGGTCACACCGGTGCTCACGTCGTGCCTCCCAACTGCTCCAACACGCCCCAAAGCCTACTAGCGGTCGAGCCGCTTCACGTCCAGGACCCCGCCGCGACGCGGCCCTGAAATGCCTCGATGGTCCCGGCGGCGATCCTCGCGCAGGCCATCACGCAGGCCCACCTGACCCGCTCGACCGTGTCGGTCGGGTGATGGTAGTCGGGGAAGTAGCCGAGTCCCATCGAGAGGACCGAGGCGCACGGCAGACCGCGATGGACGGCCAGCACCGGATCCGTCCACCCTCCGATGCGCCAGCGCTGGGGGACGGGCACGGCGGCGATCGCCGCTCCCTCCTCGACCAGCGCGATGTCACGCTCGTGGTAGCGCTGCTCGCGCATAGCGCCCTCGGCGCTGCAGACGATCGGCGTCCCCGCGCCCAGCGTGTCCAGGCCGAGCACAAAGGCCGGCTGCTGCTCTAGGCGCGCTCCGTATCGATCCAGGAACGCCCCCATGCCGCCCATGCCGGCCTCCTCCGATCCCGTGAAGGCAACGAGCACGTCCGCCTCGGGAAGCGGCTCGGCGGCGAGCGCGCGCAGCAGATCGATGCAGACCGCCACGCCGCTTGCGTTGTCGCAGGCGCCGGGCACCGTGTCGCTGCGTGCGACGTCGGCGTCGGCGGCGCACGCGAGTCCGAGGATCCCGGCGGCGAGCACGCGCGCCGCGCGGCCCCTTCGCCCGAGCAGTGCGCCCGCGCCCGCGAGAGCAAGCGCGAGCTCCACCGGCGCCATGAACGGGTCGACGCGGCGGCGGCGAAGGTGGCGGGCGCCGCCGGCACTCACGACCGTCGGGCTCCAGATCAGGCCCGTGTTGGCGGCGTCGTGGTGGGCGACGAGGACGAGCGTCGCCCGTCGGCGTCCTGCCGCTGGCACCCGCGCGATCACATTCGCCCCGTCACCGGCCGGCAGCAGGCGCCGAAGCCACTGGCGCGCGCCGCTCACCTCCATCTCATACGAGCACAGCGTCGCGGCGGCCAGGGCCGCGCCACGTCGCCCGCCGAGCACGCTCGCGGCTATGCCTGCCGCGTTATGAAGGCTGTGCGCAAGCGCATACGTCGCCTGGTAGCGATAAGGCTCGATCCCCACGTCCTCGATCCCAAGCTTGCGCAGCCTGCGCAGCATCCACTCCGCGCTCGCGCGCTCGCCCGCTCGCGCTGAGGATCGTCTGATCGCGGACAGCGACGCGACGTCGCCGCGGATCGACGCCAGGTCCGGCGCGTACCCGGCGATCATCGCCACTGACCTTGGATCTCGACGACCTTCTCGTCACCGATGTCGCGGTGAAGCAGCGGCCCACCCGCGATCTGGGCCGCGCCGGGGCAGCGACGACCGGCCGCACGGTGAGCCTCCAGGCGCTTCAAGGGCGCAGACCATACCAGCGGGGCAGCGCGCCGCTACATCAGCTTGCGGCCGGCTTGTAGACGGTGACGACGGCGGCGCCGCCGAGGCCGATGTTGTGCTGGAGAGCGACCTTCGCGCCATCGACCTGACGCGCGTCGGCCAGGCCGCGCAGCTGCCAGCAGAGCTCGCTGCACTGCGCCAGCCCGGTGGCGCCCAGCGGGTGGCCCTTGGAGATCAGCCCGCCGGAGGGATTGACGACCCAGCGCCCACCGTAGGTCGTGTCGTGCGCGTCGATGAGCTCATGTCCGTGGCCCTCCTCGGCCAGGCCGAGCGCCTCGTATGTGATGAGCTCGTTCGCGCTGAAGCAGTCGTGCAGCTCGATCACCTGGACGTCCTCGGGTCCGACCTGCGCCTCCTCGTAGGCCTGGCGCGCCGCCTCCTTGCTCATGTCGTAGCCGACGATCTTGATGCAGTCGGCGCTCTCGTCGAACGTCGAGGCGAGGTCGGTGACCATCGCCTGGCCGGCGATCTCGATCGCCTGAGCCCAGAGGTCGTGCTCGTCGACGAACCGCTCGCTTGCCACGATCGCCGCCGCGGCGCCGTCTGAGGTGGGCGAGCACTGCAGCTTCGTGAGCGGCTCGTGGATCATCTTCGCCGCCTTGATGTCCTCGAGCGAGTACTCGTCCTGGAACTGCGCATAGGGGTTGTTGACCGAGTGCTTGTGGTTCTTCCAGCCGATCCAGGCGTAGTGGTCGGGCGTGGAGCCGTACTTCTCCATGTGATCGCGTCCGGCGTTTCCAAACATCTGCGGCGCGAACGGAGACTCCTCGGGCGGGCGGATGTCGAACATCCTCATCATGTGCTTGTCCATCGCGGGCGTGCGGTCGGTGTACTTCATCCCCAGCGAGCCGCGCTCCATCTTCTCGAAGCCGACAGCGAGCGCACAGTCGACCAGGCCGCCCTTGACCGCTTGGCGGGCGAGGAACAGCGCGCTGGAGCCGGTGGAGCAGTTGTTGTTGACGTTGACCACCGGGATGCCAGTCAGGCCGAGCCCGTAGATCGCGCGCTGACCGTAGGTCGAGTCGCCATAGCAGTAGCCGGCGTAGGCCTGTTGCACGCGCTCATATGCAATGCCGGCGTCGGCGAGCGCCTTGGATCCCGCCTCGAGCACCCACTCCGGGTAGTCGCCCTCCTTCGTGCCGGGCTTGTCGAACTTCGACATCCCAACCCCGATCACAAACGTGCGGCTGCTCATCTGCGCTCCTTCCTTTCGGCGCGTCAGCTCGGCGGAATCGCGGGCTTGGACGCTGGCGTGGCGGCGACGTCTGCCCGCGCTCGACGGCTGCGCGAATCTGATCGCCGATGAGCCTATCCGACGCGAAGCGAACCGGAGCGATCACCCACAACAGCACGCTGGCGCACTGACGTCGTTCGCCGCCGGACCGCTCTACGCGAAGCTGGGGCCCAAGCTGATCGTGTCGCTCGGTTGCGCCGCGATCGCCGCCAGCATCCTGGTCACGAGGTTCACGTTGACGAGCACCGCCTGGCAACTTCCGGTGCCGAGCCTCGGCTGCGGTTCTTTACTGTGAATCTGTGCGGATTACTACGGTCGAGTGCGCGGTGAACACCCGCTGCACAGGCCTTTAAGCGGCGTAATGTCACATGATCAACAGCACGCAACGCGTAAAGGAATACAATGTTGCCGGTACGAGCGGATGGAATCGCACAGGAGGTGCGAACCAGGAGAGGTTGGTCGAGTTGGCGACTTCTCCCCATCGTTTCGGGCCTTCTGCTCTCGATCGCCTTCGGCCTCAGCCCCGCGAGCGCGGCGGCGGGCCCCTGCGACCAGCCGGTTCAGAACCCGGTCGTCTGTGAGAACTCCAAGGCCGGCACCCCCTCGAGCGAGTGGGACGTCGAAGGCGCCGGCGACCCCGCCATCCAGGGGTTTGCGACCGACATCAGCGTCGACCATGGACAAATGGTCCACTTCAAGATCGACACCGCCTCGACGGCCTATCACCTCGACATCTACAGGATGGGCTACTACGCGGGCGACGGCGCGCGCAAGGTGGCCACGGTGCAACCGTCTGCAACGCTCCCCCAGACACAGCCGTCATGCCTGACAGAAGCGACGACCGGTCTTGTGGATTGCGGCAATTGGAGCGTGTCCGCTTCATGGGCGGTGCCGGCCGATGCGGTCTCGGGGATCTACTTCGCGAAGCTCGTGCGCGACGACGCGCAATCGGGCGGCAGCCATATCTTGTTCATAGTCCGCGACGACGGGGGTCACTCGAATCTCCTCTTCCAGACCTCCGACACGACATGGCAGGCGTACAACCGCTACGGCGGCAACAGCCTGTACGCGAGCGAAGGGGGGAGCGAGAATGAAACCTCTGTAGGCAGGGCGTACAAGGTCAGCTACAACCGCCCCTTCACCACGCGCGGCACCTCGGCGGAAGACTCGCCATTCAACGCCGAGTACCCGATGGTTCGCTTCCTCGAGCGAAATGGCTATGACGTGTCCTACTTCACCGGCGTCGACGCCGACCGTCGCGGCTCGGAAATCCTCAACCACAAGGTCTACCTCTCGGTCGGCCACGACGAGTACTGGTCGGGCGCGCAGCGCGCCAATGTGGAAGCCGCGCGCGAAGCCGGCGTCAACCTCGCGTTCTTCAGCGGCAACGAGGTCTTCTGGAAGACCCGCTGGGAGGCCAGCATCGACGGCTCGGGGACAGACGACCGCACGCTGGTCTCCTACAAGGACACCCACGCCAACGAAAAGCTCGACCCGACGCTCGAATGGACTGGCACGTGGCGCGACCCGCGGCTGTTCAACCCCGAAGGCGCGCAACCCGAGAACGCTCTGACCGGAACGATCTTCATGGTCAACTGCTGCACCTACGCGATCAAGGTGCCGGCGCCCGAGGGAAAGCTGCGCCTGTGGCGCAACACGAGCATCGCCAACCTGGCGCCCGGGGAAACGGCGACGCTGCCCGACGGGACCCTCGGCTATGAGTGGGATGAGGATCTCGACAACGGCGCGCGCCCGGCGGGCCTGTTCGACCTCTCCTCGACGACCGTCGAGGGCGCGGAAAAGCTCCTCGACTATGGCTCGACCTACGGACCGGCCCAGGCGACCCATCATCTGACGCTCTACAGGGCGCCCAGCGGGGCACTGGTGTTCGGCGCGGGCACGGTGCAGTGGTCCTGGGGGCTGGACAGCGAACACGACCGCGGCAGCGAACCGGCCGATCCGCGCATGCAGCAGGCGACCGTCAACCTGCTGGCCGACATGCGCGCCCAGCCCGCCACGCTGCAGGGCGGCCTGGTGCCCGCGACCGCCTCGACCGACACGCAGCCGCCGACCGCCACGATCTCGACGCCCACGGCCG
>CABDZA010000158.1_pt1 | contig 15412 bp, 13 predicted proteins | sample 3132091 | NCBI WGS metagenome assembly CABDZA01 (sample SAMEA5534339, study PRJEB31848) | metagenome | biome: tundra; feature: field; material: soil | place: USA | collected 2013-05 | depth 0.45 m
ATTGCGACACCAGCGCTTGCCTCTGCGGGCACGTTCACGGCTCTCAGCTGTCATGACCAAGCCGGCAACGCCGTGGGAACGCGAGGGTGGAGTGTGGGGTCAGCCGACGGCGAATACATCACCTTCGGCGCGAGCTGCACAAGCGGCGGCCAAGGGTCATTCGGGCTGACGATGGGCCCCGACCCGACCGGCAACTACCACAACGGCAACGGCAACACCATGTCCTACTCCGTCCCGACGGGGCTGACGATCGCCAACTACAGTTTGCAGCTATATGCCTTCGGCGGCCCGTGTGCGGTTGTGAGCGGACAGTGCGCCAATGGATTTGGTCAGGTGTGGGCCAATCACACCGGCCAAAGCGACCCGAACTACGACTATCGCAACCTCGGGTATGGCGCAGCCACGAGCACCGTGAGCGCCAGCGGACTGAGCGGCGTGAGCAACGTGAGCGTTGGCGTCAGCTGCGATCCGGGCCAGGACCTCGGCTACCCATGCCCCGGCTCGGCGAACCCCGAGGCCCAGGCCCTCGTGAGCGGCGGGACGTTCACGCTCCTGGACTCAACGGTGCCCTCGGTCGCGAACGTCGCGGGCTCGCTGCTCGCCGGCGGCACCCTCACGGGAACCGACACGATCACCTTCACAGCCTCGGACAGCGGTGGCGGTATCTACAGCGCCACCGCGTTAATCGACGGCCGTCAAGTCGTGCAGCAGGTGCCCGATAGCAACGGCGGGCTATGCGTGAACCTCGCGCCGCCATCCAGCGCGACGATGGCCTTCGCCGCGCCCCAACCATGCCCGGCCACGGAGAACATCAGCATCCCGCTCGACACGACGCAGTTCCCCGCTGGGCAGCATCATCTACAGGTCATGGTCACGGATGCCGCTGGTGAGGAAGCGAGCGCCTACGACGGTCTGATCACGACAAGCGGCCCGCCGTCGATCAGTGCCAACGGCGGATCGATCAGGGGGCCGCATATCGCCAACGGCCAGTCTCCATGCGCAGGGGAGGCATTGAACCTCACGGTCAACGGCAAGACCAAGCCGCCCGTCATCCCCTACGGCAGCACCGCCACCATCAGGGGCGTGCTGCACTGCGCCACCGTCCCGATCCGTGGTGCCCGCGTCCTGATCGCGACGCTCGGCGGCTCCCGCGGCGCGGCGATCAACAGCTCCGTGCAGACCGCCCTGGACGGCTCGTTCGAGTACGCAGTCCCGCGGGGCCCGGATCGAACGCTGCGCTTCTCCTATATGGCGTACAGCGATGATCCCGGCCCGTCGGCAACGGCGACCGCGGCGATCAGGATCCGCCCCCGGATCAAGCTGAGGATCAAGCCCCACCACACCAGCAACGGACACTCGATCTACTGGACGGGCACGGTCACCGGCGGCCCATATCCCCCACAGGGAGTGACGCTCGAGGTCGAGGTGCAAGAGGGCAGACTTTGGAGGGTCTTCGATCAGGTCGTGGCGAACAGGAAGGGGCAGTTCCATTACAGCTACCGCTTTCACGAGACCACCCAGCCGACGACCTATACGTTCCGGGTAGCGTTGCCAGACAGCGGCTCGGGCGGCTATCCCTATGTTCCCGCCGCCAGCAACACCGTCGGGATCCACATCGCGTGAGGTCCACGAGGAACCATGACCCACAGGAGGCGAGCAGGTTGAGCATCCGCACGCGAGCAGTCCATCTTGCGGTCGTGATCGTCGTCTCGACGGTCGGTGTGGCTGCTGCGCTTGCTTCTACCACGAGTGTCGCCGCAACAGCGGATAGCTATGACGTGTACGCGTGCTACGCGGGCCAGGGCACGTATCTGAACCCCGGGGACTCCGCCGTCTCCTGGTCGCTGGCCGAGAACAACGGCAGCGCCTACTACCTTCCGTTCGATCAGTGTGGCGGGAGCGACAACGGCTTCGGCGTCATCTCGCGCAGCGGCTACATCGCGCCCGCAGGCGATTACGGCGAGGTGTTCTTCGAAGCTCCGGCCGGATTGCGCATCAGCCGCGTGCAGCTGTGGCGCTCCCTGTATGACTACGGCCTCGGCTCCGGCGGGTCTTCGCAGCGCAACTCTGCACAGAACGAGGCCGACGGCATCCTGCCGTCCGTCGGTGACGAGTTCGACGGGTCCGCTGAAGTTCCGCACGGAGCGGCCGGGTCGGGCGACACGACCGAAAACGGGATCGTGCCGAGCAACTACATCTCGATCGACCTGGCGGCGTCGCTGCCGCACACCTACGTTTATGTGATCGGCTGCGGCTTCGCCAGTGGCTGCACGACGGGCGGCCACGACCCACAAAGCCCATCCGGCCCCGACACAGTGTTGAAGATCTACGGCGCAATCGTCTCGGTAAAGGACGATGCTCCCCCTACGCTCAGCCTTGGCAACACGGGACTGCTGGGCGGGACCACGCAGAGCGGGACAGCGCCATTGACGCTCAATGCCGCGGACGCGGCGGGCATCGCGAAGGTCGAGATCTATGCAGGCAACAGCGTAAGCCCCTCATCGACACAAGACTTCACGCAGACCTCCCACTGCGCTTTCTATGAGGCCGTCCCCTGCGAAACTCTCTCCAACTACCAGTATCCGGTTGACACGACCAAGCTGCCAAACGGCACCTACTACGTCACCGCAAAGGCTTACGATCCAGCCGGCAACGCGGTCGCCGTCAGCTCGCCGTCGCCAGTGACTGTCGAGAACCAACCAATCACGACGCTGTCCTCAGCGCTAACTGGCGCGAACGGGTTTTCTGCGCCGCATATCGCCAACGGCCAGTCTCCATGCGCCGGCGAGACACTGAACCTCGCGGTCAACGGCAAGACCAAGCCGCCCGTCATCCTCTACGGCAAGACCGCCGCCGTCAGGGGCGTGCTGCACTGCGGCACCGTCCCGATCCGTGGTGCCCGTGTCCTGATCGCCACGATCGGCGGCCCGGCGACCGCGGCGATCAACAGCTTCGTGCAGACCGCCCTGGATGGATCGTTCTCCTACAGAGTGCCGACTGGACCGGATCGGACACTGAAGTTCTCCTACACCGCGTTCAGCGACGATCCCGGCCCGTCGGCGAGCGCGAGCGCAGCGATCAGGATTCGCCCTCGGATCAAGCTCAGGATCACCCCCCATAGCTCCAGCAACGAGCACACAATCCACTGGGCCGGCACAGTGGCCGGCGGGCCATATCCACCAGAGGGTGTGGCTCTCGACGTCGAAGTTCAGGAGGGCAGGAGCTGGCGGATCTTTGACCAGGTCGTCGCGAACAGGAAGGGGAGGTTCCGCTACAGCTACCGTTTTCACGCCACCGGCGAAGCGACGACCTACACGTTCCGCGTCGCGCTTCCGCACACCGGCGCGCAGGGCTACCCCTATGCGCCAGGCGCCAGCAACATCGTCGACGTGCACGTCACGCCATGAGCAGCTGCCGCGGCAAGCATCGACCTCGACCCGGAACGAATAGGCAGCTGATGTGGTATCCGACGCGCATCGCCTCGTTGGCGCGCTCTCAGCGAGTGGACTCGAGCCCGTGGTGAACCACGCGCGCGTCGCGCCCCTGCCAGCAGATGACCGAAGGCGTCGTGCTTCGGCTCGTCCTCCGAGATGCTTGCACAGCGTCGTGAGGAGAGAGCCAGGCCTGATCAACGCGGGTGACGGTCAAGCCACCACCCGCAGGCGGGGGCGTTCTGGTGCGCCGCCGCGCCGCGCCGCACGCGCCTCGCGCCACTCGATATCCACCGGTCGCGGGCCGAACCTCCGGAGATCGTCAATCGCGAAGGCGTAATGGGCATCGAGCATCTGCAAGCTCGTCCCGCACTCCTTCGCGACCGTCTGCGCGTCCTCGGCGCGCAGACGCACGCTGATCCCGCCGCGGCGCATCGAGTAGGGGGTGGCCCCGAGGATGTCTTTGAGCTCGGGCTCGCAAGTGGCGGCCTTCACCGCCTTCTTGAAGGACCTCGGGCACCACTGGCGGATCATGTTGTGGGAGAAGTGGCAGGCGCCCGTGGGAGGATCGAGGACTCCCAGGTCCTCGCCGCCGAGGTTGCCGGGGATGATGAAGTCCTCATCCCGAGCCGGATGGCCCCACTCGCGTAGCGCGATCCGCCAGCGCTTCAGGTCTTCCGAGAGGATCTCCGGGATCGCCGTGCGCCGGTAGGCGCTGAAGGCGGTCTTGCCCCATTCGTCGAGCTTGCCCCAGCTGATCACCTCCACGATGTCGGCGAAGGAGTCACCGATCGAGCGCCACCGAATCCCGAACACGTCCTGGCTGCGACCGGCGAGCCCATACTGGAGGCTCACGATCATCGCGTCGCGCTCGGCGAAGATTCGATCACGGCTCGCTACGCGCGAGAGGCAGGCGTCGCGGATCGCCTCAATCGCTTGCGGAGAGAGCGCCCAACTCGGGATCTGCGACCCGCGGCGGCGGCCTCGGGCGGCGATCCCGGTGCTCCCTCGCCGAACGGAGCGCCGCCGGCTGGAGGAGCGCTCGTTGGCGAGGATGCACCCGTTGGTCGAGATCTCCTGCACCTGATAGGAGCCGGCCGCCCAGCTGAGCACCGATGAGAGAACCCGCCAAGAGCGAAGCACCTGCCCTCCTGAGACGCCGGCGGCGCGCATCTGCTCACGCCACTTGCGCGGCGCGTGCGGCTCGTTGAACTTCGCGGCCGGCTGGCCGGCGAGCTCTACCGCGTAACGCGCCCGGCCGGTCACTTCGTGTTTGTGGTTGTGCATCGGATGCCCGAGCAGGTGGCAGTTGGCGGCGTTGCGATACCCGGCGAACGTCGCGGGCGCGAGACCCCCCTCGAGCTCCGGGTCGGCGTCGCACTCGAAGTACAGCTCGATGATCTCCCCGATCGTGCGGCCTTCCTCGGCGTTCGCCTCCGCCGCGTCGAGATCGAGCAGAAAGCGGCGCAGGCTGTCCGGGCCACGACGCTCGCACACGCTGTATTCGCGCATCCACTCCCGCGCGAGCGCGGCGTTCGGGAAGCTTTTGGAGCGTTCCACGCCCTCGTGGTCGTAGAAGCCGATGATCCAGCTCTTGCTCCGCCGCCCGACATACGGCCAATTCTTCTTCCAGGGTCTAGCCATGAACGTCTCACTCCTTCATCTGTTCTAAGTGGTTGTGGGGCGCAGCACGGCCATCACTTCGGCCGCGAGCGCAGCCCCGCCGCTTGAGCGGGCGGGATCTCGTAAGAGCGCGGCGCCGCCTCAGCCGACAGACGGGGGCGCCTGCTGCTCGCGCCCGCCTTCGGCCGTGGGCCCGCGCGCGGACTCGGGCGGGCCACGAGCGGTGCACGGTGCCCCGTGCGCTTGGCTCGAGGTTCGTGCTCTCTCCAGAAGTCCGCGATCGCCTCGCGCGGGATCCGATAGTGACCGCCCGGCAGCCGGCGAAAGCCGATCAACCCAGACCGTATGTAGCGGCGCAGCGTCCGCTCGGAGACGCCGAGCTCGATCGCGGCCTGACTCGTGCTGAGCACGGAGGGCAGATGATCTGTGGCAGCCATATCGTGTAGTCGGGGCCAATCGCGCCGCGCCCCCCAACCGATTGCTCTCGCCGCTCGAACGGAGCGGTGAAGCGCTCGGAGACGGGTGATGTCGAGCCCGCCGCGCGCGTCTCGCAGAGGCCGCGCGGGGAGCCTGGAACCCCTGGCTACATTCGTCAAGAAGTGCGGCCGAGGCGCGCGAATCTGCTGCAAAGCTGCTGCAAAGTTTCCGCCGCCACGCGAGTAACCCAGCGATTTGCAGGTATAAAGCCCCCGGTGACCTCTTCTTTACAAGACAGGTGCTCTACCAGCTGAGCTACTCCGGCGCGTTGACAGGCGTCCAGCAACTGTAACGGCGCGGTCGCGGGTGGTGTATGCGAGGTATGGATCGTCTCGTCAGCCAGCCGGACCCAGCAGCGGCGGCGGCCCACACGGCCCGTGGGTCGGGCGCGAAGCTCGAGGACTTCCGCGAACGGGCGCTCACGCGCGGCGTGAACCCGGTGCTCTACTGGGTCCTGCGCGCGATTCTGGTGCCGTTCTTCCTGATCTACTTCCGCATGGAGCGGATCGGCCGTGAGCACCTGCCGCGTACGGGTCCGCTGCTGCTCGCCTCCAACCACCGCAGCTTCCTCGATCCGTTCGTGATCGGGACGATGGTGCGCCGCCCGGTCTACTACATGGCCAAGCGGGAGCTGTTCGAGAAGCGCTGGCAGGCGTGGGTGCTGAACGCGCTCGGCGCCTTCCCGGTGGACCGCGGCGCGGGCGACCATGACGCGATGGACACGGCGCGGGCGATCCTCGAACGCGGCGACTGCGTGGTGGTCTTTCCCGAGGGCACGCGCGTGCGCCCGGGACCGCTCGGCGAACCCCGTCGCGGCGTGGGGCGCCTGGCGCTGGAGACCGGCGCGCCGGTGGCGCCGATTGCGGTGATCGGCACGCAGGACGTGCGCAGAGGCTGGCGCATCCGGCCGCGCAAGGTCAGGGTCCGCGCGGGACGCCCGCTGCTGTTCCCGACGGTCGAGCGCTCCTCGCTCAACGTAGCCAGGGCCGTCACCGAGCGCATCTGGGCGTGCGTTCGCCTTCAGTGGGACTGGCTCGGCGGCGTCAAGGCTCGCCCCTTGGAGGCCGTTGGAGAGACTCGACCGCACGAGATCTCGCGCGCGGCCTGAGTGCCCGCGCCGGCGCATGGGTAGGGTGCAATGAGTGGCCGAGCAAGTCAGTCAGAAGTCCAAGGCGCAGCTCGACGCGGAGTTCTCGGACCTGTACCGCGCCCACCTGCGCGACGTCTACAGCTACGCCTACTACCGGGTGGGCGACCACCACGACGCGGAGGATCTCACCGAGCAGACCTTCCTGCAGGCCTACCGACACTTCGAGCGCGCGCAGCGCGAGTCGCATGGGCGCCCGCTGCGGCCCTGGCTGATCCGCATCGCCCACAACCTCGCCGCCAACCTCTACCGCGACCGCTCGCGCAAGCCCGTCTCGCCGATCGACGAGACGACCACGCTCACCGCCCTGCACACCACCGAGCAGCTGGTGGAGGGCCGCGACGAGCTGAGCCGGGTGCTCGACGGGGTGCGGATGCTCCCCGACGACCGGCGCGAGGCGCTGATCATGCGCTTTGCCCTCGGCATGGACAACCGCGAGATCGCTCGCGCGCTGGGGCGCTCGGATGGCGCCACCAAGGTCCTGATCCATCGCGCCATCAAGCAGCTCGAGGAGCTGGTGGGCGATCGTGGCGACGGTCGGGAGGGCTCGCGCAACGGCCGCCCCTCCGGCGTGGCCGGCGCGGAGTCCAACGGGGGCGGGCCGGATGAGTGAGGCGGCGTTCAGCTTCGAGGGCCTGCTGCACGAAGCGCTCGCGCCGGTCGAGCCGCCGGCCGACCTGGCGGAGCGTTTGGATAGCACCCTCACGAGCATCACCGCCATGGCCGCGGACGAGCTGGAGGCATGGGAGCTCTCGGCGATGCGCGACCCGCGCAACTGGGCGCGTCCCGCCGCTGCCGTGGTGGTCGGGGGGGCGGCCGGCGCGGCGCTCGTTCTGCTGCGCGCGCGCCAGCGCACGCGCAGCTCGGCGCCCGATCTGGGCGGCGTGCGCGAGACCGCCGAGCGCGCCATGCGCGACCTCGGCCGCGAGACCCGCAAGCTGCTCGGCGATCGCTGAGCTGCGGGAGCGCTGAGGAGCCGAGATAGGCTCCTGCTCGCAATGGCCACGTGCTATCGCCACCCCTCGCGTGAGACGGGGGTCTCCTGCTCGAACTGCGGTCGATACATCTGCCCGGAGTGCATGACCACGACGCCCGTGGGAATGCGCTGCCCCGAGTGCTCCAAACAGCGAACCAGGGTGATGCGCATGCGCGACATTGCAAGCATCCCGCGCGTCACCTACGCGCTGATCGCGATCAACGTCGTCGCGTTCCTGACCGAGCAGGGGCAGGTCTCGCCGACCGGCACGGGCATCCACGGGACGGTGATCGACGAAGGCGTGCTCTACCGCGCGGCCATCGCCGAAGGCCACCAGTACTGGCGGCTCGTCAGCAGCGCCTTCCTGCACGAGAACCTGATCCACATCGGCTTCAACATGTATCTGCTCTACCTGCTGGGGATGATGTTGGAGCCGGCCATCGGCTCCAGCAGGTTCGCCGTCATCTACCTCACCGCCCTGCTCGCCGGATCCTTCGGAGCCCTGTTCGCCACCGCGGCGCCGAGCCTCGGCGCCTCGGGCGCGGTGTTCGGCCTGATGGGGGCCGCGGTCGTCGAGCTGCGAGCGCGGCGGGTGAGCGTGATGCAGTCCGGCATCGGCGGCCTGATCGTGATCAACCTGATCTTCAGCTTCACCTTCGCCAACATCTCAGTCGGCGCTCACGTCGGCGGGCTGATCGGCGGCGCCCTGGCCGGGCTTGCGCTCCGGACCGCGGACGCACGACGTCTGCCCGCGCTCGGCTTCGCCGGCTGCCTGGCGCTGTGCGCGGTGGCCGTGTTCGGGGCGATCGCCGTCGCAGGCGTCTCGGGCACCGGGATCGCCTGAGCGGCCTAAGCGTCGCCACGGGCGAGCGCCGGCTGGACCTCCAGCGTCTGCGCGCCCGGCGGCGGGTGGGGAACGCGCAGCGGATGCAGGATGTGGGCCAGCAGCTCCAGGCCGTCCGTCAGTCGCGGGCCGGGCCTGGAGAAGTAGGCGGACGCGTTGACCGCAACGACCCGCCGGGCGCCCAGCGCCGCCAGCTGACCGGCGTGCGCGCCGGCCTCAGTGTGCGCTCGCGTCGCGTCATATCCGCACGGCATCACCACCACGATCTCCGGCTCCGCTGCCGCCACCGCCTCCCAGCTGACCGTCCCTGAAGGCTCTCCCGGGAGGCCCAGGACGTCTGTGCCCCCGGCCAGCTCGATCAGCTGTGGAGTCCAGTGGCCCGCCACGAACACCGGATCGAGCCACTCCAGCGCGGCCACGCGCGGGCGCCGCTCGGCGCGCACGGCGAGCTTGATCCGATCGACCCGCGCGGCGGCGTCCTGGACGAGCTCCACGCCGCGATCGCGCCGACCGGTCGCCTGCGCGATCGTGCGCACGTCGCCGAGCGTCTCGCCCAGCGTCTTGGGGTCCAGGGCGATCACGCGAGGCCTCGATGGCAGCTCGAGCGCGAGCGCCGCCACCTCGTCGTAGGAGACAGCGCACACCGGGCACAGCGCCTGCGTGACGATCAGATTGGGCTCCAGCGCGGCGAGCGCCTCCCGGTCGAGCTCGTAGATTGCCTCGCCCGCCAACGTGCGCTCGCGTACCGCCGCATCGATCTCGGCCGCGCTCAGGCCGCCGGGCAGCACGTCGCGCGTGACCCGCGTGAGCTTCAGCGCGTCCGGCGGATGGTCGCACTCGTGCGTGACCGCCACCAGCTCCGGGCCGAGGCCGAGCGCGAACAGCAGCTCGGTGGCGTGGGGGACGAGGCTCACGATGCGCACCCCCTGACTGTATGCGCGGGAGGATCGAGATAACCTCGAGCTCGATGACGAAGCTCACCGACGCCGAGGTCGAGCAGCGCTTGGCGGCCGCCGAGCACTGGCAGCGAGGCGAGCATTCCGCGATCGTGCGCCAGTGGACGTTCGCCGACTTCGCCGCCGCGCTCGCGTTCGTCAACGGCGTGGCCGCGCTCGCCGAGGCGGCCAACCACCACCCCGACATCCTGCTCCACGGCTGGAACAAGGTCCGCCTGACGCTCTCCACGCACTCCGAGGGCGGCCTCACCGACTCGGACTTCGAGCTGGCCGGCCAGATCGACCGTCTCGCCTGATCCGGAGAGACGCCATCCCGGTTCTGACCATCGCCCTTGCTAGGTTTGGGGGGTCGACAAGCGCGATGAACGACGACGAAGATCCTCCCCGAAGTAGCGCGGCCTTGACGGGCCGCTTACGCCACGGTCGCACCCGCCGGGACGCGCGTCCAGGCCATGACCATGCTGCGGGGATCGCCGGGCCGGCGTGAACGGCCTCAAGCTCATCTTCGCGGCGCTGCTGATCGCCATCAACGCATTCTTCGTGATCGCCGAGTACGCGCTCGTGCGCTCGCGCCGTGCGCGCCTTGAAGTCATGCGCGACGAAGGTGCAAAGGGGGCCACCCTCGCGCTGGAGCAGCTCGGCAACGTCAACGAATACATCTCAGCCGTCCAGATCGGCGTCACCATGACCTCGATCGGGATCGGGGCCCTGGGCGAGCCCGCGCTCGCCTCGATCCTCAAGGGCGCGCTCGGGAGCACGATCAGCCACGGCGTGGCGGTGGCGGTGGCCGTGACCGTTGCCTTCGTGATCATCGCCTCGGCGCAGCTGGTGGCGGGGGAGATGGTGCCGAAGTTCTACGCCATCGACCGCGCCGAGGCGGTCGCTCGCCGCGTCGCCCGCCCGCTGCGGACCTTCAGCGCCGTCTTCCATCCGATCATCGTGGCGCTGACGGCAGTCTCCGATCGCATCCTGCGCCTGCTCGGCGTCGACATGAGCCTCGAGCGCCGCGGCGGATCCTCTGACGAGCTCAAGCGCCTGATCGCCGAGTCCCACGAGGGGGGGCACATCGATCCGGGCGAGGCGGGGATGCTCACGGGCGTCTTCCACCTTCACGAGCAGGAGGCGCGCCAGGTGATGACGCCGATCCCTGCGGTCGTCACGATCGACACCTCGCAGGATGTCGAGACCGCGCTGCGGCTGTGCGTCTCCAGCGGGCACACGCGCCTGCTCGTCACCGAAGAGGAAGACCGCGATCGCGTGCGCGGCCTCGTGCATGTCAGCGAGCTCGTGCGCCAGCTGATGCAGGACGGGCCGGACTCGGCGGTCGAGCCGATCGTCCACGACGCCCTGATCGTGCCGGAGACCAAGCCGCTGGACGACCTACTGGCGGACCTGCAACGCCAGCGCACCTCGATGGCGGTGGTCGTGGACGAGTATGGCCGCGTGGTCGGCGTGGTGACCGTCGAGGACATCATCGAGGAGGTCGTGGGAGAGATCGCCGACGAGACCGATCCGAGCACCGGGGAGATCCGCAGGCTGGCCGACGGCGACTGGTTCGTGCGCGGGCACGTCGCCATCACCGACCTGGCGGACTACGGCTTGGACCTGCCGGTGGACAGCGACGCCTACAACTCCATCGGCGGCTTCGTGTTCGCCGAGCTGGGACGGCTGCCGCGCCGCGGCGACACGGTCAACGCGGACGGCTTCTCGATCAGGGTCGAGTCGGTCAGCGACAATCGCATCGAGGCGGTGCGCATCCGCGAGCGCCGACCCAGGCCGCCGCGCGAGGCACGCGAGAACGGGCCTTAAACACGTCCGGCCCGCGGGGGGGGCGGACCGGATCGTGTGCACTGGGAGGAGGCGGGTGTGCGATGCGACTTTGACGTCGCATGAACAAGTATCGCCACGTTGATGAATGGCAGCTAAACATCACCTCAGGATGCATAAATGTTCACCGGCGCTCCCGCATCGGCGCGTCCCTGATCGGGCCTTTGCGCCGGGACACCTAGCGCCGGGCGCTCCTCGCCGGGCGCCTCAGTAGTCGTGCAGCCCGCGCCCGCTCTTGCGTCCCAGCGCCCCTTCCGCGAACAGCTCCTCCAGGCGCGTGGGGATCGTCTCGCCGATCGTCTCGCCGATCGCCTTGGCGACATCCAGCCCCACGAAGTCCAGCAGGGCGAGCGGTCCTATCGGATGCCCGGCGCCGAGTCGCATGCACGTGTCCACGTCCGCGGGATCCATGCCCGTCTCTTCCACCAGGCGCACGGCGCTGAAGAGGTAGGGGAACAGCAGCCGGTTGACCACGAAGCCCGGCAAGTCGGGAACCTCCACGGGGATCTTCTCGAAGCTCTCGCACAGCGCCTGCGCGCGCCTGCGTGTCTTGGCGCTGGCCGCCTCCGGGAACACCAGCTCGACCAGCTTCATCTTGGTGACCGGGTTGAAGACGTGGAGGCCGAGGAAGCGGTCGGGGCGTCCGCTGGCCTTCGCCAGGCGCTCCACCGACAGCGAGGAGGTGGTGCTCGCGAGGATCGCCTCGGCGTCCAGGATGCCGTCGAGCTCGGCGAGCAGTCGTGCCTTGACGTCGTAGTCCTCGACCACCGCCTCGACCACGAACGTGGCGTGCGCCAGCTCGCGCGGGTCGGTCACGATCTGCACGTGATCAGGGTCCACTTCCGCGCCCAGCCTGACGAGCGTCTTCTCCACCGTTGCGCGCGCACGGTCGGCGGAGTCAGTCGTGCGGGCGAGCAGCAGCACGGGCCCGTGATGGGCTGCTGTGGAGGCCAGACCGCAGGCGATTGCGCCGCTTCCGGCAACGGCAAGGCGTTTGCTCACTGTGCTCCTTTGCTCGCTTTCGGGATGAGGGCCGATCCTGGTTGACTGACCAGTCAATCTAGGACGTTGAGGCGGTAGAGTACGCGGTGCAGGGTGCGGGCATTTTCCCAGAAGCGCCCCGATCACCAGGATCCCCTCAGGATCCTCTCCATATTCCGCTGGGCAACACACCGTAGGAGGACTCCTGACATGAGGCAACCAGAGGGCCGCGAAGTAGTGATCGTGGAGGCTGTTCGTACCCCGATCGGGCGTGGGCACAAGGAGAAGGGCTACTACAAGGACACCCACCCCAACACGCTGCTGGCGAAGACCTACACCGAGGTGATCGAGCGCGCGGGCATCGACGCGGCAGAGGTCGAGGACGTGATCGCCGGGTGCGTGCAGCAGTTCGGCGAGCAGGGCTTCAACATCGCCCGCAACGCCTGGCTGCAGGCGGGGCTGCCGATCGAGACGCCGGGAACGACCGTCGACCGCCAGTGCGGCTCCGCCCAGCAGGCCGTCGGCTTCGCCGCTGCGCTGATCGCCGCCGGCGTACATGACGCGATGATCGGCTCGGGCGTCGAGCACATGGGCCACCTGCCGTTTGCCGCCGGCATGAAGACCCAGGAGGACTTCGGCTACGCGTTCACCCCCGAGCTCATGGCCAAGCACAACATCGTCGGCCAGGGTCTCGGCGCGGAGATGATCGCCGATCAGTGGGAGATCTCCCGCTCCGAGCTGGACGAGCTGGCGGTGCGCTCGCACAGACTCGCCCATCAGGCCACCGAGGAGGGTCGCTTCGAGCGTGAGATCGTGCCGATGACGGTGGGCGGCGAGCAGTTCGTCACCGACCAGGGCATTCGCCCCGAAACGAGCCTCGAGACGCTGTCGCAGCTCAAGCCGGCATTCAAGCCGGACGGCAAGATCACCGCGGGCAACGCCTCCCAGATCTCCGACGGCGCCGCCGCGGTGCTGCTGATGGCCGCTGAGAAGGCCAAGGCGCTCGGGCTCACCCCGCGCGCGCGGTTCGTCGACCAGACGACCGTCGGCTGTGACCCCGTGAAAATGCTCGAGGGCCCGATTCCCGCGACGCGGAAAATCCTGGAGCGCAACGGCATGAAGATCGATGACATCGACCTGTTCGAGATCAACGAGGCGTTCGCCCCCGTGGTGGCCGCCTGGCGGCGCGAGCTGAGCCCGGACATGGACCGCGTGAACGTCAACGGCGGCGCGATGGCGCTGGGGCACCCCCTCGGCTCCACCGGCGCGCGGCTGATCACCACGCTGCTGCACGAGCTGGAGCGCTCCGACAAGGAGATCGGGCTCGTCACCATGTGCTGCGGCGGCGGCCTCGGCACGGGCACGCTGATCCAGCGGGTCTGACTCTCAGCTGCGCCGGCTGGACTTGGAGCCTCAGCCGCTCGGTCCGCCCCCCGTCCAATCGACCGCGACGGGGGGCAGCGCCAGCAGCGCCGCCCAGGTGGCCGCGTCGGTCACGCCGCTCGCGGGGATGCCGTGGGCGGTTTGGAAGGCGCCCAGGTTGGCCGCCGTCTGCGAGCCGAAGGTGCCGCTGGTTTCCTGCGTGGAGATGGCGCTCGCCAGGTGCTCCTGCATCCACAGCACCTGGTCGCCCTTCTTGCCGCTGCTCAGTTCCGGGTAGGAGGTGTTCGGCGTCACGCTCGTGAGCGCGGACATCGGTGCGGCCAGTGTGCTCCAGCCGCTGGCACCCGTTTCCTGCCAGTCCCAGTAGGAGGTGCCGGTGGCGCCGTAGGCGACGGCCTCCTCGCGGAAGCGCAGCAGATCGGAGGAGGAGATCCCGCCGTAGGTCTGCCCCAGCGGAAAGATCGGGCGGCCATACATGCGGTTGGCGATGTAGGTGTTGGCGTAGATCGTGTCCACGGAGACGCCGATGTCCTTCCAATACATCTGCGGCGCGTTGTATTGGGCGCCTTCCGGGCCGAGGAACACCGAGTAGGGGAACGACGGGTGGTAGGAGACGTAGGGGAAGGAGGCGAGCGCCACCGGATAGCTGGCACCCACCTTGGCGCGCAGGTCGGCGATGTAGGTCTGCGCGGCCGCATAGTGGCCCTCGTACTCTGCCTCCGCGTCGATCACCAGGCAGTCGGCGCCGTCGGTCGCCGCTTTGGCGCCGAGGTTGGCCTCGCCGGCGGGACTCGTGCCGTAGACGTACTGCCAGGCGCACACCTTCAGGCCGTTGGCGTGCAGTTCCTGCACGAGCTGGGGCGAGAATTGGCTCCAGTAGTTGCTCGATCCGTCCGAGCTCTTGATGAACAGCGTGGTCACCCCCGCCGCGTGGGCCTGGGCCACGATCGAGGCGACGCTGCCGCCGTTGGAGCGGTTCACGTACCAGATCCACATGCCCTGTCCGTCCAGGGCGGTTCCGCTGGCGACTGCACCCACGGTCGCGGGTGCGGTCACGGCGGGAGCGGGGGGATGCAGCGCGTGGCGGTAGACGAAGATGGGACCGTAGGAGCTGGTGTAGCGGCTGTGGCTGAGCAGCACCATGATGCGCCCGGAGTGGGCGCTGGCGGGGACGGTGACGAGCAGAGCGCCCCTCGCCGTGCGCAGCCGCGCGGCGGGCGAGGTGCGGCTGATGCGCGCGCCGGGGGCTTTGGGGAAGGCCACGACCATGCCGGCCTGCAGCCCCACGCCCTGCAGCAGCAGCGTGCCGTGGGTGGAGACGTGATGCGGGTTGGTGCTGCAGCGCGCCGTGGGGGTGCAGCTGACGGCGGTGATGCGCACGGACTTGACGTGCAAGCCGGAGGAGCGCGTCGGGCGGCTCGTGGGCGAGGAGCCGGAGGTGGGGCCCGCGGCCTGCGTGCCGCCAGCGCCGGCGGCTGTGGCCGAGGGCGTGCGCGCGCCGAGCGCGCCGAGCACCAGCGCAGCGAGCGCTGCGGCGAAGAACGTCGATCGCTTGTGGGCGGCTGTGCTCGCCAAGATCACGAAAACCCCTTCTGCGCCGAGCGTCGTTCCATTCGTCTTGGACGGCTAACCCGCCCGATCGGCGGAATCTGACGTTATCGGCTCTCTCTTGGCAAACCTGCGCGCGGCACAGAAGTTGCGCCCGCGCAGGCCCTCAGCCCCAGCGAAAACCGACCGGGGAGGGCGCCGGCTCGAGCGGGCTCGATG
>CABDZA010000162.1_pt1 | contig 15257 bp, 19 predicted proteins | sample 3132091 | NCBI WGS metagenome assembly CABDZA01 (sample SAMEA5534339, study PRJEB31848) | metagenome | biome: tundra; feature: field; material: soil | place: USA | collected 2013-05 | depth 0.45 m
TGTTCGGGCTGTGCGGCCACGGCCACTTCGACCTGTCCGCCTACGACGCCTACCTCGCCGGCGAGCTCGAGGATCCGGAGTTCTCAGAGCAGGACATGGACGACGCGCTCGCCCGACTGCCGCAGGCGCCCGCGATCGTCTGACACCGGCGGGCCTGAGCCGGCGTCTGTCAGCCTGACGTGCGCTCGACGGCGCGCTGGTACGCGGGCCGCTGCGCGAGCCGCGCCAGGTAGTCCTTCAGGCTCGCTGGCAACTCCTCCGCGAGCCCGGCGCGCGCCGTGAACGCCAGCGCCGTGCCGACGAGCACGTCGGCGACGCTGAAGCGCCCGGCGACCAGGTACTGCTCGCCGTCGAGTGCCCCGGCCACCGCACCCGCGGCGGCGTCGAAGCGCCGGCGCGCGGCGGCGGCGCGCTCGGGGTCGCGCTCGGCCTGCATCGCGCTCTCGATCAGCGGCGGCTCGAGCTCGGCCGGGGCGAAACACGCCCACTGGTAGACGAGCGCCCTGTCGTGCGTTCCCGGTGTCGGCACGAGGCCCGCCCCTGGATGCATGTCGGCGAGGTGCAGGCAGATCGCCGCCGACTCGAACACGAACCCCTCGTCGTCCTCCAGCACCGGAACGCGGCCGAGGGGATGGCGCGCGCGGTGCTCCTCGCTGCGGCTCTCCTCGCGACTCATCACCGTCAGCTCGTATGGCTGGCCCAGCTCCTCGAGCGTCCAGACGACCCGAACCGGCCTCCCTGCGTGCTCGCGGTGAAAGACGCGCATGGTGCGCCACGATATCCCCTCGGCGGGACCGGCGGGCGGGGCGTCACCCTTCGAAAGCCGCGCCAACCCGCTGCGCGCCTCGGGCATCACGACTCGGGTGTGGGGGGCCCGCCGTTCTGTCAGGATCATGCGTGTGTCTGGTGCGAGTCAACTGCTCCTCTCGCGCCGCCGGCGCGCCTCGGGTGCCGCGAACGCCAGCCCTGACACGCCGCTGCGAGCCGCGTACAGGTTGTGCCGGCGCATGGAGTGGCGCCATGACCCGACCTTCTACTGGGCCACGCGCCGGCTGCCGCTAGAGGTGCGCCCTGCGGTGCACGCGCTGTACGGGTTCGTGCGCGGAGCCGACCAGCTCGTCGACGGCCCCGGTCGAGCTCCCACGCCTGAGGCACGGCGCAGGGCACTTGACGAATGGCAGGCTGAGCTCGAGCTCGGGATCGAGCAGGGCTTCTCCGTTCATCCCGTGATCGCAGCAGTGGTCGACGCGGGTATCCGCTACGAGCTGCCGATGTCCGAGCTGTCGGTCTACATGGACTCCATGCGCGTTGACTGCGGGCCCGTGCGCCTGGGCACGCGCGCGGACCTCGACCGCTACATGCGCGGTAGCGCCGGGGCTGTTGGCCTGCTGATGGCTCCGCTGCTTGGGGCGCCCGCGCCGCTGCACGAGCAGATGGCGAGCCTCGGCGTGGCGTTCCAGCTGACGAACTTCATCCGCGACGTCCGCGAGGACTACGCGCTGGACCGCTTGTACCTGCCGGAGGAGGACCTTGCCATGTACGGGGTCAGCGAGCGGGACATCGCCGAGCGCCGCGTCACCCCCGGGTTCCGCTCCTTGCTGGAGCGGGAGGTGAGCAGGGCGCGGGAGCTGTTCGCGAGAACCGCCGGCCTGCCCGACGCGCTGATCCCTGGCGTCAAGCCCGGCATGCGCCTGGCGCGCAACGTGTACCTCGGCGTGCTCGACCACGTGGAGTCGCTCGGCTTTGACGTGCTGCGCCGCCGCGCGGCGCTTCCTCCGTGGCGCCTTGGGCCCTTGGCCGCGCGCGCGCTGGCCGGGTGGGCGCCATGAGCAGGCGCGCGACCGCCCGCGGCGAGGATCGCTCCTCGTTGGAGGGCACGAGCGTCGACGTGCTGATATGCGGTGCGAGCTTCGCGGGCCTGGCGGTGGCGCGAGAGCTGGCCGGCAGCGCAGCGAGCATGCTGCTGATCGACCGCTATGAGATCGGCGAGCGTGCCACGTCAGCGTGCGCCGCCCCGACGCCGTGGCTCGCCGCCATGGGGGTGCAGGGGGCGATCAGCCAGGAGATCCCGCACATGCGCTTCACGACGCCGCACGGGTCCTTCCGCTATCGCCTGCCCTGGAGCTGGTCCTCCTTCGACTACCGCAGGCTGTGCGAGCTGCTCTACGAGCAGTCGGGCGTGCGCTTTGAGACGGCCAAGGTCAAGGGCCGCGCGCCGGGGGCCCCGCCGGCGGGCGACGGGGAGATCGCCGTGGAGACCGACCGCGGCACGATCCGGGCGCGGCTCGTGGTCGATGCGCTCGGGTGGAGGCGTGTGCTGGCGGCGAGCGGGTATCAGCCGCCAGACGCGCCGCTCTCAAGGGGCCTTGAGGTGCATCCGCACACCGACGCGAGCGGCTCGGGCGACCTCGACGTATGGATCGAGCGCTCGCTCGTGCGGCGCGGTTACGGATGGTGCGTGCCCGCGGGCGCCGAGGCGCGCGTCGGCGTCGGCTCCTATGCGCCGGAGGATCACGTCCGCGCGCCCACCGTCGCGTTGGCCGGCCGTCTCGGGATGCCGGCGGAGCGCTACCAGGGCAACTGGTTCCCGCACCGGCTGCGCGCTGCCACCGAGGACGGCGTGTTCTTCGCCGGCGACTCGGCTGGCCACTGCTTCGCGCTCTCGGGGGAGGGCATCAGGACCGCCTTCTATTTCGGCATCGCGTGCGGACGAGAGCTGCGCGCGGTCCTCGAGCAGGCCCGCTCGCGCGAGGACGCCCTGCGCCGCTACGCGCGTTTCAGCGCCTCTCACCGGAGGGCCTACGCGATCGCCCTGGGCCTTCAGCGGCTGATCCCCGCCCTACCCCCGCGTGCGCTCACGCTCCTCCTGCGTGCGATGGGATCGCAAGGGATCGTGGACCGCGCCTTCGGGTGGTACCTGGACCAGGCGCATCCCTCGTTCGCGCTGCCGGCGGCCGCGCAGGAGCGCCCTGTGACGGCCCTCGCCGCCTAGCCTGTCAGCCTGGGCGCCGGCGTCCCGGTGCGCGCGCAGGCGGCTGCGAGAGCCTCCTCGAGGCGTTTGCGCTCGATTGCTGCAGCGGGCGTTCGCGCGCGGCCGGAGTCCCTCTCGAGAAGGTTGCTGGCCTCGACGGGGTCGGCCTCGAGGTCGTAGAGCTCGTATTCCGGGGCGACCCGCCCGGCGGGGTCGAGGTAGACGGCGTACTTCCAGCGCCGGTCGCGCACGCAGCGGACCCTGTTGGGCTGGCCCGGCGCCTCCTGCTGGGCGGTACCCGCCTGGTGGTCGTCATATGTGAACAGCGAGTGCTCGTGGGTGGCCAGCTCGGGTGCCGCGCCGAGGACGCCTGACAGCTCGACGCCGGCGGCGCGCACCTCCTCCGGGTCGCTGGTGGCGTGGGCGCGGAGCACGCCGCAGAGGCTCGTGCCGTCGAGCGTGCCCTTGGCGGGCGCTCCCGCGACGCCGAGGAGCGTGGGGACCAGGTCGACGAGCGAGGCAGGGGCACATGTCTCGGCGCCGCGCCTGAAGAGCAGCGGATTGGAGATCACCAGCGGCACGCGGATGGTCTCCTCGTAGGCGTTGAACATCTTCTGGCGCAGGCCTCCGTGCGAGAGCCCCATCTCGCCGTGGTCGGAGATCCGGGCGATGATCGTCCGTGCTCGCAGCGAGCGCGGCTCGCCGGCATTGCCCAGAGCAGCGAGCAACCGTCCGATCTTCTCGTCGACGAGCCCGTGGAGATGGGCGTAGAAGCTCACGTAGTCGCGCTGCGCCTGGCGGGTCTGCAGCGGACCGATGTAGGAGATCTGCCCGAGCTTCATGAGCGAGTGCACGACCGGCTTCTCGGCCAGCGACTCGTCGATGGTGGGCGGCAACGGGACGTCGAGACCGCTGAACTGCTCGCGTCGGTAGCCGCCCGCCTCGTAGGAGACGGGGTAGCCGAGCACGTCGTGCGGGTTGACGAGGGAGACGATCAGGCAGAAGGGCTCCGGGAGGTCTGGACGGGCGAGGAACGCCTCGACCTGACGGATGTAATCCTCGTCCCATCCTTCGCCGGAGCGCCCGGCGTTGCCGCCCCCGAAGTGGCTCGGCTCGACGTTCTCGCCCGCGTCCGGAGGCTCCCAGCCGCCGAAGCCGAAGTCGCGGTCGAGCCGCTCGGCGTCGGCCTGCCCCCAGGCGTGCCCGCCCGCGAGCGGGGCCGTCAGGTGCCACTTGCCCTTGTAGACGACCGTGTAGCCGGCCTCGCGCAGGCGTGTGCCGAGCGTGGGCATCCCGGCTGGGAGCTCTGGCTCATTTCCCGCACGCGGACCGAGCCGCAGGAGCCCACGGAGGAAGGCGCGGGCCAGGCGCTCGCGCGGGACCTCGCCGCTCGCCGCCAGCCGGGCCATCTCCCTGAGCACCGCGGGCAGCTGTCGCGGGTCCGGCCGCAGCTTGCCGTCGGTGAGGGTGAGCGTCACCCCGTGGCGCGATGGATAGGTGCCCGTGAGGAACGACGCTCGGCTCGGCGAGCACATCGCTGTTGCGGTGCAGGCGTGGGTGAAGGAAAGCCCGGTCCGTCGCAGCTCCGCGTCATTGGGAGCCAGCGCCTCGAGCCATCCGGACTGGTCGGGCCAGTGCATCGCGGTGCGCTGCTGGTCGGTGACGAGGAGCACGAGGTTCGGGCGCCGGGGCTCGGACGGCGAGGCGTCGGTGGCTCGTGGTGTGGCCATCACGGCAACGTATCGACAACTCGTCCCCGGACTTCTCCCCACGAGCGCTCGCAGGTGTCGAGCCGCGCTGGCACCCGACAGGAACATGGGAGCCGAGGGGCCTCGGCCATCGGGCTCAGGCGAGATCAGCGCGCTGCGCCAGGCGGGCCGCGACGCGCGGGCTTACGTATTGCTGACCGGCTGCCGCGTTGCGGACGGCTGTTGGCAACTCGGTGTCGGCCATGTCCTTGAGGACGAAGGCGGTCGCGCCGGTATTCAGGGCCTGCGCGGCGAGGTCCGGGTCATCGTTCATGGTGAGCGCCACGATCTCGGTGTTGGGCGCCTCCTTGCGCACCTGTCGCAGCGTCTCGATGCCCGACCGGCCCGACAGGGACAGGTCGAGCGCCAGCACTCTTGGCGGCGCGCTCATCTCGTGCATCAGCGACTCGACGTCTTGCGCCTCGCCGACTACCTCTATGTTGTCCTCGCCATCGAGCACCTGTCGCATGCTGCGCAGCACGGCCGCGTGACCGACGGCGAGCACCACACGGATCGGCCCCTTCTCCGGATGCGCGCCGTCAGGATGCGGGTCGGTGACGAGACGCAGGCTGCGGGACATCAATCGAGGCTAGAGCTCGCCACACGCGCCGCAAGGGGGCAAGTCCTCATCTCGGCTACGGCAAAGCACGGACGTTGCATCGCTCTACGCGCCCGCTGACCACGCTCGCTCCAGCACCGTGGCCCGCCTGGGAGATGTCGCTCGACCCCACCCAGGCGGCGGCGCGGGCGTTCCAGCGTGCGGCGTCTAGGTGTTCTGCCTCGGGATGTTCCGAACGCGGCTGATGGGCGGCCTCCCAGTGCCGGGCCACCAGGGCAGAGCGCTCGTCGAGCTTCTCGGGATAGAGCTGCTCGATGACAAGCGCCACCTCACGGTGAACATGCCGCCGCCGGTCGCTGAGCTGGGAGCGGTAGGCGACCTCCTGGGTCAGCGGGTGCTTGAACGCATAGTCGCCTGCCAGATGGGGATGTGCTCGCGGTACGCTGGTGGTCGGATGAGCCGCGGTGAAGCCGAGCGCGCTACGCCTGCGGAGTCCGCTGTGTCGGCGTCCGCGCAGAGCGGCCACCTGCCGTCGTTGAACCACGCTGCGCAGGATCACGTCACTCGGGTCTACGACCGCGTGGCGCGTATCTACGACATCTACGACGCGCCCATGGAGTGGCTCGGTGGAAATCGCCGCCGTGACCGCGTCCTCCGTCGGTCAAGAGGCGAGGTGCTCGAGGTCGGGATTGGCACCGGCAGCAACCTCGGCCGCTACCCGCCAGGAGTGCGGCTGACTGGCATCGATGTCTCGGAGGGGATGCTGCGCCGGGCCCGACGGCGTGCCCAGCGCCAGGGCGCCCACATCCGCTTAGAGCACGCCGATGTGCAGGCGCTCGACTTCCCTGATGCGAGCTTCGACACCGTCACCGCGACATGTGTCTTCTGCTCGGTCGCAGATCCGGTCAAGGGTCTGCGCGAGGTCGCGCGCGTGGTCAAGCCCGACGGGCAGGTGCTGCTGCTCGAGCACGTGCGGCCGCGCAACCGGCTGCTGGGATGGCTCGCAGACCGCCTCAGCCCCTTGACCCGCCGGCTCATCGGCCCCGAGATCAACCGCCGCACCGAGGAGAACGTCGCTGCTGCCGGTCTTGAGGTTTTCGACATCCGTCGCGGGGGGATCTGGCGTGAGATCGCGGCGCGCCGATACGCAGACCCGTAGGCAACCTCGGCCGCCTGCCGCGTCATCGACCTACCGTTGTAGGCGGAAGGCCAGTCGAGCAAGTAGTACCGCGTCGGGGTTACGACGAAATGTCGTGCGCCCGTGGGGGCGGCACGCTGAGCTGTCTAGGTGTTGCGCACGAGGCCCGCGCCGGGCCCATTGTGCCTCCATGTGGTGCGGCGGCGCCGTATGACCCTTGCGGGGGCGGACCTCGCCGAGCACCTCGTGCTTGCGACGGCGGTGGCGCTGATGTGCGGATAGATCCGCGCAAACAATGGGTGCTGACGTTCGGCTTGGTGCCCCATCGGCTCGCTTAGCGATGGACCAAGCGCCCGACGGCGCCCATCAGCTCAGCGACCTGCGCGTCCAGGTTCTTGGGGCCGCTTCCTTCCCCGAGCAGGCAGTGGCGGGTGTGGTCGTCGAGAAGCCCGAGCGCGACCTTGTCAAGAGCTGCCTGGATCGCTGATATCTGGGTGAGGATGTCGATGCAGTAGCGATCGTCCTCGACCATCTTGGAGATGCCGCGCACTTGGCCCTCGATGCGCGCAAGGCGTTTCTGCAGCTGATCCTTGGATGCGGTGTAGCCGCGTTCGGTTGACATCGTCGGAGGGTACGAGCGAGAAGAGCGTTCGGGAAACCGTAGTTTACCCTCCACGGGTAGGGTAAAGCACCGATGTCTTGAGTCCTTGCGTGGGCCTAGGCTGAGCGGCGAACCAACCGAGAGGAGCGCCACGATGTCCAAGAAGCTCAGCGCCAAGCACTACATGGCCTGCGCAGCGCTGTTCGTCGTGGTCCTGGCAGTGATCCTGGCAACCGGAGCCAGCGTTGCCTATCTGCTTCTGCCGCTCGCGTGCTTCGCGATGATGGCGGGGATGATGTGGATGATGATGCGCGGCATGGGGGGCAGCAACCAGAAGTAGCCTCGCCGGCGACGGCGACGGGAACCCCCCACGGCCTGGCAACCGTGCTCGGGCCTGCCCCCGGGAGACCTTGAGGAGCGAGCGTGTTCGACACCATCTGGCAGGGAATGTCCAATGCCTTCCTGATGGCGTGGACGGTGTGGTGGGCGCTCGTACTCGGTTTCGCCATCTCGGCGATCGTGCAGGCGTGGGTCCCTCGCGCGCGCATCGAGAGCGCTCTCGGAGGCTCCGGAGCGCGCCCAGTAGCGCTGGCCACGGCGTTCGGCGCCGCCTCCTCGTCGTGCTCCTACGCTGCGATCGCGATCGCCAAGAGCCTCTTCCAGAAGGGCTCCTCAGCGGCCTCCGCGTTGGCGTTCCAGTTCGCCTCGACGAATCTCGTCTTCGAGCTGGGGATCGTGATGTGGGTGCTCATCGGCTGGCAGTTCACCCTCGCCGAGTTCGTCGGGGGCCTGGTGCTGGTCGTGGTCATGACCGTGTTGCTGCGCCTGTTCGTCTCAAAGCGCCTTGAGGAGCAGGCCCGCGAGCACGCGCGGCAAGCCGACAGCGGCCACCAGCACCAAACGGCCGGCGAGCACCTGAGCATCCGCGAGCGGCTGACATCAATCTCAGCGTGGTCAGATGTGGCGCACAACTTCCGCAACGACTGGGCGATGCTCTACAAAGAGATCGCCCTCGGCTTCCTGCTGGCCGGTTTCGTGGGGCTGCTTCCCAACAGCATCTTCAACAGCCTGTTCGTCACGGAAGCCCCGGCCGGCGTGAAGCTCATCGAGAACGCGATCGTCGGGCCGATCATCGCGATCCTCAGCTTCGTGTGCTCGGTCGGCAACGTCCCGCTGGCCGCGGTGCTGTGGTCGGGCGGGATCAGCTTCGCTGGGGTGATCGCGTTCATCTTCGCCGACCTGATCGTCGTGCCGATCGTCCTGATCTACCGCAAGTACTACGGCGGGAAGTTCACGCTACGGATCGTCGCGCTGATGTTCGTGACGATGGTCGCCGCCGCGCTCGTCGTGGATGGGCTGTTCAGCGCGGCCGGCCTGATCCCGCAGGTCCGGCCTACACGGGCGGACATCTTCAGCTCAGTCAAGATCGACTACAAGCTCGCGACCAACATCATCGGCCTGGGGACCTTCGCCGCCCTATTCTCGCTCACTATGCGCCGCGGGGCGACCGACCCCGTTTGCGGGATGAAGGTCGACAAGGACAAAGCGGTGCGCAGGGTCCTCGACGGCCGTACGCACTTCTTCTGCTCGGAGCACTGCGCCGCGTCCGCCGAGACCGGCGGGCAGCAACTCGAGCTCGAAGAGGCGGTGCGTGGCCACGCCCCCATGCACCCGCCCGCCGCGCATCGGCACTGACGGCCAACGTCCGCCGCTCGTCTCCTCCACTCGAATACCCCTGGACGGTATAGGTAGGAACTACGGGCGTGACCGGCAGTTTCCCCGGTTATGGGCCACGTCGCGCCGCGCCTAACGTCACGATATGCGTTCCGAAAGCCGATGCTTCACCCGCCGCCGCGCGCCGGCTGTGGTCAAACGCGCGCCCATCCTGATGCTGGTGCTCAGCATCGCGATGCTCGGCTCAGCGGCACCGCTTGCCTCTCGGGCTGCCGCGTCCGCTTCAGAGGATCAGCAGGGCGCCCAGCTGCTTGATTCGCTGCGGTCAGGCAAGCAGACGTGCTCGAGCCTGTCCTCGTCGCAGTTCGAGCTGATCGGCGAGTACGTGATGGGCACGATGCTCGGATCCACCGCCGTACACGAAGCCATGAACGCCCACATGACCCAGGCCATGGGCGCGGCAGGCGAGTCAAGCGCACACGAATACCTCGCCCGCCCGGCGCCTATGGCTACATGATGGGGATGTGGGGCTCCTATGCCGGCCCCCACAGTGGCGCAGGTAGCGGCGGCACGGTGGGCCCGGGGATGATGGGCGGCTACAACCGACCCAACTCGTCCGCCAGCGGCGGCGGCTGGTCCACTGCTGACACGGTGATCGTCGCGCTCATAGGGCTCGCGCTGGCGGGCGCCGGGGTCGCCCTGCTGGCCCGCGCGCGCCGCCGACGCAGTCCCGATCCGCCGGACATCCTTCGCAGCCGGCTCGCGAAGGGCGAGATCACCCCGGAGGAGTACGACCGCACGCTGCGGGCCCTCGGAGGCACACCCTGAGCATTCAGACCCGCTGGAGTGGTTCGACCGGCGCCTGACCCGCGGGCGCAGCCGCGCGTGGGAGGCTTCACGCGATGCGCGCCCAGCAGCACACGTTCCTGTTCGCGGACCTCGCCGGCTATACGGCGTTGACCGAGGCGCACGGCGATGCGTTCGCGGCCGATGCCGTAGCCGAGTTTGCCGCCGGCGTCCGCGGCCTGCTACCCGAGTACGCGGCTGAAGAGGTCAAGACGATCGGCGACGCGGTGATGATCCGGGTGCCGGATCCCACCGACGGGGTGCGCCTGGCCGTGCGAATCATTGAGGACGTAGGCCGCCGCCATGGCGCGCTCGCCGTCCGCGTCGCCCTTCACACCGGAACGGCCGTCGGACGTGACGGCGACTGGTTCGGCGCCGCCGTGAACGTCTCCGCACGGGTCGCGAGCGCCGCTGTGCCAGGAGAGGTGCTCATGACCGCTGCGACCAGAGCAGGCACGCGCGGCGGGGTCGACGGCTATCAGCTCGAGCGGCGCGGCCCGCGGACTTTCAGGAACGTCAGCGAGCCCGTCGAGCTCTACGCACTGACGCTCGCTGCCCAGAACGACACCGGACACCTGCCCGTGGACCCGATATGCCGCATGGCTGTCGACCACGAGCGCTCCTCGGAGCGGCGCACGCATCGCGGCGTCGAGTGCCACTTCTGCTCGAGCGAATGCGCTGGCGTGTTCGACCGGCACCCCGATCGCTACATCCGAGACCCATGAGTCGCACACGTCGCGGCCCCGCAGCGACCGGAGCCATGAGGTGGCCGAAAGCGGAACGACTAGCACTCGGGCAGCGCAGGGGAGAGCTTGGCGAGGATCGTTAGATCAGCGTGCGGGCGGACGCGCTCCAGGCCCGTACTCCTAGCGGCGAGCTCCATTCGTTATTGAGCACGCCGAACTCACGCTCTACCTAGGGACCGGCCTCGATCGAGGCCGGTCAAGCGAGCGTCGAGCACGAAATGCAGGCTGGCACTCGCCGATCGGGCAGATGACAATGAGGGACATTCGTAGCGGATCGCTCCCAAGCGGTCCGCTACCCTCCGAGGCTATTGTGGCGCGTCGCATTTCGATCGCTGTGCTGGCCGGGCTGCTCGTGCTAGTGACGGCTGGCTGTGGATCGAGCGCCGTCGTGCCCGCGGGTCTGACGATCTCCTACCCCGGTCTGCAGACCGGCCAGCCACCCTGGCCGCCGGAATACAAGCACCTCGCTGAGCGGCTGCGCCAGCTCGGCCTTCCGCCAGGTGGCAGTGAGAAGTTCCACCACCACGCGCTGCTGCACATCTACGTGGATGGCCTGCTGGTTCCGCTTGCGGCGAACATCGGGCTCGACCCCGCCAAAGGCCTCGAGTCGAGCCTGCATACGCACGACCACACCGGCATCATCCACATGGAGGCCCCGGCCCCGTACAACTACACCTTGGGCGACTTCTTCGCGGTCTGGGGCGTGAAGTTCGGCCCCGGGCAGCTCGGCGGCCTGACAGGATACGGCGGCGACAAGCTGCACTTCTACCTGAACGGGCGACCGCTGAGCAACCCGGCCGCGCATGTCCTTCAGAACAACGACAGTATCGTGATCGGCTACGGCGCCGACAGCAGCTTCCCGCACGCTCCGAGCACGTTCCTGCTCAAAGAGGTGGAGGGCAAGGGCGGCGGTGCGCTCGCCTGCACGAGCGCCCCCGCCGGCAAGAAGGGCACCCCGTGTCTAGCGATCAAGTCGCCCGCCAGCCCAACCCCTCAAAAGAAGCGTTGAGCGCCACGCCGCGTTGCGACCACGAGCCGTGCCTCCCCCGCTCCGGCCGCGGCTCTCGCGGCCCCTGATTCTGGAGCGGCGAAGAGATCCACAGTGTTGCTTTGAGCGGCGGTCGCGGTCGTCTCGATCGGCGCTTCCCGAATGCTCGCATCAGGCCCGATAGAGGAACGACCAGACCACGCATCACCTCCGCAGGTAGCCGACACGAAGCACGGCAGACTACCGGCGTACGGGTCGCGCGTCGCCCACTGCAAGCTGAGCCCGGAATCGACTATTCGAACCCTACGCGGGCCGCTCGCGCGGGATCGCGTCGATGATCTCGTGGCGGGGTGTTTGGTACGTGGAGCACCTCGGCGCGATCCTGCGGTCGATTGAGTCGGGCAAGGTCGACGAACCGGCCTCGGGGCGCGGGAGGTCGCTCTATTCGGGCACGTGCCGGCGGCTCTACAGAGCCAAGCCCAGCATCGGACTCGAACCGATGACCCCTTCCTTACCATGGAAGTGCTCTACCAACTGAGCTAGCTGGGCGCGACTTGAGAGGGCACTGTAGCGCGCCCGCGCGGGGCCGGCAGACGACGCGTGGCGATCAGACGATGCCCTCGAGCAGCTCGCCGGGCGAGGCCAGCTGCAGGCCGCGCGCGAGGATCACGATCGTCTCCAGCCGCGGCGAGCGCTTGCAGCGCTCCAGCAGGCTGATCTCCGTGCGGTGCAGGTCGCAGATGTCCGCCAGCGCCTCCTGGGAGAGACCCGCCTGATTGCGATGGTGGCGCAGGTTCGCGGCGAATTGCGTGCGGACAGACTCCATGGGTTTCAACCTTCGCGCTGCGCAGACGAAAGATCCACAGACAACTGTCCGTGCAGGCACGGCTTCGCCTACCGTAGGTCTGAGAAAGAGAAACAACAGCGTACTGTCCGGTCAGGCGTCAGGCCGACGCGAGGTCAGGCGGCAGGCCGAAGCGGTGTCAGGCGTCAGGCCGACGCGAGGTCAGGCGGCAGGCCGAAGCGGTGTCAGGCGTCAGGCCGACGCAGGGTCTGCGGGTGTGACCGTGGTCACGGGCAGGCCCATGCCCGAGACCTTGCTCGGCAGATCCAGCTTCAGCCAGCGCGACACTTTGGGCGAGAGCGTGGAGATGATGATCTCGTCGAAGCCGCGCAGGTTGATCGCGTCCTGGATGGCCCGAGAGGGATCGGGGTCGCCCACGATCCCCTCCACGGGCGTACCGGCCGCGTCGCTGAGCTTTGGCAGCGCCTGATCGAGCGTCGCCCGCGCCTCGCCCACCCCCTGGTCCCCCGCGTCCACGACCTTGTGCAGGCCGTGGGCGGGGTTGGGGACGAGCAGCGTGAACTTGCACCGCCCGCGCAGCGCCCGCTCGCGCACCGCGTCGAGGAGGGGCTGGGTCGCGGCCGTCCTGTGGGCCACGACAAGGACTCTGGTTGACTGCGGGGACTCCATGATCGGCACTCCCTTCTGGATGCTTGGTCGCCTGCACCCCCACGAGCGCGCCCCGCTCGCACGGTGCTCAACCCTGTTCTACTCCAATCCGCGACCGCCGTGTGCGGGCGCTCGTGGCTAGGCTGTCGCCCCATGCGCCTGCTGCTCAGCGATGACGCCGTGGAAGTGCGCCTGTCGCGGTGGGAGAAGGTGCTGGGCCTGCTCGGAGACATTCGCGTGGCGCGCGCGGACGTGAGCGAGGTCCACGTGGTGGAGAACCCCGTCCGCGAGGCCATGCGCGCGGGCATGAAGGCCGGGCTGCGTCTGCCCTGGCTGCTGTTCATCGCCCGCACCATCCGTCTCGACCAGGTGTTCGTCGTGCGTCGTGGCGTCCCCGGGCTGTCCTTCGCGGTGCGCAACCACGGCGCGCTTCAACGCGTGCTCGTCAGCACGCCCGAAGCGGAGGAGCTCGCCCGGCGCCTGCAGAGCGGCTCCTGAGCAGCGCCGCTAGGCCGACGTTTCAGCGTTGCGCAGGCCCCTCAGCATCCACGCCGAGAACAGCACGACGCCGAACCGACTATGCAGAGCAATTGGCGCGCCCCGGGGCTGGCGCCGAGGACCGAGGACGTCAGATCACAGTCTTGGGCGCCGGCGGCCAGACCGTCAGCTTCCGCGGCCGACTGCCTGCGGACTCATTTGCAGAGCAGACTGTTATGCTGAGCGGATGCGGGGGCGGGCGTTGCGGAGAGCGATTCCTGCGCCGATTGTGCGACGGATACAGGGGCTGATCCGCTTCGCGTACTGGTTGAGGTGGCGTTTTCGCGTGCTGGCCGGCAAGCGCGCGGCATTGCCGGCCGGAGCCCTCGATTGTGTCGTGGCAGGCAATAAGCATGGCGTCTATTGCGTCCCGCGGTCATCTCGGCATCGGCCTGCGGCGCAAGCGATCCTGCAATCTCGCGTTTGGGAGCCCGACACGCTCGATCTGGTAGGAGGCACGGATCGCGACGGCGATATCGTGCACGCCGAAACGTTTTTCGGCGACTTCCTCCCCGCGTTGGCGCGATCGCGCAGAAACGGCGGCGTCGTGTGGGCGTTCGAGCCGAACCGTGAAAGCTTCCGCTGTGCTCAGATCACCATGCTGCTAAACGATCTCGGAAACGTGGAGCTCACTCATGCCGCGCTCGATGCCAAGACCGGCAGCGCGTTGCTCGCAACGAGCAACCGTGCGGGCGTGTCGCTGGGCGGCGGGAGTCGCATCATCAAAGACCCCAGCACGATCCGCGATCCCAGCAAGGTCCCCCACTGGTCGACGAAGGAGGAGGTAGAGCTGATCTCCGTCGACGAGGTGGTTGGGGAGGATCGGCGAGTGGCGGTCATCCAACTTGACGTCGAGGGTCACGAGCGGCAAGCCTTAACGGGCGCGATGCGCACAATCGAACGCTGCCGACCTCTGCTCGTGCTGGAGAGCTTGCCTGATGCGAGTTGGATCGCGGCCAACCTTGCGCCCTTGGGCTACCAAAGGGACGGCTGGGTACATGCAAACGCAGTGCTGCGCTGCCGCTGACTCGGCCCTAGGGCGACGGCACAAAGCAGATGTTCTCGGGGAGCCCAGCCGCCAGCTTTTCCCCGTGGACGCCGGTCGATCCGTCGGCAAGTATGCGGTGTGGCGCGTAGCGGTAGCGCTTCATCAGCTCGATCACGTCTTCGCGTTTGGTCTCGGCAATCTCGGCAATTACCGTTGGGCGCGCTGTCTCGAGCAGCGATCGAGCGCCGACCAGCACCTCGAGCTCGTGGGCCTCGACATCGATCTTGATCAAGTCTGGACGTGTATTTGTGCGGCGGGCGTATCCATCGAGCGTGATTAGGTCGACATCTACGGAGCTCTCAGTGCTCCGCTTCAAGCTGGATGCGCCGGTATTTCTCGGGTTTGAGAGGTACAGCGGCATCGTTCCCTCGTGGTCACTACAAGCGGCGGGAACAATCTCGATATCGCTCGACTGAAGGCTCGCGCTGCGCACCAGAAGGCGGCGCACGCTCGGATTGGGCTCGAAGGCACGGACGGCAGCAGCTCCAAGCTCGCAAGACAGCATCGAGAAATATCCCGCGTTGGCGCCAACATCGAATACGGTGGACCCAGGTATGACGAGGCGACGAAACAGGGCCGTGGTCGCTGCTCATATTCGCCATAGAAGTAGATGCGCCGGTGCTGGTAATCGCGCATCGAAAGAGCCATGACTGAGCCTCCGAGCGTCTTACCGAGGAGAACGCCGTCGCCCAGCCTGTAGACCACTTTTGCTACGAGCCGGTTGTCACTCCAACGCCGGGCCAGAGCTGCCGCGGCGGGTGCCGCATATCTAGCGAGCATTCTTCGGCACCATTGAGACAGTATGGCAGTCGCTCACGGCTCGCAGACATCGCAGAACTCCGCTGGGAGCGGATGCACTGAGGACATGGCGGGGGCAGGATTCGAACCTGCGAAGGCAGAGCCAACGCGTTTACAGCGCGTCCCCTTTGACCGCTCGGGAACCCCGCC
>CABDZA010000165.1_pt1 | contig 15080 bp, 13 predicted proteins | sample 3132091 | NCBI WGS metagenome assembly CABDZA01 (sample SAMEA5534339, study PRJEB31848) | metagenome | biome: tundra; feature: field; material: soil | place: USA | collected 2013-05 | depth 0.45 m
CCCCTGCAGGCTCGGCCGGCGGCGGCCCACCAGCACCTTGATGGCCACGTTGAGCGCATACGCGCCCACGACCGCGCCCGTCGCCCGTCGCCAGCGTCGCCGCCTGCCCGGGTCGAGCGCCTGCCCGGCCGCGCCGATCGCCAGCCACACCCCGCCGTGCTCGCCAAGATGCGAGAAGCGCGCCACCGCGCGCTCCGCGCCCGGCCGGTGCCCGCGGGTGCGCGCCACCCGCAGCAGCCGCTCATCGAGATTCAGATCTGAGGACACGCCAACGCCGCCCGGCGGGCGCGTCAACCGAAGCCGACGCGCAGCTCGTCACTCTCGGCGCTCACGTAGACCACCTGGCCGAGGTCGATGCGGACCGGTCCGTCCTCGCTCTCTATCTCGTGCCAGCCGACCGTGCCGAGCGTCTTGTTGAGGCCCTTCAGCTGATCGTCGGTCAGGCGCAGCGCCAGCACCTGGCCTCCCTGGAAGCCGACCGTCACCCGTCGCGTGGCCGCGGGCATCAGTGGGCCACCACGCCGGCGGCCGGCTCGACGATCTCGGTGAGCACGCCCGCGGTGGCGCGCGGGTGCATGAACGCGACCCGTGAGCCGCGGATGCCGACGCGCGGCTGCTCGTCGATCAGCGCGAGCCCAGCCTGCTTGAGCGCCTGCAGCGTGGCGTCGATGTCGCTGACCTGGTAGGCCACGTGATGGAGCCCCGGTCCCTGCTTGGCGAGGAATCTCCCCACCGGCGTGTCCGCCGCCAGCGGGGCGAGCAGCTCGACGTGGTTCTCGCCCACGTCCAGCAGCACGGCCTCCACGCCCTGCTCGCGGACCACCTCGCGGTGGGCCACCTCCAGCTGGAAGCTGTCGCGGTAGAGCGCGAGCGCGGGCTCCAGCTGCTCGACTGCCACTCCGATGTGGTCGATTCGGCTGAACACCAGCCGCAGTCTATAGCCGTCCGGCTGCGCCCTACGAGGAGATGTCGGGCAGGACGATCGGCGCGGGGCCGCCCGGCGGGGTGTGTGGCGTCGCCGCCACCACCCGCAGGCCCACTCCGGGCGCCCGCTCCATGCGCGGCACGCCCTCCATGATCCGGTCAATCGCGTCGCGGTCCAGGACCTCGTTCTCGAGCAGCTCCCGGGCCAGCGCCTCCAGCTCGCGGCGGTGGGCGACGATCAGCTTCTGCGCGGCTCGCCGCGCCTCTTCGATCAGGTCGTGGCGCTCCTCGTCGCGGATGCGCAGCGTGATCTCCGACAGCCGCACGTCGCCGTCCGGCGAGCGGCCCACGCCCGAGGTGACCATCGCGAAGTCGTGCACCATCGAGTGGGAGATGTCCGCCACGCGCTTGAGATCGTCGGAGGCGCCGGTGGTGATGGCGCCGAAGACGATCTGCTCGGCCACGCGTCCGCCGAGCAGCACGGTCATGTAGTCGAGCAGCTCCTCGCGCGTCTTCAGGTAGCGATCCTCCGCGGGCAGGTTCAGCGTGTAGCCGAGCGCGCGCCCGCGCGGAACGATCGAGATGCGGTGGACGCGGTCCACAGACGGCAGCAGCTCGCCGCAGAGCGCGTGACCGGCCTCGTGGTAGGCGACCACCCGCTTCTCGTGGCGGCTGAGCACGCGCTTGGACTGAACGCCCGCGATCACCCGCTCGATCGCCGAGTCGAAGTCCCGCAGCGCGATCGCCTTGGCACCGCGCCTGGTTGCGAAGATGGCGGCCTCGTTGCAGATGTTGGCCAGGTCCGCGCCCGTCAGCCCGCTGGTCTGCTGGGCCACCAGCCCCAGGTCGACGTCCTCCAGGGGCTTGTCGCGCGTGTGCACCTGCAGCACCCCGAGCCGGCCCTTGACGTCGGGAGGCACCACGAACACCTGCCGGTCGAAGCGGCCGGGGCGCAGCAGCGCCGGGTCGAGCTTCTCCAGCAGGTTGGACGCCGCGATCACCACGACGCGCCCGCTGGTGGCGAAGCCGTCCATCTCCACCAGCAGCTGGTTGAGCGTCTGGTCCTTCTCGCCGGAGATGTCCGAGCCGCGGTGCCCGCCCACGGCGTCGAGCTCGTCGATGAAGATGATCGCCGGTTCGTGCTTGCGCGCGACCGCGAACAGGCGGCGGATGCGCGCGGCGCCCAGGCCCGCGAACATCTCCACGAAGGAGGCTGCCGACTGGGCGAAGAACTGGGCGCCCGACTCGTTGGCCACGGCCTTGGCGAGCAGCGTCTTGCCCGTCCCCGGCGGGCCGTGCAGCAGGATCCCCTTGGGGACCTTCGCACCGAGTGCTTGGAAGGCCTTGGGTTCGCGCAGGAACTCGACGATCTCCTGCAGCTCCGCCTTGGCCTCGTCCACTCCGGCGATGTCCGCGAAGGTGACCGCCTGCTTGGTGGCGGGCTTGATCTGCTGCGGCTTGGTCCGCGGCATCACCTTCAGCGTCCGCCACAGCACGAACAGGATCGCCCCGAAGAACACGATCATCAGGACCGGCTGCCAGTTCAGCGCCCAGTTCTGGATTTCCTGCGCGAACGAGATCTTCGGAGCGGCGGCCGCGGGCACGGCCGGGTGCACGGTGCTGGCGTGCACCAGAACGGCGTGTTTCGCCGCCGCGTGCGTGATCGCGCCCTGCCCCGTCACTGCGTGCGCGGCGTGCGTGGCGTGGGAGCCCCCGCCCGTCGAGCTCGGCGTGGCTGCAGCCTGCGTGCTCACCCGCACATCCCCCCCTTGTGCACCATCCTTGGCATCGTCAAGTCATTATGCGGGGTTTTCCCCCGTCTGTCGAGGGGCCGCTGCCATTCAGCCCAGCACGCGCGTGGCCAGGTCTGCAAACAGCTGGGTGGCGAAGGCCAGATCGCGCACGTCGATGCGCTCGTCGGCGCCGTGCACGAGGGGCGCGCTCTGCAGCAGCGTCTGGTAGCGGTGGGGGAAGAAGCCGTAGGCCACGCACTCCGGGAACGCCAGGCGGAAGTGGCGGGAGTCGGTGAAGCCGGGGAGGATCACCGGCACCACCTCCGCACCAGGATCCTGCTCGGCTATCCAGCTTGAGATCGTGTCCATCAACTGCGACCGCACAGGCGAGCGGTTGCCCACCACGCGCTCGTTGAACTCGATGCGCCAGGGCGGGTGGGAGCCCGCATCCACCTCCCCCAGCACCTCCGCGATGCCCTCGCGCACCTCGCGCTCGCCCAGGCCGGGGGGCACCCGGCAATCAACCTTCAGCTCGGCGCGGCTGGGGATCACGTTGATCTTCTCCGAGGCGCTGATCCGCGTGGGCGTGAAGGTGACGCCCAGCATCGGCTCGAACATCGTCGCCAGGCGCGGGTCCGCGGCCCGCAGGCGCGCGATCGAGCCCTCGGGGTCCTCGGGGTCCTCGCCGATGCCGCGCAGGAAGGCGCGCGGCTCGTCGGTCGGACGGTAGGAGGGCTGGCGCGCGGCCAGCCGCTCCAGCACGGGTCCCATCTTCAGCAGCGCGTTCTCGCCCATGCCCGGCATCGAGGCGTGCCCGGCGACCCCGTCGGTGATGATGGTGAAGCGGAACACGCCCTTCTCCGCGCAGCACACGCCGTAGCAGCGCCTGCCCTGGTAGTCGAACACCGCGCCGCCACCCTCGTTGACAAGCAGATCGCAGCGCACCTTCTCGGGATGGGTCTCGGTGATCCACTGTGCGCCCAGCTCCCCCCCGGTCTCCTCGTCCACGACCGCCACGATCAGCAGCTCGCCCCGAGCCGGGCGCCAGCCCGAGCGCGCCAGCGAGGCCGCGGCGGCGATCTCGGCGGCCACCTGCGACTTCATGTCCAGAGCGCCGCGACCCCACAGGAAGCCGTCGGCGAGGTCCCCCGACCACGGGTCGTGCGTCCACTCGGCGGCGTCCGCGAGCACGGTGTCGACGTGGCCGAGATAGCAGAGGGTCGGTCCGTCGCCGCTCTCGGCGCGCAGCCGTGCCACCAGGTTCGGGCGCTCGGGCTCGGCGCCGAGCAGCTCGCACTCGAAGCCCGCCGCGCTGAGGTACCCGGCGAGGTACTCCTGGGCTGCCAGCTCGTTGCCGGGGGGGTTGACCGTGTTGAAGCGGAGGAGGCTGCGGAGCAGCTCCTCGGCCTCGGCTGCCGGCTGGCCGATATCTGATCGGTCGCTGCTCATCCGCCGGATCGTACGCCGATCCGCGGGGCCTCCTCGCTGCTCAGCGGATAGTGGCAGGCCGTGCGCGTGCCCGAGCCCTTGTCCTCCAGCAGCGGCTCCTCGATGGAGCAGCGCTCCTGCGCCTTCGGGCAGCGGGTGTGGAAGCGGCAGCCACTGGGCGGGTTGGCGGGGCTCGGCACGTCGCCGCTGAGCAGCGCCCGCTTGACCCCGTGGCGCGATGGGTCCACCACGGGCACGGCCGACAGCAGCGCGCCGGTGTAGGGGTGGCGCGGGAAGGCGTAGAGCGCGTCGCCCGGCCCGATCTCAACAATCTTGCCCAGGTACATCACGGCCACCCGGTCGCACATGTGGCGCACCACGGACAGGTCGTGGGCGATGAACACAACCGTCAGCCCGAGCTCGCGCTGCAACTCCCGCAGCAGGTTCAGCACCTGTGCCTGGATCGAGACGTCGAGCGCCGAGACGGGCTCGTCGGCGATCAGCAGCTTCGGCTTCAGGGCCAGCGCCCGCGCCACGCCGATCCGCTGGCGCTGGCCGCCGGAGAACTCGTGTGGATAGCGGTTGTAGTGCTCGGGGTTGAGCCCGACTGTCTCCATCAGGCTCTGCACGGAGCTGCGGCGCTCCCCCTTGCCCTCGAGCAGGCCGTGGATCACGAATGGCTCGGCGATGATCGTGCCGATCGTCTTGCGTGGGTTCAGCGAGGAGTAGGGGTCCTGGAAGATCATCTGCATCTCGCGCCTGACGGCCTTCAGGGCTGGGCCCTTCAGGTGGGTGATGTCCTGGCCCTCGAAGCGGACCTCGCCGCTGGTGGCCTTCAGCAGGCGCATGATCAGGCGCGCGGTCGTGCTCTTGCCGCAGCCCGTCTCGCCGACGATCCCGAGCGTCTCGCCGCGCTCGACGTCAAAGCTCACCCCGTCCACCGCCTGGACAGCGCCGACCTTGCGCTGAAAGACGATCCCGCGCGTGATCGGGAAGTGCTTGACGAGGTCGCGGACTTCCACGAGGGCGCTCACCGCTGTGCCTCCGAGGCGCTCACGGCCGGGCCTCCGGCAGGCCGACCACGGCCATTGCCTCCTCGGGCGTCCGCCCGGCGCGCAGCTCGCCCCAGATGCGTCGGCGAACATCTGCCTCCAGCAGACAGGCCACGTGGTGGTCGGGCTCGTCTGGCACCGGCTCCAGCCGCGGATCGATGCGCGCGTGATCGGGCTGGGCGTAGGGGCAGCGAGGATGGAAGTGGCACCCCGAGGGGGGGTTGATGAGGCTCGGCGGAGCGCCGGAGATCGGCACCAGTGCCTCATCGCGCGAGCCCTCCAGCCTGGGAATCGACTTCAACAGGCCCCATGTGTAGGGGTGCTGGGGCTTGGAGAACAGCAGCTCGGCCGAGGTCGTCTCCACGATCCTTCCCGCATACATGACCGCGATGTCGTCAGCCAGCCCGGCCACCACCCCGAGGTCGTGCGTAATGATCACGATCGCCATGCCGAGCTCGCGCTGGAGCTGTTCCATCAGCTCGAGGATCTGCGCCTGCACGGTCACGTCGAGCGCGGTGGTCGGCTCGTCGGCGATCAGCAGCTTGGGCTCGTTGGCCAGCGCCATCGCGATCATCGCGCGCTGGCGCATGCCGCCGGAGAACTCGTGCGGGTAGTCGTCAACGCGCCGCGACGGATCGGGGATGCCGACGAGCCCGAGCAGCTCTATCGCCCGCGCGCGCGCCAGCTGCTTGGAAACGTCCTGATGCGCCCGCACGGCCTCGATCAACTGCACGCCGACCTTGAAGAATGGATGCAGCGAGGACAGCGGGTCCTGGAACACCATCGCAATGTCGTTTCCCCTGATCGCGCGCAGCTCAGCATCTGACAGCGCGACGAGGTCGCGCCCCTCGAACAGGATCTGACCGGACACGCGCGCACCCTGCGTGCGTGTCAGCCCGAGCGTCGTCAGCGAGGCGACCGTCTTGCCCGAGCCCGACTCGCCGACGATCCCCAGCGTGCGCCCGCGCTGAACCTCGTAGCTGATCCCGTCGACCGCGTGAACGATGCCGTCTTCGGTCGAGAACTCGACCCGCAGATCCTCGACGCGCAGCAGGGGCTCTTGCGCGCTCATGAGTACCGCACCCTGGGGTCGAGGAAAGCGTAGGCGATGTCGACGATGATGTTGGCGACGATGATGAACAGGGCGGCCACCAGCACCGTGCCCTGCACGATCGGGAAGTCGGCGTGGGTGATGGCGACGTAGTTGAGGCGACCGATCCCGGGGATGTTGAAGACGGTTTCCACGAGCACCGAACTGCCCAGCAGCACGCCGATGTCGAGTCCGAGGACCGTGACGATCGGATTGATCGCCGAGCGCAGGCCGTGGCGCAGGACCACGCGGCGCTCGGACAGGCCCTTGGCGCGCGCCGTGCGTATGTAGTCCTCGCCCATCGTCTCGATCAGGCTGCCGCGGATCAGCCGCGCATAGATCGCCGCGGTGCCGGACGCCACCACCAGCCACGGCAGGATCAGCGACTCGAACCATTTGACCGGATCGCTCGCCAGCCCGATGTAGCTGCCCGCGCCGGGGAAGATGCGAACCTGCCCGATGTCCGACGCGAACACGTACAGCGCGATCAGGCCGAGCCAGTATTCGGGCGCTGAGACGAGCACCAGCGCGGTGCCCATGCTCGCGCGATCCAGGCGCGAGCCGGCGCGCCTGGCGGACACGATCCCAACCCCCACGCCGGTGACGACCCACACGATGGCGCCGCCGAGGACCAGCGACAGCGTCGCCGGCAGGCGGTTGAAGATCAGTTCCTTGACCGGCGCGTTGCTGTAGTAGCTGTAACCCAGGTCGAAGTGCAAGAAGAGGTTCTTCACGTAGACCCAGAACTGCGCCAGCAGCGATTTGTCCAGTCCCAGGTTGTGGCGGATCTCGGCGATGATCTTCGGGCTCTGCAAGCGACCCGCTCTGAGCTTCGCCGGGTCGGCCGTCGGCAGCACTCGAAACATCACGAACAGCAGCGCCAACACGATGATCAGCAGCACTACTCCCCACAGCAGCCTGCGGATGATGTAACGGCTCATCGATTAGGGATCATCGTCGGGACTCTGGTTTTGCGGCGGGTCGACGGGCTCTCGCTCCGCGGGCCGTGTGCACGTGCGCCGAGTGGGGGCGGACCGATTGCCCGCCCCCACCGCGCTCCGGCTTTACGGCTACTTCAGCGAGGTGAACGAGTAGTCCCAGGTTCCCGAGTTCCAGTACTGGTTGACGCCCGCGACGTTCTTGGACTCCACGTACGGTTCCTTCGCCCACTGGTACGGGACCGCGACCGCTTCGTCGACGAGTTCTCGGTCGATCTTCGCCCACGCTTCCCCGCGCGCCTTCACGCCGACGACCTTCGTCGCCGCTTCCATCGCAGCGTTGATCTTCGGGTGGTTGACCAGGCCCCAGTTGGAGTTCGTCCCGTTCTTGACGATCAGGTTGCCGTTGAACGGCACGTCTAGGACCGCCTGCGGATCACCGAAGTCCGGGATCCAGCCGACGTTCGGGCAGACGTCGATCTTTTCCGAGACCACGCCACAGTACTTCGAGTACATGACCGTGTGCTCGACGAGGTTGAGCTTCGTTTTGAAGCCCAGGTTTTTGAGCGTCTGGTTGACCGCTTCGGCCACGTTGTTGGCCGGAGCCGAGGAGTCGCCGACGACCTGCAGCGTTTCCGAGCCTGTGTACTTGCCGCTCGGGTAGCCGGCAAGCTTCATGTACTTTTCGGCCACCGCCATGTCGCCCTGCGGGTGTTCGTTGTAGTCGACCTGCGGCCCGGGGAACCCGCCGGCCTCTTCGAACCCGGCGATGCCGTTCCATAGGTAGTGGGTCATCACGTCGGCCACCGTCTTGCCGCCGCGCAGCCTGTCCAGCGCTTCGCGGTCGGTCGCCGCCCACACCGCCCTGCGCAGGTTGACGTTCTTGAATGGTCCGTCGCTGTTGTTCAGCGCGACGTAACGGTCACCCGCCCCGCCGCCGCCTGAGATCACGAGCTGGCTGCGGTGCTGCTGCAGCGCCAACTTGAGTATTGGAGCGGCCGGCGCGTCCGACTGGACCATGTCGTTGCCTTCGAGCACCTGGCGTCCGATCACGTTCGCGTCGCCGCCGATCGAGATGTTGATCTGGTCCAGGTAGGCCGGGCGGAAGTCTGTGCTCGCGTTCCAATTGGGGTTGCGCACGAGCGTCGCCGACTTGCCGGGCTGATAGCCGACGCCCAGGACCTTGCCTTCGCCGTTGGCCTTGAGCATGTACGGCCCCGACGCGACCTGGTAGTTGACGTATTCGCTGGGTTTCTTGGCGTCGAACTTGGCCGCGTACTCTTTCGGCACCGGGGCGCTCCACGGCAGCACCATCGACGCGACGACGATCGCCGCCTGCGGTTCGGTCAGTTTGACCTGCAGGGTGTACTTGCCCGTGGCTTTGACGCCGGGCAGCGGTCCGCCTTTGGCGGTCTTCATGCCTTCGATCGAGCTCAGGTAGCCGAGGTAGTACGGGTTGGCGACATTCGGGTTGGCGATGCGTTCGAACGCGTAGACCTCGTCGGCGGCCGTCACTTCGCGGTTGACCGGCGGGCTGAAGCGAACGCCTTTGCGAATGTCGATCGTTATCAGCTTGTCCCCGTCCGAAATCTTCGCCGGGCCTTCTGCCAGGTCAGGCGTCGATTCCGTGAAGGTGTTCGGCTTGTACGAGTACAGCGAGCGCTGCGTTGCGTTGGTGATCTGGTAGTCGAGCTGGAAGTAAGCCTGACCCGCATCGAGATGTTCGAAGTCCTCGTTCTGAACCTCGTTCAGGACTCCGCCTCGCTTGCCGCCGGTGAGCGACTCGCTCGCGGGCGTTTGCACACCTGCGGGAACCGAGCCGCTGGCGTTGGCGCTGCTGCTCGTCGAGTTGCTGCTCGAGCCGCAGGCGGCCAGCGCGAGCATCAGCGTCCCAGCGACCGCAGCCGCCACAATCGTTCTAAGCGACCGCATCCGGACGCCTCCTTTGGTTGTCATTGGCGACACCGGCAGATCACCGGGCCGTTCGCGGGTTGAGCGCATCGCGCAGGCCATCGCCCAACAGGTTGAAGGCGAGCACAGTAAAGAGCAGCGCGAGGCCGGGAAAGGTCATGTACCACCAGGCGGTATTGAAGATCGGCGTAGCTGCGGCGATCATCTGCCCCCAGCTGGCCGTCGGTGGGCGCACCCCGACGCCGAGAAACGAGAGCGAGGCCTCGAGCAGGATGTTCAGCGGTATCAAGAGTGTCGCGTAGACGATAACCGGAGCCACCAGGTTGGGCAGTATCTCGCGGAACATGATCCTGGCGTCTGAGGCCCCCAGCGCCCGCGCGGCGTCGACGAACTCGCGCTCGCGCAGCGACAGCACGAGCCCTCGCACGATGCGGTAGATGTAGGTCCAGTTGACCAGCGCGATCAGGAAGATGATCACGCTGGTGCCCGGCGAGATCGCGCCACCGAGGCAGCCGCGCACGGCGCACGCGGCGCCGATGCCCAAGCCCAGCAGCAGCACCGGAATCGACAGCACGACGTCGACGGTCCGCGACAGCAGCGTGTCCACCCAGCCGCGGTAGTAACCGGCGACGATGCCGAACGAAACGCCGATCACCGTGGCGATCGCCGTACCGAGGATGCCTACCTCCAGCGACACGCGCGTGCCGTAGATGACGCGCGACATCACGTCCTGGCCGAGCTGGTCGACGCCGAACGGGTGAGCGCCGCTCGGGCCCAGCGGGCTGCCGAATTCATCGGTCAGTTTGAGGTTCTGCACCGACGGCCCGGGCAATCCCAGGATTTTCACGATCAGCGGCGCCGCGATCGCCACGATCACGAGGAACACGACAAACCCCAGCGAGACGATCGCCACGCGGTCCTTGCGAAGGCGCCGCCAGAACAGCGCCAGCGGCGATCGAGCCGCGATCTCTTCGCTGGCTTCGACGACGTCAAAGCCGCCGACCCCGGCCCCGTGCGGGAACTGTTCGGCTGCGCCAATACTCATCTCAACGGTGTCTCCTGCTCACAACTCTGTCGCCCACATAAACACGAGACGTACCAGTTCGACGTCCACGCCTGGCCAACCTCCTGGCGGGCCCAGTACACATGTGGCCAACCATACCTGCGACCCACCAGCGCCATTGCCCCGTTTGGCCGGCTGTTATTCGGCCTGCACACGGACTCGCGCGATACTGCGGGGGATGGACAGGCTGTTCGATGCCGATCCGAGTGCCTCCGGCGGCGCCGATCGGGAGGGTCGCGACGCGCGCCCGCTGGCCGTGCGCATGCGCCCGCGCAACCTCGCTGACTTTGTCGGGCAGTCGCATCTGCTCGGCGATGGCTCGGCGCTGCGCGGCGCGATCGAGCACGGCCGTCCGCACTCGATGGTGCTGTACGGCCCGCCCGGGTCGGGCAAGACGACGCTCGCGCGGCTGATCGCCGAGCACTCCCAAGCGGCCTTTGAGGAGCTCAGCGCCGTGCAGGCGGGACGCGCGGACGTGCGCGCGGTGATCGAGCGGGCGACCCATCGGCGCTCGCTCGCCGAGCGCGGCGCGCCCGAGGCGCAGACGATCCTCTTCCTCGACGAGATCCATCGCTTCAACAAGGCCCAGCAGGACGCGCTGCTGCCGGCCGTCGAGGAGGGCGTGCTCACGCTAATCGGCGCGACCACCGAGAACCCCGCGTTCGAGGTCAACGGCGCGCTGCTCTCGCGCATGCGCGTGTATGCACTGCAGGCGCTCACCGCCGAGGAGGTCGGCGAGCTGTTGCGCCGCGCGTCCGAGGCCGAGGTCGACGACGAGGCGATCGATTTCCTCGCCGCGCGCAGCGAAGGCGATGCGCGCACCGCGCTCAACGCGCTCGAGCTCGCCGTGGCGACGGCCGGCGAGGCCGGTGGCCGGGTCACGCTCGCCGGTGTCGAGGATGCGCTGCAGCGGCGCGCGGTCCTGTACGACAAAAAGGGCGATCGCCACTACGACTACGCCTCGGCGTGGATCAAGGCCACGCGCGGCTCCGATCCGGACGCGTCGCTGTACTACCTGGCGGTGATGCTGGAGGGCGGCGAGGACCCGCGGTTCATCGTGCGGCGGATGGTGATCCTCGCCTCCGAGGACATCGGCAACGCCGACCCCGCCGCCCTGTCGCTGGCCACGGCGGCCGCCCAGGCGGTCGAGCTGGTGGGGCTGCCCGAGGCGCGCTACGCGCTGGCGCAGGCGGCCATCTACCTGGCGCTGGCGCCGAAGTCCGACGCGGCCGGGCGCGCGCTCTCGGCGGCCGCCGAGCACGTCCGCCAGCACGGCGCGGCGCCGGCGCCCGCATGGCTGCGCTCCGGGCCGCTGGCCGATCTCCGATCGGTTGGCCAGCAGCGGGGCGGCTATGACAACCCGCACGCGCACCCCGGCCACGTCTCCTCGCAGGAGCTGGCGCCGGAGGGCCTCGCCGGCGCGCGCTACTACCAGCCCGACGAAGCGGAGGCCGAGCTCGCCGTGTGCCTGCAGCGGATTCGCTCCGAACGCGGCCTGGAGCAGTGATAATCGCTCCCCGATGAGCACCGCCAACGAGACCTCCGCCCACGAGCAGCAGCTCCTCGCGCGCGATCCGGCCACCGGGGCGATCCTCGGCACGGTCCCCGCCACCCCGGCCGAGCACATCGACGCGGTCGTCCAGGACGTGGCCAAGGTGCAGCCGCTGTGGGCGCTGCTGCGCCTGCAGGATCGCGCCCGCTACATGCGCAGGATGGCCCAGTCGGTGATCGACGACTTCGACGAGCTGCAACTGACGCTCGCGCGCGAGCAGGGCAGGCCGGGTGCGGAGATCGCCGCGCTGGAGCTGCTGTCCGCGATCGACGCGCTGAAGTGGATCGCCGAGGACGGCGCCGAGGTGCTGGGCAGCCGGCGCGTGGGCATCCACCGCTCGATGTCGCTGCTCAAGCGCGGGCGGATCGCCTACGAGCCGTATGGGGTCGTAGGCGTGATCGGCGCGGGCAGCGCTCCCTTCGCCCAGCCGCTGGGGCAGATCGCGGGGGCGCTGCTGGCGGGGAACGGGGTGACGTTCAAGCCCGCGCGCCGGGCATGCCTGGCGGGCGAGCGGATCGCGCGGGTGCTGGCGCGTGCCGGCCTGCCGGAGGGTCTGGTGCGGATCGTGCACGGCGGCGCGGAGGTGGGAGTGGCGCTGGCGCGGGCGCCCGTGGACAAGATCCTGTTCACCGGCTCGCCCGACGTCGGTCGCGCGGTCGCGCGGTCGTGCGTGTCGCACGAGAAGGAGGTGACTGTGGAGCTGGGCGGCAAGGACGCCATGCTCGTGCTCGCCGACGCGCGCCTGCCGCGCGCCGTGGCCGGAGCGCTGTGGGCCGGATGCGCCGGTGCGGGACAGGCACGCGGCGCGATCGAGCGCGTGTACGTCGCACGCGAGGTCCATGAGCGCTTCCTCGCGGGGCTGATCGGCGGGGCGCGGGCGCTGAGGGTGGGCGACCCCGGCGATCCCCGCGTGCAGGTCGGACCGCTTGCCTCCGCGCGCCGCGCCGCCCACGTGGAAGCGCTGGTGGCGGAGGCGATCGAGCAGGGCGCCCGACTTCACTGCGGCGGACCCGTCAGCCCGCCCGGCTGCGAAGCCGGCTGCTTCTACGCCCCCGCGGTGATCACGGGGACCACGCCCGAGATGCGCATATCGCGGGAGCCGCTGGACGGACCGGTGCTGACGGTGGTGCCGTTCGACTCCGTGGAGGAGGCGATCGCGCTGGCCAACAACAGCGCCTACGGGCTGGGCGCCTCGGTGTGGACGGCCGACCGCTATCAGGGAACGCGGATCGCGCGCGAGCTGCATGCGGGCATGGTGTGGCTCAACGACCACCTCCCCGCTCCCACCGTCTCGCGCGGGCCTTGGGGCGCGGCCGCCGGCAGCGGCCTCGGGCGCACGCTCGGAGCGGCGGGGCTGAGGGCGTGCGCCCAGGAAAAGCTCATCACCTGGGACCCCCCCGCGTACAGGGGTCAGTGGTGGGGGCCCTACGACGCCACGAGCACGCGAGCGGCGCAGGCGGTGGCGAAGATCCGCTCCGGGCGGGAGTCAGACCGCGAGCGAGCCTGGCGCGAGGGCGCCCTCGCACTGGCACGGCTGGCGGCGCGGGCGCTCGGTCGGGGGCTGCCGCGGTAGCGGCGCCGCGGCCGTGGGTCGCGGCCCGGGCTGCACTACTCTTGGAGCTGATGCCCGCCCAAGCTTATGCAGGCAAGGAGTGCGTCTGCCAGCTGCGCAGGGGAATCTGCGACCAGAGCTGCGTGCAGGGGATGCTCGACACCCCCTTCTACATCGCCTGCCTGAAGCTCACGGGCCGGCGCTGCGTGGTGATCGGCGGCGGCGAGATCGGGCTGGAGAAGGTCGAGGGACTGCTCGCCTGCGACGGCGAGGTGACGCTCGTGGCGCCCGAGGCCGAGCCGGCCCTGGCCGAGTACGCGCGCGAGCGCTCGATCGCGTGGGAGCGGCGCGCATACGCGGGCGCGGGCGACCTGGAGGGCGCGTTCATGGCGATCGCCGCCACCGACGACACGGATGTCAACATCGCGGTGTTCGAGGACGCTGAGCGCCGCGCGATGCTCGTCAACGTGGTGGACGTGCCGCCGCTGTGCAACTTCATCCTGCCGGCGATCGTGCGCATGAGCCCGCTGGCGATCGCCATCTCCACCGCGGGCGCCTCGCCGGCGCTGGCCAAGCGCATGAAGCGCGAGATCGAAGCCCAGTTCGGCGAGCCCTACGCGCAGCTGGCCGTGCTGCTGGGCGAGGTGCGCGGCTGGGCCAAGGGCACGCTCGCCACCTATCAGGAGCGCAAGGAGTTCTTCGAGGGGATCGTCAATGGAGAGCCGGACCCGGTGGCGCTGCTTCGAGCCGGCGAAGAGCAGGCTGTGCGCGAGCTGATCGCGCAGGCGCAGAGCGCGCACGCGCTGCCCGTCTAGAGAGCCCTGAGGGTGGCCGCACTCGAGGTCGAGGGGCTGGCTCGGCACTACGGCGAGCGCGAGGCGCTGAGCGACGTGTCGCTGACGCTGCAGAAGGGTCAGACGCTGGTCGTGTTCGGGCCCAACGGCGCCGGCAAGACGACGCTCCTGCGGGTGCTCGCCACGCTGCTGCACCCGCACGCCGGTCGGGTGAGCGTGCTGGGCAGGAGCCTGCCCGGCGACGCCTGGGCGGTGCGCGGGCGCGTCGGCCTGCTCGCCCACGAGCCGCTGCTCTATCGCGAGCTGACCGCGCAGGAGAACCTGCGCTTCCACGCGCGCCTGCACGGCGTGGAGGACGAGCGGGTGGGCGAGCTGCTGGAGTCCGTCGCGATGTCCACTCGCAGCCGTGAGCCGCTGCGGACGCTCTCGCGCGGCATGATCCAGCGAGTGGCGGTGGCCCGCGCGGTGCTTCACAGCCCGGAGCTGCTGCTGCTGGACGAGCCGCATTCGAACCTCGACCCCGCCGCGGTCGAGCTGGTGGCCCCGCTGATCGGCGCGGCCTCCGGACGCACGCGGGTGATCTGCAGTCACGACCCGGGCGGCGGGCTGGCCGAGGCCGACATCGTGCTCGGCCTGCGCGACGGGCGCACGGCCCTTCTGCGCGAGGCCGCGCAGGTCAACCCGAGCGAGATCACGGAGCTCTACCGGTGAGGCGCACGGTCGGTGCGCTGCTGCGCAAGGAGCTGCTGGTCGAGCTGCGCACGCTCGAGTCCGTTCCCGGCATGTCGCTGTTCGCAGTGACGACGTTCGTGGTCTTCCATTTCGCGCTGAACCGCAACAGCGTCGACGGGGACCTCGCGGCGGGCATCCTCTGGGTGACGCTGCTGTTCGCCGCGATCCTCGGGGTCAATCGCCTGTTCGTCGCGGACGCGGAGGAGGGCGGATTCGACGCCTTCCTGCTGGCGCCGGTCGATCGCAGCGCGATGTTCATCGCCAAGGCGCTGACGCTGCTGGCCTACATGGTGGTGCTCGAGCTGGTGGCC
>CABDZA010000170.1_pt1 | contig 14986 bp, 16 predicted proteins | sample 3132091 | NCBI WGS metagenome assembly CABDZA01 (sample SAMEA5534339, study PRJEB31848) | metagenome | biome: tundra; feature: field; material: soil | place: USA | collected 2013-05 | depth 0.45 m
GACGAAGTTCGTGCTCGGATTCGGCGAAGCCTCGGTGGAGGCCGCGCTGAGCCCGCCGAGCACGCTCGCCGCCGCCGCGCCCCGCGCGGCGGCCGTCTCGACGCTGGGGGAAGGCATCCAGCCGAGCCTGATGCTCGACTTCCCCACCCTGCTGAGCCTGCTCGAAGGAGTCGGGCTCACCGAAGACCCGAGCATCTCCAAGTTCATCCCCTATCTGCGCTCCGCGACCACGCTGTCCGGCGGCGGGCGCGACCTGGGCGGCGGCGCCCAGCGCTTCCGCCTGGTCCTGGGGCTCTAGCGGACGGGCGGCTGAGCGAGACCGAGCGAACGCTCGGGCGCCCAGGGCTCAGCCGCCGGTGGCGGGGCTCGCCTGACCAACTTCGATGGCACGGTAGAAGACCGGGCGCCCGCCGCGCACGCGATCCACGCCGTAGCGCGACAGCGTGGTTTCGCCGTTGGCCTGCATCGAGTAGCGCCCCAGCACCGAGTCGCGCCGCCTGGTGGCGAAGAAGCGGTCGATCACAACCTGGCGGTCGTTGCCGCGCGTGCCCGCGCTGCGGATCGCGGCGAGCACCACGCTCATCGCCTCGTAGCCGGAGAGCGCATACGGTCCGGGGTCGCCGCCGAAGCTCTTGCGGTAGTCGCGCAGCACGCGCTGCGCCGACGCCGGGTAGAGGTCCGTGGGAAGGATCGGGGTGCTCAGATATGTGGTGCTCGCCGCGCTGCCGATCTGCGAGGTGAACGATTCGCTGGCCATCGCACTGGACCCCAGCAGCAGCAGTCGCGGGTCGGCGCCGTGCAGGGCGCGCCACAGTGCGACCGTGCCCGCGTTGGCGCCGCCGGCGAAGAACACCGCCTGAGCGCCGCTTGCGACGATCTTTTCGACCTCCCCGGTGTAGGTCGCGCCAGCGGGCGTTTCGATGCTGTCATGGGCGGCCACGGTGATGCCCGCGTGTTCGGCATCGCCCGCCGCGATGCTCGCCAGCGGCACCTCGAAGGGATCCTGGTCGTCGAGCACGTAGAGCTTGTGCACGCCCAACGACCTCATCAGCTGCACCTGCGCCGCCGCCTCGACCGGGTCGCCGGGCTGCAGGCGTCCGAAAGTGCGCTTGCCGCTGAGATAGAAGCGTGCGGGCTCGTCCTGCCCGGCGTCGAGCGAGCTGGTGAGCCCCACGTAGGGGCTGGCGGGGCTGACCTGGAGGATGCCGGCCGCGTTGGTCAGAGAGAGGGAGACCGCCGTGGCGGCCGAGTTGTAGTCCCCCAGGTAGGCGATCGTGCTCGTGTCCTGCGCAGCCGTCTTGGCATTGTTGGTGGTTTCACCGGTCGACCACTGCCCGTTCGCCGGGTTGGCGTCGTCGAGCGAGACGTAGCCGACCTGGAATGAGCCGACGTGCCCTCCGGCCTGCGAGAGCGCCAGCTTCTCGCCGTTGACCATCTGCTGGGAGATGGCCGCGGTGGGACCCTGCAGCGGGAGGCTCGAGTAGATGGCGAGCTGGCTTCCGGTCGCTTCGGAGGCGCCGGTGGCCCCCACGCCCCCACACCCGGCCGCGATCGGGACGGCGGCGGCGAGAGCGGCGAGGCCCAGCCAGCGTGCGAGCACCGGGCTCTAGCTGCGTCGGCCGGGGAGGTAGCCGGAGAGAATCTTCAGCGAGGCTCCCACCAGGATGATCGCCGTGGCGAGCAGGAACGCATCGAAGCCCTTGGCCCCCAGCGCCCACAGCACGATCCAGGCTAGGAGGCCGGCGGTGACGGTGAGTATCAGTCCCATTCGCGCGGAATCCTAGCTGGCCGATCGCAGATCGGTCGGGGCGAGGCCCGCCGCCAGTTCGCCCACGAGCGCGCCCACAGCGCCCGCGGGGTCCTCCGCCTCGCCCGCCGCGCGAACCAGTCGGGTGCCCACGATCACGCCGTCGGCGCCGGCGTCGGCGGCCAGGCTGGCCTGCTCGGGCGTGGCGATGCCGAAGCCGAGCGCCACCGGCGCCTCGGTGCTCGCCTTGGCCTTGGCCACCACCTCCGCGAAGCTCGCGCCGAGCGAGCTGCGCTCGCCGGTGGTGCCAACCACGGAGACCGCGTACAGGAAGCCACGCGCCTGCGAGCCGATCGCCGCCAGCCGCTGCGGCGTGGTCGTGGGAGCCACCAGCGGCACGAGCGCCAGGCCGCGCGCATCGCACGCCTGCAGCACCTCGGGCGCCTCGCCCTGCGGCAGGTCCGGCACGATCAGACCGCACGCGCCCGTTCGCGCGAGCCGGTCCAGGAACGCCTCCACTCCCGGGGCGAAGACCATGTTGGCGTAACACATCAGCACCACCGGAACGCTGGGAGCGAGCGTACGCGCGACCTCCAGCACGCCCGCCACGTTCGCTCCGGCCGCAAGCGCCCGCGTGCCGGCGGCGTGGATCACGGGCCCATCCGCCAGCGGGTCCGAGTAGGGCACGCCGAGCTCGATCACGTCCGCGCCCGCCTGCACGCACGCCTCGCCGATCCGCGCCGACTCCTCCAGCGTCGGGAAGCCCGCCATCACATAGGGCATCAGGGCCGCGCGCTTGCCGGTCGCGGCGAAGGCCGCGGCGATGCGCTCCACGCCGCTCAGCGCGGTCGTGCTCACGCCGGGCGCCCGCCCAGCACCTCTGCCAGATCCTTGTCCCCGCGGCCGGACAGGCACACCAGGTCCAGCTCGCCGTCCGGCTGGGCGAGCACCCAGGCCAGCGCGTGCGCGGTCTCGAGCGCCGGGATGATTCCCTCCAGGCGCGCCACCTCGCGGAACGCCGCCAGCGCATCGCGGTCGGTGACCGCCACGTAGCGCGCCCGGCCGCTGTCGCGCAGGTAGGCGTGCTCGGGACCCGCGCCCGGATAGTCCAGGCCGGCCGAGACGGAGTGCGCCTGCACGATCTGGCCCTCCTCGTCCTGCATCACCGCCGAACGCGACCCATGCAGGATCCCGGGGCGCCCACCCACGGTCAGCGGCGCGCCGTGGCGGCTGGTCTCGATGCCCTCGCCGCCCGCCTCGACGCCGACCAGCTCGACCTGCTCGTCGGGGATGAACGCGGCGAAGGTCCCGATCGCGTTCGAGCCCCCTCCCACGCACGCCACCACCCGCGCCGGCAGCCTGCCCTCGCGCTCCAGGATCTGCGCGCGCGCCTCGTCGCCGATGATCCGCTGCAGGTCGCGCACCAGCGCCGGGTAAGGGGCGGGTCCGACGACCGAGCCGATCACGTAGTGCGTGCTCTGGACGTTGGTCACCCAGTCGCGGATCGCCGCCGAGGTCGCCTCCTTCAGCGTCCGGGCGCCCGCGTCAACCGGCTGCACCTCGGCCCCGAGCAGTTCCATGCGCTGCACATTGGGGCGCTGGCGGCGCGTGTCCTCGACGCCCATGTAGACCATGCACTCCATGCCCAGCAGCGCGCACACTGTGGCCGTCGCCACGCCGTGCTGGCCCGCGCCGGTCTCCGCGATGATGCGGCGCTTGCCCATACGCTTGGCCAGCAGCACCTGCCCTAGCGCGTTGTTGAGCTTGTGCGAGCCCGTGTGGTTGAGATCCTCGCGCTTCAGGTAGACCGCCCGCCCGGCCCGCGCGGAGAGCCTGCGCGCACGGTAGAGCGGAGTCGGGCGTCCGCCGAAGTCGCGCAGCAGCCCGTCCAGCTCCGTGCGGTAGGCCGGGTCGCCCCGCGCAGCCTTCCACGCCTGCTCCAGCTCGGCCAGGGCGGGCATCAGCGTCTCGGGCACGAACTGCCCGCCGTAGGGCCCGAAGCGATGCTCCAGCGGCGCCTCGCCCGTGCTCGCGCTCACGCCTGCGGACCGATCGCCGGCTGCTCCTGCGCCACCGGCCGGGCGGCCTGGAAGAACGCCCGCAGCTTCTCCGGATCCTTGTGGCCGGGCGCGGACTCCGTGCCGCTCGCGCTGTCCACCGCATAGGGGCGCGTCGCCGCGATCGCCTGGGCGACGTTCGCCGCGGTCAGCCCGCCGCTGAGGATCAGCGGCACCTTCGATCGCCGCGCCTCGATCAGCGCCCAGTCGAACGTCTCGCCCGTCCCCCCCCGCATGCCCCTGCGCTCGACCGCCTTGGAGCGCGCGTCCAGCAGGTGGAAGTCCACGTGGAAGCGCTCGAGGTCCTGCACGTCGCCCGAGCCCGACACCTGCGCCGCCTTGATCACGCGCGCGCCCGTCCGGCGACGCACCTCCGCGCAGAACGACGGGCCCTCATCGCCGTGCAGCTGGACCAGGCTCAGCGCCAGCTCCTCGCTGCGAGCCACGATCTCCTGCAGCGGCGCGTTCACGAACACCCCACACAGCTCCACACGGCGGCGCAGCTGCGCCGCGATCACCTGCGCCTCCGCCGTCGAGCAGCTCCGGGGGCTGCCCTCGTAGAAGATCATCCCCAGCGCCCACGCGCCCAAGCCCACCGCCAGCTCGCCGTCGGCGAGGGTGGTGATGCCGCAGATCTTCACCTGTGGCGCGGGGCGCACGGGCGGCGAGGGCGGGTCGTGGTCCGCGGCGACGGCCCCCGGCGCGGGGCCGCCGAGCTCGACAGGTTGAGAGATCGCCGACATGCCCCAACGGTAGCGGGCGCGCGATCCGGGGCGGATCTAGCGTTCGGGCGTGTTCGGGTTGGGAACCGAGTTCGGGCGGCTGCCCAACGTGACGCTGACGGTCTTGTCTTCGTAGCTGCCTTTGCCCGTGGCGCGCAGCAGACCGACCGTGACCGTGTTGCCCGGCTTCTTGGCCGCGACGTCGTTGGCCAGCTCTTCCGAGCTGGCGACCTTCTTGCCGTCGATCGAGGTGATGATGTCGCCGCCGACCGACACCTGCCCGTTTTCCGTGGTCGTGGTGACGGCGCCGCCGCGGATGCCCGCCTTGGAGGCCGCTGAGCTCTTCTGGACGCTCTGCACCAGCGCGCCGCTCTTCACCGGCAGGTTGAGCGCCGAGAGCGAACCGTCGATCGTCAGCGAGGTGAGGCCGAGGTAGGCGCCGCGCACCGTCCCGCCCTTCTCGAGCTGGGCGATCTCCGACTTGGCCGTGTTGATCGGGACGGCGAAGCCGATGCCCACGCTGCCGCCGCCCGTGCCGCCCGTCTCGATCTGGGAGTTGATGCCGATCACGCGGCCGCCCGCGTCGAGCAGCGGTCCGCCCGAGTTGCCGGGGTTGATCGGCGCGTCGGTCTGCAGCACGTTGTTGATCGCGAATCCGTTCGGCGCCGTGATCTCGCGCTGCAGGGCTGAGATCACGCCCGTGGTGAGCGTGCGTTGGAGGTCGAACGGGTTGCCGATCGCATACACCGGGTCGCCCACCGTGACGGCGCTGGAGTCCCCGAGCGTGAGCGGGTGCAGGGTCAGCCCGTCCGTGGGGATCTTCAGCACTGCGAGGTCGTTGGATGGGTCCTTGCCGACCACCTGGGCTTCGACCGTCTTGCCTTTTTCAAAGCTGACCGTGACCTTGATCGCGTTCTCGACCACGTGGTAGTTGGTCAGGATCGTGCCATTGCTGGAGATCACGATGCCCGAGCCAGTGGCCTGACCCTGGCGCTGGCTTTCCCCGCCGAAGAGGTTGAAAGGGGATTCCGTCCTCTGCACGATCGTGGAGGTCACGAACGCCACCCCCGGCGCATCGCGGACGTAGACTTCGTGCGGGGTCAGGCCCCTGGTCAGCTGGGAGGCGTTGGAGGGCGCGGCCGGCGCAGCCTGCAGCGTGGTGACCGTCGTCTGGCTCGAGCCCAGGTCACCCGCGGCGGCGATCACGGCCACCACGACACCGCCGCCCAGCAGGGCGGAGACGAACGGGATGGCGAACATGCGTTTCATTGCAGGAGAGGATGGTCGGCCGGGGTGAAGCGCATCTAAATGTCTTCCCCTGTGTGTCTAAAGGATGTCAGCCCCCTCAACGCCGCGGCTGGATCGGCCGCGCGCATCAGCGTCTCGCCCACCAGCACCGCCTGCACGCCGCGCTCCCGGAGGCTGCGCAGCTGATCGGCGGTGGCGATGCCGGACTCCGAGACCACGGCCACTCCGGGCGCCAGATCGTCCATCAGGCGTTCGGTGCGCTGGACGTCCACGCTGAAGTCGCGCAGGTCGCGGTTGTTGACCCCGATGATGTCAGCGCCCAGCTCCAGCGCGCGCTCCAGCTCGCCGCGGTCGTGGATCTCGACAAGCACATCCAGCCCCATGTCCCTGGCCTCGCCGTGCAGCGAGGCCAGCTCGCCGGGGCTCAGCGCCGCGACGATCAGCAGCACCGCGTCCGCGCCCGCCTGCCGCGCCTCGCACAGCTGGTAGGGATCGACGATGAAGTCCTTGCGAAGCAGCGGCAGATCGCAGACCGCGCGGGCGGCGCCGAGATCCTCCAGCGCCCCGCCGAAGTTGGGCCCCTCCGTGAGGATCGACACGGCCACCGCGCCACCGCGCTGATAGGCGCGCACGACCTCCCCCAGGTCCGGACGCTCGCGCAGCTCCCCCGCGGAGGGCGAGCGGCGCTTGAACTCCGCGATCACCCCGATCCCCGGCCGCAGCAGCGCGTCATGGAAGCGTCGCTCGCCCGCGGGCCGCTCAGCGCTCCCGTCCCCGCGCGCGCCGGAGCCGGCGATCGCGTCGGGGATCCCCTCGAGCGGAACGTCTCGCTTGCGCCGCTCCACGTCCGCGCGCGTTTGCGCCAGGATGCGGTCGAGGACCGTGGTGGCGCGCGTGCTCATCGGCTGGCCTGGACCGGCGCGTGCCGGCGGCTCGCCGCCACGTAGCGCTCCAGCGCGTCCGCGGCGCTGCCGTCGGCGAGCGCCGCCCGTGCGGCCTGCACGCCCTGCGCGATCGTCTCCGCCCGCCCAGCCGCGTAGATCGCCGCACCGGCGTTGATCAACGCCAGGGCCTCGCCCGCTGGGCGCGTCGCGCCATCGCTGCCGCTGCTGTCGCCGCCGCCGCCGCTGTCGCCGCCGCTGCCGCTGCTGTCGCCGCCGCCGGGAGCCTGGAGGATCGCGCGGGTGACCGCGGCGTTCTCCTGCGGGCTGCCGCCGTTCGGGCCCTGCGCGGCGGGCGAGCCGGGGACGGCGTCGATGCCGACCTCCTCAGGCGTGAGCACGTACCTGCGGATCTCCTGGCCGTTGACCTCCACCACGCTGGTGGGCGCGCTCGCGGAAACCTCGTCGAGCCCGTCCTCGCCGGCCACCACCAGCGCGCGATCGACCCCGAGCTGCGCCAACGCGCCCGCGATCGTCTCGAGAAAGCGCGGGTCCGAGACGCCGATCAGCTGGCGGCGCGCGCCCGCCGGGTTGGTCAGCGGCCCGAGCAGGTTGAAGACCGTGCGTACCGCCAGCTCGCGCCGGACGGGCACGACGAAGCGCGTGGCCTGATGGTGCGCGGGAGCGAACATGAAGCCGAAGCCGGCCTCCTCGATGCAGGCGGCGACCCCCCCCGGGCCCAGGTCGATGCGCGCGCCGAGCGCCTCCAGCAGATCCGCGGAGCCCGACCGACTGGTGGCGGAGCGGTTGCCGTGCTTGGCGACCGCGCAGCCGGCGCCGGCTGCGATCAGGGCGGCGGTGGTGGAGACGTTGAACGAGCTCCTGCCTCCTCCCGTGCCGGAGGTGTCCAGCAGATCGTCACGCTCGATGGGCACGTGAGCTGCGAGGTCGCGCATCGTGCGCGCGAGCCCGGCCAGCTCCTGGACGGTCTCGCCCTTGGTGCGCAGCGCGATCAGGAACCCCGCTATCTGGGTCTCTGAGACCTCGCCGTGCATGATCTCCGCCAGCACCTCTGCTGTCTCCTGCGAGCTGAGATCCGCTCTCGATGCGAGCGCGTCGATCGCGCGGGTCAGGATCGCGTTGGGCATGACCCGAGCATGATCTCGTAGGGGCCCGCGCAGCTCACCGTGATCCGTTCCGAAGGAAGTTGCCGAGCAGCTCCCGGCCCTGCTCGGTGAGCACCGACTCCGGGTGGAACTGCACTCCCTCGGCCGGCAGCTCGCGGTGGCGCAGCCCCATCAGCAGCCCCCCGCCGCGCGCCGACTCCTCCAGGCAGTCGGGCAGCTCGGCGTCCACCACCAGCGAGTGATAGCGCCCGACGGTCAGCGGCGAAGCCAGCCCGTGGAAGATGGTGCGCCCGTCGTGTTCGATCGTGGTGGCCTTGCCGTGCACGGGCGGATTGAGCTTCACTCGGCCGCCGAACGCCTGTGCGAGCGCCTGATGGCCGAGGCACACGCCGAGCGTGGGGATGCCCGCCTCGGGCATCCGCCGCACCAGCTCGAGGGTGATGCCCGCCTGATCGGGCGTGCACGGCCCCGGCGAGACCACGCAGCGCTGATAGCCGCCGGCGAGCAGCTCCTGGACGCTCGCGCGATCGTTGCGGACGGTCTCCACCTCCGCGCCGAGCTCCCCGAGGTACTGGACGAGGTTGTAGGTGAACGAGTCGTAGTTGTCGAGGACCAGGACTCTCATGACCAGTCCGGCTGCCCGCAGGCCAGGGCGATCGCGCACAGCGCGGCCTGCGCCTTGGCGACCGACTCCTCGTACTCATACTCCGGCTTGGCATCCGCGACCGTGCCGCCACCCGCCTGCACGTGCGCCACGCCGTCCTTGACCACGACCGTGCGGATGTGGATCGCCGTGTCGAGATCGCCCGCGTAGCTGAGGTAGCCGATCGCGCCGCCGTAGCCGCCGCGCTTGACCGGCTCCAGCTCGTCGATGATCTGCATGGCGCGCACCTTCGGCGCGCCCGAGAGCGTGCCCGCGGGAAGCACCGAGCGCAGCGCGTCCATCGCCCCCACCCCGTCGCGCAGCGTCCCCGACACCGAGGAGACGATGTGCATGACATGGCTGTAGAGCTCGATCTCCATCAGCTCGTCCACGTTCACGCTGCCGTACTCGCACACGCGGCCGAGGTCGTTGCGGCCGAGGTCCACGAGCATCACGTGCTCGGCCAGCTCCTTCTCGTCGGCCAGCAGCTCCGCCGCGATCCGCCGGTCCTCCTCCGGGGTGCCTCCGCGCGGACGCGTGCCGGCGATCGGCTTGGTGGCCACGTGGCGTCCGCTGACCGTCAGCAGCGGCTCGGGACTGGCGCCGGCCACCTGGAAGTCGCCGAAGTCCAGGAAATACATGTACGGGCTCGGGTTGACCGCGCGCAGGCCCCTGTAGATGGAGAACGCCTCGACCGGCACGGGCGCCGACCAGCGCTGGGAGGGCACCACCTGAAAGGCGTCGCCGGCGTAGATGTAGCGCACGATCCGCTGCACGATCGCTTCGAACTGCTCCCGCGCCATGTTCGACTTGAACTCCGGCACGGCGCGAGCGGCAGTGTCCACGGGCTCCCCGCGGGGCACCGGTCCGGCGAGCACGGCGCGCACCTCGCGGATGGTCTGTGCGGCGGTCTCATACGCGCGCTGGAGGTCCGGCTCCTGCTGGAGGTCGGCGTTGGCGAGGATGGTGACCGTGTGCTTGAGGTGGTCGAAGACCACCAGCGCGTCGGAGAGCATCAACGCCATGTCCGGCAGCCCCAGCGGGTCGGGAGGGGGGTCGCCGAGCGGCTCCACCGCGCGCACGAGGTCATATCCGAAGAAGCCCACCGCGCCGCCCGTGAAGGGCGGGGCGCCGTCCATCGGCGCCTGGTCGAAACGGGCGACATGCTCCGCCGCCAGCGCATAGGGATCACCGCCGTCGGCCAGCGACCACCTGAGCACCGCACGGGGGCGGAAGCCGATGAACGACCAGCGGCCCACGCGCTGGCCCTGGTCGGCGGACTCCAGCAGGAACGCGGGCTCGCCCGGCGCCAGCGCGCGCAGCTTCAGGAACGCCGAGACGGGCGTCTCACAGTCCTCGATGAAGGTGCAGCTCAGCGGAATCAGGTTGTGCGAGCGCGCCAGCTCGCGCGCCTGCTCCAGGCTCGGGAGCACCGCCACACCCAGGTGCTGGCGCGCCTGCGCTCCATCACCTGCGCCGCCGTCCGGGCGGGTGTCCTGCGGATCGCCGGGCGGCGCGCCCGGAGACCTAGGAGCGACGGCCATCGAGCACCCGCTCAGCGTCCGTGAGCGAGCGTCCCCGGCTGCGCAGCAGCACGAGCAGGTGGTAGAGCACGTCGGCGGCCTCTTCATCGACGCGCTCATTGGACTCCTCGCGGGCGGCGCGCGCGACCTCCTCGGCCTCCTCCATCACCTTCTCGCCAATGCGGCTCGGGTCCTCCAGCAGCTCGACCGTGTAGGAGCCGGCGGGGCGCTCACGGGCGCGCTGGGCAAGCGTCCGCTCCAGCGCGGGCAGCGTCTCGCACGGCGCGCCGGGATCGAGCTGCCCGCGGTGAAAGCACGTCCGCTCGCCCGTGTGGCACGCCGGTCCAGCGGGCTCCACGAGGGCCAGCAGCGTGTCGCCGTCGCAGTCGAGTCGCAGCGCGCGCACCGTCTGGACGTTGCCGCTACTGGCGCCCTTGTGCCACTGCTCTGCGCGCGAGCGGCTCCACAGGTGCAGCTCGCCCGTGTCGCGGGTGCGCTGCAGGGCCTGCTCGTTCATGTAGGCGAGCGTCAGCACCTCGCCGGTGCTCCAGTCCTGCACCACGCACGGCACCAGACCCTCGCGGTCGTATGCGATCTGCTCGCCGGTGGGGTCCGGAGACGGTGCGCTCATCGAAACGATTGTAGGTACAGCTCCTCGCCTGCGGTTTGAGACACACTCTCACCCGGATGCAATCGCTGCTCGACCGCAAGCTGCTCGTGATCACCGGCAAGGGCGGCGTGGGCAAGACCACCATCGCAGCCGCAATCGGGATCCTGGCCGCGCACAGGGGCCGGCGCACGATCGTGGTCGAGGTCGGCGAGCAGAGCAGGCTGGCGGGCTTGTTCGGGATCCCACCGGCGGCGCCGGGGTTGGAGGCGCGGCTTCAGGAGCGCCTGTCGAGCATCTCGATCGACCCCGACCGTGCGCTACTGGAGTGGCTGCAGGCGCTAGGTGGGCGCGTCTCGGGCCGGCTGCTCGCCTCCAGCGGCACCTTCCAATACTTCACCGCGGCCGCGCCCGGGGCCAAGGAGCTGGTGAGCATGGTGAAGATCTGGCAGCTCACCGAGGGCGCGCGGCGGCGGCGCTCGAGCGGCCACGACCTGGTGGTGCTGGATGCCCCCGCGACGGGACACGCACTGGGGATGCTGGGCTCGCCGCAGACGTTTGGTGCGATCGCGCGGGTGGGCCCGATCGCCGGGCAGACCAGGCAGGTGCAGGAGCTGCTGCAGGATCCCGCCCGCACCGGCTACCTGGCGGTCGCGCTGGGGACCGAGATGGCTGTCACGGAGGCCATGGAGCTGCAGGACGGGCTGGAGCGCCAGCTAGGCAGAGGCCTCGATGGGGTGATCGTCAACGGCCTGCTGCCGAGGCGGTTCACGGCCGCGGAGCTGCGTCGAATCGAGCAGCTCGACGCTGTCCAGGCCACGCAGCCGCGCCGCATCGAGGAGCTCGACGCCGCCCAGGCCGCTGCGCTGGTGCGCTCCGCCGCACGCGCCGCGCGCTCCGTGCACGAGCGCTCGCGCTTTCAGCACAACCAGCTCGCGCGCCTGCGCCGCCGCAGCTTCGAGGTGCTCGGCGTTCCGTTCGTGTGGGGGGACGGGGTGGATCTCGCTGCCACGCGAGCGATCGCCGAGCGGCTCGCCCGCAAGCTCTGAGCCGGACCACTTGCGGCCGTCGAGACCATGGCGAGACCGGTGCGGCTGACGCTGTGCGAGAGGGCGCCGGCCTGGGGGTTGACTCAGGTGATGCCCAGGCGGTCGAGCAGCCCCTCGTCCGCGCGCCAGTCGCGTCGCACGCGCACGGACAGGTCGAGGTGAACCTGGCAGCCGAGCACGCGCTCCAATTCGCGCCGGGCGGCCGTGCCGATCGCCTTGATCATCCGCCCCTGCGCGCCGATCAGGATCCCCTTCTGGGACTGGCTCTCCACCCAGATGAGAGCCCGCACCCGGGCAAGGCCCTCGCGGCGAGCTTCCACCTCCTCGACCACCACCTCGACAGCGTGCGGGATCTCCTGGAAGGTGCGCCGGATCACGGCCTCCCGAATCAGCTCGGCCAGCAACAGCTCGCGCGACTGGTCAGAGGCGGCGTCGGCGGCGAACATGAACGGGCCCTCGGGCATCAGCGCGGCCAGGTGCTCGACCAGCGCCTGCACTCCCGACCCCCTGCGCGCGGAGATCGGAAACACCTCCGCGTCGGGCTCCAGCTCGGCGGCCTGCTCGAGCACCGCCATCAGCGGCGCGCGCGAGAGCCGATCCACCTTGTTGACGGCGATCGTCACAGGGATGCCCGCGGCGGCGATGGTCTTTGCGATGAAGCGGTCGCCCGGACCCACCCCCTGCTCGCCGTTGAGGATCAGCAGCGCGGCGTCGGAGCCCTCCAGCTCCTGCTGCACGCGCCGTGCCATGCGCGAGGTGAGCGCATCGCGCGGGCGCTGCACGCCGGGCAGGTCCACCAGCACCATCTGGCAGTCACCGCTCTGACGCACGCCGCGAATCGCGCGCCTCGTGGTCTGCGGCCGATCGGAGACAATCGCCACCTTCTGCCCCACGACAGCGTTGACGAAGGTTGACTTGCCGACGTTGGGCCTGCCGGCGAGGACGACGAAGCCGCTGCGCGTCATCGGCCGGGGCCGATGAGCAGTTGGCGCTGCAGCGCGAGCATCTCGCCATCGTCGGTCTCGTGATCCATGCCGAGCAGGTGCAGCATCCCGTGCACGATCGCCTCGCGCAGATCGGCGGTGTGCTCGGGGCAGATCACGATGTCCCCCAGCTCGCGCGGCACGCCGCCCGCCGGTTGGCGCGTTCCCGTCTCCCCGCCCGCGAGCGACGCGGCGCCGAGCTGCGCCTCGGCGCCGTCGATCGGAAACGACAGCACATCCGTCGGCTCCGACCTGCCGCGGTGGGAGGCGTTCAGCTCGGCGATCCGTGCGGCGTCGACGAACTCCACCGCCACGTGGCCGTCCTCGACGGCGCGGCTGGCGGCCGCGCTGACGCACAGGCGCCGCACCTCCTCTGGCGGGGGCGCGTGCGGGGCCAGGCTCGCGCCGAACACCTCGACGTCGATCATCGAGGCTCAGGCACTGCGGATGGCCGGCCGGGCGCCCTTGGCGGCCGCTGGGCCGATCCCCGGATGCTCGGGCGCGGCGCGCTCGGTGTGGACCGCGTAGGCCTCGACGATGCGCTGCACGAGCTTGTGTCGCACCACATCCTCGGCTCCGAAGCGCACGAACTCGATCCCCTCGATCGCCTCCAGCACGTCGCCCACCACGATCAGCCCCGACTGCTGCTCGCGCGGCAGATCCACCTGCGTGACGTCTCCCGTGACGACCATCCGCGAGCCAAAGCCCAGCCGGGTGAGAAACATCTTCATCTGCTCCGGGGTGGTGTTCTGCGCCTCGTCGAGGATCACGAACGAGTCGTTCAGCGTGCGTCCTCGCATGAACGCGAGCGGGGCGATCTCGATCACGCCACGCTCGATGTGTTGGGAGACCTTCTCCGGGTCCAGCATGTCGTGGAGCGCGTCGAACAGCGGGCGCAGGTAGGGGTCCACCTTGGCCATCACGTCGCCCGGAAGAAAGCCCAGGCGCTCGCCCGCCTCGACTGCGGGGCGCGTGAGGATTATGCGGTTGACCTCGTGGCGCGAGAGCGCCGCGGCGGCCATCGCCACCGCCAGGAACGTCTTGCCGGTGCCTGCCGGGCCGACGCCGAAGGTGACGGTGTTCTGGCGCACGGAGTCCACGTAGCGCTTCTGGTTGACCGTCTTCGGAGCCACCCGCAGACCGCGGTGGCTCCAGACGACGTCCTCGAGCACGCGCGCGGGCGATTCGTGGGCGTCGAGCGCACCGGTCACCGCTGCGATTGTCCCCGGGCCGATCTGGTGGCCGCGGGCGATCAGCTCGGAGAGCTCGCGCACCACCCGCTCGCCCGCGTGCGTCTCGCTCTCCTCGCCGTCGAAGGTCAGCAGGTTGCCGCGCAGGAACACCTTGCAGTCCAGATGCAACTCGAGCGCCCGGAGCACCGCGTCCTGGCTGCCCGCCAGCTCGGCGGCCACTTCGTTGGAGAGCTCGATCTGCGTCCTCATCCTTGCAGTGCAGCCCGCACGAGCCCCGAGACCCGCTTGCCGTCGGCGCGACCGTCCACGGCGGCCATCGCCTGCTTCATCGCCGCGCCCATGTCCTTGACCGACTCAGCCCCGCTGGCAAGCACGGCCTGCTCGACGATCGCGGCGAGCTCATGCTCGGAGAGCTCAGCGGGCAGGTAGGAGCCGATCAGCTCGGCCTCGGCCTCCTCGCCCCCCGCGAGGTCGTCCCGTCCCGCCTCGCGGTAGGCGCGCGCGGCCTCCAGGCGGCGCTTGCGCTCGCGGCGAAGCACCGCAAGCTCATCGTCCGCGCCCTCCTTGGCCGCCTTCTGCAGCTCCGAGAGGACGAGCCTCAGCGCCCCGACCCTGTCCTTCTCGCCCGCGCGCATCGCTCCGTGCAGGTCCGCCTTGATCTGATCGAGTATCGCCATCTGCAACCCAGGATACGCCGGTGCGGCGATGGCTGGATCAGCTCGGCCAACGAGCGGCCCGGGCGCCGGTCCGGTGGCTGGCGGGCGTCGATCCTCAGCGGCCGTGCTCGGACGCGGCTGGCGGTGCGACGAGCTCATCGTGCTCGAGCGGAGTCGGGCTGCCGAGGCGTCCGGGCGAGGAGGCGTCGCGGCCGAACAGCAGCGCGACGTTCCAGTCCACCAGCAGGCGCAGCCGGCGTCCCACCCCGGGCATCAGCAGCAGGTGGTAGGTGCGGGCGATCAGCCAGGCGGGAAAGCCGCGCCAGCGGATCCCGAGGGTGATCGCCACGGCCTTGTTGCGCCCGAGCTCCGCCACCACGCCCTTGGTGCGGTAGCGGAACTGCTTGGCCTGCCCGCCCCCGAGCGTCGCGGCCACGTTGCGCGCCGCCAGCCGACCCTGGCGGATGGCGTGCTGCGCTGTGGGCGGGCACACCTGCCCCGGCCTGGAGGCGTCGGGCACGGCGGCGCAGTCGCCGATCGCCCACACATG
>CABDZA010000172.1_pt1 | contig 14742 bp, 14 predicted proteins | sample 3132091 | NCBI WGS metagenome assembly CABDZA01 (sample SAMEA5534339, study PRJEB31848) | metagenome | biome: tundra; feature: field; material: soil | place: USA | collected 2013-05 | depth 0.45 m
CTGCACGACCAGACGAGGCGGTCGTTCCACACCGTCATGTCGGGGCAGGCGTCGCACATGTTCTGCCGTCCGTCCTCGTAGATGTCGGCCGGCTGGATGATCATCACCGACTGGAAGCGGAGTTTCTCCAGCAGGCGCGAGGGCCTGCGCCCGCCCGCCGCCAGCCAGCGGCGGGCGACCGTCCGCAGGCGCGGGTCGAGCGCGGACAGCAGCAGCATCGCCCTGCCGTGGCCCAGCGTCTGCGGCCCCGTGTAGGCGAGATACCTCCCTGTCGTGAGGTGGTGGAAGGTCTGCGCGAGCTCCATCGAGCGCGCCCCGACGTAGCCGTAGATACGCTCCTTCGTGCCCAGGCGACCTGTGAGCAGCCACTTGAATGTGTCGGGTCGCTCGGTCCCGTTGAGGTATGCGGCGGGAGCGAAGTCGGGGAAGCGCTTGCGGATCTCGGCCACGATGTCGGTCGATTGGAGCTCGTGCGGAGTCTGGTCGGTGGTGGCGTAGGGCATAGTGGAGAAATCGACCGGCGCTCCCCGCACGTAGTGGTCGAAGTCGTTGCCGATAACGCCTGCGCGGAAGGCGATGAACACGACGGTGTGGACGATCTCGATGTTGCGCTGCGCCCATTGGACGATGTCGGGCACGTAGCGCAGCGTGTCCTCATAGACTGTCGCGTTGAACGAACAGCCCATCCCTCCCTCTGCGGCCACCATCTCGGCATAGTGCTGGCGCAGCTCGCACAGCTCGATCTCATCCGCGTTCTTCCAGCGCGGGCGGCCCTGCTTGGAGTCGATGTGAAATGTGAACCCGGCCAGGCCGGCGCCCTTGAGCTCGCCCAGCAGCTCCTCGGTGAGCGCCAGGCCGTTGGTGTTGACGATCGGCTTGAGGCCATCCAGCGCGACCATCCGGACGATCTCGACGATCTCCGGATGCACGAGCGGGTCGCCGCCCGCGATCGACACTCCGTCCACGGTGCGAAAGCGCTTGAACACGTCGAGATCGTGACGGACCTCATCGAGGGTCTTGTGTCCCCGCGGGTCATTCTCGCGGTAGCAGCCCAGGCACGCTAGGTTGCACTTCTTGGTTGGCTCCAGCCAGGCGATGGCGTTGTCGGGCAACGACCACGGCAGGCGATAGAGCTGGCGATGATCGATGGTGGCGCTCACGTGCTGCCTCCTGCCTCTTGGTCTTAGGGCGCCCTAAGTTAGGGCACCCTAACACAGCTTGGCCGGTGCGCATCACCTGGCAGTCCTGGGCGACGGTACGCGGACACCGCTCCCATTAGCCGGCGCAGGTGCCGTCAGACTGACTTGGTGCTAACTGCCTTCGGCGCTACCGCCGTGACGTTCATGATGCTCATGTACGCGCTTGAGCGCCGTGGCCCCGCGTTCATCCTTGCCTTCGCCTGCGGCTGCCTGCTGTCAAGCATCTACGGCTTCCTCGCCGGGACATGGCCATTCGGGGTCGTCGAGGCGATCTGGGCCGGGGTGGCGGTACAGCGCTACCGCAAGGTCCGCGGTTGACAGCCTCCGAGCCGCTCAAGGTGGCGGCCCTGCTGTCCCTATGGGGCTGGACACATTCGGTGTTTGCGCTGGCCCTCGCCCCACCTGGCCCACCACGACCACACCAGCCGGGGCTGTCGACGGTGCGACAGCACCACCAACCCCGTCACGACAGCGCTCCAGACACTTTGCGAAACAGCCTCGCGCGACAGCTGGTGCAGCCTCAGCTTCGGTGATCGTGGCGCTGATGCGATCCCGCACTCCGCCGATCACCACGCTCGCTACTGGGGCGTGTCGACGTACAGCTCGCGAACGGTCGGATCGAGAACGTCCAGTAGGCGCTGCAGATCCCGGCAGAGCGACTCGAAGTCGCTCCCGCCAAGCGCACCGGCCCAATCGACTTCGATCTCCGCGATCAGTCGCCGGCCCTCGCGAATCGCTTGCCACCCGCGCTCAGTGAGGCAGATGAGCTTCGCGCGTCCGTCGCTCGGGTCAGGCCTCCGCTCGAGGTAATCGAGTTGCTCGAGCCCATCGACGAGCTCGGCCATGGCCGACAGGGACAGCCCCGACGAACTTGCGAGATCGGTCAGCCTGGAGCCGCTCGCCTTGATCGACCCGAACACCTGCAGGTGGGCAGGTCGAATCCCCTCGACACCGGCGGACGCCTCTCCGCGAGCGGCGAGCTCCGAGCGAAAGAGTCGAATCAGGTTCCCGAGCAGTTGGCCGACCGGCAGTCGCTCGGAGTGAGGGGTCTCGGACATCACGCAATTATGCTACGGTATCCGAAGCTTCGGAACCCGTTGTACTTTAGGAGGCGATCGGTGGCACACCTGGGTCAGCAAATCACGAACACGCGTACGGGGCAGCGAATGACCTTCGTCGAGCTCCGGCGGGACTCGCTGCGGATCGACAGCGTCAATCCCCCGACCGACGAGCGCGAGCCGTTGCACGTCCACCCCAAGCAGGAAAGCGGTGCGGAGCTCGTCTCGGGCTCGCTCGTCTTCGAAGTCAACGGCGTCCAGCGCAAACTCGCCCCGGGCGACTCGATCTCGATACCTCCAAACACCCCTCACCGGTTCTGGAACGACGGGCACGAGGACGCCCACTCGATCGGGTTCTTTCGGCCTGCGCTCGCGATCGCGGAGTTCTTCGAGACCCTCTTCGCACTCGCCAACGCGGGGAAGCTCGACGCGAAGGGGATGCCGCGCCCGCTGCAGCTCGCGGTCATGGTGCCGCGGTTCGGGGACGAGATTCGGACGGTCAGGCCGCCCTGGCCTGTCCTGCGGGCGGTGGCGATGGTCCTAAAGCCGCTTGCGCGAGCGCGCGGCTACAGGAGCACGATCGCGGCCTAAGTCCCTTCGCGCGGGTGACTTGTTCGTCCGGAGGTGCTCAGGAAGCGAGCGCGTACTCGTGCGTCAGCGGCGCGTCGCGCAGGAGGACCAAGCGCGCCCCCGCTATGCGAAGAAGCCCCGCTCCGGCGGGGCTCTTTTCGTGATTTAGGGGCTGGGTGGCTGGGCCAAGGTTCCAATAGGGTTCCGTTTGCGCGCGTGGATGCTGGGGAGGCATGGAAGCCCGGCCGTTGCTTGGGAGCTGGTTTCGAAGCTGATGATGCGGGAGAGGCGAGACGGGCGTCGTCAGCCATCTACAAGGTGTCCAGGACATCAATCACTGGACGGTAGAACGATCGAACAGGGCCGAGGTGGCTGCAAACTCGGGTGGGGGGCGCTCGCTGGCGGACGGAGCGATCGACCTTCGCGACCCCAGGGGGACCTACGTGACCCTTGCGGTTGAGGCGAAGCGATCATTCGATCCCCGCGCCGTCGAGCAACTCTCCGGCGGGCTGTCGAGCGTCATCCGCTCGCTCGCCAGCAATATCCCGATCCTCGCCGTCTCTCCATGGATGAGTGCGCGAAGCCGAGAGCTACTGGCCAAGGACGGCATCAACTTCATCGATCTCACCGGTAACGCGCTGCTCAAGCTGGAGAATCCCGCGCTCTACATAAGCGCTGTAGGAGCCGCCAGGAACCCTCAGCCCATGCCTCGCGGCCAGGCGAGGGTCCGCGGGCCAAAGGCCGGACGGCTGATCCGTCTGCTCATCGACGTCAGACCGCCCTATGGAGTCAGCGAGATCGCAGCCGTCACAGGCCTGACGCAGGGCTACGTCTCGCGGCTGCTCGACGCGCTGGACAGAGACGCCCTCGTCGAGCGGACCCGTCGAGGACGGGTGCAGGACGCCGATATGGCGGGGCTGCTGCGGCGGTGGGCGGAGTCATACGACGTCCTCAAGAGCAACGATGCGTCCACCTTCCTCGCGCCGGGCGGGGCAAGCGATGCGCTCTCGCAGCTCGCCGAGCTGTCCGGCGCGCCGTTGCTGGCGGTCACAGGATCGTTTTCCGCGGTGCGTCTTGCGCCAGTTGCTGCGCCGGCTCTGCTCATTGCGTACTGCAACGAGATCGAGGCGTTGGCCAAGACGCTCGGGCTGCTTCCGGCCGACGAGGGAGCCAACGTCGTCCTGCTCCGCGCGTTCGATCCAGTCGTCTGGGAACGGGGGACAGAGGATGCGGGCCTTCGCTACGTCGCGCCCTCCCAGACAGCCGTCGATTGCCTGACGGGTACCGGCAGAATGCCGGCCGAGGGCGAAGCGCTCATCGCGTGGATGGCGGAGAACGAGCCGCGCTGGCGGCTGCCCTCGATCGCCGATCTTCACCTCTCTCAGGCGGACGCGTGACCGGCCCGAGCGATGTCTCGCGACATCAGGACCTCGACGCGCGATACGTAGCTGCCCGGCGGGTCCTGCTCGACGCGCTGACCGTGCTCGCACCGCACGGCGACGCCATCATCCTGGCCGGTGCGCAGGCCGTCTACCTCCACACCGGCGCCGCCGACCTGGCCATCGCTCCTTTACACCACCGACGGTGATGTCGTCCTGGACCCGCTTCTCCTCGGCAACGCCCCGGAGCTCGAAGCCGGGATGTCCGCCGCAGGGTTCCATCTTCAGCCGCAGCCCGGCGGTCACGTCGAGCCGGGCATCTGGCTGGCGAGAGTGTCCGCTGCCGGCGAGGAGTGCCTGGTTCCGGTCGATCTCATCGTCCCCGAGGGGGCCGTGTCGGGCGCCGGCAAGCGCGCCGCACGCCTCAGCGGCCACGGCGCTCGCGCTGCTCGGCGCGCGGTCGGACTCGAGCAGCACTGGTCGACAACAGCACGATGACCATCGCGGCGCTGGACCCAGCAGACGTATTCGCGCTAATAACGCCGTTGGAAATGGCTGTGGAAGGTCCCGAAGCACGCGGCACCGGGGTCCGGTCAGGAGGTCCTGGCCGGGCCGGGCATCGTGATCAGGACAGCGATGGTGCCGTGTGCTCGTGCCAGCGCTTGACCTGCTCGAGCTGGGCGGCGAGCGAGAGCAGCAGCGCCTCGCTGTTGGCTGGGCCCAGCAGCTGGACGCCGAACGGGAGGCCCTCCTCGGTGAGGCCGGCGGGCACGCTGACGGCGGGCCAGCCGAGCACGTTCCATGGCCATGCATACGGGCACGCGCCGGCAGCGATCTGGTCGGTGGCCCAGCCGCCGAGCCCGTCGGTGACACCGACGGGCAGGGGTGGGCTGGCGCTGGTGGGCGTGAGGATCACATCGGCGTGACCGAACACGGAGCCGATGCGCCGCTGAAGCAGCGGCTCCACGCGGCGAGCGAGCCCGAGCATCGTCTTCGACAGCAGCCCACCGACCAGGGCGCTGAGCGGGTGCGTCGATCGAGCAGCGCGCGGTCCGGGACACGAGTGACCCACTCGTGCACACCCGCCTGCCCGCGGGCGACGAGTGTGAGGCCCATCAGGCCGTATGGGGGGTCGGTCTCGCTGACGCGGTGGCCGAGGTCTTCAAGCACGCCGGCGATCCGCCACACGCCGCGGCGGATCTCCTCGTGCAGCCGCACGGGCGCCCCGCTGTAGGGGGGTCGCAGGGAGACCGCGATCCGTAGTGCTCGGGGCGGACGCAGGATCGCCTCTGCGTAGGGCTCATCCGGCGGCGCTGGAGCGTGCAGGTCCTCGGGGTGGTTGCCGCTGAGGACGTCGAGCATCAGGGCGGTGTCTGCGACGGTGCGTGTGAGCGGCCCGATGCAGGTCAGCCCGTTGAAGGACTCGCGTTCCGGCCAGGTGGAGATGCGTCCGCGCTGGGGCTTGACGCCGACGAGGTGACACCACGCGGCGGGGATGCGCACCGAGCCGGCTCCGTCGGAGCCGACGGCGGCGGGGACGATCCCGGCGGCGACCGCCGCGGCCGATCCACCGCTTGAGCCTCCCGGCGTGTGATCGAGGTTCCACGGGTTGCGCGTGGCGCCGAAAGCCGGGCCCTCCGTGAACGGGTACAGGCCGATCTCGGGGGTGTTGGTCTTCCCGACGATCACCGCGCCGGCCCCGCGCAGGCGACGAACCATCTCGCTGTCGGTGTGCTTGGGCGCGAAATCCCCGGCACACCCGAACGAGGTCGGCTCGCCGGCGACGTCGACGTCGTCCTTGACGGCGATCGGCACCCCGAGCAGCGCCAGGCGCTCACCGCGGCGCAGCCGCTCATCGGCGACGCCGGCCTCAGCCCGCGCGGCCGCGGTGCGCACCGTCCGGAAGGCGTTGACGGTGTCCTGCGTGGCGGCGATCCGATCCAGCGAGCGCTCGAGCAGCTCGACGGCGCTGAGCTGTCCGGCCGCCAGCATGCCGGCCTGGGCGACGAGGTCCATGTGGGCGATTTTCTCCGCTCGGTCGCGCTTGGAGTTGGCGACGGTCTTCATGTCATGCTCCAACTGGGTTGGTCGGTCGGTCGTTTGGTCCTATCGAGCCTTGGGGGCAGGACACGCGGTTCCCTCTGGCAATAAACGACCGCGTGCGCGATAGCGTACCGACAGATGCTCGCCATATCGGCTCCTAAGCCAGCCGTTACCCGCGAGCATAAACGAGGAGCCTGTGGCTTCCTCTTGCCGGGGCCCCGGCAGCGTCAAAGCCTAGAACGGGGGCCCTGCTCGCGGTGCTACTCCCGCATGCATCGCGTGCTCGCTCCGCGCCGGAAATACTGACGTCCGCGCCTGCCCGGAGCTACGCGCCGTGCTGCGCGGAGCCCTCCTTATCGTCGCCCAGCGCACGGGCCGTGCGCGATTTGGGCACTGTGGCCTGTCCGGGGTTGGTGCGGAGGACGACGTCGCCCAGGTTCGAGGTCACGCCGAACCAGTAGTGCTCGTTCTTGTAGTGGTGCAGGCGGTGGTTTCGCCAGATGACCTTGTAGTAGCGGCCACGCGGCCGATAGGGCGAGTGGATCAGGAAGTGGCACCACTCGTAGGAGAAGAGGATCGAGTAGCCGACCACGACGCCGCTCAGCCACCAGGCGACGCGGTCGCCGCCGACGAGCAGGTGGATCGGGAACGACAGGACGTAGAGCACCGCGGCGATCGCGGGCAGGAAGAGCAGCAGGGCATAGGCCGGGACGAGCACGCCACCGAGCTCGCTCGGGGCGGCGTGGTGGGCGCGGTGCTCGCGGGCGGCGAGCAGGTCATGGCTGCGTGCGCCGATCCGGATCGGCCGGGCATGGAGAAGATAGACGTGGATCACCCACTCGGTCAGCGGCTCGAAGGCGATCAGGCCGGCCGGGACGATGAAGTCGCGCCAGCTCCAGTCGCCGGCCACCAGACGCGCTGCGAGCGCCGCCAGGAATCCGGTGGCGATCAGCTTTGGAGAGGCGTGGCGCGCAAACGCGCGGGCGACATCGTTGAGGCGGTGCTTTCCACGGGGGTTGCGCCGCGGTATCGCGTCCGGCTCGGCGGTCAGCGGGTCGACGCTGCTCATGCGGTGATTATTGCGTGCGCGCGTTCGAGCCTACGATCGCACCCGGTCGTGGAGGCCCCATGGAAGCCTCAGCTGCCGGGATTCGAATCGATGCCGCGTCGTATATCCGTCGAGTTCGGCCGGGCACGAAGATGTTCCGGACTCGGACGGGGTATCGACGATGCATGGTCGCGCATCCATCGCCCGCCGCGCGCTAGATGGCCGATGCTCGGGGGTCGAGCGGCGGTAGCTCTGGCGCTGGGGCTGTTTCTCGGTATCTCTGCGCTGCGCGTGAGCGACGCGAACGCCGGTAACGCGGAGGGGACCTTGTATGCGTTGCCGATCGCGGTGCTCGCGCTGCGGTTCGGCTTGCGTGGCGGGATGATGGGCGCACTGATGGCGCTCGGGCTGGTCGCGGCGTGGGATCATCAAGCGCACGATCTGCTGACCGCGAGGGGCTATGTGGATCATGGCGTCTCGTTCTTGGCGCTCGGCGCTCTGCTTGGTGGCTTTGTCGATCACCGCCGTAGGCTGGAGGCGGAGATCGTGCGCCATTTCGACGCTTCGCTCGACCTGCTCATGACGGCGGATATGACCGGACGATTCCTTCGCGTGAACCCGGCGTGGGAGCGCACGCTCGGCCATTCCGCCGAGGCGATGTGCTCGCGGCCGCTGTTCGAGCTCGTCCATCCCGACGACTGCCAGGCAACCATCGCGGAGGTCGCCTCTGTGGCTGACGGTTCCCGCGACATCATTGGGTTCCGCAACCGCTGTCGCACGGCGGATGGGAGCTACTTGTGGCTGGAGTGGAGTGCGCGCGCTTGCCCGTCTGAAGGCGTGATTCATGGGGTGGCGCGCGATGTCACGGCGCAGCGCAGCGCCGAGCTTGGAGTCGCCAACGACGCGAAGCGGCTTGAGATGAGAGTCGCCGAACGAGCGCGTGATCTGAACGAAGCACGCGCTGAGACGCTGCAGCTGCTGGCTGTTGCGGGCGAGTACCGCGACGATGAGACCTCTCAACACACTGAACGCGTTGGCGTGATCGCCGCCCGGATCGCCGCGCGTCTCGGGCTCAGCTCCGAGAGCGTTGGCCTTCTGCGGGAGGCCGCGCCGCTGCACGACATCGGCAAGCTCGCGATCCAAGACCGCATCCTGCTCAAGCCCTGCAAGCTGAGCGCACAGGAGCAGGCGATCATGCAGACCCACGCCACGCTCGGCGCGCGCCTGCTGTTTGGCAGCCGCTCGCCGGCTCTTCAGCTGGCCGGGGTCATCGCTGAAAGCCACCACGAGCGCTGGGACGGCACGGGCTACCCGAAGGGACTTGCAGGCGAAGCCATCCCACTCGTCGGCCGAATCGTCGCGGTCGCCGACGTCTTCGATGCACTCACACACGACCGGCCCTACAAGTCCGCATGGACAGCGCAACGCGCAAGCGGTGAGATCCAGCGTGCAGCCGGAAGCCAGTTCGACCCACGCGTCGTCGTCGCATTCCTCACCATGTACAACACGCCACCGCCGCCAACCACAAACGGCGCCCGGCGCGAACGCCGGCGTAGCCCCGCCGTCCAGCCCGCTCCACTGATGGAGACTCGACGAGCCTGAGCCCCGCAATAGTGTCACACGGCTTGCGAGCCAACGGCCGAGCGCGATGCGTCGGTATGCAGCAGGTCCTTGATTGCCTCCGCCGGGCTAGGCCTGCCGATCAGGAAGCCCTGGGCCATCTTGCAGCCCATTGCTTCGAGCGTCGTGATCTGGCCCTGATCCTCGACACCCTCGGCGACCACCGCCAGCGAGAGTGCACGGCCTACGCCGAGGATGGCCGCGAGCAACTCCTGGCTGTGGCCCCCTTGTTCAACGCCGCCACGAAGCTCTGGTCGATCTTGAGGATGTCGACCGGGACGCGCTGCAGGTGTGAGAGCGAGGCGTACCCCGTGCCGAAGTCGTCGATCGCGACGCGAACGCCGAGCGCCTTGACCGCTTCGAGGTGCTCGCAGGCAGCGGGCACGTTTCCCATCAGTGTCGTCTCGGTGATCTCGAGGGTGAGCGATGAGGGCTCTATGCCAGACTCCTGAAGCGCGCGGCGAACATCCTCGGCGAATCCGCTTCGCCCGAGCTGATACGCCGATATGTTCACCGAGATGCCGATCTCAATAGCGTCAGCGCTCCAGACCGCCGCCTGGCGGCATGCCTGATCGAGAGCCCAGCGACCAATCGGCACGATCAGCCCGCTCTCCTCGGCCAGGGGGATGAAGCTTTCCGGCAGCATGATGCCGCGCGCCGGATGGTGCCAGCGGATCAGCGCCTCGACACCGACCACCTCCCGGCTCGGCAGGTCGCAGATCGGCTGGTAGAGCAGGAAGAACTGCCCATCCTGCACCGCGGCGCTCAGGTCCGCCTCGAGCTCCAGGCGCGCTTCCACGCCCGTTTGCATGCTTGCGTCGAACAACGCGTAGCGGTCCCTTCCGGCTGCCTTGGCGGCATACAGCGCCAGGTCCGCGTCGCGCAGCATGGCATCCGCGGTCGCGTATCTTCCGACGGCGACCCCGATGCTGGCCGTGACCGGGAAGACCTTCCGCCCACCGTCGACCTCAACCGGCTCGCGCAGGGCCTCGGTCAGGCGATCCGCGAGGAGGTCCAGCGACTCCTCGCCGGCTGTCAACTCGACCAGCACGACGAACTCATCTCCGCCGAGGCGACCGACGGTGTCCTGCTCGCGCGCCGCGCCCTGCAACCGCTCACCGACGACCCTCAGGAGCTGATCTCCGGCCGCATGCCCCAGGCTGTCGTTGACGTTCTTGAAGCCATCGATGTCGATGAAGAGCGCGCCGGCCATCATGCCCGGCTGCCGTGCCACCCGCGCGAGCATCTGCCCGGCGCGGTCGAGCACCAGGGCGCGGTTCGGCAGCCCGGTCAGCGTGTCGTGGAGCGCCTGATGGGAGAGCTCGCGGGTCTTCTCGCGCACGGGCGACAGCGCTCGCCCGCGTCCGGTTCCGAGCACAAACAACAGCAGGCCGAGCATGACGCTCAGCAGGCATCCACCGATCATCAGCGCGAGCGAGTTCAAGTTACCGAGCACCCCGTCCGCGATCCGGGCTCCAAAGGTCCGTACGGACCATCCTTCGTGCGAGCCACCCAGGCCGGCCGCACGCCCGACCTGGAGATAGCTCTTTGCGCTCTGCGCGCCGGCCAACGCAGCTCCGCGCGTAAACGCCACGTGTGTGAGGCGTGAGTCGTAGCGGAAGACCACAGCGAGGCCCCGGTGAGAATCGAGCGCCTGCCCCAGCACGACGTTGGGCGCGAGCAGCTCGCCAAGCCACCCCATGAAGGCCCGTCGGCGGGCCGCGATCGTCGAGGGCACGACCCCACCGCGATATATCGGCGTCTCCACTCCCAGCCTCGTCGCGTTGCCCAGCTCGCGCTGTGACCCGCAGCGAGTGGGAAAGCAGGAGCACCAGATCGGGCCGACTACAGAAGCTGATGCAGCTCAGAGAGCCGGTACGCCGTCGGGGGTAGCTGTTCGAATCCCGCTCCCGCCATGGTTCTCCCGGTCATTTGAAGGCCCTCCTATCAGAGGGCCTTCGTGTGTTCGAAGGCCGCGGCGATCTCAGAACGCCTGCTCGGCCAGCAGTGTCGATCGCTCGCTCCGCCGAGCGAAGAGGAAACGCTGGACGGCGACCAGTCCGGCCACATCGCTGACGTCGCGATCCAGCTGCGGGACGAGGATCGGGTGCTCGTCGAGCTCGACGGTGAGACGCCGCACGCTGGTGGCGTCGCGCCGCGCGAGCGCACGCATGTCTCCCAGCGCCTGTATCGACCTGGCGGCCAGGTCACCGCCCAGGTCGGCCGCGAGGACAGACTCGTCGATCGTCGGTCTGGTGTGTGCCAGCATGCGCACCCGGTTGACGACCAGGCCGCCGAACGGCATGCCGGCCTCCCGCAATCGCCGGCGAAGGAAGATGGCCTCCTCGACGGGTGTGGGCTCGGGCGAGGTGACGATCAGGAAGGTCGTGGCGGGGTCGCCCAGCAGCCGGTTGACGGCGCTCGCACGCTCTGCGAGCCCCTCGACAACGTCGCTCAGCACGCGGAAGAACGTGCTGAGGTCGGCCAGTAGGTCGACGCCGGTTACGCGGCGCAGGGCGGAGAAGACGAGGCCGCTGCCGCGTGCAGCGATGGCTGCGGCCGCGCCGGTTGGGACCGTGAGGACCTTGAGCGCGCGACCTTCGAGGAACCCGGTCAGTCGCTGGGGGGCGTCGAGGAAGTCCAGGGCGCTGCGCGAGGGTGGCGTGTCGAGGACGATGGCGTCAAAGCGACCGGAGGCGTTGAGCTCGTACAGCTTGGCCACGGCGGTGAACTCCTGCGAGCCGGCAACGGCGCTGGAAAGCTCCTGGTAGATCCGGTTGCTGAGGATCTCTTCCCGGGTGGCCGGATCGGGCGCGAGCAGGTCGATGAGCTCGTCGAAGGTGCGCTTGGCGTCGAGCATCATCGCCCACAACTCGCCGCGCAGCTCGACCCCCTGGCCGGCGAAGTGGTCGGGCTCGATCAGACGGGGCTGGTTGCCAAGTTGCTCGAGGCCCAACGAGTTCGCCAGCCGGCGCGCTGGATCGATCGTCACCACGGCGACCCGCTGTCCTTGCGCCGCGAGGCCCATCGCGACCGCGGCAGCTGTCGTCGTCTTGCCCACGCCGCCCGAACCTGTGCAGATACAGATCCGCTTGCCGGCCATTCGCTCCGCGATGCTCATGGCTCGAGCTCCCGCGAGAGCAGCTCGAGCGCCGCTGGATCGAGCGCGGACTGGAACATGAACGGGAGCTTCACGAGCGCCACGCCCTGAAGGCCCCGTCGCAGCCTGGCGATCTGCGCACGTTGGTGGTGCGCCCAGTTGGCGACGAACAGCGCGGCGTGCTGCGCGGGCGACGGCTGTGCAGCCTGTAGCGCCCGCCGGTCACCGTCGGTGAACCGGTGCGGAACGACGGCGTTGACGACGACCAGGGCGAGGTCCAGGCCCAGTTCCTCCCGCAGCCGAGCGCGCAGCTGAAGCGTCTCGCTGACCGGCATCTCTTCGGCGGTCGACACCGCCAACACTGCGGTACGTCGCGGGTCGCCGAGGAAGCTCGCCACAGCGCGGCCTTCTTTCGCCACGGGGCCCACGCGAGCGACCGACGCGAAGGTGCTCGGCGCCTGCAGCATTGCGAGGCCCTGCCCGGTCGCCGGAGCGTCGAGCACGACCAGATCGTACGGTTTCGCGCCGGGGGTGCGTCGCTCATGCTGGGCGAGCTCCCAGACCTTGCCGATCGTCAGCAGCTCGCGCATGCCCGGCGTCGCGGCGGTCAGCGCCGAGAAGACCCGGCTGCGCGAGATCAGCGCGGCCAGCACGCCCACGGGGAGCCGCTCGCGCAGGTACTCCTTCATCGCGCGCTGCGGGTCGATCGAGATGTGATGCAGACGGTCCGAGACGGCTAGTTCGGCGTACACGCCCCCCATGTTTGCCCCAAGCGCGCGCGAGACGTCTTCACGCGCGGCCACCTCGACCACGATCGTGCGCAGCCCGCGACGGCTCGCGGCCAGACCCAGCGCCGCCGCCACCGTGGACTTCCCTACGCCGCCCTTGCCGGTCACGACCAGCAGCGAGTGGGCAAATAGATCGTCCATCGAAGTAGGACCCTAGTCTGCCGCGGCGCATAGCTGAAGGCGGTGGCCTACCCCGGGCGAGTGGTGACGTCAACCGGAGCGAGCAGACGAGAGAGCTGGCCTTGGCCTTCGATCCGCGCGCCCCGATGCGGCATGGTCCAGGTCAACGAGAGCAGCGCCATGAGTGCCAGCCAGGTGAGCGACGCGATCGAGGAGTGCAGCACCTCGACGGCTCTGTTCTGGCCGAACACGACGACGTCGATGCCGATGGCCGCCTCGATGAAGAAGAGGGTGGCCACTGTCGTCGCAGCCCGCACGATGGCTGGCGAGTCCGCCCGATCGCGGCGACTGCGGGACACCGCCCACACGGCGAACACGAGCATCACCGGCGCCCAAATACGGTGAGTCAGGTTGATGACGACGTGGTGGTCGAGGGCCGGGAAGAGAGCTTCGTTGCACAGCGGGAACCCGCGGCCGCACGAGGTGTGGGAGTCCGTGTTGGCCACGGTCGAGCCAGCCAGCAGCAGGCCGAAGCTGAGCGCAACGAACCATCCGATGAGGCGTGAGAACGAGTCGCGCGGCGCACGTTCAGCGCTCGGGGAGGCGAGCCGTACGGCGAGGAGCGTGATCGACGCCACCAGGAGCGCTGCCGCGCCGTAGTGGACGACGACCGTCCAGGAGACGTTGTTCAGCACCACTGTCACGCCGCCCAGGGCAACCTGGAGCCCGAGCAGCGCGAGAACCCAGATCACGGGCCGAGTGAGCCGAGGTTCGTGGCGGTGGGAGCGGAACACCGCCACGGCCAACCCGATGACCCCGATGGTGAGCATCGCTGCGAGCCAGCGGTGGAGCTCCTCGATCGTGGCGTGGTGACCACCCACCACGAGCTGGCCGTGGCACGAAGGCCAATCTGGGCAGCCAAGCCCGGATTCGGAGGCACGCACGAACGCACCGAGGGTCATCAGGCCCCATCCGAGCAGAGCCATCGCCGCCGCCCAGGCCGCGAGCCAACCTCGCTTCACGCGACTGAGCTGCTTTGCCGACAGAGACACCACGTCAGGGTGCCGCGACCCGATCTCCGACGCTACGCGATTCGTCGCGGCAAAGCGCGGCGAGCACCTGCTCGGCGGCCGTCCGTCCCCGTGTGATGCAGGACGGCACGCCGATGCCGCCATAGGCCGCGCCGGCGAGCGCCACGCCCGGGAGGCGTGCGAGCTCCTGTTCGACGCGGGCGACACGATCGAGGTGTCCGGGCTCATAAAGCGGCAGCGCTCTCTCCCAGCGCGTGACGTGCGAGCTCGGCGGCATGCCCTCCAGCCCCATCGCTTCGCGCAGCTCATCGGCAAGACGCGCCACGAGCACCTCGTCGTCAAGGGCGAGTGCACCCGCCGCGCTCGCTCGACCGATCGAGCAGCGCAGCCACAGCTCACCGGTGGCCGCGAAGTGCGACCACTTGGCCGACAGCAAGGTGCATGCGCCCAGCAGGCGCCGCTCGCCTCGGGGAACGAGAAAGCCGGCGCCGCGCGGCCGCGAGGCAGCCGCCGCGGCGGGGTATCTGAGCGCGACGACCACCGTCGGGACGTAGCGGATGGCATCGAGCTCCCCCGCGGCGACCGGACTGACGGCGCTCAGCATACGACCCGCCTGATCGGCCGGCGCGGCGAGGACCACTCCGTCGGCTAGCAGCGACTCCCCGCCCGCGAGCTCGACCCGGTAACGGCCGTCCTGTCCGTGCTCTATCAGCCGCACAGGTGAGTCGCAACGGACATCGGCGTCCAACAGGCGCTCGCGCAGCCGCACGACGATCCGCTCCAGGC
>CABDZA010000176.1_pt1 | contig 14691 bp, 19 predicted proteins | sample 3132091 | NCBI WGS metagenome assembly CABDZA01 (sample SAMEA5534339, study PRJEB31848) | metagenome | biome: tundra; feature: field; material: soil | place: USA | collected 2013-05 | depth 0.45 m
GTCAGCTTGAACAGCTCGTCGATCTCGATCCTGCCGGTCTTGCGCCACGGCTCGGCCGGCTGCAGCACCGGCATCAGCATCTCCTGGGCGCCGATCGCGTCCATCTCCTCGCGGATGATCGCCACCACGCGCTGGTGCACGCGCCAGCCCGCGGGCAGCCACGTCCACAAGCCCGCGCCCATCTGCCTGACCAGACCGGCCCTGACCATCAGCTTGTGCGAGATCGCCTCCGCGTCGGCGGGCGCCTCCTTCTCGGTCGGCAGCAGGTACTCGCTCAGGCGGGCCATCGGGACGGCAGAGCCTAATCCATGCGCGGCGCGAGGCCGCCCGCCCCGCACGCGCTCAGCCGGCCGAGCGTCCCGCGGACGCTTCACGGGCGCGGGGATGGCCTTTGATAGAACAACTCCCATCGATCGCTAAGCGACCAAAGATCTCGACAAGGAGCCTGCACATGGCCTATTCCGTTCCACCACTTCCCTACGCCTACGATGCGCTGGAGCCGCACATCGACAAGGCGACCATGGAAGTCCACCACGACAAGCACCACCAGGCGTACGTGGACAAGGCCAACGCCGCCCTGGCGGGCACGCCGCTCGCGGATGCGGCGATCGAGGACGTGCTGAAGGACCTCGGCCAGGTGCCCGAGGACAAGCGCGGCGCGGTCAAGAACAACGGCGGCGGGCACTTCAACCACACCCTCTTCTGGGAGAGCATGAGTCCTGACGGCGGCGGCGAGCCGGGAGGCGCGCTGGCCGATGCGATCGGCTCGGCGTTCGGCTCGGTCTCAGACTTCCAGGCCAAGCTCAAGGAAGCGGGCGTCAACCAGTTCGGCTCGGGCTGGTCGTGGCTCGTGCACGACGGCTCCGGCCTGGCGGTGGTGGGCACGCCCAACCAGGACAACCCGATCTCCGCGGGCAAGACGCCGCTGCTGGGCGTGGACGTGTGGGAGCACGCCTACTACCTGAAGTACCAGAACCGCCGCCCGGACTACATCGACGCGTGGTGGAACGTCGTGGACTGGGGCAAGGTCGCCGAGCGCTTCGCCGCCGCGGGCTGAGGAGGAGCTGTTGCGGGCAGCGGCGCTCAGCTGCGGCTGAAGCGCCGTCCCGCGACGGGCGAGACGGCCTCGTCGAGCACGACCGGGCCGTCGCCGACAACCGCCGGATCCGACCCCTCGGCCACGCCCGTGGCTGCGGCTACGCCCGTGGCCGCGCCGTTCGCCGGCTCGAGCATCGACTCGAGCACGGCGTCGGCGGTCGCGTCGTTGTCCGCCGCGGCGGCCTCCAGTGCGGCGATTCGCTCGGGGGTCATGGCGGTGGCGTCCTCGTTCTCGGCCAGCCACGCGCGCGCCTCGGCGGCGGCGGCCTCGTCGCGCTGGACGCTCCTGCCGGCGGCGTAGTAGCGGTCGATCTCCTTGAACAGCTCGTCCACCAGCCGCTCGGTGGGGACCTTCTTCAGCGGCTCGCCCTTGGAGTAGATCATGCCCATGTCCTTGGCGCCGGTGATCCCGAAGTCGGCGTGGCGCGCCTCGCCGATGCCGTTCACGGCGCACCCCAGCACGGAGACCTCGACGGGGTCCTCGTAGGCTTCCAGTCGCTGCTCGACTTCCACGACGACCGTGTCCATGTCGAACTGCAGGCGCCCGCAGGTGGGGCAGGCGATCAGCACGGGGCCGCGCTCGCGCAGCTTCAGCGCCTTGAGGATCTCCCAGGCGACCTTGACCTCTTCCTCGGCGTGGAAGGTGGACAGCGAGATCCTGATCGTGTCGCCGATCCCGTCCGCCAGCAGCGTGCCCAGGCCGACGGCGGACTTCAGCGAGCCCGACCACTTGGTGCCCGCCTCGGTGACGCCCAGGTGCAGCGGATAGGGAATCCGCTCGGCGAGCATGCGGTTGGAGGCGATCGTGTTGGGCACCGAGGTGGACTTCATGGACACCTTGAAGTTGGTGAAGTCCAGGCGCTCCATCAGCTCGACGGTCTCGATCGCGGCGGTGACGAGCGCCTCAACGGGGTTGTCGTACTCCATCTGGCGCAGGTGCTTGGGCAGCGAGCCCGAATTGACCCCGACGCGCAGCGGCGTGCCGCGGAGCTTCGCCAGCTCGATCACCTCGGCGACCTTCTCGGAGCCGCCGATGTTGCCGGGATTCAGTCTCACGCAGTGGGCGCCCGCATCGATCGCCTTCAGCGCGAGAGTGTGGTTGAAGTGGATGTCGGCGATCACCGGGATCGGCGACTGCGCAACGATCGTCTTCAGAGCCTCGGCGTCCTGCTCGCGTGGGACGGCCACGCGCACGATGTCCGCGCCGGCGTCGGCGACCGTGCGGATCTGGTCCATTGTCGCCGTGAGGTTGGCGGTCTCGGTCTTGGTCATCGTCTGGACCGCGACGGGCGTGCCGCCGCCGATCGGGACCGCGCCGACGTGGATCTGCCGCTCTGAGGCCATAGGCTGATTCTAGATGGCTGAGATCTATGCCACGGCCCGCGGGCCGCTGGCTCGCCTGGCGGGCCCGTTCGCGGCCCGTGCCCGCGCTCGGCGCCACGCCCGCCTGTTTCCGCTCGTGCGCCTTCCGGCGGGGGCAAGGGTGCTGGATCTCGGCTGCGGCAGCATCGGGCTGCGGGCGCTCGAGCCGGATCTGGACATCACCGGGGTGGACCTGGCGCAGCGAGACGACTATCCCGGGCCGTTCGTGCGCGCGGACGCCGCCGCCGGGCTCCCGTTTGCGGACAACGAGTTCGACCTGGTCTACTGCTCCAGCGTGATCGAGCACGTGGCGCCGGCTCGCCGCGCCGCGTTCGCCGCCGAGCTGCGGCGCGTGGGCAGGGGCTGGTTCGTGCAGAGCCCCGCCTTCTCTTTCCCGATCGAGCCGCACTCGCTGCTGCCCGCTGCCCACTGGCTGCCGGCAGCGATCCGCAGGCCGTACTGGCGCCTCGGCGCAGCCGCGGGCTGGGAGGACATCTCCCTGCTGCGCAGGGCCGAGATGGAGGCCCTGTTCGGGCCGGCGCTCCCGGAGCGCTTCGGCCCGCTGGTCAAGAGCTGGGTGTGCGTCAGCCCGCCAGGCGGTTGATGTCGTTGCTGACGCCGTTGATAACCAGGAACAGCAGCAGCACGATCCCCACTGAGCTGAAGCGGTACATCGCCAGCAGCGAGATGCGCTTGCCGCGAACCTTCTCGGCGAGCGACCACAGCACGTGCCCGCCGTCGAGCGGCAGGAACGGGAACAGGTTGATCACGGCCAGGATCAGCGAGAGGAAGCCCAGGAAGACGAGCGCGTAGCCGGGTCCCGCGACGACGGTTTCGTGAGCGTCCTGGGTGATTCCGACGATGCTCGAGACCTGGTGGCGCACTTTGGAGCTCGTCAGGGCGCGTCCGAAGCCGGTGATCGTCGTCGTCGTCGTGTGCCACATCTCGCTCAGCGCCGCGCCCGCCGCGCCGAGCGCGCTGAAGGCCTTGACCGAGCCGAAGCCGAAGCCCACCAGCATCCGCTTGGCTTGCTTGCTGTAGCGGGGGTAGACCGAGAGGGTCAGATCTCGCCCCGAGCGTTGCACCGTGATCTGCACCGGAGTCGCGGCGCGGCAGCCGTTGCTCGGTGCCGCCGCGCAGCGGTGCGAGGCGATGCTCGCCCTCGCCGAGGAGACCGTCGCCCGCCTGCCATCGACCGAGACGATGCGATCGCCGGGCTTCAGGACGCCGTCGGCCGGAGCTCCGTGTTCGACGACCAGCACCGAGGCGCTCGCCACGAGCGTCGGCACGGCCGGGTCGAGGTTCCCGAGCGCGGTCGCGCCGTTGAGGTTCCCGCTGAAGAGCACCGCCCAGAACAGGACGAACGCGATCAGGATGTTCACGACGGGGCCGGCCAGGATCACCGCGATTCGCTTCCAGGGCGCCTGGCTGTAGTAGGCGCGCCGCGTCGCCTCCGGGTCGAGCTCCTTCAGCTCCTCGGGGTTCATGCCGGTGATCTTCACGTATCCCCCTGCCGGGATCGCGCCGATCGCGTACTCCGTCTCGCCGCGGCGCACGCGCAGCAGCGTGGGCGGGAAGAACAGCGAGAAGCGCTCCACGCGCATGCCCACCGCCTTGGCGACGGCGAAGTGCCCGACCTCGTGCAGCACGATCAGCACCACGATGCCCAGGAGCGTCAGTACCCAGCTCATCGCCCCAGTGTGGCAGGCCGGCCCGCCCCGCCCGGCCGGTTGGCCCTCAGCTCAGCGCGGCGATCGAGCGCCCGGCCAGCTCGCGCGCCTGCCTGTCCGCCTCATACAGCGACTCGAACGACAGCACGGGCTCGCTGCCCAGCTCGGCGAGCGCCTGCTCGATCACGGCGGGGATCTCCAGGAAGCGCAGCCGCCCCTCCAGGAAGGCGTGCACGGCGACCTCGTTGGCGGCGTTGAGCACGCACGGCGCCGTCCCCCCCTCCCGTGCGGCCTCGCCGGCCAGGCGCAGACAGGGGAACGCGTCGAGATCAACGGCCTGGAAGGTCAGCTCGCCGACCGCCGCGAGGTCCAGCGGCATGATCGGAAGCGGTGCGCTTTCGCCCCCGTGCAGCGCGTATGAGATCGCGATGCGCATGTCCGGCGGGCCGAGATGGGCGAGCATCGCCCCGTCGGCCAGCTGGACGATGCCGTGCACGAGCGACTGGGGGTGCACGACCATGTCGATGCGCTCGTAGGGCGTGCCGAACAGGTGGTGGGCCTCCATCACCTCCAGGCCCTTGTTCATCAGCGTGGCCGAGTCGATCGTGATCTTGCCACCCATCGCCCAGGTGGGGTGCGCGAGCGCCTCCTTGACGGTCACGTCCTGGAGATCCTCCCGCCCGCGCCCGCGGAAGGGGCCGCCGCTGGCGGTGATCGTCAGCCGCTGCACCGCACCCGCAGGCTGCCCGGCGAGCAGCTGGTGCAGAGCGGTGTGCTCGGAGTCCACGGGGATGATCTGGGCGCCGGTGGCCTCGGCGAGCGCGGTGACGAGCTCGCCGCCGACGACCAGCGACTCCTTGTTGGCGAGCGCCAGGTCGATCCCCTCGCCCAGCGTGGCCACGGTCGGACCGAGCCCGGCGGAGCCCACGAGCGCGTTGAGCACCAGGTCGGCGTGGGATTCCACCACGAGCCGAACCAGGCCCTCGGCGCCGCCCAGCACGCGCCCGTCGGTCCACGCCTCGGCGGCGCGCGCGGCGGCGTCCTCATCGGCGAGCGCGATCCGGGTGACGTCGTGGGCGCGCGCCTGCTCGATGAGCGCCTCCCAGGAGCGCTCCGCGGACAGGCCCACCAGCTCGAACTCGTCGCTGCGGGCGCACACGTCCAGCGCCTGCGTTCCGATCGAGCCGGTCGAGCCGAGGATCAAGAGGCGCTTGCGCTGGGACATGCGCCGATGATACGGCGCAGCCGGCTAGGCGTAGGTGAACTGATCGGTGGCGGAGCTCTTCGGGCTGGCGACCCCGCTGACGGTCGCTTTGACGTCCACCGCGCCAGCCACGTGCGCCGGGGAGACGACCGTGCAGGTGGTGCTGGACGTGCAGTTGACGGAGGCGGCTTTGGCGCCGCCGAATTTGATGATCGTGGCGCTGGCGCCGAGGGCGAAGCCGCTGCCGCTGACAGTCACGGACGTTCTGCCGGCTGGGCCAGCTGTCTAGCCGGTCTCGACGCCCGTGACGGGGCCAAACGTGACGGCGGCGGCCACGCGCTGCGGCGGGCGGTGAGTCCGCCACGGCACTCGATCAGGCGTACGCCGCCCTTACGCGATATGCCCCGCCACCATTGAGATTCCGTGGCCTAGAGCCAAACACCATCGCCCCGAGTCACCCCGAATCACCCCGGATGGTGGCACGACTGGCCCAACATTGGCCCAAACCGTCATCCCTCCGCCGCGAGCAGGTAGGCGTCCAACAGCCCTGCCGCCTGCGCCTCGTTGCCGGGCATCAGGTGCCCATATCGGTCGAGCGTGATCGAGATGTTTGCGTGCCCCATGTACGTCGAGAGCGCCTTGGCGTTGACGCCGGCCGCGATCATCAGCGACGCGAACGTGTGCCGGCACTCGTGCAGGGTGATCCGGGCGAGCTTCGCCTTCTCCCACGCCTTGTCCGAGCGGAACGCCACAGAGGTCATCACGAACGGGTCCGCCTTCGTCGTGCCGAACACGAGCCCCTCGCGCCAGCCGAGCGCCAGCAGGTGCTCCGCCAGGTGCGAGCGGAGCGCGCCCGCTATCGGCACCTTGCGCGTCCTGCCGGACTTCGTTGTGATCTGCCCCTCGTACTGGTCCCATCCGTGGCGGACGTGGATCAGCCCGGCCGACAGGTCGATGTCCTCCACCCGTAGCGCCATCAGCTCGCCCCGCCTGAGCCCTGCGTACATCGCGGTCGCCCACATCGCTCGATCGCGGTCCTGTAGGGCAGCTAGCAGGCTCGCGCACTCATCGGGCGGCGCTACCCGTTCGCGTCTGCCGCGTGTCGCGGGCAGCTCTAGCCCTGCTGTCGGGTTGACCGCGACCCCCGCGCTCGGGTTTCTCATCGCTTGCCGGTAGATCGCCCTAACGGGGATGATCGTGGCCTCGATCAGCGCCGGACTCGACCCCGCCGCAAGCATCTTCTCGATGAACTGCTGTAGGTCCTCCCGCTCGATGTCCACGAGTCTGAAGATCCCTAGCTCGGGGATCACCCGCAGCCGCAGCCCGCGCTCGTAGTGCCGGACTGCGGCGGGCTTGTATGACTCACCGGAGCGCGGCCGTATGAGCCCCGCCCGCGCGCCCTCGACCCATGCGTCTGCCGCTTCCTTGAGCGTGGTCGATGTCGGTGCCCTGAGCGTGCGGGCGCGCACCGCTGAGCGGCTGTCATCCCGCCACGCGACCGCGGCTGCCCTCGTCCGAAACGTCTTGCGGAGCTTCTTGCCGTCCCGCTTGGAGTAGACCTCAGCACGCCACGGGCACGCGCAGCGGCCCCCGCTGCACCCCCGGCCGTGACGCTGTTGGACGCCCGCGGCCATCAGGTGCCGCCGTTCGCCCGCTGTGTCGCCAGCCAGCCCCGCCACGCGAGCGTGACGCGCTCCTGGTGCGGCGCGCGAGCGTGGAAAGTCGACCTCAGCATGCGGCACCGCCTGCCCACCTTTGCCCCGCACTCGGGGCACTCGTAGGCGAGCGGGGCCTGCTTCTCGTCGAATCGCTCGGCCATCATGCACCGCCCGGCGTGCGTGTCGGCTCGCGCCGTAGGATTCTCAATCGCATGGGAGCAACTCCTCCTGTGCCATGCCCCCGGCCGTGTCGAGCGGTGCGGGGGCGCTTTGTATGTGCCCTCCAGCCTACTCCGCCGGAGCGACGGCCGGATCTCCTCTCCTCAGATGTTTCGAGCGACCCTACTCTCCGCCCTAAATGAGGGCAGGCCCCCTTGTCGGGTAACTCCCTCTCTGAGATAGGGGGAGGACCGATGTTCATGCTGCTGCGCTCCACTCGCCAGAGAGCGCGCAATGCATCCGCAGGTAGTTTGCCCCCGATGTCTGCAGCCTTCCACGGTCGCGGCCTCGGCTGGTCGGAGAAAAGGTGCGCCAATGAACCATTACGCGGTGAGGTGTGCGTGGTGTGGTGATGTGATCGGCGTATACGAGCCGCTCGTCGTTGTGGGCGACCGGGGGTCTCGCACAACCTCCATAGCGGCCGAGCCCCATCTCTCGCACCACCACGGAGAGCACTACCACCACGGTTGTCACGTCTCTGCCGGCGTACCTCAAAACACCGAGTAGACCCAGCCGCACCGCAAGACATCACCTAACCTCGCCCTTGGCTTGGGAGAGTAAGATGCTTCTGCGGGCGCGGCTGTAGGACAGCAGCAGACGCATGGACGCAGGCGCCCGGGTATCCATGCTTCCCTCTGGTGAGGAGCCTGCCTTCGGCGGGCTCCTTGCTTGCAGCGCCGCATTGCTGCCTGGGCGGCGCGCTCCGTGGTTTCATGCTGCTTGGCGGCGGTATATCCCCGATGGCAGCGGAACGTGGCAAGCGTAGGTTGGGTTGCAGCGATACGGGTCTTGAGAGCGATGCCCGCTTTCCCGGTTTATCGCATGGCGCCCTTCGCGCCATCCCGCGTCTTGCCCCAAGGTTGCGCGTCGTGCGAAGGGCGTCTTGTTCGCGCCCCCTTGGTTGGTTGGACTGGGGCAGTCGGATGGCGGGAGACGACATCATTCCGCCGGCCGGACGATTGCCGCCAGCTCATCGCGCAGCATCCGGGTCGCCGGCAGTCCACGGACCCCGAGACTCAGCCGCTCTCGCAGCTCATCGGGCACGGCGAGCCCCCGGTGGGGCGCCACGGCGAGCATCGCCACCATGTCCTCGCGCAGACGATCCAGCTCGGCGGCAAGCGCCTGCGCGTGCTCCAGGTCGCTCTCCGAGCAGAGCGCCGGATCGCGCCAGCGGCCCTCGGCAACCTCGACAAGCTCAGCCGGCCGCGGGTACATCTACCTTCTCCAGTCCGCGGACTTCGCCGGCGAGCCCCTCGATCCGGGCCGCTTCGCCCGCTATGACGTCGGCCGCGCCCGCCGCGCCGGCCGCCTGCAGGTCCTCACCCGCTCCGGTCAGTGCGCGCGCCGCCCATTCGACGCGCAGCGCCGCGCGCCCCAGTGGACCCCCCTCGGGACTCACGCCCCGCCCCAACGGGCCGGAAACTCGACGCTCGCCGCCACAACATCGACGATCTGCTTCTCCGTCTCGGGCAGGCGGCCACCCGGCACCGGCGGAACCGCCGTAACCGTGTCAAACGTGCCTTTCATGCTGCCCAAATCCGTGATCGCGTTCCTAGGGAGATCAGGCCAGCCAAGATGCCGCCTCGACGACCGAATGTGAGACCACTTCCCATCCGCCCGCCGGCACGCCTGGTAGTGCTCGTCAATCGCCGCGCGAGCCTTCGCCCTGGTCTCCAAGGTCGCCAAGGTGTCCCTGTAGGCGTCCGCGGCGAAGTACGCCAAGTTCTCCGCCCGTATCACGGTTATCTCAGCAGCGATCTCACGCGACGCACCATCCAACGCCTGCAGGTGAGCGTTGCACGACGCGACCGCCGCGTGCGCGTCCGCGGCGTCCTTGGCGATTACCTCCAACAACTCGTGCTGCCGGCCACGCGCCGCGGCCTGTAGTGCCACCCGTTGACGGTTCGCGGCACTCCGCGCCCCGTCCGTGCCCAACACCTCCCGCGCCTCCGCGAGCGCACGGCTGGCAGCAGCCCGCTTCTCCTCAAGACCAGACCGCTCCTTTTCAAGCGCCTCGATTGCCTGATCCGGGTCCTTCGCGCGGACCGTCGCACCGCGGGCCATCACGAACCGCCCGCCGCGAGCGCCGCGTTCACTGTCTCCGGCGGAAGTGCGGCGATTTGCTGTGCGGTCATCGACCTGAGCTGCTCGCGCGTGACCTCGCCACCCGGAACGATGCCCGACGCCGCCATCTCCGCGGCGTGCGCCTGCACCTGCGGCGGCACCTGCGAAACATCGGCGCTCGGGATCGCCGGCGGCGCCGCGGCAGCCCGGAGCGCATCAGCTTCGGCCCGGCGCATCGTCACCATCTCGGCCTGCTCCTGCACCTTCACACCACTAACGCCCGCTGCCTGTAGCAGCGCTTGTGCTCTCTCAACTTCGCCCATTTGGGGACTTCCTTTCACTTGGTTTTCACTGGTCAGCGCCGAACCGGACGGCCCGACGGTCACTACCTCTCGTGTCGGTTTGTGCCCGGTCATTTCCGCCGGCCCTTCGACAATGCTGCGCGCTGGCGCTTGTCCATTTCGCGATGGACGCGCGCGTCCTCCACCGGATTGTCCGAATACCGCGTTTCGGCATCGAGCCCGGCGAACGGGTCCTCCTCCGGCTCCTCCTCCGGCTCACCCTCCGCCGCCGGCTTGGCCGTCGCGAATATGCGCTGGAGCAGCAACGCGGCGCGGCGTACCTCGATGTCAGCAGCCGCGATCCCCGGATGAATGTAGGAACGGCCAGAGCGCTCGCTCTTGACGAACGGCTCCTCCTCCGCAGCCTCGCGCAGCTTCGCCGCCATCCGCAACGCCTCGGCAACCTCGACAAGCATCGGCCCGAACATCGGCTGCCAGGTACCGTCTCGCCGCATCTGTGCGACGAGCTGGTCACGCTCAGACATCCAGCGGCCGATGTCCTCAGACGACACCTGCTGACTGCCATTTGGGGGCTCGGGGACGGCTCTTACGGGCATCAGATCACCTCGGCATACTTTTGGGTTTGTGCTGATCCGCACTTTTCCTCGCCGGTGACTAGCGGGGTGTACTGGCGATCCGAGCTAGTCCCTGAGACGGCCCCCTCACCAATCGGGTGAGGAATGCGCAGGGGTGCGTGTCGGTCCTCAGCATCAGCAGTCGCCCGCTACCTAGGTGCTGCCGTGCCTGCCTTCGCAGTGCGCAGCGACGATGTGTGTGCGGGGTCATCGGCCGGGCCGTTCGGGCAGCGGTGCAAGTGGACCCCGCGCGCGGGCTGGGCAGAGCACGTGGCCGCTCTCGGGGTGGTGCGGGGCGCCTATTAGGAGGTCAACCGGCGTGGTGGCGAACGCCTCAATGCAGCACGACGGGTAGCCGTAGAGCCGGCCAAGCAAGCGCGATCGGCGCTGCCTGCCATGGTCCTTGTGGATCTCCGACGTGGGCATAGGGGCGCCGGGCGGTCGGGGTGTCATGCCGCCCTCGCGTCGAGCATGTGTGTCGCTCCTACCAGGCGCAACGCGTCTACTCGTTCGTCGATCCGTTTGTCGATGAGTCTCATCATCGAGTCGTCGCGAAGGTTGACGTGCTCGCTGAGCGTTGCGCAGATCCACGCATTCCGCGAGAGGTCGCCGCGGGCATCCTCTATGGCGTCGAGTAGTGACTGCCCCAAACGTAGGTTTACCTGCTTCTGTCTCATCGGCGGTGCCTGCCTTTCGTTGGGTAGATAGTTGCTGCCGCGACCCGTCGCCCCCACACAGGAGGCATATAGGCGACGGGACGCGGCCTTCGCAGCGCTGCGAGCGAAGATGGTGGTGTTCATCGAGCTGCCCATAGGTCGATCACGGTGCGCGCCTGGTCTTGTGGCGCCCACGTCTTGTGAATGCCGGATAGGCAGACGACTTGGCGGTCATCGGTGAAGGCGTGCGTGCTGAGCGCGTCGAGCAGCGCCTTGCAGTAGTTGTCGATGTCGCCGCGTGGGGTGGTGGCGATCGCGGTGGCCTTCAACGTGTCGGCGTTGCGGCCACTGCCGTAGTGCGAGGGTGGCCGTGCGATGTAGAAGCGAGCGGACACGGTGAGCGGTACGTCGCCCAGGTTCGGTCTGCCTGCCTGCATCCACGCGGTCTGCACCCGTTCGCGGTACTCGACGGATCGCGGCGGGAGGTAGTGGCGGCCACGGCCAACGCGGGCACGCTGGAGCGGCACCGGTGCGCCGGGCACGGTGATCTGCATGACGTCGCTCATCGGCCGACCGCCTCGGCGTTCTCGGCCAGCCATCGCTCCAGCTCGGCGACCGCCACGCGCTTGCAGCGGCCGACGCGAACCACCTTCACATCGGGTTCGATGTGCTCACGCCACGCTTTCCACGAGACGCCCAACGCCTCGCACGCTCCCTCGACACTGAGCGCCAGCACGGGCGTCGGCGGCTTCACGGTGGCGCTCATGCTCGCCGCTCCTCCGCGCGGGCTTCCTCTTGGCGCTTGCGGTTCTCGGCATGTAGCCGATCCAGACGGCCATAGCGGTCGGTTGCCAACCGCTCCCACACATCGCAGAGGTTCTCGACGTCATCCATATCGCCGCCCTGCCGTTCGACGGCGTTGGCGATGGCGCGGACGGTTGGCTCGTTGATGTGCGGCCACCGCGGAAATGTGGCCGTGCTCATGGCCGCTTCCTGTAGTCACGCGCGGCACGATCTGCGAGCACTTCTGCACGCTCGATATCGCTCCGGTCTGTCCCCGTCCCGTCTATATAGACGGGACGGTGGGACGGTCATTGGCCGCGGTGTTGTGTCCGTCCCTGTCCGTCCCGGATGGTGGGACGGACGTAAGTTGGCTCTCTGATGCGAGATACCAGCCCTTGCGGTTGTGTGGCCGTCCGCGGCCGTCCGTCGTCTGGGACGGGCGATTAATCACCGTCCCGGCGGCCTCCAGAATGGCTAGTCCGTCCCGCACTCGGGACGGGCGTAAATGCAGGGCCTTAGCGACAGCTTCCGTGGACTCGTCCGGGTGGTCTTGGACGTACTCGGTGAGGGTGTCGGACAGTGCCATCTCGCGCTCGCCTGCGTCGGGCTGGTGAACGGTCGAGTAGCAGCCGCCGCCGACGTTGACGATGAGCTGGTGGGCCTCGTCTCCGTCGCGCGTGCGCGTCTGATCGAGTGTGATCGAGCCGTGCCGGTCGGGTGCGATGTCCGTGCTCGTGACCCTGTAGGCCAGCTCCGTGAGGTCAAGCTTCGTGGATGATCCGCGGGTCCGTGTCTGCTCATCGTTGCCCGTGTTGTCGAGCAGCAGCACGCCAGTCCCCTGGTCGGCCACCGGGTCGACGTACCGGGTCATGAACTGCCCGAAGTCCGCGGCGGCGTTCTCATCGAGCCCGAGCTGCGCGAGCACACGGGCCGCGCTGTCGATAACGGCCAGGTCGCGGCCGGCGAACGGCGCCGCCCATTCGGCGATTGCCGCCTCGTTGCCGAGCTTGCCTAGCCGTGGGTTTGGCCGGTAGTCGAGCCGCTGCGCGACGGCTGCGCGCGTTGCGGCCGGACGGTCCGCCAGGATCGCCTCCAGCCGTTCGGCTTGCCGGCGTGGGCCGTTCTCGAAGTCGATGTATATGGCCGAGCCGCCGGCCTCGACTACCTGCACGCTGAGGATGAGCGCCGCGATCGACTTGCCCGAGCCACGCGAGCCGAACCAGATAGAGCGTAGGCTGGGCCGCATGATGCGGCTGGCGCCGCGTGTCCACGGCCGCGGCTGGCTCGTGTCGATCGAGAGCAGGTCGACGGGCTCGCCGAGCATCGCGGCGACACGGCTTGGCCCGGTCTGATCCGGCGCCGGTTCGGGTGGAGACTCTCCAGCGGCGTCGGCGTGCTGGCCGTTGCGGGCCTCGCGGTCGCCGTAGAACTCAGTCCGGCCGGCCAGAGCCGTCTCGATCGTCTGCGCTCCATAGCTGGTCTCCCCGCGGGTGGTGTCCCACTTCGGACGCATCAGCCCGGAGCCACGGAACGCGCGGTCGATGCGCGCGAGATCAGGTCCGAACCAGAAGGCCAGCATGTTGCAGAGCGCGAGGTCGGCCTCCGACTGCGACCCGTAGGAGTGCTGGCCGCGGTAGAGCGCGTCGAAGTCGGCACCGTTCTTGGCGTGGCCGGCGAGCGCGAGCAGGTCACGGTCGTCGGCTATGGGCGCAACTACGCCGGGTGCCGCGGGCTTCTCCTGTGGCGGGAACATCTTGGCCCGCACCGCATCCAGCTGACGCTGGCGCTCGTTCACCGTCCGCGGGGTGTCGGGGACGTGGCGGCCAGTCATACAGAAGAACCGGCCACGGTCGTAGTTCTCAAACTCCGCCCCCCACGGCGTCTTGCCGGTTCGGTTCCGCCCGCCGTTCACGGTCGCGCGCACGATGACGTGCAGGCCGGTCCCGGACGGGCTGAACTCGGCGTAGGAGTCGAGCTCTCGCAGCAGGGCGCCCACGTGAGGGTTGATGTCTTCGCCGTTGGCGCAGTGGTCGAAGTCGGCTCCCGCATAGGGGTCGCCCTCGGTGAACACAAACCCAATGCCGTCCACGCCATCTGTACCGGCTGCGCGCAAAGCATCCTCGTGCGTGCTCCACGTGCTCGGGTCGGTCGAGGACGCCCTGGCGGTCGGCGCCGCGGGCCGGTAGGGCACCTTCGTGCGCTTGCCGTCGCGGTCCTCATAGCGCCAGACGACCCACTGCGCCAGGTCGCGCAGCTCGGCGGGGATCATGTTTCGCCACCGTCCCCGGCCGGGAGCCCGAGCAGCTCCGCGCGCTCGCGGTGCTCATCTTCCTGATGGTCTTCGAGAACGCCTTGGTCAACCCATTGACCGATAGCGACGCGGACGTGTTCGGCGAGCACGTCCGGGGGTAGCGCCTCCAGCTGGCAGGTCCCCCCGTCCCAGGACCGGGAGCGGGTGTCGCTCACCTTCGCGGGCGCGGTGGGCAGGTTGTACGTCTCCACCTGCTCCGCGGTGAGCGCGACCCTCACGGGGATGATCTCCAGCGTCTTGATCGCCCTGTCCGCCTCCACGAACGCGGCGGCGTCGGCCATCATCGACGTGAAGATGCTCACCCCGCTCGGGTCGAAGTCCCCGACGTGCAGGATCACCGTGGGGACGTTGCGCTGCAGGGCGCGCGCTGCGATCTGGTGTGTGGCACTCAGCGAAGCGAAGCCGCCGGCAGAGTAGACCGGGATCGAGTAGTCGTCTGCCACTTTGGCGAGCTGGTAGACCATCCCGCCGGCCTCCGACCAAAGCTCGACCGCGTACGGCTGCCCGGCCTGCCGGTTGCGCCGGTAGTTGCTCGCCCTCCTGGCCGTCTCGTTGGCGAAGTCCTCGACGCCGTTGTATGTGATCGTCTCGCAGACGGACACGCCGTCATCGCGGATGCAGTCGAAGTCGATCAGGCGAGCCCGCCGAGCGCGATTCAGATGCTCGCATAGCCGTTCGTAGGCGCCCTCGGTCTTGTCCAGCTTCTCGGCGCCCACGAGCGCGTAGAACACCTGGCGGATCGTCAAGGGC
>CABDZA010000177.1_pt1 | contig 14689 bp, 10 predicted proteins | sample 3132091 | NCBI WGS metagenome assembly CABDZA01 (sample SAMEA5534339, study PRJEB31848) | metagenome | biome: tundra; feature: field; material: soil | place: USA | collected 2013-05 | depth 0.45 m
CGCGGCGCGGCTCGGCGGGGAATGGCTCCCAGGCGGGGACATCGGGGTGCCGGCGGGCGGACGGACGCCGCCGCCCCCTCTCGAGGCCGCCGTCGAGCGCCTGCTCGAGCACCACGCGCAGCTGCTCGAGCGAGTCCCGCTCGCTCGGTGAGGGCGCCAGGGCGACGTCCAGTGCGTTGGTCAGGGCGCGGGGCAGGTCTGCGCGGCGGCGCGCGAGCGGCTCCAGCGGGCGCCCGATCCGCCGCGCGGTGGCCGCTGGAGTGGCGCCCCGCACCGGGTTGACCCCGCTCAGCGCCTCGTACAGGACGAGCGCCAACGCATACAGGTCGGCTTGCTCCCCGACCTCGGCGCCCTCGGACTGCTCGGGCGCCATGTAGGCGAGCGTGCCGAGCACGTCGCCGGTGCGGGTGAGGGCGTCCTCGCCGACCAGGCTGGCGCCGCCGAAGTCGGTGAGCTTGGCCGCCTCGCCCCCCTTGCGCGCGCGTTGCGGGACGAGCACGTTCTGTGGCTTGATGTCTCGATGGATCACGCCACGCGCGTGGGCGTGCGCCAGGGCGCCCACGAGCGCGAGCCCGATCTCCAGCACCTCCTCGTCCTGCAGCTCGCCGGCGGCGATCAGGCGCGCGAGGGTCTCGCCCTCGACCAGCTCGGAGATCAGGTAGAAGGCGTCCTCGACCACGCAGGCCTCGTACAGGGCGACGATCGCGGGGTGCGACAGGCGCGCGGAGGCCAGCGCCTCGCGCGTGGCCCGCTCGCGGTCGCCGTCGGGCCCCAGCCAGATCCGCTTGACGGCGACCTCGCGGTGCAGCGTCTCGTCGTGCGCCCGCCACACCACGCCAAAGCCCCCCGCGCCGAGACGTTCGAGCAGGCGATAGCGGTTCAGCACGAGATCCTCGGCGCCCCGCTGCTCCCCGTGCGCGGGCGCGGAGGCGCCACGGAAGATGCGCCGAGGAGCAGCCTCCTCTGCGGGGGCATCGCTGCGCCTGGACGCTTGGACGAGGGTGCGCTGGGACTCCACCGGGTCCCGCGTTCGCCGCCCTCGGGCACTGTCCCTGCACGCGAGAGCAGGAAACGACGCGCTGACCGAGAAGTTGCAGGATCGTCAGGGTGCTGCGCTGCAGTCATACTGGGCCCCGTCCCGAAGTCCCTGCAAAGGAGCGGTTGGCTTTTGTCGTTCTTTGACGATGGCGAGGAGGAGACAGCCGCTCGGCCGTCATCCCGAGCACCTCAACGGCCCCGGCCCCGCCGGCCGCAGCACGCGGGCGGCGCCCCCGGGCTCGACCAGCACACCCTGATGGTGCGCCGGCGCGTCGCCGCGGGCGTTGGCGTGGTGCTGCTGATCGTGATCGTGCTGCTCATAAACGGCTGCCTGAAGAGCCAGAAGCAGCAGTCGCTGAAGGACTACAACCGAAACGTCACCCAGCTGGCGGGCGAATCGCAATCGCGCGTGTCCAAACCCCTCTTCACGGCGCTCGCGGGCGCCGGCGCCAAGTCGGCGCTCGACGTGGAGGTGCAGATCGACCAGCTGCGCATCGCCGCACAGAGCATCGCAACGCACGCCAAGAGCCTGAGCGTGCCGAGCGAGATGACGGGCGCCCAGCGGGCGCTGCTGATGGCGGTGAACCTGCGGGTGGAAGGCATGACCAAGGTGGCCGCGCTCGTGCCCACGGCACTCGGCGGGAAGAACAAACAGGCCAGCACGCAGATTGCGGGCGACATGGAGATCTTCCTGGCCTCCGACGTCATCTACTCCCAGCGCGTCGTCCCGCTGATCGGCCAGACGCTCGCGGCGAACGGCATCCAGGGCCCGAGCACCGCGTCGAGCCGATTCCTGCCGAACGTCGGCTGGCTCGATCCCGCCACCACCCTCTCGCGCATCACCGGACAGGCCGCCAGCTCCTCCCAGGGCTCGGAAGCGGTGACGGGCAACCACGGCAGCGCCCTGAAGGCGGTGAGCGTGGGCACGAACACGCTCGCACCGGAACCCACTCTCAACCACATCAGCGGCGGCAGCAACCCGACCTTCACCGTGCAGGTCGAAAACTCCGGTGAAGCGACCGAGACGAACGTCAAGGTTGACATCACGGTGACCGCGGGGGGCAAGCAGTACAAGGCCTCCCACGTGATCGAAAAGACCGAAGCGGGCAAGTCGCTCAACGTCGAAATACCCGTCACGGGCGTCCCGCTTGGGGTCGCCTCGAAGATCCAGGTGAGCATCGAGGGCGTGCCCGGCGAGAACGACCTGGAAAACAACAAGAACACCTATCTTGCGATCCTGGGCGCGTAGGGGAGCACCGACCCAGGCGCCCAAAGCGCGGCGCGGGAGGGCAGCGCCCCGCACCGGCATCGCCAGCGGCTAACTTGTGGCGATGCTCGCCACGCTCACGGACACCCAGGGAATCGTCGCGATCGCCGCGGGCGCGGTGGCGATCGCCGCACTGCTGGGCTGCGCCCTCCTGGCGCTGTCCGTGCGCCGCCTGCGAGGCGCGCAGCGACTGGTCATGGGCGAGCGCGAGGAGCAGGACGTGGTGGCGCACGCGGCCGCCATGCAGCAGGCCTTCGAGGAGCTGCGCGGACACGTGGAGGAGACCGCCACGCGCCTGGACGGGCGCCTGGCCGGCGTGGAGGAGGCGCTGCGCGGAACGATCGCCCACCGGGCGCTGGTTCGCTACGACGCCTACAACGAGCTGTCGGGCCACCAGTCGATGTCGATCGCGTTGCTGGACGAGGAGCGGTCGGGGATAGTGCTGTCCTGCATCCATCACCGCGACCAGGCGCGCGTCTACGGCAAGCAGGTGCACGGCGGGCGCGGCGAACTGGAGCTCTCTCCCGAGGAGGCCGAGGCGGTGCGCCTGGCGATCGCCGGTGGCGGAGATGGGTTGACCGAGGATGAGCACCCCGCCTGAGACGCCCGAGGGCCGGCCGCGCGTCGGCTATCTCGGACCGCGGGGAACCTTCAGCGAGGAGGCTCTGCTGGCGAGCGCGGCCGAGGACGCGGTGGAGGCGGTGCCGCTCGCCACGATCTATGACACGGTGATGGCGCTGCGCCGCGGCGATGTGCGCTGGGCGATCGTGCCGATCGAGAACTCGCTGGAGGGGTCGATCAGCCTGACGCTGGACTTGCTGGCGGGCGAGGCCAGCGACGTGAAGATCGTCGGCGAGGCGCTGCTGCGGATTAGCCATTCCCTGATCGCCGCGGAGATGCTCGCCCTGGAGGAGATCGAGACGGTCGTCACCCATCCCCAGGTGCCGGGACAGTGCACGCGCCTGCTGCGCGACGAGCTGCCCCACGCGCGGGTGCTGCCCGCCAGCTCCACCGCGGAGGCCGTGCGGGCCGTGACCCTCGGCGGGGCGCGCCGGCAGGCGGCGCTCGGAACGGTGCTCGCGGCCAGGATCTACGGCGGCACGGTCATCCGCGAGGGAGTGGAGGACCGCGACGACAACGAAACGCGCTTCGTCTGGCTGGCGCGCGCAGGCGAGCAGGAACGCTCACCGCCGCTGCGGGCGATGGCGGGCGATGAGTGGAAGACATCGCTGGTGTTCTGGGGGCTGGGCGCCGAGCGCCCCGGCTGGCTGGTGCGCTGCCTGGACGAGCTCGCGCGCAGAGACATCAACCTCACCAAGATCGAGTCGCGCCCGCGGCGCGAGCGCCTTGGCAGCTACATGTTCTTCGCCGACCTGTCCGGACGCGTCTCCGAGCCTCAGGTGGCGGCCGCGATCGCGGGCGTGGAGGGCATGTGCGAGGAGCTGCGGGTGCTCGGCTGCTACCCCGCCGCGGCGCGATCGCGGCCGCCCGAGTCCTGAGCAGGGAGCCGATTCGGGCGCTGCGCGACGTCAGCGCCCCCGCTACACTCGGCGCTGAAGATGGAGAGCACAGCCCCACCAGAGCCGGTGGGGTCCGTGTCGCCTTCAGAGCACCAGCGGCACGGACCCAGATCATCGCCCACGGCGGCGGTGGGTGGCCGGGTGCTCGTCTTGAACGCCACGTTTGAGCCGATCAACGTCTGCACGGTGCGCCGCGCCGTGGTGCTGCTGCTGAAGGAAAAGGCCGAGCTGCTGGAGCGCAGCCGCTGGGAGCTTCACTCGGAGAGCTCGACGCTGGCGCGTCCGGTGGTGATCCGCCTGGTGAGCTACGTGAACGTCCCGCGCGACGCGCACCGGCGCAAGATTACCAGGCGAGCGGTGTTCGCCCGCGACAGCTGGACCTGCCAATACTGCGGCTCGCGCTCCAACCTGACGGTGGACCACGTCATCCCCCGCTCCAAGGGCGGCTCCTCGAGCTGGGAGAACATCGTGGCCTCGTGCGCGCCGTGCAACCGCCGCAAGGGCGACCGGCTCCCGCGTCAGGCGGGGATGCACCCGCGACGCGCACCGCGCACCCCACGCGCGGAGATCTTCATCCACGTGGCCAGCCCGACCATACCGGCGGCCTGGCTTCAGTACCTGCCGCAGGCCGCCTGAGCCCGTCGGCAACGGCCGGCCGCGCTGCGCACGGGACGCGCCGTCGAAGCGCGCCGCGCTCGGTGCGGGCTGACGTCGGAGCGGAGAAAGCGTGGAGGGCGCCTGACTGCGACGCCCTCCACGGTGCGGCTCTGACTGGAAATACCGAGAGCGACGAACGGCAGGCCGGAGGGACGAGGACCGGCGGTCGTCTCGGGGTGTCCCGGGTTGGATTCCGCTAGGCGGACCAGCCTCCCGACCTAACGGCCGGTCACCTCCAGGGTCCCGCGAAAACTGTCACTCAACGTTTGGACCACCTCCTTTCTCTGGTCGAATGAGAGTAGCGAACGGAGATGACGTGGGCGGCGCGAGACGTCGGGCGACCGTCAATGGACGATCACGCCGAACTCCTGCGCGTAGGTCGCGCCGGGAGCGCCGCTTGCGAGGGCGGCGGGCACGGCGGGGGTCACGCCGATCCCGGTTTCGCTGTAGCGGTCTTCGAGGATGTTGGCGAGGTGGCCGGGCGAGGCGAGCCACGCGGAGACGATCGCCTGCGGAGTCGCGAGCGTGTAGGTCCCCCAGGCGAGGTTCTCGCCGATCACATAGCCGACGGAGGGCCCGGGGATGTAGCCGGTCGTACGGACGCGGTCCACCGGAGTCTCGCCTGTGGGGGATATGTGGGCGAAGTAGTCTGCGAAGATCAGTTCGGCGCAGTGGCCTGCGGCCGCCTGTTCCAGTTGCGCGCTGGCCTTCAGCGGGGCCTCGCCGTTCTGCGCGCGCTCACGGTTGATCAGGCACAGGACCGCGGCGCGCACGAGGCCGATGTTTCCTTCTTCGGGAGTCAGTTCGGTGTTGGGGCAGGGCGTAGCCAGGACCGCGGCGACGATCGCGGCGATCCCCTGCGTGCTGGTGCTCGGGCGGGCGGGTGCGCCGAGGTTGCTCCGGGAGGTCCTGTGTGAGCGCGCCCGCCTGGCGGAGTGCGTGCGAGCGCCGGCCCTGCACCCGTGCCCGAGGTGCGCCCCGGAGCGCACGGAGCGGCACCGTCCGCGTGCGGACTGCCGGGCGCGGGTCCGGTGGGCGCTCCCGTGGAGCGCCGCGCGTGCGGACGGGTTGGGAGCAGCCGCGGCGAGGGAGGCGCCCGCGAGGAGTCCGGCTGCGGCGAGGCAGGCGCAAGCCAGGACTGGCAGGGCTGTTGCAAGGAGCTTTCCTGGGTGACACACCCTCAGCCTTTCGGACGGAGGGCCGATCTATCTGAGCGCTAGGCCGGAAATCTGGACAGGTGGAATGAAACCGGCGCCCGCGTGCGGAAATTCCGCGATCGGCCTGCGCAGTTGCGCGCGGCACGCTCGGCAGCTCTCCGGGCGCCCGGGCCGGTCAGTCTTCGGCGGCGGGCGGCTCGAGGTCGGGTGCGGCCGCTCCCTCGCCCTGTTGCGCGGGGGCCTCATCGCCGGTGTCCACCACCAGCGCGACGGCGCTCACGGCGTCGTCGTCCTTGAGGTTCATGACGCGCACGCCCGTGGCCGAGCGGCCCTGCTGGGAGATGCCCACGGCGGAGGTCCGCTGCACCATGCCGGTGACGCTGATGAACACCAGCTCCTGGTGGTCGCGCACGACCAGCGCGCCCGCCAGGCCGCCCTTTTTCTCGGTCAGGCCGATCGTCTTGACGCCTTTGGCTCCGCGGTTGGTCTTGCGATACTGGCTGATCTGGGTGCGCTTGCCGTAGCCGTTCTCGGTGACCACCAGCAGGTCCATGTCGTCGCGCGCGACATCCATGGCGATCACGCGGCCGGCCTTGCCGACGTCCATGCCGCGCACGCCGGTGGTGTCGCGGCCCATGCCGCGCACGTCGGACTCGGCGAAGCGCACGGTCAGCCCCGCGCGGGAGACCATGATGATCTCGTCGCTGGGGTCCACCGCGCGCACGGCGAGCAGCTCGTCGTCGTCGCGGATGTTGATGGCGATGATGCCGTCGGCTTTGATCGGCGTGTTGTAGGCGGCGAGCTCGGTCTTCTTGACGGTGCCGTCGCGGGTGGCGAACACGAGGAACTGCGTCTCGGAGAAGTCGCGGGTGGAGACCACGGCCTGGATCCGCTCGCCTTCGCTCAGCGGCAGGATGTTCACGAGCGCGCGCCCCTTGGCCGTGCGCTGCGCCTCGGGCAGTTCGTAGACCTTCGAGCGGTAGACCTTGCCGCGGTTGGAGAAGAACAGCAGGTAGTCGTGGGAGGAGCACACGAACAGGTGCTCGATGAAGTCGCCGTCCTTCATGTCCATCCCCGTCACGCCGCGCCCGCCGCGCTGCTGCTGGCGGTAGGTGGCCAGCGGCAGCGACTTGATGTAGCCGGTCTGCGTGATGGTGATCACCATCTGCTGGTCGGCGATCAGGTCCTCGATGTCGATCTCGTCCTCGGAGTGGCTGATCTCGGTGCGGCGCTCGGAGCCGAAGCGCTCCCGGATCTCCGCTAGCTCCTCCTTGATCACGCTCAGGACCCGCGACTCGTCGCCGAGGATCGCGCGCAGCTCGGCGATCCGCTCGGACACGTCGGCGTGCTCCTGTTTGATGCTGTCGGCCTCCAGCGCGGTCAGCTGGGAGAGGCGCAGATCGAGGATCGCCGTCGCCTGGATGGCGCTGAGCTCGAAGCGGGCGATGAGCTGTTCGCGTGCGGCGTCGCGGTCGCGCGATCCGCGGATCAGCTCGATGATCTCGTCCAGATGCTCGAGCGCCGTGAGCAGCCCCTCGAGGATGTGGGCGCGGGCCTCCTTCTCGGAGAGCTCGTGCTTGGTGCGGCGCACGATCACCTCGCGCTGGTGGGCCACGTAGTGGTGGATCACCTCCCGCAGGTTCAGCGTGCGCGGGACGTTGTCCACGAGCGCCACCATGTTCACCCCGAAGGTGGTCTGCATGGAGGTGTGCTTGTAGAGCTTGTTGAGCACAACCTTGGGGATGGCGTCGCGCTTCAGCTCGATCACCAGGCGCATCCCGCGCTTGTCTGACTGGTCGATCAGGTCTGAGATCTCGGGAATGCGTTTGTCGTTGACCAGTTCGGCGATCTTGGTCATGAGGTTGCCCTCGCCGCCCTTCTTGACCATGAACGGCAGCTCGGTGACCACGATCGCCTCCTTGCCGTGGGTGAGCGGCTCGATGTGGGCGCGGGCCTGAACGCGTACGCGCCCGCGACCGGTCTCGTAGGCGTCTTTGATGCCGGCGTGGCCGAGGATGATCCCGCCGGTTGGGAAGTCGGGGCCCTTGACGTGGCGCATCAGGCCCTCCGTGCCGATTTCCGGATCGTCGATGTAGGCGACCGTGGCGTCGATCACCTCGCGCAGGTTGTGCGGCGGAATGTTGGTGGCCATCCCCACGGCGATGCCGGAGGAGCCGTTGACGAGCAGGTTGGGAAAGCGCGCGGGCAGCACCAGCGGTTCGCGCCGCGAGCCATCGTAGTTGGCCACGAAGTCGACCGTGTCCATGTCCAGGTCGCGGAGCATCTCGGTGGCGATCCGCGCGAGCCTTGCCTCGGTGTAGCGCATGGCCGCAGCCGGGTCGTCGTCCACCGAGCCGAAGTTGCCCTGGCCGTCGACGAGCTCGTTGCGCATCGAGAACTCCTGCGCCATGCGCACGAGCGTGTCGTAGATGGCGGTGTCGCCGTGCGGGTGATAGTTGCCCATCACCTCGCCCACGATCTTGGCGCACTTGGCGTAGGAGCGGGTCGGACCGAGGCCGAGCTCGTTCATCGCGTAGAGCACGCGACGGTGGACGGGCTTCAGGCCATCGCGCACGTCTGGCAGCGCCCGCCCGACGATCACGGACATGGCGTAGTCGAGGTACGCGGTGCGCATCTCCTCCTCGAGCGCGCGCGGTTCGACGTTGCCCCCGCTGATCACGTCAGCCGATGCCATGCGTCACCTCCGGACTACACATCTAGGTTGGCCACCGCCCTGGCGTTGTCCTCGATGAACGCACGGCGCGGCTCGACCTGGTCGCCCATCAGCATCGAGAAGACGCGATCGGCGGCGAAGGCGTCATCGAGCGTCACCTGCGCGAGCGTGCGCGTGGCGGGCGCCATGGTGGTTTCGCCGAGCTGCTCGGCATTCATCTCCCCGAGTCCCTTGAAGCGCTGCAGCTTGGTGCCCTTCTGCGCCACGGCCATCACGGCGGGGTGCAGCGCCTCGAAGGACGGCGCCTCCTCGCGGGCATCGCCGAGACGCACTTCGAACGCCGGGGCTCCCGCCAGCTCGATCAGCTGGGCGTGCACGCGCGCCAGCTGCCGGTACTCCTGGGAGTCGAACAGGCTGCGCTTGATGCGGTGGATGCGGGCGAAGCCGGTCTTGGCTTCGACGGCCTTGACGCGCAGCTCCAGCGGATCGGTCTCCAGCAGCTCGGTGGCGTGGGTGTCGCCGTCGAGGCCCGCGCGGGAAAGCTGTTCGATCGCGGCCTCGGCGCTCAGCGCCTGGTCTCCGAGCAGGGAGGACTCCTCGAGGAACTGGACGACGTCGTGGCCGTGGGCCGCGCGCAGCGATGAGGACCAGCCCTCGTACTGCTTGAGCAGGCGGCTGAAACGCTGCCAGCGAGCCTCCGTGAGTTTGAACTGCGTGCCGTAGCGGTCGAAGACGTCGAGCTTGTCCCACTTGTCCGCGAGCAGGATCTCCTCCAGTTCGGAGTCCTTCTCGATGTAGCGCTCGCGCGAGCCCTGCTTGAGCTTGTAGAGCGGCGGCTTGGCGATGTAGACGTAGCCGGCCTTGATCAGCGCTTCCATCTCACGGAACAGCAGGGTCAGCACGAGCGTGCGGATGTGTGCGCCGTCAACGTCGGCGTCGGTCATGAGCACGATCTTGTGGTAGCGGGCGTTCTCGATGTTGAACTCGTCGCGCACGCCCGTGCCGATGGCGGTGATCAGCGCCTGCACCTCTGTGTTCTGGAGGACCTTGTCGATTCGGGACTTCTCGACGTTGAGGATCTTGCCGCGCAGCGGCAGCACCGCCTGGGTGTTGCGGTCGCGGCCCTGCTTGGCCGAGCCGCCGGCGGAGTCGCCCTCGACCACGAACAGCTCCGCCAGCGAGGGATCCTTGACGGAGCAGTCGGCGAGCTTGCCGGGCAGCGTGGAGTTCTCCAGCGCGGACTTGCGACGGGTCAGGTCCCGCGCCTTGCGCGCCGCCTCGCGCGCACGCTGGGCCTGTACGGCCTTGCCGATGACCGCTCGCGCCTCGCTGGGGTTCTCCTCGAGGAACTCACCCAGACCGGCGTTGACGATCGACTCGACGAACCCCGCGATGCCCGGGTTGCCGAGCTTGGTCTTGGTCTGGCCCTCGAACTGCGGGTCGCGGAGCTTGACCGACACGACCGCCGTCAAGCCCTCGCGCACGTCCTCGCCGGACAGATTGTCCTCCTTCTCCTTCAGCAGGCCGTGGTCGCGCGCGTACTTGTTGACCGTGCGCGTCAGCGCGGAGCGGAAGCCGCTCAGGTGCGAGCCGCCCTCGGGCGTATTGATGTTGTTGGCGAACGAGTGGATGGACTCCTGGTAGGAGGCGTTCCACTGCATGGCGATCTCGGCCGCGCCCTCCTCGGACTCCCCCGCGAAGAACACCACCTTGCGGTGCACGGTGTCCTTGTTCTCGTTCAGGTAGGAGACGAAGTCCTCGATGCCGCCGTCGTACTGGAACTCGGCCGAGTGGCCCTCGCCGCGCTCGTCCACGATAGAGATCTTCAGGCCGCGCGTGAGGAAGGCTGTCTCGCGCAGGCGCTCCTCGAGCGTGAGGAAGTCGAAGTCGAGCGTCTCGAAGATGTCGGCGTCGGGGAGGAACGTCACGGTGGTGCCCGTCCCGGTGCCGGCGGCGAGCTTCTCGCCCTTGGCCAGCTCGGTCTGCGGGGCACCGCGGGCGTACTCCTGCGAGAACGCGTGCCCGTCGCGGCGGATCTCCACGAGCAGGCGTTCGGACAGCGCGTTGACGACAGACACCCCGACGCCGTGCAGGCCGCCGGAGACCTTGTAGCCGCCGCCTTCTCCGAACTTGCCGCCGGAGTGCAGCACGGTCAGCACGACCTGGACGGCGGGCAGACCCTCCTTCTCCATCTTGGCCACGGGGATCCCGCGGCCGTTGTCCACGACCGTGACGGAGTTGTCGGGGTGGATCCTCACGGACACCGCCGTGCAGAAGCCGGCGAGCGCCTCGTCCACGGAGTTGTCCACGACCTCGTAGACCAGGTGGTGCAGACCCATCACCCCGGTCGAGCCGATATACATGCCCGGGCGCTTGCGGACCGCCTGGAGGCCCTCGAGGACGGTTATGTCCTGGGCGTCGTAGCTGGATGAGCCGCCCGTCATCGACGGGTTGTTCACGCCGCTGTTCTTGGCGCTCTCTTCAGAGCTGCTGCTGTCTGTTGCCAATGGCCCTCCGATGACGTGAGAACGCCCCGGATTCCGGGGCGCGAGGTCCACGGCCGGGGCGGGTTAGGTATGTCTGAAAGGATAGCACGAAGGCCACTCTCCTCCGGGCGCAAAACGGCGCTAAATCCCTGCAAACTGCAGGGAAATGTGGCTTTCAAGGCGCCGTCGCGGGGCGTCCCGCCTCAACCCGTCCGGCAGCGCAGCTCGCGGATGGCCTCCTCGCCGAGCGCACCGTTGAGGCGGGAGATCAGCTCGCCGGCCATCAGGTCCAGCTCCTGAGCCCACACGGCGGCGCTGCAGGTGACCGTCAGGACCCCGTCGCGCTCGGCGGTGGGGCGCGCGGCGGCGGCGATCGCCCTCCCGGCCGCTCGCTCCCAAACCCCCTGCACGCGCGCGAGCGTCGTGGCCGGAGCGAGCCCCGAGGTGAGGCCCTCCAGGGCGCTGGAGAGCATCCGCGGCGCGGCTCTGCTCATGCGGCCACGGCCTCCTGGAGGATCGTCCCGGGGGAGATGCGCAGCCGCGTCACCGCGGCGTCGGTGGCGCCCGGCACGTGGGAGAGGTCGGTGGTCGCGATCACGCTCTGGCCCCCGGCGGAGAGCTCGCGGGCGAGCAGTTCGCGGCGCTCGCCGTCGAGCTCGCTCATCACGTCGTCCAGCAGCATCAGCGGTGTGCGCCCGCGTTCACGGGCCAGGACGGCGCGCTCCGAGAGCAGCAGCGCGAGCACGGCCAGGCGCTGCTCGCCCTGCGATCCGTAGACGCGCAGCTCGCGTCCGTCGCGCAGGACGGCCAGCTCGTCACGGTGGGGGCCGTGGCCGGAGAAGCCCCGCTCGAGGTCGCCCGCCAGGCGCTCCTGCAACTCGGCCACGAACTCCTCCGCGCTATCCGCCCGGGAGCGGGGGCGGTACTCAAGCGTCGGCTCTCCGCTGCACCCGAGCTGGGTGGCTCGCCCAGCGAACGGCTCGGCGAGCAGCGAGACGGCCTGCGCGCGGTGCTCGCGCACCGCCAGCGCCTTGACGGCGAGCTCCCGGTCCCAGGTGGGCAACGTGGACTGCGAGGCTCGCCCGGAGCGGATCCGGCCCAGCAGCGCGTTGCGCTGCGCCAGCACGCGCGAATACTCCCTGCGCGTCTGCGCGCGCAACGGCCAGATGGCGGCGACGACCTGGTCGAGGTGTGCGCGGCGGAGCGCGGGGGGGCCCTTCAGAAGCTCCAGGCGGTCGGGGAGGAACACGCTGATGAGCGGCCTGTTTTGGACGTCGAGCAGGCGCTCCACCTCGGCGCCGTCGGAGGTCATCCGCTTGACCGCCTGCGGGCTCTCGGCCACGGTCCCGTATCCCACGCTGAGATCGTGCGGTTCGGAGCCGTCCAGCAGGTGCACGGACACGCGGGTGGTCTGCGCGCCGAAGCGGATCAGCTCGCGCTCGTTGCGCGTGCGCGGCGAGCGCCCTGTGCAGCCGAAATAGAGCGCCTCCAACAGATTGGACTTGCCGGCGCCGTTCCGACCGTGGAGGACCGTGAGCCCCGCCCCGAGGTGCGCCTCGGCGCGCAGGTAGGTGCGGAAGTCGCGCATCTCCACGCTGACGACGCGCACGCGGCCGCCTACACGTTCAGGCGGATGGGCATGATGAGATAGACGAAATCGCCCGTGTCCGGTGATTCGATCAGGCCGGGGCGCAGGGGGCTTATGAGCTTGAGGACGAGCTCCTCGGAGTCGATGCTCTCCAGCCCGTCGCGAAGGAACTCGGGGTTGAAGCCGATCTCGAACGACTCGCCGTGGAACGGAACTGGAATCGCCTCGCTGGCCTCGCCCACGTCGGGGGTTTGGGCGGAGATGGTGAGCGTGCCCTCGGTAAAGCTCAACCGCAGCGGCGCGTTCTTCTGCGCGAGCAGGCTGATGCGTCGCACGACATCGGTCAGCTCGGCGCTCGCCAGGCGCAGCTCGTGCTCGACCGACTCGGGCAGCAGCTGGCGATAGTTGGGGAACTGCCCGTCGATCAGTCGTGATGAGAGCACGATGTCGCCGAGCTCGAAGATCACCTGGTTCTGCCCGACGCTCACCGCCAGTGAGTCGCCGGGCGCCTGCTGGGCAATCCGCACGAGCTCCTGCAGCGCGCGCGCTGGGACGTTCGCTTCGAGGCTTCCCTCCAGGGGGGGCTCCAGCGCGGTCTGCTTGACGCTGAGCCGGTAGGAGTCGGTGGCGACCATGCGCAGCTCGTGGCCGGCCGCGGACATGAGGATGCCGGTGAGCACGGGGCGCGTCTCGTCACGGGAGGCCGAGCGGGCGACCTGGGAGACGGTCTGCATGAACGCCTCCATGGGCAGCGACACACGGGTCTCGGGCGAGGGGCTGGGCAGGGTGGGGAAGTCCTCGGCGCGCAGGGTGCGCAGGTGGAAGGTGGTCGGACCGCAGATCAGCTCGACGTCCTGCTCGGCGCTGCGCAGCTCCATGGTCAGCTGCTCTGCGGAGAGCGAGCGGGCGACATCGAGTAGGAGCCTGGCCGGCAGCACGGCGGACCCCGGGCGAGAGACGTCGGCCTCGAGGGGTATGCGCAGGCCGATCTCCATGTCCGTGGCGAGCAGCTCCGGGGCTACGTGGGGCTGTGCGGAGATCATGATGCCGGACAGGGCCTGGACTGCGCTGCGCGTGGATGCGACGCGAGCGGCGGTCTGCAGCTGGGCGAGGAGGTGGCTGGCGGAGAGAGATAGCTTCATGACTGTGGTGTGAGAAGGAGATAGAAGTCAGTAGGGGGTGTGGAGATGTGCATTCGGCGCGGGTAGTGGGGATGCGCTACGTCGGACTGTGGATTGCCGCGAGGAAGTCTCTCAGGCGAAGCGGTCGCGCGCGGAGCGGGGCTCATGGCTGTGGACAGTCCAGCGCGCGGCACAGCTTCTGCACAGACTCACGGGACGCCTCGTCGGAGGCGATCCGTGCGGAGGTGCGTCGGCAGGCGTGCATGACGGTGGTGTGGTCGCGCCCGCCGAAGTGTCTGCCGATGGCGGGCAGGGACTCTCCGGTGAGCTCGCGAGCGAGATACATGGCGAGCTGGCGCGGCCAGGCGACCCTCTGGGTGCGTGCGGAGGAGAGCAGCTCCTGGGTGGAGAGGCCGAACAGCTCGCAGGTGGCTGCCTGGATCTCGCTGACCGTGCGAGCGCTGCGCCCGGGCTCGGCTGAGCGGGGATAGAGGCTCGCGAGGACCTCCTGAGCGAGCTCGACGGTCAGCGGTCTGCCCGTGAGCGAGCTGAACGCGACGACGCGGATGAGGGCGCCCTCGAGGGCTCGGACGTTGCTGTGGACGCGGTCGGCGATCACGTGCAGGGGGGTCTCGTCGGTGAGCTGGATGTGGTCGTGGTCTGCGCGCTTGCGCAGGATGGCCAGCCGGGTGGAGAGGTCGGGGAGTGTGACGTCGGCGACCAGACCGGCCTGGAAGCGCTCGCGCAGGCGGTCCTCGAGCGCCTGGAGGTCGTGTGGCGGGCGGTCGGAGGTGAGTACGATCTGACGCCCGCCATCGTGGAGGGCGTTGAAGGTGTGGAAGAACTCCTCCTCCGTCTTGGTCTTGCGCTCGAGGAACTGCACGTCGTCCATCAGCAGCACGTCGACGTGGCGGAAGCGGGCCTTGAAGTCCTCGGTGTGACCCTGGCTGAGCGCTCCGAGGAACTCGTTGGTGAACGACTCCCCGGTGGACCAGCGAACGCAGAGCTCGGGATTGTGGGAGAGCAGCAGGTTGGCGATCGAGCTGAGCAGATGGGTCTTGCCGACGCCGGGAGGGCCGCAGATGAAGAGCGGGTTGTACGCCTGCGCCGGCATCTCCGCCACGGTCAGGGCGGCCGCGTGGGCGAGCCGGTTGGAGTCGCCGATGACGAACTGGTCGAAG
>CABDZA010000179.1_pt1 | contig 14686 bp, 12 predicted proteins | sample 3132091 | NCBI WGS metagenome assembly CABDZA01 (sample SAMEA5534339, study PRJEB31848) | metagenome | biome: tundra; feature: field; material: soil | place: USA | collected 2013-05 | depth 0.45 m
CAACCAGCGCGAGCGGATCCTGGACGCTGTCGCCAATCTCAGCGCCGCCAAGGGCTACGCGGCGGTCACAGTCAGAGACATCGCCGACGGGGCGGCTGTCTCGCTGGATGCCTTCTACGGGAACTTCGCAGGAAAGGAGGACGCGTTCCTGGTGGCCTACGAGGTCGGGCATGGCAGGAGCCTGGCGGTCGTCGAGCGCGCCTTCGCCTCGGAGGCGGATTGGCGTCTGGGCGTGCGGGCGGGGATCGCGGCGCTCTGCGAGTTCCTGGCCTCCGAGCCCACCTTCGCCCACGTCTCGCTGGTGGACGCCCGCATCGCCAGCCGACGCAGCGCCGAGCTGGCGAGGAAGGGCGTCAAGGCCTACTCGCACATGGTCCTCGCCGGCCTGCAGGAGGCCCCGACGGGCGGCGTGCCGCCGGAGGTGAGAGTCGAAGCGGTCATCGGCGGGCTGTTCGAGCTGTGCCTGACCTACACGCTGCGCAAACGCGCCGCGGCGCTGGCCGGCCTGGTGTGCAGCGCGACCTACTTCGCGCTCGCGCCGTTCATCGGCGCGCAGGAGGCGGCGCGGGTCGCCACCGAGGCCGACTGACGCACTGGCATCACAGCTGGGGTCGCGGCCGCGAGACGTGGCGGCTGCCCGCCAGGCAGAAGCGCCAGCGCAGCTCCACCGCCCGGCTGATCCCGATCCTGGTGGCGAGGAGGATTGTGGGGTCGAGCCACTCCTGCGACCGCGGGCCGATGCGCACGGCGCCAGCGAAGAGATCGCCGCCGTTCTGCGCCAGCGAGACTCCCAGCGCCTGGGTCAGCTTCCCGGGCCCCGAGCAGAGATCCTCCTCGCGCGCTGGGCGCTCCTCGCGCGAGCGCTGGGCGCCAGAGCGGCGGCGGGCGCGCATCGCGTCGGTCCCGGCGGTCGGCTGAAGCGCCCGGATCAGGACCGCCGCGCCGACCCCCTCAGGCTCGCAGACGGCGTTGAGCAGCGCGTGGATGCCGTAGGAGCGGTACACGTAGGCGCGGCCGGGCGGCCCGAACAGCGTGCGCGTGCGCGGGGTGAGCCCCACGAAGGCGTGACAAGCGGGCTCGCTCTCGTGGTAGGCCTCCGTCTCGACGATCACCCCGGCAGCTCCGCCGTGCTCGACCGTGCAGCCGATCAGCTCGCGTGCGACCTCCAGCACGGGCCGGTCGTAGAACTCGGGCGACAGCGCCTCCAACTCGGGCGACAGCGCCTCCAACTCAGGCGAGCTCGCCTTCATCGAGCACCGCCCGTGCCAGCAGCAGCTGCTCGCGAACGCGCGCCAGCGAGGTGCCACCCTCTGAGACCTTCGACTCCAGCCACGAGCTCTGCGCGAGCACCGCGTCGAGCTCCTGGCGGTGGGCGGCCAGGGTCTCGCTGACCGCCGCGAGCTCCTGCGGCGTGAGCGCCGACAGCGACTTGCCAGCGTCGATCGCCGTGCGCACGAGGCCCGCCACGACGCCGTGCGCCTCGCGGAAGGGCACGCCGAGGCGCACCAGCAGGTCGGCCACGTCGGTCGCCGCGATCAGCTCATCGCCCGCCGCCTCGCTCATGCGCTCGCGGTCGAAGCTCACCCCGGCGATCATCCCCGTGGCCGCGGCCAGCGTCAGCTCGAGCGTGTCAACGACGTCGAACAGGTGCTCCTTGTCCTCCTGCAGGTCCTTGTTGTAGGTGAGGGGTAGCGCGTGCATGACGCCGTGGAAGGCAGCCAGGTGCCCGACAACGCGCGGCGCCTTGGCCCGCAGCAGCTCGGCGGCGTCGGGGTTCTTCTTCTGCGGCATGATCGAGGAGCCTGAGCTCCACTCGTCCGGCAGCTCGCAGAAGCCGAACTCGGCGCTGGACCACAGCACAAGCTCCGCCCCCAGACGGGAGAGGTGGGTCGAGCAGGTGGCCGCGGCGCCGAGGTAGTCCAGGATGAAGTCCCGCCCGGAGACCGCGTCGATCGAGTTGGGGGCGAGCTCGCGGAAGTCGAGCTCGCGCGCCAGCAGGCGCCTGTCGGTGTCGAAGTTCACGCCCGCCAGGGCGCCCGAGCCGAGCGGCAGCCGTCCGCACTCGTGCTCGGCGAAGGCGAAGCGCGAGCGGTCGCGCGCGAGCATCCAGAAGTAGGCCAGCAGGTGATGGCCGAGGTAGACCGGCTGAGCGCGCTGCAGGTGGGTATAGCCCGGCATCGCCCAGTCGACGTGCTCCTCGGCGCGCTCCAGAAGGACGGCCATCAGGCCGGTGGTGGCGGTCTGGGCCTCGGCGGCGCGCTCGCGCGCGTACATGGCGAGGTCTGTCACCACCTGGTCGTTGCGGGAGCGGGCCGTGTGCAGCTTGCCCCCCACCGGGCCCGCGATCTCGGTGACGCGGCGCTCGATCGCCATGTGGATGTCCTCGTCCTCCGGCGCGAGCTGGAAGCGCTCCTCGCGCAGCTCACCCTCGACCTGGGCCAGCGCGCTGAGCAGCGCGTCGCGGTCCGCCGCCGCGATGATCCCGCACGCCGCGAGCATTCCCGCGTGCGCGCGCGACTGCGCAATGTCCTGTGGCCACAGGCGCCGATCGAAGCCGATCGAGGCGTTCAGCCGCTGGAAGTCCGGATGCTGGGGCTCGTGGAAGCGGGAGATGCGGGCAGTCTATGCAGCGGCCGACATGCCGGCCACGGCGGGAGCGCTCCGGCGAGTCGCGATCACCCGGGCTCCGTCGCCGGGGACGAAGGAGACCGAGCTTCTGGCGGCGGCCTCCGAGCGGACCTCGGCCGCGCTCAGGTCCACTTCGCGGATCACGGTCTGAATGACGCGCTTCATCTCCAACTGGGCGAAGCTCGCAGCGACGCAGCGGCGCACGCCGCCGCCGAACGGGATCCATGTGTAGGTGCCCGCACCATCCTCGAGGAAGCGCTCGGGCCGGAAGCTCCGGGGATCGGGGTAGATGTCCGGGCGGCGGTGCATCAGATACACGCATGGCGCCACGATGGTGCCGGCCGGGATCTGGTAGCCGCCGATCCGCATCGGCTCGACGAGCCGTCGCATGACGACAGGAACTGCCGGGCACAGCCGCAGGGTCTCTTTGACGACGGCGTCCACGTATTCCTCGCCGTCCCCGCTCAGCACCTCCTCACGCAGGCGCGCGAGCTTGTCGGGATGGCGCAACAGCCGCTCGAACACCCAGGCAAGCGAGGTCGCGGTCGGCCCGTCGGAGAGCATCGTCACGAGTTCGTCGCGCAGCTTTCCCTCGTTCATCGGCGCCCCGTCCTCGCCGTGGCCTCGCTCGAGCATCCCCAGGATGTCTTCGCGCTCGTCGCGCTCCGGCGCGGCGCGACGTTGGCGCACCTCTTCGAGCACGAGCTCCTCGACCGGCCGCATGACGCCCCGGAAGTTGGCGTTGGCTGTCATCGAGCGGGCGCCGACCGCGGCCAGGAGGGCCAGCCTGTGCGGGGTGTTGATCCAGTTGGTCATCTCCACCAGGCGCACGCGCAGGCGCTCGAGGCGCTCACCCTCCAGCTCGCCGAAGACCGCACGCATCACCACCTCCAGGCTGATGGCCTGCATCCGCGGCCACAGCGCGAACGGCTCCCCCAGCGGCCACGTCTCGATCTCGCGGCGGGCCACCCCGGACATCATCTCGCCGTACTGCTGCATCCGGCCGCCGTGGAAGGAAGGCAGCAGGTGCTTGCGGTCGTTGAGGTGCTGGGGCTCGTCCAGGAGCATCACCGACCGCCGTCCGAGCAGCGGCTCGAGCAGCGGGTTGGCTTCCCCCGCCCCCGACCGCATCAACTCCGCGTCGGTGGTGAACACCTGCTTGACGTGCTCGGGGCGAGTCAGGAACACCCACGGGCGTCCGCGCCTGACATGCAGGGTGAAGATCTCGCCATAGCGGCGCTGACAGGTGTCCATGAAGGCGAGCGGGCGCAGCGCCCAGCCCACAGCCTGGACGGCGCTCGGCATGCTCGGCCCGGGAGGCAGCTCCGAGCTTCGGTGGCGGACGGCGATCACGTTTCGCAGGTTGCTCATGCGCTCTTCCCTTCAGTTCGGCTCGCCCGTTTCTCTCTCTCCACGCCCCCGCACATGTCTCTGTCCTCCTGTTTTCGTTCATCCCAAGCCCAATGGGCCTGCTGTACCGGCTGATCGCGCCCAGATGCATAGGCCCGTGCTGCCGTTCCAACAAATCGATCCTCTTGCAATTCCACTTGCTAGGCCGTAGGGTAGCCGACGGAATCAGAGCTGTGGGATTTCCACCTTGAGATCCCTCGGTGAGAGCACATCGGAGACTCGGCTGGGGAGCCGCGCGACGCAGCGCGCACCCGCAGCGCGCACCAGTACCTTAATCGGTGAAAGGACCGGTCTTAAACACCGGTGATCCGGGTTCGAGCCCCGGCTGGTGCATGACGGTTAACACTGACCCCATGTATGAACATCAATCTCTTTGATTACTTCGAGGACGTTCCAGGGCGGTGCGGGGGTCCCGCCCCGTGGGCCGCGCGCGCACCGCGCCGTCCCCGCAAGGATTATGACCTGAAGCTCGTGCCCCGCTCGCCGGAATGGCAGCAGGACGCCAGCTCGCTCGTGGCATTGGCACGACTCGCAGACGAGCCGTGGGTGCAGGAGGTGATCCGCGAGCGCGACACGGTGCGCCTACGTGTTTCTGACAGTTGGATAGAGACGACCGGCGCCGCCCTGGAGGCCGGGGGAAGCGCGCAGGAGCAGCTGTCGGATCTGGCAGGCGGGCAGCGCTTCTCGGTCCAGTTCTGGGATGCCAACGCGACCAAGGCGCTGCACATCGGCCACCTGCGCAACCTGGCGATCGGCAACGCCCTCGCGGCCGCCCTCGCCCAGGCCGGCGGACGCGTCGAGCGCCGCAGCCGGATCTCTGACATGGGCCGGGCGATGGGCGAGGCGATGGCGGGGGTGATGGCGAGCGGGCGCAACGGCCAGGGCTTCTCGGATGGGGATGAGAAGAGCGACCACTTCGTGGGGGCTTGCTACGCCGAGTATGTGGCCGCCGGCCGGGTACAGAGCGCCGACGAGCTCGAGCAGGCCGAGGATTCGCTCTCGCGGGAGGTGCAGGTGCAGAACGACACCGCTGACGATCTGATCAAACGCGTGCTGAGCGGCGAGCGCGAGGCGCTCGAGCTGTGGTTCAAGACCCGCGCGTGGGTGATCGCCGGTCAGCGCAAGACGCTTGCGAGGCTTGGCATCGCCTTCGACAGGGTCCTCTTCGAGTCCGACTTCCTCTCCGAGACGGCGGAGCTCGCGGAGGCCGGCCTGCGCAACGGGACACTCAAGCGCAGGGATGACGGGGTGGTCGTGTACGTGACGGGCTTCAAGGAGCTCGAGGAGGTGCCACTCGTGCGCGCCGACGGCCTCTCGACGCAGCACATGCGCTCGCTGACCTATGCCATGACGGCGCCCGAACTGGATGGCATGACCTCGCTGCAGGTCACCGGCTCGGAGTGGGTCTCGCACGTGACCAGCATCCGCAAGCTCGCCGCCGAGTTGCGACCGGAGCTGAACGGCGGATTTCACCCGAGCCGCAGCATCTTCCACGGGATGGTCTCCCACCAGCAGCGGGCGCTGACCTCGAGCGCCGGGGCGCTGCTGATCGACGAGCTCACCGACTGGATCGACGCGCAGATCGACCGAGACAGCGAGCAGCTGGAGGTGCGCCGCTCCCATCCCCGCCCCGAACGGATAGCAGCACAGATCGCGCTCGGGTACTTCCTGCCCCATCCGGTCACGCCCGACATCGACTTCGACCCGGACAGGCTGCTCTCGGGCGATGAGAGCCTCGGCTGGGACCTCGCGCGGGCCAGGGCCCACCACAGCCGCGCCCGCGCGGGCGTCGGGCGACCGGCGGAGGATCCCGACTATCGCTTCGCCGTGCTGCAGTCCGAGCCCTACCGCCGCTACCTGCGCCTCGCGGTCGAGCGCCTCGACGTCAGGCCGCTCGCGCACTATCTGAGGCACCTGGCGGTCTGGTATCTGGAGGGCGAGCGCGGCGAACACGTCGAGCGGGTGGTGCACACCCTGCTAGATCGCAGCGCGCGGGGGCTGGGGCTGGAGACGGCGCCGTGAGCACGCTGCTGATCGACAACTACGACTCCTACACCTACAACGTCTTTCACCTGCTCGCCGCCGTCTCCGGCGAGGAGCCGATCGTGGTCCGCAACGACATCGTCTCCTGGAGGGCGCTCTCGCACTGGGACTTCGACGCGATCGTGCTCTCACCGGGGCCGGGGCGCCCGGAGCGCTGGCACGACTTCGGCGTCTGCGCGGACATCCTGCGCTGCAGCGAGATCCCCGTGCTCGGCGTCTGCCTTGGCCACCAGGGTCTCGGCTACCTGCTCGACGGGATGGTCGCCAGCGCGCCAGCGGTCATGCACGGGCGCCTGAGCGGCGTCAAGCACCTCGCGAGCGGCCTGTTCGAGGGCATCCCCCAGGACTTCTCGGTGGTCCGCTACCACTCGCTCGCCGTCGGTGACTCGCTCGGACCGGAGGGCCGGGTGACGGCTTGGACCGACGATGGGGTGGTGATGGGGATCGAACACCGCAGGCGGCCGATGTGGGGCGTCCAGTTCCACCCGGAGTCGATCGCCACCGAGCACGGTCGCAAGCTGTTCGAGAACTTCTACGCGCTCGCCCGCGCCCACCGCTCATCCCGCGTGCCGCGCGCCGGTAGCGCACCGGCGCCACCGCAGCGCCCGCCGCACTTACCGCGGCCCCGGAGGCACGGAGCGGGCCTGCGGGTGCACACACGCACGCTCGAGGGCGAGGCGCCGACGGAGCCGCTGTTCGACCGGCTGTTCGGTGAGGCCGAGCACGCCTTCTGGCTCGACAGCGCCGACGCGCCCACCCCGCTCGCACGATCCTCCTTCCTCGGCGCGACCATGGGACCAAACCGCTGCGTGATCGAATACGACGTGGAGATCCAGAGCGTGAGGATGCGCCGCGCGCAGGAGGTCACCGAAGAGCCCGGCTCGATCTTCGACGTCCTGCACCGCGAGCTGCTCGCCCGCGAGATCGAGCCTCCCCCCGAGCTCCAGCTCGGCCTGCTCGGCGGCTTCGTCGGCTACCTCGGCTACGAGTGCAAGGCCGACTGCGGCTCACCCAACGTCCACCGCTCGGACGTCCCGGACGCCGTGCTGATGCTCGCCAACCGCATCGTGACCGTCGACCACATCTCCCACCGCACGCATCTGGTGGCGATCGGCCAGGGTGAGGAGCCCGAGGCCGAGCGATGGCTCGAAGACGCCGAGCGGATCGTTGCAGCGATGCTCGCCCAGGAGACCGACCTCTCACCGCTCCCACCGCCGGACGCCCTGGAGCGGGACCCGGGGCCGGTGAGCTTCCGCTGTGGGCGTGGGCGCGAGCAGTATCTGGCTGACATCGCCCGCTGCCAGGCCGCCCTGAGCGCCGGGGAGTCCTATGAGGTGTGCCTCACCGACCAGATCCACACCGACGCGAGCCCGCAGCCGTTCGAGCTCTACCGGCTCCTGCGCCGGCGCAACCCCGCGCCCTTCTCGGCCTACCTCAAGCTCGGCGAGCTGGCCGTGCTCAGCTCCTCCCCCGAGCGCTTCCTGTCGGTCGATCGCGACCGTCGCGTCGAGGCCCGCCCGATCAAGGGCACGGCGCCGCGCTCGAGCGATCCGGCGCGCGATGAGGCGCTGCAGGCCGAGCTGCTGAGCGACGAGAAGACCTTCGCCGAGCACCTGATGATCGTCGATTTGCTGCGCAACGACCTCGGGCGCGTGTGCGAGATGGACAGCGTGCGCGTGCCGGCGTTCATGGTGGTCGAGCCCTACCCGACCGTGCACCAGCTCATCTCCACCGTCACGGGCGTGCTGGACGAGTCGCGCACGCCCGTGGAATGCGTGCGCGCGTGCTTCCCGGGCGGCTCGATGACGGGTGCGCCGAAGCTGCGCACGATGGGCATCATCGACGACATCGAGCGGGAGGCCCGCGGCGTCTACTCGGGCGCGATCGGCTACTTCGGCTTTGACGACAGCGTCGATCTCAGCATCGTGATCCGCACGATCGTCATGCGCCCGGGCGCCACCACGATCGGAGCCGGCGGCGCGATCGTGATGCAGTCCGATCCCGAGCAGGAGTTCGAGGAGGTACTGCTCAAGGCGCGCGCGCCGATGTCGGCGATCGCGCAGGCGGTCACCGGCAGCGACGGGCCGGAGGCGTGGACCGTACAGCTCGAGCCCGAGGCCGTGACGGTGGGCACGCGATGAGCGGGCTCGCACCGATTCGCCCGGCGGACACTGCTGTCGTGAGAACCGCCGCGCCGGCGTGGCACGTGCGCGACGCCCGCGAGGAGGACGTCGAGCAGATCACAGGCGCCGTGGCGGAGCTGCTCGTGGAGCTCGGCGGAACGCCCCCTCCCGCGACGGCCATGCAGCAGGCGACGCGCGCGCTGCTGGAGGACGCCGGGGCTGGGGCCCTACTCGTCGCCGAGGCCGAGGACGCGATCGTGGGCGTGCTCGCCGTCAGCTGGCAGACGGCCATCCACGTGCCCGGCCGCTACGGGCTGATCCAGGATCTGTGGGTGCATCCTGCCTGGCGCGGCAGGGCGATCGGCGCAGCCATGCTTGACGTGCTGGTCGAGCTCATGCGCGAGCGGCGGATGACGCGGGTCGAGGTCGGCCTGCCGCGGGAGGGCTTTGCGGCCATCGCAGCGACCGAGAGGTTCTATCGCGCCAGCGGCTTCACACCGCTTGGCCCGCGCATGCGAAAGGTGCTCCCGTGAGCGACCTCGAGCAATTCCGTCGGCGCTTGGATGAGCTCGACGATCACATCGCACGGCTGCTCGGCGAGCGCTTTGACATCTGCCGGGAGGTGGCGGTCCACAAGCGCATCCATGGGATCGCGATGATGCAGCCCGGTCGCGTCGCCCAGGTCCGCGCGCGTTACCTCGCCCGCGGGACCGAGGTCGCCTTGCCCTCCGACTTCACCGAGGCGCTGTTCGAGCTCATGATCGGGGCCACCTGCAAGATGGAGGACGAGCTCATCGGTGCCCCGCCCGCCGTCCAGGACGGCAGCGCGCGATGACACGGCCGACCTTCATCACGCTCGGCCCGTCGGGCACCTGCCACGAGAACGCGCTGCTGCATTACCTCGACTTCCAGGGGATCACGGACTTCGAGGTCGTCCTCGTCGAAGACCTGCTCGCGGCGATAGGCCGGGTGCGCGAGCGGCCGAACACATTCCTCGTGCAGTGCAGCGCCCACGTGCAGGTGCACCTCGTCACCGAGCGCTACCACGAGGAGGTCTTCGTCGTGGACACGTTCATCTATCCCACCAAGGAGCTCGGGCTGGTGGTCCGGACCGACGTGGATGAGCCCAAGAGCCTCGGCATCGTCTCCGCGACGCGCGGCTACCTCGACCTCTCCCCCTGGGAGACGATCGTCGATCAGACATCCAAGCCGGTCGTCGCGCGCAACCTCCTCGCCGGCCAGTTCGACGCGGGCCTCACACACGCGCATCACGCCGAGGAACACCCGGACGAGCTGCGCCTGGAGGAGTACTACGGCGCGGTCGACACGACCTGGGTCGTCTACGGGCCGCACAAGCGCTTCGCGGGCACCGTCATCGGCCAGCGCGTTCCGTGGCTGTTCACCGACGTCCCAAGGCCGGCGGTGGAACGCACCGCGTCACGACTGCCCTCCCCTGCGCGCTGAGCCGAGCGTGACTGCCGGCGCCAGGCCCAGTCCTGGAGCGCGACCGCCGGTGAGGCGTCGCTGGCCAGGTAGCCGGGCAGCGCGATCGCCGTGGCTGCCCGCGCGCAGCAGGACGCTCACGAGCAGGACCGTGCGCCAGAGCTCCCCGCGCGGGAACCCCTCGACCTTCAGCTTGGCCCGCCGCGGGCATCACTGCCAGACCATCGTGCCCATGGCTGCGGCCATCGCGAGGGCCGCACCGAACAGGATCAAGTTGACGATCTACGTCAGGCGCGCCGGACCCTGCCGCCCGAGCGCACGTTGGCGCTCGGCCCGCTGGGATGCACTCTGCGCCCCGGCGACACCACGATCGGTGACCTCGGCGGCGTGGTCGGTGCAGCTCGAGGCCGACGCGCGGGCGACACAAGCGGGCCGTCTGGCCGTTCGCAGAGGCCCCTCGCGGGGGCCCGGGCGTCTAGCTTCGGGGAGAGGCCCCCGCCGCGCTCAGGGCCCGCCACGAGGGCGGGCCCGGAGACAGAGCGCTACCGCTCGGTTGGAGCTAGATAGCTATTCGCTTGCTTTGACGGCGGCTGCCGTTGCGTCTTTGAGCGTTCCCTTGAGAATCGCCGTGTTGTGTCCAGCCGCGGCCGGTAGCCCCAGTTTGGCGTTGACGATCGGATCGATGAGGAACGAGAATATCCCGCCACAGCCTTCCGCTTTGGGGGCTGCGAACGAGTTGTTGACGAGCACATTTTTGTTGAGAGTCAAAAGCGTGCCTGCTTCGTTGAACACCGGTTCGCCCAGGCTGCCCGATATCGGTTTGTTTGGCGGCGGCGGACTCGTCGTGCCGGACGTGACTTCAATCACCACCGGATGCGTGTTGGAGCCGATGTAGCAGCTGCTCCCGAGGAACGGGTTTTCGAGATGTACCTTTACCGGCAGAGATAGGGCCGTCCCCGATTCGGAAATCAGATTAGTGAGATTGATGCCAATCGACGTCGCCGGCGCCGCGAGCTCGGTTGTGGCATTCACCCCCGTAACTCCATTTTCGAACACCAATTCGCACGCTAGGCGCTCGAAGAAGTTGCTGACTTCATTGCATTTGACCAGTCCGGCCAGTCCGCCGGGAACTTTCTGCGGCGATTTCGACAGGGTGTTGCCGTCTTCGGCTCCTACGAAGTGTTCCCCTTCGCTGTTGAACCTGACACCACCCTGAAGGGTGATCGGGTTGGTGATCGGCACAGTCTGTTTGCCGACGACGAATTCACCGCCTTCGGTCTTCGCAAGGATGCATTGCTGGGTTTCGACGTTGCTCAACGGACAATCCGCGAACGGCGCGAATTCCCCTTTCGGGTGATGTTCGACTGCGTACGCCGACGAGGTCAGCGCTGGGACGATAAGCAACGCCATGACCGCCATCAGCGGGACGGTCAGCCTCGGGAATGGACAAGCGAATATTTTCTTCGTCACGAATCCCACCTCTTTCTCGTATTCTGCCAGATATTGCTGCCACGCAAGCGTAGTCTCGCGACACCCCGCTCGCAACACATGTTTCCGATTGCGGAATACTTCGGCTGCATGGACCGGCGGGGCTCGCCGCTAGGGCTCTGTGCCGCGGTGGATTGGATCGCTGACGTCAGCTGGCGTCTCGCTGGCACTAACGGGCGGCTTCAGCCATCCGGAACACCGGGGTCGCGGATCACCTAAGTGCGAGCGAATCCTCCGGCGTCCGCCGGCCGCTGTACTCGCGGCATTTCTGCACGATGTATCCGGGTTCGCACGTGGTTCTAGCGCTCCACCTTCGCCGCCACGAGGCTACGAACCGGGCGCGCGTGACGCGCCGCCGGTCGCTGGCAAGATGCCTCTCAATGGACTGCGCCACGGAGGCGAACGGCCGACGCTTGGCCGGCGTGACTCCGGTCACTTCGAACACCCAGAAGTGGCTGAACTCCGCCACTGGGCCGCTCAGCACGTGTGGCTTGGCAGCGAAGATCGCTCGCATGGCCCGAGGCCTCGTGCCGACGCTGTGCGGGCCTGATCGCGCGACCAGCTCGTGCACACCGATCTTGCCTAGGTTCCGCTGAAGAGTGCCGGAGCTCATGGCGTGGATCGCGCTCTTCGCGGTCTTGAAGTTCTCGACGATGTAGATGGAACGCTCCTCCGGGCGTTCGAACTCCCGCAGATGTCGACGGTAGTAGTTCAAAGCCTGGGCGCGTGTGATCATGGGGTAACGAGCGAGCGGTCCCCGCTGCAGCTTCGCCGCCGCCAGTTCCGCAGTCGCCTCAAACTCCAGATCGCGATCGGTGGCGGCGGCCGGGGCCTGCGCTCGCTTCGCTTCTGCTACTCGGGCGTCCACTTCTCGGCCGGACACCTTGAGACCGCGATCTTCGGCCTCGCCGATCAGCCAGGCGGACGAGATCAGGAAGTCGAGCGCCTGGCGCCTCAGGGCGTCATACTGCTGTTCGCATTCCTCTCTCAGCGCCGCCTCGAGCGATGCTTGCGAGAACGCCTGCCGGTGTGACATGCAGGCTTCGTAGTGCGGCGGATCAGGCGGTGTGGGTTCCGGGGCGAGGATCGCAATCCATCGCCGAAGCGTCGCCTCGGTAATCGACCTCGTGCCGACACGAACGATCGTTCGGTCGCGGCTACCGGTCCCGCAGCCGGCGACAGCGATCGCGATAGCCACCGTCGTGAGTAGTCCGGCGAGGAAGCAACGCTTCGCCACTCGGGCCAGCGCCGCGGTGATGGCGACGACACCGGCGAGGTCATGGATGCAGCGCCGGTTGCTCAACTAGCTTCGAGCAGACCTTCGGGCTGCATTGGGCCGGCGTACTGCCGGCATTTCTGCACGACGTACCCGGGGCGGCAGTCCGTTCTCGCGGTCCACTTGGTCCTCCATGCGGCGACGAATGCGGCCAGGGTCCGGCGCCGCGCCTGCGCTCTCAACAGTGCGCCGATCTCATGTTCGACCCGGGCGAGCGGGCGACGCGTACCAGGTATCGTCCTGACGAGTTCGAAGACGTAGTAGTCGACGAGCCCCTTGACGGGTCCACTGAGCACGTTCGGCTGCGCCGCATAAAGCGCTCGTGTGACCGCGGTCGTGCGCTCCTGGTCGCTGCGTGTGCCCACGTTCGCGTACCTCAATCGCTGCGAGAGCCGCGCAAAGCTCTTGCCCGCGGCCACTTCCCGCTTGAGCTGATTCGCGGCCGCAGCGGTTTTCCTGTTCGTGATTCTCACTTCCCGAAGTTCCGGCGTCGTGAAGCCGCCAAGATGCCGTCGGTAGTACCCAGCGATCTGCGAGTGCGTGATCGGGGGCGCACCGTCCTCGACTCCCTGACGCAGCTTCAGCGCCGTCAGTTCCGATCGTGCTTTGGCGGCCATGTCCGCAATAGTCTGGCCCGTCGCCTTCACGAACTCATGGACTTCCGGCTCGCCGCCGGGGAACGACGCCTGCGTGTTTTCAGCGAGGCGCCTCTGGACCTCTTGGTCGGACACGGTCACGCCACGTTCGCCGGCCGCGCCGGCCAGCCACGCGTTCGAGATCGTGTAGTCGAGCGCTCGCTGCACCAGCCCCCGGTACCGCGCTGTCGCTGCGTCAGGCGGATGCCCGGCCGCTAGCACCGAGATCCAGTGCTCGACCGTAGCCCTGGTGACATCGGTACCGCCGACACGCACCATTACTTCCTTGGCGGCAGCGCCACCACAACCTAGGATGCTTGCGGCAACCGCGAGCGTGGCGGCGCATGCGGTGAAATGCAATGCGGCAGCGCCACGCTTACGTCGGTGCCTACACTTTGCCGCACGCAGCACGGTTCACACAGCGCCCGGTCACGATCTTGGCCACCTGCTCCATCAGCACCGATGGCGCCGGCGTCGACGCGTCGTTGGCTCCGCCCTTGTGCTCCCTGCAATACTGCACAACGTAGCCTGCGCGACAGGTCGTCTTCGCGGTCCACCGCTCTTCAGCTGTGGCAAGACGGGCGCTCGCCTGAGGGCCTCCGGCTTCGAACTTCTTCAAAGCCTTCTGTCCGAGCACGTTGAGTTTGAGTAAGAACAGAGCATCGGAGAGGCTCCACCTTTTGCCCGCCAGAATCGCGGGTGTAAAGCGGACTTTCACCTGCCGATACAGCTGTAGAGCTTCCTGCTTCGTGGCCGTCAGGCCCGCTTCGCGCGCCATGCCGATTGTCCATTGCGCATACACCAGAAACCCGACGGCTTGCGCCTTCACGGCCTGATAGATCTGCTGGCATTTGCCCAGTAGCTCCGTTCCGCCGGGCTTGGCTCCGGCCGATGGGGAACCAGCAGCCGCGGATTCGAGGACGGTCACACAGCGAGGATAGTTCGGCGGGTCAGATACCAGTCCTCGCGGTATCTTCTGGCTCCGCGAAAGCTGGTAATAATCCGCACCGGCCACCACTGCCATCCAATGATTCACTGCGGCCTGCGTTATCGCGACATCTCCCACTCGTGCTACAACGGAACTCGAGGTGCTGCCACCGCACCCGGCGACTGTCGCAACAGGGACTGACAATCCTATAAGCAGAATCAATAATCGGGCGAGCTTCGTAACCATGGCGAGAACATATCGAAGGAGCCCGGCCGCGTCTAGCTTTGTTTCCAAATATTTGATGCGGTGCTCTTGTCAACGCTGTCGGCCCTGTCCGGAACACGAACCGCAGCTACACGCAGTTTGCAGCCGTCTCTCCAGGTCCGCGATCCAGGCGCCCGAGCAGAAGGGGGCTGCAAAGCCGTCTGGGACGGGCGACCGTAGCCTTCCGACGAGCCATTCCCCGAAAGCTCTCAGCCTCCACGGGAGCGGTCCGCGAAACCCAGACATGCGGTCCCGCGCACCACCACAACTTTACGAGCCGACGGGTGCTAACCGAATCAGCAGCCTCGGCCTGTCACGAGCACTAGAAGTTCTCGATCGATACAGATTCGTTGAATGTGACTTCGCCTGCCGCCTGCTCGCCGCATTCTGCTTCGGCGCCCTCGCCAACCGAGCATTTGAGCCCGGATGTCACTTCGGTGCCTGCGTC
>CABDZA010000181.1_pt1 | contig 14680 bp, 13 predicted proteins | sample 3132091 | NCBI WGS metagenome assembly CABDZA01 (sample SAMEA5534339, study PRJEB31848) | metagenome | biome: tundra; feature: field; material: soil | place: USA | collected 2013-05 | depth 0.45 m
ATCAAGAGCCTGCTGATCGGCTCGGAGGGCACGCTGGGGGTGATCACGGCGGTCAGGCTGCGCCTGCTGCCGGCGCCGGAGGCGGCGCAGGCGCTGGTGGTGTTCCTGCGCACGCGCGCGGAGGGCTGCGCGGCGATCGCGGCGGTGCGCGCGGCGGGGCTGCGCCCGTCGGTGCTGGACTTCGTGGACGGCGAGACGCTGGCGATGCTGGCGGATGCCTACCCGGGCGCGCGGGGAGGCGAGCGTGCGGACGGTGCGCGCCTGCGGGCGCAGGCCGGCTTTGCGCTGATCGCGGAGGTGGACGGCACGCGCGCGGAGGCGCAGGCGCAGCGGCGCGCGCTGCTGGAGGTCCTCGCTGGGGCGGCGCTGGCGGTGGACGAGCCGGCGGACGCGCAGGCGCTGTGGCGCTGGCGCGACGGGATCAACGGCGTGGTGACGGGGGTGCGCGGCGCGAAGGTCAGCGAGGACGTGGTGTTCCCGGTGGAGCGCCTGGCGGAGGGCCTGGAGCGCTTCGAGCAGATCGCTGCGCGCCACGGCCTGCGCTCGTGCGCGTGGGGGCACGGCGGCGACGGCAACGTGCACGCGACGGTGCTGGTGGACCCGTCCAGCGAGTCCGAGCTGGACGCGGCGGAGGCGGTCGGCGAGGAGCTGTTCGCGCTGGTGGTGGCGCTGGGCGGATCGGTGGCGGGCGAGCACGGCATGGGCTGGCTCAAGCGCGGGCGCCTGCAGCAGCAATGGCCGCCTCGCGCGGTGCAGCTGCACGAGCAGATCAAGCGCGCGTTCGATCCCAAGGGGCTGCTCAACCCGGAGACGAAGCTGGCACGGTAGCCTGCCCGCTCGCCGGTGACATCCATCTGAAAGGAAGCAGCTACATGAACAAGTCCCAGCTGATCGAGGCTGTCGCAGCTGACAGCGGCCTGTCCAAGGCGGACTCCTCGCGCGCGATCGAGTCGCTCCTGGCGACGGTCACCAAGACGTTGAAGAAAGGCGACGAGGTGAGCATCACGGGCTTTGGCAAGTTCTCCGTGGTCAAACGGGCGGCCCGCCTGGGCGTCAACCCGCGCACGGGCGAGAAGGTCAAGATCAAAGCTTCCAAGGCCCCCAAGTTCTCGGCGGGCGCCTCGCTGAAGCAGGCTGTCAGCCCGAAGAAGAAATAGAGAAGGAGCGCTCGCCCCGTCATGACGCTCGTCGCCGAGCTGGAGCTCCCCGCGTTCGACTACACGGACCCGTCGATGCGCGGGGAACGCTTCCATGCGGCGATGGCGCAGCTGCGCGGCGGCGGCTGGCTGGCGCAGGCGCCGCACGGCTACATGACGCTGGACCGCGAGGCGGGCGAGTTCTTCCTGCGCACGCGCTCGGCGATCTTCCCGGGCATGAAGATCGCCGAGATCTTCGGTGTGGGCGAGGGGCCGCTGTACGAGCAGATGAAGCACAACATCCTGCAGGTCAACGGCGCGGACCACTCGCGGCTGCGTAGCCTGGTCAACCCGACGCTCTCGCCGCGGGCGGTGGAGCGCTTCAGCCCCGCCATGCGGGGCTTCCTGGAGGGGCTGCTGGAGCAGGTGGTGGCCGACGCGCCGCCGGCCCGGTCCGGGGAGGGCGGCGCCCGCCGGGCGGGCGTGGTCGGCTGCGAGTTCGTGGAGGCGTTCGCAAAGCCCTACCCGTCGCAGGTGATCGCGGAGGTGATGGGCGCTCCGCTGGAGGATGCGCCGCGGCTGCATCACTGGTCGAACTGGATCCAGCGCCAGTTCGACGCGATGAGCATGGCGAGCGAGCGCGAGCAGATCGAGCTTGCGGTGGAGGAGTTCTACGAGTACGCGCAGGAGCTGGTGCGCGCGCGGCGCAAGAGCCCGGCTGACGATCTGATCTCCAAGCTGATCGCGGCGGAGGAGCAGGGGGACAGGCTCTCGGACGTGGAGTGCATCAACCTGGTGTTGAGCTTCCGCGACGTGACGTTCCCGGAGGGCACGGTGGTGATGGTGTGCGCGTTCACGGGCAACCGCGATCTCGACGAGGACGCGGCCGGCCGGGGCGGTGCGGAAAGCTTCGACATCACCAGCGACCGCGGCCGCGCCCGGGCGCTGACGTTCGGCGCGGGCGTGCACTACTGCCTGGGGGCCAACCTGGCGCGCGCGGAGCTGCAGGAGGGACTGGCGTTCCTGGCCCAGCGCGTGGTTGGCCTGGAGCTGGACGGCGAGCCGATCTTCGAGAGCGTCTCCGGCATCTACGGCCTGGCGGCCTTGCCCGTCAGGCTCGCTCTGCGGTCCTGACAGCGCAGCGTCGCGGGAAGCTCTTTTGGGGGAGACGCGTTCGCGTGTCGCTGCCCCAGCGCCGCCGGCGCTCCTCGCCACAGCTGTAGGCGTTGCCGCAATGCCCACGATCTGGGATCATTCCGAGGGGGGCCATCATGCGTCTCGGAGCGACATTGGGTTGAGATGGTGTCGGTGTTCAAGTGGATCTCGAAGCGGGCCTTGGCCACGGCCGGGTCTTTCCTGCTCGCCGCCGCGGCCATGGCCACCATCCCCGCGGGCGCGCAGGCGGGCCAGTTCCACGTCTACTCGTGCCGCACGCCGTCCGGCGAAAGCGCTCCAGCCGATGGGTGGAGCGGGAGCAAGAGCGGAGCGGAAACCACGGCGGAAGACACCTGCTCCCAGCCCAACGGGGCGCTGATAGCGGCGCTCGGCGACCTGGTGGCACGCACGGCCAACGCGGACACGGCGACGTGGACGTTCGGTGTCCCCGTCGGTGAGACCGTCGCCGGGGCCACGCTGTGGCGGGCGGGCGACACTCTGGGCGGCACGTCGACCAACGCCACCTACCAGTTCTGGCTGGCCGGCTCGAATCCGACAGAAATCTTCGAAGAATGCCTCTACGCCGTGAAGTGCCAGGTCAAGGGGATCCAGGCGCAGCCTTTGTCGTCTGAAAACCGAGTCGCGGTTCCATCTGCCAACCTAGGTCCGCACCTCTACATGACCGCGTCCTGCGGGGCGGCGACGCGAACGGCTATGCGGCGGCGGTGTACCTGTACGCGGCGGACATCACCCTGGAACAGACGGCGGGGCCGACGGCGGACAACCTGGGCGGCGAACTTGCGAGCGCGCCGACGGTGGGAGGCACGAGCGACGTGACGTTCAGCGCGAGCGATCCCGGCTCGGGGGTGTATGAGGCGGTGTTCAGCGTTGACGGGCAGGCGCTGCAGAGCTCGGTGGTGAATGAAGACGGGGGACGGTGCAGGAGCGCGGGGCAGGCGACGGACGGGAGCGCGGCGTTCCTCTACCTGCAGCCGTGCCCGGCGTCGGTGAGCGCGGACGTGGGCTTTGACACGACGAAGGTGAGCAACGGAGTCCACCACCTGGTGGTCAGCGTGACGGACGCGGCGGGCAACTCGGCACCGGTGCTGGACAGGACGATCACGGTCTACAACCCGGGCGCACCGGGGCCGGCGAACGGGACCAACGCCTCCTCCCAGGCGCAGCTGGCGGTGCGCTGGAAGCGCACCAGGAGGCGGCGGCTGATCAGCGGCTACGGCCGCGCGGAGACGGTCACGGGCCGGCTGACGGGTCCGGGCGGCGTGCCGATCTCGACGGCGCAGATCGACGTGCTGGCGACGCCGGCGTTCACGGGCTCGAGGACGGTCGCGATGGCGAGCCCGCGGACGGGCCCGGACGGGCGCTTCACGCTGCGCCTTCCCGGCGGCCTGTCCTCGCGCACGCTGCGCCTCTCCTATCGCAGCCACCTGGGCGACCCCCTCGCCGGTGGCCTCGAGCGCGCTCGCGCTGACGGTGCGCGCGGGCGTCGCCCTGGCGGTCTCGCCGCGCACGGCGAGCGTGGGCCGCAGCATCTCCTTCCACGGGCGCCTGCGCGGCCACCCGATCCCGCCGGAGGGCAAGCAGGTGGTGCTGGAGGCGCGTTCGCCGGGCGGCGCCTGGATCGAGTTCAAGGTCCTGCGCACGGATGCCCGCGGCCGCTACCGAGCGCGCTACCGCTTCAAGTTCCCCGGCCCCGCCCTGTACGAGTTCCGCGCGCTGTCCGAACCGGAGTCCGACTATCCGTTCGCGGCGGGGGCATCCAAGGCGGTGGCGGTCAGGGAGCTGTGAAACGGATTCTTGTGTGAGCGGGGCGCGCGCGGCGCGACCCTGGCGGTGGAGAGGGTGTTGGGGGTATGTCGGCGTACCTGTAGGTGTGCTCATCGCGCCCCGCGTTGCGGGGCGCGATGGAAGGCCCGACAGGAGAGGCGGGAGGATGAGCGGGAGACGGGGTCGCTAGGCTCGCGCAATGACGCAGACAGCGACGGCGAGCACCAAGATCGCAGCGCGTGCGACCACGGCACCGTGCCTGTTCTGCGGCGGACGGAGCCGGCACGCATTCCGTGCCCGGGACCGCAATCGCGAGCTCACCAACGAGCGATTTGCCTACGCTCGATGCAAAGTGTGTGGGACGGTCTTCATGGTCGCTCCCCCCGCAGATCTCGGTCGCTACTACGAAGGCGGCTACTACCAGTTAGGCGCAGGCGGCGAGCCGCTATGGAGGGACGAACCAGCTCGAATCGCCGCAGCGTCCTTTCGCGTGGAGCTGCTGCGCCGCCACGTATCGCCCGGCCGCTTGATCGAGATCGGCTCGGGTACGGGCGCGTTCGCCTGCGCCTCACAGGCTGCCGGCTTTGAGGTGAGCGCGATCGAGATGAGCGAGGACTGCTGTCGTTATCTCAACCAGCAGGACGGGATCACCGCGATTTGCACCGACCGTCCGCTCGACGCGCTGTCGGCGCTCTCCCCGGCCGTCGCAGTAGCGATGTGGCATGTTCTCGAGCATCTCCCCAACCCGTCCGAGATGCTAGGGCGCGCCGCAGAAAAGCTAGAACCGGGGGGAGTGCTCGCCATCGGGGTCCCTAACCCGCGCTCCATCCAGTTTCGCCTGCTGGGACGGCGCTGGCCCCACCTGGATGCTCCCCGGCATCTCTGCCTGATCCCTCCCGATGCGCTCGTGAGGAAGGGCGAAGAACTCGGACTCCGGTGCGTGGCGATGACGACCAATGATCCGGATGGACTCGAATGCAACCTGTTCGGCTGGACAGGCGCCGTGCGACGCCGCCCCGCGCGAGGCCCTAGCTGGTTCTCCGGTCAGATAGGGCACGCGATATGCGTGGCCTTGGGCCGGCTCGAGCGGACCGGGCATCGTGGCGCGGCGATCACGCTCATGATGCGCAAGCAGCCGTAGCTCGCAATCCTCACCGCTGGGGCGCGGGCACGCTACGGCGCGCCGGATCTCTAGCATCTTCGGCCATCAGTCGCGAACGTCTCTCCTCTGCCCGGTCAGGCGGGTCGCCCTCTTGCGGCCAGGATGGCACGACGGCAGAGCCAGCCACCGAGGACGTACTATCCACCTCGGCCGCCGGGCCTGCGGCTGTCCGTGGTGGCGCGCTTCGAGTAGGCGGGTATTTCGTCGGTACGCTCGTCAGCGTCCTCTCGGCGGCTCTGCTCTTCCGCCACCTTGGCGTGAGGGATACGGGTCGCTACGTGACGGCCCTCTCACTCACGGCCATCGTGGGCGCGCTTTCGGACCTCGGGCTGACTGCAGTGGGTGTACGCGAGCTCTCGATACGACCGCCTGCGGAGCGGTGGCTGCTGGCACGCGACCTGCTGGGTCTCAGGATCACGCTCACGCTGATCGGAGGCGCCGCGGTGACTTCGATCGCGCTTGTCGCCTACTCCTCGACGCTCGCTGTCGGGGTCGCTCTGGCGTCTGTGGGCCTGCTGCTCCAAGCCACCCAGGACAACCTCGCGCTTCCGTTGGTCGTCGATCTTCGGCTCGGATGGGTCGCTGCGCTCGACGTCATGCGTCAGGTGCTCGCCACCGCTTTCACCGTAGCCCTGGTCCTCCTCGGCGCCTCATTGCTGCCCTTCCTGGGTCTGTCGATACCGGTGGCGGCCATTATGCTCGGCACGACCTTCGCGCTCGTCCGCGGCGTGCGCTCCCTGGCTCCCACCTTCAGCCTGAGACGCTGGCGCACTTTCACTCGCACGATGCTTCCGTACTCGGCAGCGGTGGCGGCCTCCGCCCTCTACTTTCGCGTATCGATTCTGCTGGTCTCAGCTCTCTCGAGCGGCATCCAGCTCGGCTACTTCAGCGCATCGTTTCGAATCATCGAGGTTCTCACGGTCGTGCCAACTCTGCTGGTGAGCTCGGCGTTTCCCATCTTCGCGCGCGCCGCGCGAGATGACCACGACCGCCTCGGCTACGCGGTCGGACGCGTCTTCGAGGTGTCGCTGATCGTCGGGGCCTGGGCCGCAGTGTCGATCGCCGTCGGTGCTCCGCTCGCGATAGCGATCGTGGGAGGCGCGAAATTCAACTCCGCCGTGTCGGTGTTGGCATTTCAGGGCGTCGCTTTGGCGGCGATGTTTGTCAGCCTCGTCTGGGCGAACGCTCTGCTCAGCCTCGGCTTGTTTCGAGTGATCCTCGTGATCAACGTCTCCGCCCTCGTCCTCAACGCGCTGCTCGTGGGTGCGCTCGTCCCGCTCGACGGGGCGCGTGGAGCCGCCATCGGGACTGCGTTGGCTGAGATTGCGGGCGCCGCCATCCAGGCGGTCGCCGTGATCCGCGGGCGCCCGCACATGCGCCCGTCGCTGCGAGCCCTTCCGTTCGTTGCCCTCGCGACAGGAGTCGGGCTTCTGCCGATTGCGCTCACAGGAGTGCCGGTCATCGTCCGCATTCTCATCTCCACGGTGCTCTTCGGTGGCGTGATCGTGCTGACGCGAGCATTTCCCGACGAGCTGCTCGACCTCCTCCCTTGGACGAGGGAGCGCTCGGCCGGAGGCACGGTGCAGACGTGACCGCGGTCGTGCACCTCGTCTGGGGGCCGCTCGGAGCGGCGCGCCTACGCGAGTTCCTCGACTCATACCGGCGACATCCCGCTGGCGCCCACCATGAGCTCGTGGTGCTCTTCAACGGTGTCAGTCGCGAGCAGGAATCAGAGCTGCTCGCCGAGCTGCAGGGAGTCGAGCACACCCTGCTCACGCTCGAGGAGCCGGTTCAGGATCTCCTCGCCTACCGCCAGGCGGCGGTGCGCCTGGAGCACGATCGCGTCTGCTTCCTGAACTCCTACAGCGTGATCCTGGCCCCCGACTGGCTCGCCAAGCTGGAGGACGCCATGAAGCGGCCGGCGGCCGGGATCGCGGGCGCGACCGGATCCTGGGCGAGCCTGCGCTCGTGGGCGCTCAACGGCCTGTTCGTGCCCAACCCCTACCGCGGGGTAGTGCCCGCGCGTGGCGTCGCGATCGAGCAGTTCCGCCTGCTCCAACTCGAGCTGGCGCAGGGAGGCGGCCAGGAGCCCTCGCCTGTGGGTGACGGGCCGCGGCGGTCGCCGATCAACTCTGCGCGGAGCGCCATTGAAATCCTCCGCTCCACATCCGAGCAGCTTCTCCGCTTCGAAGGCTTCCCCGCGGTTCACCTGCGTACCAACGGGTTCATCATCGACCGCGCGCTCTTCACCGAGCTGCGCACGAGCACGGTCGGTAGGAAGATCGACGCCTATGTCCTGGAGAGTGGACGACACAGCTTCACCCGTCAGATCCGTGACATGGGGCTGCATCCCCTGCTGGTCGACCGCGAGGGCGCTGCGTATGGCGCTGAGGAATGGGCGCAAAGCGCCACCTTCTGGCAGGGCGATCAGGAGAGGCTGATGATCGCCGACAACCAGACCAGCATCTATGCGAACGGGGGGCTTGACCGCCGCAGGCTGCTCTCGGCGCTGGCCTGGGGAGCGCAGGCGGATCCACGGATGCCGGGCGTCCCGTCAGGTAACCTCGTGGCTGGCCCCGAGCCTGGGGCTGGGAGCTGACTGTTCGCCGCCGAGCGCGGCAGCCGTCGGACCCGGCACGTCAAGTCATGCCCCCAACCGACCTTCCCCAAACGATGCGCGCCCTCTCCCGCCGCGTGTTCGAGTCCGTGGCGCTGCGGCGCACGGGCGGGGAGCCCCTGGTGCCGCCCGCGCGCCTGCACACCGTCGGCGACACCGACTTCCGTGCCACCGGCGATGAGTTCATGGCCCTGTTCCGCGACCTGGTCGATCTGCGTCCCGATGAGCGCGTTCTCGATGTCGGATGTGGGATCGGGCGCCTTGCGCGGCCGCTGGCGGGCTACCTGAGCAGCGCCGGCTCCTACGACGGCTTCGACGTCGCCGAGATCGCGATCAAGTGGTGCCAGCGCCACTACGCCGAGGCCCACCACAACTTCCGCTTCACCTACGTGAACGTGGCCAACGGCTCCTACAACCCTGATGGGGGGGTGCCTGCCGAGCGCTTCTGCTTCCCATATCCCGACGCGAGCTTCGACTTCGTCTACCTCACCTCCGTGTTCACGCACATGATGCCCGCGGCCATCGAGCGCTACGTGGATGAGATCGCGCGCGTATTGGCCCCCGGCGGGCGCTGTCTGCTGACGTTCTTCCTGCTCAACGACGAGTCGCGGGGTCTGATCGGCCAGGGACGCAGCACGCAGCCCTTCGCGGACGTCGAAGCGCCCTACGCGGTGGTCGATCCCGCGATTCCCGAGCGGGCGGTGGCCTACAAGGAGCCCTGGGTGCTCACGCTCCTCTCCGAGGCCGGTCTGAGCCCCCGCATGCCGCTGAATTACGGGAGTTGGTGCGGCCGCGAGTCCTTCACGAGCTACCAGGACATCGTCGTCGCGGACAGGGCTCAGCCACCAGCGGGATGAGGACGCGCGTCCTCATCATCAGCGAGGATCCGGTCGGTGGCGAGATGGGCGGAAACGCTATCCGCGCCTATGAGCTCGCCAAGGTCCTCGCCGGCCATGCAGAGGTGTCGCTCGCGGCGCCGCAGTCGGCCGGGATCGCCGCGGGGGTCGAACAGGTGCCCTTCGATCGCGAAGACACGCGCGGCCTGCGAGCTCAGCTGCGTGGGGCCGAGGTCGTGGTCACGCTGCCACAGAACCCGGTCGTCACCGCGGTGCTCCGGCGCTCGGATGCACGGATCGTCTATGACCTCTACGACCCGAAGCCGCTTCAGGTGCTGGAGGGCCTCGCGGCCGCCTCTGCCATCAAGCAGCGCTTTCACTCGACGATCGCGTTGGATCATGTGATGGGTGCGCTGGCCACGGGCGACTATCTGCTCTGCGCCAGCGAGCGCCAGCGAGATCTGTGGCTCGGGGCGATGCTCGCCGCGGGCCTGATCACCCCGGCCCTCTACCGCGCCGACCCGACGCTTCGCACGCTCATCGACGTGGTGCCCTTCGGCGTGCCGGATGAGCCACCCGCGGCGGGCGCAGACGGACCCCACGAGCGCTTCGCCGCGCTCGAGCGCTCAGCCGAGATCGTGCTCTGGAACGGGGGGCTGTGGAACTGGCTGGACCCCGTGGGCGCGGTCGAGGCGATCGCTGAGGTCGTGAAGCGCCGCCCGCAGGCGCGGCTGGTGTTCATGGGACGTCCGCCGCTCGAGGATCGCCAGCGCGGGGCTGCGGAAGCGGCGCGCACTCGCGCCCAAGAGCTCGGCGTCCTCGACCGGATCGTGTTCTTCAACGACGCGTGGGTGCCCTACGAGCAGCGTGCCAGCTGGCTGCTCGCCGCGGACTGCGCGCTGTCGCTGCACCTCGACCACCTGGAGACCCGCTTCTCGTTTCGCACGCGCCTGCTCGACTGCTTCTGGGCGAGGCTGCCGATCGTCTGCAGCGAAGGCGACGAGCTGGCCGACCGGGTCGCTCGCGAGGGCCTGGGGGCGAGCACCGCCGCACACGATCCGCACGCGGCGGCCGCCGCGATCGTCGAGGTGCTCGAGCGGGGGCGCGACAGCTACGGCGATGCGCTCGCTCGCGCAGCCGCCGATCACGGCTGGTCCAATGTCGCCGCGCCGCTGATCCGCTATGCGAGCGATCCGGCGGCATCTCCTCCACGTCGATCGCTGCAGATCGCGCTCGACGGCCGTCGAGCGCGTGCGGCGGCCACCCGTGGCATCCGGGGTGTGTTGAGGGTGCTGCGTCGAGCCGTCAGCTGAGCGCCTGCTCCAGCTCGCGCAGCGAAGCGCTGCGCGAGCGTTGAATCGCGCGGCGCTTGCGTATCGTCCGCGGGAGCAGGCGCGCGGCTGCCAGCACTCCGCGCGCATGAGCGCGCCCATATCCGTGCAGTGCGTTGTATGCCGCCCACTTCAGCTGGAAGAAGACGATCCGCGGAAGGTGCAGCACGAGCAGCGCGGCCGGGAAGTTCTTCACCACCACGATGATCTGGTTGCGGACGATCAAGGCCGCGTAGCGAGCGGGTGCTCGGCTGGTCGTGGCGCTGCCCATGTGGTAGGAGATCGCGCCCGGCGCGTAGCGGACGCTCATGCCCCGCAGCCTCGCGCGAAAGCCCCAGTCGACGTCCTCGTAGTAGGCGCCGAGGTCGCCGTCGAATGGCCCCACGACATCGAAGGCCGCAACGCGGAACAGAGCTGCGCCCCCCGTCGCGCTGAACACTTCGCCGGGCTCGTCGTATTGGCCGGCGTCGAGCTCCCCTTGGCCTCGGCGACGGGCATACCCGTTGCGTGCCAGCAGATCGCCCGCGCCGTCGATCTGCTCGCGCCGATGGAAGCTCAGCATCTTGCCATCCACAGCTGCCGCCTCGGAGTGCTGCTCGAGCGTGGCCAGCATCTGCTCCAGCCAGTGCGCATCGAGCTCGAGGTCGTTGTTCAGGACGGCGACATATGCGGTCTGCGCCGAGGCGACAGCGCGCGCCATCGACGCCGAGATGCCGAGGTTTCGCTCCGAGGGAAGGACCCGGACCAGGGGCCAGGTCTCGCTCAGATAGGCGAGCGAGTCGTCGCTTGAAGCGTCGTCGATCACGTGTATCGGGAAGCCCTGCGCGGTCTGGCGCGCCAGCGAGCACAGCACGACAGGCAGGAGATCGCGCCCGTTGTAGTTCAAGACCGCTACGGTGACGTCGGTGGCAGGCATCGGCGGGTGATGCTAACGGGCGGCCACGGCCGCCATCGAAGCTACAGCGGGCATCTCGCGAGGGCGCCGGGCGCCCTCAGGCGCCCGGCGCCAGCAGCTCATCGTAGGCGGCCGCGAGTCGGGCGGCCGCCGCCTGAGTCGAGTACGGTTCGCTCCTGTCGCTGCTCGCACGAGCACCGCTTGTGAGCGTCTGGCGCACGATCTCGGCGAGCGCGATCCAATCGCCGGGGCTGAAGTGGCTTGCGCTGCCTGCCGTGACCTCCGGGATCGCGCCCGAGCTGCTGGCGATGATCGGCACTCCGGCCGCCATCGCCTCGGCCAGGACCATGCCGAACTGCTCCTCCCACGACCAGGTGGGGAGGCTACCCAGGACCACGCACGCGGCGCCGGCGTAGGCGCGCGGCATCTCCTCATAGGGGATGAAGCCGCGGAGCTCGACCGCGTCGCCCACCCCGAGCTCACGTGCATACGCCCGCAAGCGACCCTCCTCGGGGCCCGTTCCGACGATCAGCAGGCGCACGTCGAGGGGCGCCTGGGAGGCGAGCCCGCGGCGCAGGAGCGCCAGCGCGCGCAGGACGTCCTGATGGCCCTTCTCCCACACCAGCCGGCCCGGGGAGAGGATCAACGGCGGCCCGGGCGGGCGCGCCCTCGAAGGGCGGGCGGCGAAGCGATCGGCGGCCACCCCGGGCGGACACACGCGGATGCGCTCGGGCGGCGCCCCCTCGAGCAGGAGGGACGTGCGTGCGCGCTCGGTGGTGGCGAGGAACAGGTCGGTGTGGGCCAGGGTCAGCGCGCGGTAGGAGCGTGTGCGCACGTTTCGGTAGGCCTCCAGGAACGGGATCGTCTCCCAGACGGTGAGCACGAGCCGGAAGTTCAGCCGGCGCTTGAGCCTGGCGGCCTGCATGCTGTACCAATAGCCGAGCTCCTGCGCGTGGACTATGTCGGCGCCGCGCAGCGCCGCCTCCAGGCCCAGGTAGCGATCCCCCGGGATCCGCACCGCGAGGTCGCCGAGCGCTCCGGGCGGGAGCAGGTCGCGCAGCGTCCACGTCCTGCGGCTCTCGAGCGTCAGCGAGGCCGTGTCGAACCAGCCCCTGCGCGAGCGCAGATAGGTGACCGCGAAGCGCTCGGCGATCGCCGGCTGCTCCCACGGGCGCAGCTCCCACGGATTCGCCTGATGACCGCGCACGATGACCACTCGGGGACGGGCGGCGTGCGACGCGGCGCTTGCGGTGTTCGGCACCGCGCCAACCATATCTCGCGCGCGCCGCAGAGAGGGACCGTCCGGGCGCTGAGAGGCCCCTGCGGACGCCCCAGTCCGTGACAGCTCGGCTACCCTCCACTGCTTGCATTCTCCGCCGCCCGTTCGCCTCTATCGCTGGCTTCGCCTCCGCCTCCCCCAGCCCTGGTCGCGCCGGCTGGGGCAGCTCCTCTACCTGCCGAAGCTCGCACGCGGGCATGGCGACACGCGGCGGGAGTTCGCGGAGGAAAAGGTGATCGAGCGCCTCCTCACGAGCAGCGAGTCGCTCGCCGGGATCGGGGCGGGACTGAGCGAGCGGGTCGTCGAGATCCCATGGGTGCTGCACCGCCTCGGCGAGAGCCGCAGCGGTCGCGTTCTCGACATCGGGACCGCCTTCTCCCCGATGGTCTACAAGTGGCTGCTCGTGCGCCAGCCACACACGGTGGAGGTGGCCGATCTCGCCGAGGTCGATATCCCCGGGGTTCGCAGTCACCTCGCCGACGTGCGCAGCCTGCCCCTCGCCTCAGACAGCTTCGACGTGGCGATCTGCCTCTCGACGCTCGAGCACATCGGTATGGACAACACCCAGTACAACGTCCAGAGCGGCGGCGGCGACGACGTGAAGGCGCTGCGGGAGCTCGGGAGGGTGGCGCGCCGTGTGCTCGTCACCGTGCCCGCGGGAGGCGATCGGGACATGGGCTGGCAGCGCCAGTACGCCCCGAGCACGTTCCGGCGGGTCGTCCAGGACGCCGGACTCGAGGTCGAGCGTCTGGACGTGTTCGTGCACGATCCGCTCGACGGCTGGGTGCCCGCCGAGGAGGGCTCGGTCGGGGATCGCACATACGGGGAGGGCGCCGTCGCGGCCGCCGCGAGCATCTGCGCCGAGCTGCGGCGCCCGTGAGGATCGCGCTGGACGCGCGGGCAGCGGTCGAGGTGCCGGCGGGGCGCGGCCGCTACGTGCGCGAGCTGATCAGGGGCCTCTCCCGGATCGACGCCGACCACGAGTACCTGCTCTACGCGCGCGAGCGCTGGACGGAGGCGAGCCTCGATCAGCGCTTCCGCTGGAGGCTCATCGGCGCACCCGGGCTCAGCTGGCCGCTGGTGGTCGGGCGCGACATGTCGCGCTCGGGGGAGGTCGCGCTCGCGTGCACGAGCTACGCCATCACCGCGCCGTGGCGGATCCCCGGCGCCGCGATCGTATGGGATTTCGCGCCGTTCAACCGAGCCCTGAGGGCGCCGCGCGGCAGTCTCCTGGAGCGGCTCACCCTGCCGCTGGCGCTTCGCCGCTGCCAGTCCCTGGTGGCGATCTCCGAGGCGACGAGCCGCGAGCTGCATGAGCGCTTCCCGAGCGCTCGGGCGGACGTGACCGTTGCCCATCCCGCCGCCGATGAGCGGTTCTCCCCGGAGGCGGGCGGGGAGGATGAGGCGGTGATCGCTCGCTACGGGTTGCGCGCACCGTACGTGCTCGTGACGGGCACGGTCGAGCCCCGCAAGAACCTGCCGCGCCTGATCGAGGCCTTCGCGGGACTCGAGCAGGGGCTGCGCCGCGGCTGGACGCTCGTGCTCGCGGGGGCCCCCGGGTGGGAGACCGACCGGACGTTCGCCGCGGTGGCGGCTCACGGCGAGCTCGTGCAGACCCTCGGCTACGTGCCCGACGAGGACCTCCCCTGCCTCTACCGCCGGGCCGAGCTGTTCTGCTACCCGTCCCTGTACGAGGGGTTCGGGATACCCGTGCTCGAGGCGATGCAGTCGGGCACGGCCGTCCTCACCTCGTCGGTGTCGAGCATGCCCGAGGTCGGGGGCGATGCGGCGCGATACGCCGATCCTCACGATGTCGAGGACATCCGGCGCGGTCTGCGCGAGCTGCTCGGCGATCCCGACCTGCGCCAGCGCTCGGCCCGGGCCGGGATCGTGCAGGCCACCCGCTTTGACTGGCAGCAGACCTCGCAACGGGTGCTCACCGTGCTCGAGGATCTGCGGCGCTGAGGCCGTCAGCGGCGCGCCAGGATCCAGACGTTGCGGCGGTGGAAGGGCAGCCGAGCCAGCGCCGCGAACAGGCGTGGGCGGCGCTTGCGGCGGGTGCGCGCTGAGAGCAGGCCGACTCCCGGTGCCACAGACTCGTAGCCGACGTGCTCCACCTCGTAGCCCTGGTCGGCGAACAGCAGGCGGAAGCTCTTCCGGGTGAAGGGGCGTCGGTGCGTGTAGTCGTCCCATACCCAGCGCTGCGCGTCGGGCGAGGAGGCGAACAGCAGTCCGCCGGGGCGCAGCACCCGTCGCGCCTCGCGGACGAGCGCCACGGGGTCGGCGACGTGCTCGAGCACGTCCTTCATCACGACTGCGTCGAACGTCTCCTGCTCGAAGGGCAGCGGCTCATCGACGTTCCCCTCGATCACGTTGCGCCCGAGCCCCGTGGCCCTCGCCACGGCCTCTGGCGAGCCGTCGATCCCCGTGTAGGCGGGGAACTGATCGGCAAGCCAGCCCGTGCCGCAGCCGACATCCAGCAGC
>CABDZA010000185.1_pt1 | contig 14409 bp, 14 predicted proteins | sample 3132091 | NCBI WGS metagenome assembly CABDZA01 (sample SAMEA5534339, study PRJEB31848) | metagenome | biome: tundra; feature: field; material: soil | place: USA | collected 2013-05 | depth 0.45 m
GCCTACGTGACCAACGGGCGCGAGGTCGGCAGCGAGTGGTTCGCCGAGAAGCTCGCCTTCCTGGATGCGCTAGCCGCCCGCGCGGCCGCGGAGCGGGGTTCGCCGTTCGTGGTGGCGGGCGACTTCAACGTGGCGCGCGAGGACCGCGACGTGTATGACCCGGCTGCCTTCGCGGGGGCCACTCATGTGACCCCCGAGGAGCGCACGCGGCTGGAGCGCGTGCTGAGCGAGGGGGGCTTGGTGGACGCCTACCGCCACGTGCACCCCGAGGGGACCCAGTTCACGTGGTGGGACTATCGCCAGGGCCACTTCCATCGCGGCATGGGGCTTCGGATCGATTACATACTGCTCGGCGAGCCGCTGGTGGAAGGGCTGAGCGAGTGCGGGATCGCGCGGGACTACCGCAAGGGGGAGAAGCCCTCGGACCATGCTCCGTTGGTTGCGAAGGTCGGTGCGGTGTGAGCCACCGATGGAGGCTGCAGCTGCGCGCGGCGTCTACGCGCCGCGACGCCCGGCGGCCGCCGTCGGGCGCCGGGGGGGGCGCGCGCCGCGGCTCGGGGCGCCTGTAGGCACGCGTGTGGATCCTCACGGCAGGATCCCGGTCGCCCGGTCGCTCGGCGAAGGACTTGGGCCGGGCGATGTGAAAGCCCTGGGCGAAGTCGACGCCGAGCCGGCAGAGCAGCTCCAGCGCCTCGGCATCCTCCACGCCCTCGGCGACCGTCTGGACGTGGAAGTCCTGAGCGAGGGCGACCACGGCCTGGACGACGTGTCGGCTGGCGCTGTTGGTGGCGAGATCGCGGACGAACTCGATGTCGAGCTTGAGGTAGTCGACGGGGATCTGCTTCAGATAGGTCAGGGTGCCGTAGCCGGTGCCGAAATCGTCCAGCGCAATCTTGCAGCCGAGCGCGTGCAGGCGCTCGGCGAACGTCCGGGCGGCCTGCTCGTCCTCGACGATGGCGGTCTCGGTGATCTCGAAGACGAGCATCCCCGGCGGGACCTCGCACTGCTCGATGCACCGCTCGATGTGTTCGAGGACGTCGAGATCCCCGACCGAGCGCGCGGATATGTTCAGCTCGACGGGACACCCGGCCCCGGCGATCTGCGTGGCCTGCTTTATCACCCACCAGTCGATCTCGCCGATCAGGGCGTACTGCTCGGCCACGGGCAGGAAGTCACCGGGCGCCACGATCCGGCCGTCAGGCTCGCGCATGCGCAGGAGGAGCTCCTGCTGGACGGTCTCGCCGGTCCGCAGGTCCACGATCGGCTGCGCGTAGAGCACGAAGCGCTCATCCGCCAGCGCGTCCTCGACGCGGTTGATGGTGGCGAGTGTCGCCACGTCGCGCCGGTGCTCCTCCTCCCGGCGCTTGCGCTCGGAGATGTCCTGGAATATGACAACGCACCCCTGCAGGCCATCGTCGGTGCGGAACGGGGCGGCCGTGTAGGCCACCGGAAGCTCGCGGCCGCTGCGCACGATGAACAGGTCATCCTCGACGCGGACGGTCGCCTCCCGGCTGAGGGCACGAGCGATCGGGCGCTCCTGGAAGGGCCGCGCCGCGTCGTCGGGACGCGAGGGGTGGATGACATCGTCGATGACCTGTCCGTGAAGCTCTCCCTCGCGCCAGCCGAGCAGGGTCTCGGCGGTCCGGTTGATGTAGGTGACCCGACCGTCGACGTCGACGGTGAAGAGGCCCTCGCCGATGCACTCGGTTACCGCCTGAGCGTAGTTGCGCGACTGCAACAGCTCGGTCTCCGCGGCGACGCGGGCGGAGATGTCGACCGCCACGCCGACGATCGCCGAGGGGCCCCCGTCCTCGTCGAGCATGAGGCGGTTGCGGACGTAGGCGGTGAACGTGGAACCGTCCTTGCGGCGCACGAGGATCTCGCCGTCCCAGCGACCGTCGCGGCGCAGCTCGAGGAGCAGCCGTTCGGCCGCCTGGGCGTCCTCGGGGACGACCAGCTCCCTGGCGTTGCGACCGACGGCCTCCTCGCTGCTCCAGCCGTAGAGGGCCTCCGCGCCGCTGTTCCAGCTGATCACCATCCCCGCCATGTCGATGACCATCACCGAGGCGTCGATCTGGTCGAGCAGGACGGCCTGCAAATTCGTCTGATCCCGCGCCCGGCGGCTGTTGGCCGATGGCCGGGACGGCATCGCGTCGAGTGCCGCCCTCCAGAGGTCGATCGGCCCGAAGCCACGGTCCGGCGGCGCGGCCCCTTCGGCCGGGTCAGGGTCTGCAGCTGGGATCGCTCCCTCCGAGGGATGACCGTGAGCGCTCCCGCGCCCCTGGCGCGAGGCATACAGCCGCATGTCCGCGGTGCGGGCCAGGCTCTCGAGGTCGGTGGCGTCGTCGGGAAAGATGGCGAGCCCCAGCGAGGCCGGAGCCCGCTTTCCCAAGGCCTCACTGACTCGGGTCGCGCTCAAGCGTGCCTGGTCGGCCTCGATCTCCGGGAAGAGCACGGCAAACTCATCGCCGCCCAGCCGGCCGACCGCGTCCGCGGGCCGAACCACCCCTTCGAGCGTCTTGGAGACCCAGCAGAGCAGCTCGTCCCCGGCCGCGTGCCCGAACTTGTCATTGACGGGCTTGAAGTGGTCTAGGTCGAGCACCAGGATCGCGCCCGAGCCCCCGCGGCGCCTCATCGCGCCGATCTCCGCCACGGCACGCTCCTCGAAGCCGCGACGGTTCAGGCAGCCGGTCAGCGGATCGGTGCGCGACGCTTTGGCCAGAGCCCGGTGCTGGCGGTTGTGATTCTGGGCCTGCCATGCGCTCATGGCGGCCGTGCAGGCGAGCACCGTGGCAAAGGCTCCCTGGAATGCCGGGCTCGACCCTCCCGCCACCAGGGCGACTGCGAGATAGCTGAGGACGCTGACGATGCCCAACGTCACCACCGAGCCGAGCGGGTAGGACATCGAGGAGAAGACGACCGGGATGAAGAACACGAGCACCAGCGGGCTGGCGGTGCCACCGTCGGCCAGGGTCCCCACCACCAGCATCGCGAAGTCCAGCAAGCTCCAGCTCAGAAAGAACGGCTCTCGCAGGCTGCTTCGGACGATGCGCTCCCGCGGCAGCATGGAGACGAGGACCGCCGCTACCGTCGCCAGGGCGAAGAGCACGGCGAGCTCCTGGCGGTGGGGACGCTGCCAGGTGAGGGCGACGTAGGCCTCACCCAGGCCCCCGACGCCGAAGGTCAGCCAGATTCCGGCAACGATCGTCGCTTCGCGCATCCGCAGCGCGGACACATCGATCACCTGCGGCTCATCTGTGCGGCTCACAGGTAGGTATCGGCCGAAAGGGGATTCGCCTAAGCGGCGGCTTCAGCGGCTAGACGCGCAATGGGGCCGGGGCGCTGGCCCGAGACGAACCGCCGGGCGCTCGCCGCCGCCCCGGATATTGGATGCCCCGAGCACCGCGCGCCCCTATAGCATCGCCGTGACAGAACGTGGGGCGATGAACCAAGGCCGCCGGAGACTTCTCGATCGAGGCACCGGGTGCGATTCGTCGCCGACACCGACACCCAGCGGAGGGATTGAGATGACACTGCACCCAAGGCTCTTGCGCAACGCTGCAGCGACCGCTGCCGTCACGCTCGTCGCAGTCGCGGCACTCGCGCTGGCCGGGCCGGCGGTGAGCTCGCAATCGGCGGCGAGCCACTCGAGCCGAGATCACAGCCAGCAGGCGTACGCCGCGAAGAGCGGCGCCTGCCACATCACGCAACGACACTCCATCGCGAGCCCGACCAAAACGACGATCCGCTTCGTCAACCACGACAGCGGTCCCGTCGGCGTGTACTGGCTCAACTACCAGGGCTTTCTCGTCTTCTACGAGACGATCGCCCGAAACGCGAGCTTCAACCAGGTGACGTTTCGCTCCAATGCCTGGGTCATGCTCAGCAGCTCTTTCAACTGCGTCGGCTACGTCGTCACGTCGGGCGCGCCAAAGTACGTCATCAAGTAGCCGGTGAGCGTCCGCAACCTCGATAGCCTGCTGAACCCCAGCCACGTGGCGGTCGTCGGCGCCGGCGGCGAGCGCATGCAACTCGGTCACATCGTCCTGCGCAACCTCGTCGACGCCGGCTTCGAGGGGGTCGTCTACCCGATCAACCCCAGCCGCGAGTCGGTCGGCGGCATCCAGGCCTACGCCAGCATCGCGGAGACGCCCGCCAAGCCCGAGCTTGCAATCGTCTGCACGCCCGCCGCCGCCGTCCCGAAGGTGGTGCGTGAATGCGGCGAGGCGGGAGTCGCGGCGATCGCCGTCCTATCGGCCGGATTCCGCGAGGTCGGCGCGGAGGGAGCAGAGCTCGAGCGCCGCGTCGCCGAGGAGGTGGCCCGCCACGACGGCCTGCGGCTCTTGGGACCCAATTGCGTCGGGCTGATCGTGCCGCGGCTGGGGCTCAACGCGAGCTTTGCCGGGGCGATGCCGATCGACGGCCATGTCGCGTTCGTCTCGCAATCGGGCGCGCTCGCGACTTCCGTGATCGACTGGGCGCTAGCGGAGCAGATCGGCTTCTCGCATGTCGTCTCGCTCGGCAACATGCTCGACATCGACTTGGGCGACCTGATCGACTATCTCGGCCAGGACGCTCAGACGCGCTCGATCTTCCTCTACATCGAGACCGTCACCGAGCCGCGCAAGTTCATGTCGGCGGCGCGTGCGTTTACGCGCAGCAAGCCGATCATCGTCTACAAGGCGGGGCGGTTCGCAGCGTCGGCCAAGGCGGCCGTCTCGCACACCGGCGCGATGGCGGGCGAGGACGCCGTCTACGATGCTGCCTTCCGGCGCGCGGGGCTCGTTCGCGTCGAGCGAATCGAGGACGTGTTCGCGAGCGCCGAGCTGCTCGCACGCGAGCGTCCGGTCCGCCGCGGGCGCCTGGCGATCGTCACGAACGCCGGCGGCCCTGGGGTGATGGCCGCCGACGCGCTGCTCGCCCGCGGCGGTGCGCTCGCCGAGCTCGGCCCGGCGACGCTCGCGACGCTCGACGCGGCGCTGCCGCCGGCGTGGTCTCACGCCAACCCGATCGACGTGCTCGGCGACGCCCCACCGCAGCGCTTCGGGGACGCGATCAAGGCGGCGCTCGCCGACACGCAGGTTGACGCCGTGCTCGTGATCCTGACGCCGCAGGCGATGACGGACGCCGACGCCACCGCCGATGCGGTGCTGGCGGCGCGTGAGGACCGATCGAAGACCGGCCAGCACAAGCCGCTGCTCGCTGCCTGGATGGGCGGGCGCTCGGTGCGCGAGGGACTCGAGCGCCTGAGCGCCGGTGGCGTGGCCACCTACGCCTATCCCGAACAGGCCATCGGCGCCTTCATGGACCTTGTCTCCTACGCCCGCAACCTCGAGACGTTGTACGAGACCCCGCGGACGATCCCGGTCAGCTTCGCGCTCGACCGCGGGCGCGCGAAGGAGCTGATGGGCTCGGTGCTCGCCGAGGGCCGCGGTGTGCTGTCCGAGACGTCCTCGAAGACGCTGCTCGACGCGTACGAGATTCCCGTCATAAAGCCGCTGCCGGCGCTCTCGGCGGATGACGCCGTGGCGGTTGCCGCGGACATCGGCTTTCCGGTCGCGCTCAAGGTGCGCTCACCGGAGGTCACGCACAAGACCGACGTCGGTGGCGTCGAGCTCGGGCTCGGCAGCGGCGAGGAGGTCCGGGCGGCCTACGAGAGGATCCTCGCCTCGGTGCGCGAGCACCGGCCGGAGGCCGATGTGCAGGGCGTGACCGTCCAGCCGATGGCACGGAGCTCCGGCTACGAGCTCGTGCTCGGCGCGCACAAGGACCCGACGTTCGGCGCGGTGATCCTGCTCGGTGCCGGCGGCGTCGCGGCCGAGCTACTGCACGACCAGGCGCTCGACCTGCCGCCGCTGAACGAGCGCCTCGCGCTCGCCATGCTCCAGTCGCTGCGCATCTGGCCGCTGCTCGCCGGCCACCGAGGACGCCCCGGGATTGACCTCGACGCGCTGCTCGAGGTCGTGATGCGCTTCTCCTACCTCGTCGCCGACTACCCGGAGATCAGCGAGATCGAGATCAATCCGCTGCTCGCCGGGGCGGACGGCTCTGTGGCGCTTGACGCCAGGGCCGTCGTGGACCAGTCACTGGTCGGCCGCCCGCCACCGCCCTTCTCGCACCTGGCGATCCGGCCCTACCCCGAGGAGTACACGCGCGAGGCGACCACGGCCGGCGGCCTGCGCGTGACGCTGCGTCCGATCAGACCGGAGGACGAGCCGCTCTGGCACGAGATGCTCGACGCCTGCTCGCCCGAGTCGATTCGGTCGCGCTTCCGCGGGATGGTCAAGCACACGCACGAGTTCGCCACGCGCTACTGCTTCATCGACTACGACCGCGAACTGGCGATCGTCGCCGAGCTGCAAGCGCAGGACGGCACGCGCAAGCTGCTCGGCGTCGGCCGGCTCGTCGCCGATCCCGACCGCCAGAGCGCAGAATACGCGACACTCGTCGCCGATCCCTGGCAAGGGCGCGGCCTGTCGGACCTGCTGACCGACTACTGCCTTGAGATCGCGCGAGCGTGGGGCATCCGCAGCGTGTACGCGGAGACGACACCGGACAACACACGCATGATCGCCGTGCTCAAGCAGCACGGCTTCACGCTGACGCGCCAGGTCGCGGAGGGGATCGTCGTCGGCGAGCGCCGTCCCTGAGCCGCCGGTCCAGCGCTGGCCCGGCCGACTGCAGTGTGGGCCGGCGTGCGGCCCTCTACAGCTCCCAGTAGCGCCCGACGCTGACCGCCGCGGGTCGTGTGTAGATCGGGTCGGGAGCGATCGATTCGGCTTCGCCGGCGCCGCCCAGCGCGCGCATCGTCGCGAGCACGCAGTCCGCCAGTGCCCGCGGCTCGTAGCCGCCCTCGAGCACCGCGCCGACCGGCGCGCCGAAGTGCTCGGCAAGGTCGCGAACGTGGCAGGCCATCTGCGCGAAGTCCTCGCTGTCGAGCCGGCAGCCAGCGAGCGGGTCGGCGCGGTGCGCGTCGAAGCCGGCCGAGATCAGGACGAGCTCCGGCGCGAACTGGGTCGCTGCCGGCAGCGCGACGTGCTCGAGCAGCGAGCGCCAGACCTCGCCCTCGGTACCGGCGTCGACGGGTAGGTTGAGCGTGTAGCCGAGGCCGGCGCCGGAGCCCGCGTCGGCGAGCGGGCCGGTGCCGGGGTAGATCCCGGCCTGGTGGATGCTGGCGTAGAGCACGTCGCTGCGGTAGCGGAAGATCTCCGCGGTGCCGTTGCCGTGGTGCACGTCCCAGTCGATGATCAGCACGCGCCGCACGCCGAGCTCCGCGATCGCGAGCTGCGCGGCCACGGCGATGTTGTTGAACAGGCAGAAGCCCATTGCGCGCGAGTGCTCTGCGTGGTGCCCCGGCGGGCGGAGCAGCGCGAAGCCGACGCGCGCCTCGCCCGCCATCAGCGCTCGAGCCATCGCGCAAGCGCCCCCGCTGGCGTGCAGCGCGGCGTGGTAAGAGGTCCCGTCGAGGAAGGTGTCGACATCCACCTGTCCGCCGCCGGCCGCGGAGAATCGCTCTAGGCGGTCGACCAGCTCCGCGGCATGCACCGCCTCGAGCTCGGCGCGCGTCGCCGCTGGCGCGACGCGTCGCTCCCAGCCGAGCCAGTCGATCGAGGCTAGCGCTGCGTCGATCGCCTCGATCCGCTCCGGTTTGTCGGGATGCTCGGCGACGTGCTCGCGCGGATCGTGCTCGCGCGAGGAGGGATGCTCGAACAGCAGCCCGGTCACGCTCACGTCAGCGCCGGCCCCGTGCGACCTCGCGCTTGCGGGCGGAGACGAACTGGGCGAGGCCGGTCACATACTGCTCGATGTCGGACAGGCCCCGGGCCCGCAACCCCCCCGTCAGCTCGTCGCGGGCGAAGACCCGCACGCCGGTGAGGCGGCGCACGACCGCGTCTGCGACGCCGGCGGGCAGCGCGCCGCGGTTGCAGCTGGCGAGCAGTGCCAGACGGCCGCCGGGAGCCAGGACGCGGACGATCTCCTCGACGGCCTTCATCGGCTCGTCGATCAGGTACAGCGCGGCGAAGCAGCAGATCGCATCGAAGGCCTCGTCGTGGAAGGGCAGCGCACAGGCGTCGCCGCGCACGTAGGCCACGTTGGCGCTCTCGGTCTCTCTCACCGCGCGGGAGAGCATCGTCTTGGAGGCGTCTATGCCCACGACCAAGCCGTCGCCTGCTGCGCGGGCGAAGCTGCGTGTGAAGTTGCCCGGTCCGCAGGCGACGTCGAGCACGCTGTCGCCGGCGGAGAGGGCGAGCATGTCCAGGGCGATGCGGTGTTCCTCGCGCGTGTCAGGACCGGTTGCTCCCATCAGCACGCGGGCACCGAGCGGGCGCCAAAGCCGCTCGTAGATTCGCGGCAGCACGCTGCTGAGCATCAGCTGCTGGCCGGGATGCGATCCGGTGGGGTCCTCCTGCCCGAGCAGGTCGAGCCAGCCGTCCTCGATGCGCGGCGACGCCGGACGGCGATCCGGCTCGAGCAGCGCGAGGGCCTGCTCTGCCGCTGACGCGGGCGAGGTCTTCTTGGGGTCTTTGGAACGGGGCATGATCGCTGCGCTATGAAGGTGTGCGGTCGTGGCTGGGGAGCCCGTCGGAGTCGCGCCGAGCCATGGCCAGGCCGAGACGCAGCGCGCCGGCAGCGTCGAGCAGCGCATCGCGTCCCGCGTGACCCATCGCCAGGGCGTTGACGAACCCGTGGATCAGGCCCCGGTGGCGGCGCAGGGCGACCGGGACGCCGGCCGCGCGCAGGCGTCGCGCGTAGTCCTCGCCCTCGTCGCGGAGGGGATCAAAGCCGGCGGTGGCGATGTAGGCCGGCGCGATCCCGCCCAGCTCCTCTGCGAGCAGCGGCGAGCAGCGCGGATCGAGCGCGGCGCTCTCCTCGGCGAGGTAGTGGCCCCTGTACCAGTCGAGGTCCCCCTCGGTGAGGAAGAACCCGTCGCCGAACAGCCGGTAGGACTCGCGCTTGCTCGACAGATCGAGCCAGGGGTAGAACAGCAGCTGAAGAGCCGGCGCCGGACCGTCGTCCGCCGCCGCGAGCCGGGCGACGCCGGCGGCGAGGTTGCCGCCGGCGCTGTCGCCGCCGACCGCCACGCGTGCTGGATCGGCACCGAGGTCCGATGCGTGCTCCACCGCGAAGCGAAACGCGGCGAGAGCGTCATCTATGGCCGCGGGAAAGCGGTGCTCGGGCGCGCGCCGGTAGTCGACCGCGAGGACGCGCACGCCGGCCTCGCGTGCCAGGAACCGGCAGGTGTTGTCGTGCGTCTCCAGATCACCCACCACAAAGCCACCGCCATGGAAGTAGAGGAGCAGACCACTGTCACCTGCAGTCGCGTCCGGCACGTACAGGCGGGCGGCGAGCGGGCCGACAGCACCGGAGACCGTGATCTCCTCCACGCGCTGAACCTGAAGCTTGGGCCCCTCGAACGTGTGTGCCTCCTCGGTGATCTGAGCCCGCGCGTCGGGCACGCCGAGCATCTCGAGCGGCGACTCGCCAGCGATCCTCAGCAGCTTGAGCACGAGCTGGACCTCCACGTGGAGCTCCTGCCCGTCGATCACCACGGGTCGGCCGACCAGGAGTCGGAGCAGTCTGTGGGGCAGTCCCGCCAGGGCGCGCACGGAGAGCGATTCCAGACGTGCGCGCAGTGGGGAGCCTTGTTGCACAGTGTTGACGTTGGGAAGGTTCACGCCACGTGCGGGGACCACTGGAAGCGGCGGGCGGCGATCACGAGCGCGGCGACGCCCCACGCGGCGACGATCAGCAGGTCTGTGCCCGCGATGCCGGCGCCGTGCGCGTGGGTGATCGGCATCAGCAGGGCGTGGTCGAGGTGGCGAATCGGGAAGGCGCTGGCGATGTTGCGCAGGAGCCTCGGGATCTGGCCTTCGGGGACGAACACGCCGGAGATGAAGTAGAGCGGCAGCACGGAAAGGTTGGTGGCGGGCGCCGCGGCGTCAGCGGAGCCGATGCGCGTGGATATCGCAAACGAGATGCAGGAGAAGGCGCTCGCGCCGATGATCACCGCGAGGACCAGGCCGACCATGGTCGATCCGGGCACTCTGACGTCGTAGGCGAGCCTGCCGATGAGCAGCAGCAACCCCGACATCGCGACCGCGACGACCACGCCGACCGCGGCGCGGCTGGAGATCACGTAGCTGGCGGGCAGCGGCGTGCCGCGCAGGCGCTTGAGCTCTCCGCTCTCGCGCTGTGCGACGACCGCCTGGGTCAGGTTGACGAACGTCGCCGAGATGATTCCCAGCGTCATGATCCCGGGGACGTAGAAGGTGGTGATGTCGATCAGCCTTCCTTCGACCCGCGTGGTGCCCTTGAAGATCGACGCGAATATCAACAGGAACACGATCGGCAGCAGCAAGGTGAAGTAGCGCGACTGGGGGTTGCGCCAGAAGCGCAACAGATCGGCGCGAAACTGATGGACGAACAGCTTCGGACCGCTCATGGGGGGCTCGCCTGCGCGTCTGTGAGTCGCAGGTAGATGTCTTCGAGCGTCGGGCGGCCAACCGTCAGGTCGGACAGTCCGGCGCCGTGCGCGAGCGCCCACTCGGCGAGCGTGTGGAGCACCTGGGCGGGCTCTGCGGCCTCGATGTGGACCTGGCGGTCACCGCGTTGGGCGATCGCCTGAAGCTCGTCGGGGAGATCGGTGAAGACGGTGCCCGCGGGCAGCGCGAATGAGATGTCGCTGCGCGCGCGGTCGCGCCCTCCGAGCGTGTCGGGGGTGCCCTGCGCCACGATCTCACCGGCGACGATGATCGCCACGCGGTCGGCGAGCGCCTGCGCCTCATCCATGTAGTGGGTTGTCAGGAAGATCGTCTTGCCGAGCTCGCGCAGGTTCGCGATCACCTCCCAAGCGTGGTGGCGCGCAGAGGGATCGAACCCGGTCGTCGGCTCGTCGAGGAACACCAGCTCTGGGTCTCCGATCAGTGCCAGCGCGACGTCGAGGCGGCGCAGCTGCCCGCCGGAGAGCTGGTTCGTGCGCGCATCGCCCTTGTCCGCGAGCCCGACCAGGTCGATGGTCTGGGCGGTGGGCCGTGGGTGCGGGTAGTAGCCCGCGTAGAGCTCGACGAGCTCGCGCACCGTCAGCTCGGCAGGCATCGTGCAGGTCTGCAGCACGAGGCCGAGCCGCGAGCGCCAGCTTCGATCACCAGAGGAGGGATCCGCGCCGAGCACGCTCACCTCCCCGGCGTCACGCGACCGGTAGCCCTCGAGGATCTCGACCGTCGTCGTCTTGCCCGCGCCGTTGGGCCCAAGGAACGCGAACACCTCCCCGTGATGGACTTCGAGCTCGATGCCCCCGATCACCTCGTGGTCGCCGTAGGACTTGCGCAAGCCCAGAACCCGGATGACCGCCTCTCCGTCTGACGACGCGTCGAACGGACCGGTCGGCGCGGCCAGGGGGGATGATGCCGTCGACATGCATCAGAACGCTACGTTCGCGCCGCTGTCGTGGCATCGTCGGTACGCCGAGCGGCCGCTCCGTGAGGACTACTGAGGGTTCGCTGCGAGGCCGGCGAGTGCGACTGCGAGGGCGCGTGGGCGAGCGTGCGGCGATGTCCCTCGACGGGGAGTGCACGCGCGTGGGGCTCAGAGCCGCTCACGCGCCGGCCCGGGCACGAACGTGATGTCGCGCCTGCGAACTACCGGTCTGGGTCGAGGTCCTCACCGCCCTCTCGGGCGATGTCACGCCCGTGCTCTGCCCGCACTGCTCGCTCTTGTGCCTGATCGAGGTCGCGTCGCGTCTCATCGCGGCGCTGCGCGCGTTGCCTGCGCTGACCCCGCATCGACAGGGTCACCAGCAGCACCACGAGCACGACACAGACCGCGACCACGATCACGACGACACCGGTGCCGACCGCGAACGGGACACGCCCGGCGTTGAGCATGCTGCTCCTCCTGTCCCTCAGCCCGTCGACGGCGGCCTATGCCTTGTCGACGGCACTCTCGATCTTGTCCTTCAGGTCGTCGGCTGCGTGCTTCGCCCTGTCGACGGCGTCGTCGATGTGGCCCTTGACCTCACCCTTCTGCTCCCGGCGCTCGCCCTCGCGCTTCAGGTCGCGATCACCCATCAGGGCTCCCACAGCCTGCTTCACGCGTCCGCTGATCTTGTCGGTGTGCTCGCCCATTGCGGTCTCCTTCGCTCGTCGCTGGGGGTGGTGGCGGATCCTGCGACGACCACAGACCAGTAGCAGTGCCGCCCGGCGCCGCGCGCGCGACCCATCGAGCGACGATACCCCCGCCACGCCCCTGGACACATCGGTAGCTCCCCAGCACCCGGCTGCGGGTTTCCCGAGGCGGACAACACCGCTCCCGCATGCGTTAGGGCTTGCCGCGCCGAGCAGGCTCACGATCTCAAGGCCGTGCCGAGTCTGGGACCTCAGTCTTGCTCGGACCGGTCGAGCTCGCGCGGCGGATCGTCCACCTCGGAGCCCACGTCTTCGCGAGCGCCTCCCGCCTCGTGTTGCCCCTGGATCGCCATGTAGATCTCGGTCCGGTGCACCGGAACGTCTGAGGGCGCCTGAATACCGAGACGTACCTTCCCGCCATCGGCCGATAGCACCGTGACCTCAACGTCGTCGCCGATCATGATGCTCTGTTTGGGCTTACGCGTCAGAACGAGCATACGGATCAATTCGCCGACCGCGCCAGGCTACCTTCCGCACTGGCCTCGTTTGCAGCAACGAGGCCTTTACCCGGCCCACATCGGGGCTTGTAAGCATTGTGATCACTGCAGGATCAACCGGGGGAGTCTCATGCCCAGGATCATTGTCACGACCGACGCAACGACCCAACACGCCCCGCCAGTGTTGCTCGACGAGAGCGTCTACTCGATACATCTCGATAACGACCACAACGCGGCGCAGCTCATCGAGCGGCTCGGCTGGGCGATCGCAGACGCCGAGAACACCCAGCGGGCGGAACTGGCGCTGTAACGGCTGACTCTTCCGAGGCAGCCCGCGCCCACGCGAGGGTCGCCGGGCCGGGTCCGTTGGCCTATGACAGCCATCGACTCATGGCCGAGTAGCGTCGCCGATGAGATCTGCTGAGGCCGTCGCCTTGCTCGAGGCGACTGGTCGACGCAGGCGCGCGGTAGCGCTCACGAAGCTCGACGATGCGCCGCGCGCGAGCGACCGCGTCAGCCGCTTGGGAGTGGACAGCTGTAAGGAAGAGCTCAAGCCGAGGAAGGAGGCCTGACCTAGCTCAGCTCCCGCGCACTACCGATCACTGCTCGCGACCGTCGCGAGAACGGTGGCCCGGCACGAAGGCGGGCAGTCGAGGGGCCGCGGTCATCCTCTTGGAATGGCATCAAGTCGGTGACGCCCGCCTGCTCGAAGGCGCGATGGATGGACCGCGACCCGGGAATGACCGCAAAGTCGTACCCACGCCTCTTGCAGAGGCCGCAGCGGAACGCGATTACCGCCACCCCGATCGAATCGATGTGCGTGAGATCACGGAGATCCAGCGTGATGCCGGTGACTCCTTCCTTGCAGAGGCGCTCTATCTCCGCTTCGAGCGCGTGAGCCGTACGATGGTTCAACTCGCCGGTCAGGATCAGCGTGTGCGTCCAAACGCTCACACTCGCCAGCGCCAAGCCCGGCTTGCTCGAAGCAGGCAGTGTACGCGTGTTCTCGTTGAAGGCAGTGAGCGCCCGATCTGCGACGCTTTCCACCGCGTCGCCCTCGTTCCGTGTACCAATCTTCACCGCGGACGCCGCTAGATGGCGTTTCATGAGATACAGCTCCTTCCAAACAAGCCTCGAATTGATTTCCAGGGGCCTGGATCACGAGATCCAGCGCCGAAGCGAAGAGACCGGGAGGAGCTAGCCCGGCCGCTCTGGAATCAGAACGAAGCACGCAGTGAGCCACGGCTGACACGAAAGCCGCAGCCGACGCATCGCGCGCGGGGGGGCCAAGAGTAGGAGACCCGCGAGCGTGTGAAAAGTCGAGAGAGCAAGACCGGAGCCGCCCATCGCCGAGCCGCCGCAGGCTCCGCTGGGTGCCGGGCCGGGAGCCGGGCTGACCGGGGGGCTCCCAACCGAGGAGCCGCCGTGGCCGCCACCCGCAGGCGCACCCGTCGCCGCCGCCAAGGAAGCCGCAACTATGGCGAAACCCATAGGCGACGCCGAGGGGAAGCGCTGAGCACCCACCCAGCCGGCGGACCAGTTGTCGGTCATGCGTCCTCCTAGGGCGGAGAGCTGACAACTCAAGTAGCCGGCCCGCCGCGCAGCGGTCATCCCCGCCGGCGCGCCGACAAGGCGTGGGCCTGCGGCAGACGTCGCCGAGGTTTCCCCCGGGCCGCCCACGCTAGAAGCCGTTGTCAGCGAGCCGATCAGAGCACTTGGGACCTCCGGTGCGGCTTCATCGGGCGCCGCGGCGGCCTGCGGAGGGGCGGGGAGCGGCGACAGCGAGC
>CABDZA010000186.1_pt1 | contig 14407 bp, 15 predicted proteins | sample 3132091 | NCBI WGS metagenome assembly CABDZA01 (sample SAMEA5534339, study PRJEB31848) | metagenome | biome: tundra; feature: field; material: soil | place: USA | collected 2013-05 | depth 0.45 m
GTGGTGTACAGCTTGAGGGCCCGGACGCGCTCGATCAGCGCCTGGTCGCGGCTCGCCAGCCAGCCGATCCGCAGACCCGGAAGCCGATGGGCCTTGGAGACCGTGCCGAGCGAGATCGCCTGCTCGTAGATGTCGCAGGCGGCCGGGAGCCGGGCGGCCTGGTCGTGCTCCAGGCCGCGGTAGACCTCGTCGCTGAGGATCACTATCGAGCGCTCGCGGGCGAGCTCGACCACCCTCTCCAGCGTGGCCCGGGACATCTGCGTCCCGGTCGGGTTGTGCGGGCTGTTGAGGTAGATCAGTCTCGTCTCGGGCGCCAGCAGCCGTTCGAGGGCGTCGAGGTCGTGGGCCCAGCGATCCTCGTAGCGTCGCTGCCACAGGCTGACCGCGGCCCCCGTGCTGCGGGCGACCTCGATCGCCGATCCGTAGCAGGGCGCCTCGACGATCGCGTGGTCATCCGGGCCGAGCAGCGCGTGGTAGGCGGTGAAGATGCCCTCCTCGGCGGCCGCCAGGGTGAGCACGTCCGCTGGCTGGACGTGCTCGTAGCAGCCGGCGACGGCGGCCAGCAGCTCGGGCGAGCCGGGCACCTCGGTGTAGCCGAGGCGGAGCGCCAGCAGGCGCTCGTTCGCGTCGGGCTCGAGCGCCAGCAGGTCGGCCACCGCCATCGACTCGCAATCGCTGCTGGACAGCATCAGCTCTGCGCGGAACTCCCAGCGCTCGTAGAAGCGCTCGATCGCAAAGGGCCTGATCTGCATCCGGGCGATGCTATGCGGCGGGGCCGGGCGAGGGCGGGCCCGGATGCCCTGAGCGGGGCGCTCAGGCCGTGGTCGGCTGATCCTCGCCCGCGCGTGCGTCGAGCTTGCGCAGGCTCGCCTGGGTCTTCTCGTGACGCTCGATCTGGGCGTCGCTCAACGGGTTGAGGATGCCGCGCAGGACCGACATGGCCACCCAGCGGCGCGGGCGGATTATGCGCGGCCGGCGACGTTCGATGCCCTCGACGATCGCCTCTCCCACGGCCGCCGGGCCGACGCGCTTGCGCAGCGGCTTGGGGAAGGCGTCGAGCATCTCAACCGCCAGTGGATCGGCGTCGATCGCGCGGTGGAGCATCTCGGTGTCGATGAAGCCGAAGTAGGCGACGCTGGCGCTGGCTCCGTGCTGCACGAGCTCGGCCCTGAGCGCCCGGCCGAACTGCTCGACGCCGGCCTTGCTGATCGCATAGGCGACCGTGCCGATGCCGTTGGTGAAGGCATAGATGGAGGAGACCACCACTACGTGGCCCCCGCGGGCGACGATCTCCGGCAGCGCCGCGTCGACGGTCCGGCACACGCCCAGCAGGTTGACGTCGAGCACGCGCTCGAAGGTCTCCGGAGGGGTGGCGCGGAAGGTCGCCACCCGCGAGGCGATGCCGGCGTTGGCGACGACCACATCGAGGCCACCGAAGCGCCCGACGGCCGCCGCCACCGCGTGCTGCATGGCGCTTCGATCAGTGACGTCCCCGGCGATCCCGACCGCCCGCGAGTCGTGCAGCTGCGCGGCGGCCTGCGCCGCCGCGTCCGCATCCAGGTCGACGATCAGCACCGAGGCGCCGCGCGCCAGCAGCGCACGGGCCGTGGCGAAGCCGATGCCGCGGGCGCCGCCGGTCACCAGCGCCACCTTGCCGTCGAGCTCGTAGCGGGGCATGGCCGGCACTCTGGCAGATCACCCCTCGGGCGGTGCCCGGGCCGGCGCAGGGGCTCAGCGCGGCGGCTTGGCTGCCTACTCCACGATCACCTCGTAGCCCGCGCCCTGCAGCGCGCGCACGAGATCCTCGGTGTGCCCCGGGCCGCGCGTCTCGAGCGTCAGCTCGACGCCGGTCTCGCCGACCCCCAACGGCACCGCCTCGCGCACGTGCTCCAGGCTCACCAGGTTGGCGCGCGCGCGGCCGACCAGATCGAGCAGCTCCGCGAGGGCACCCGGTCGGTCGGCGACGCGGGTGAAGATGCGCACACGGCGTCCCGCCTCGGTTTCGCTGCGGCGCAGCAGTCCGGCCAGCAGGCCGCTGTCGACGTTGCCGCCCGAGACGATCGCCACCGTCGTGCCCGCGAGGGGGGCCAGGCGCCCGCTCAACAGGACCGCCACGGCCACGGCGCCCGCGCCCTCGCCGACGAGCTTGACGCGATCGGCGAGGAACACCATGGCGTCGGCGATCTCATCCTCTGTGACCGTCTCGATCCCGTCCAGGAGCTCCCGCAGGAGCGGCAGGGTGAGCCTGCCGGGACGCTTGAGCGCGATTCCGTCGGCGATCGTGAACGCGCTCGCCGGCTCGCCGGCCGGCGCTGTGCCCGGCAGCTTCAGCGCTCGCGCGACGGGGGCGCACGCCCGCGCCTGAACGCCCACCAGCTCGACCTCGGGACGCGCACGGCGCAGCGCGATCCCCACCCCGCTGGCGAGCCCGCCGCCGCCGACCGGCACGACCACGCGGGCCAGGTCGGGGACGTCCTCGAGCAGCTCGAGCCCGAGCGTGCCCTGGCCGGCGATCACGTCGAGATCGTCGAAGGGGTGGACGAATGCCGACCCGCCCTGCTCGGCGCGCGCGATGGCCAGCTCGAGGGAGTCGTCGACTGAGCCGCCCTCCAGATGGACGCGCGCACCGAGCTGCTCGACGGCCGCGACCTTGGAGACCGCGGCATCGCGCGGCATGAAGACCTCACAGCCGACGCCCCTCACGCGCGCGGCCTGGGCGACCGCGCGGGCATGGTTGCCGGCGCTGGCCGTGACGAGCCCCGCGCCCGCGTGCTCGCCGAGAGCCGCGACCTTGCTCAGCGCGCCGCGCAGCTTGAACGATCCCGTCCGCTGCAGGCACTCGGCCTTCAGCGCCACCGCTCCGCCGGCGTGCTCGGCCAACTCGTCGCAGGCGATCGTGGGGGTCCGCAGCGCAGCACCGGCGATCGCGCGCCGGGCCGCCTGCAGGTCCACGCCGGCCATCAGCTCGGCGGCAGAGCGTGGGTCCGGCGGCGGCTCGCTCACGGCTTCACCGCCCCGCTCGACCATGTATGCGATCCGCCCGGCTCATCGGGTTGAAGGTATAGGCTGCATGCCTTATCGCGCAACGAGGCTGGGAGCGGTGGGCGAGCTGAACGACATCCTGGAGGGCCTCGAATCATCGCTGGGTCCCCTCAGCGGCGAGCCGGTCCCTCTCGATGGTGGCATCACCAACCGCAACTATCGCGTCACGCTCGGCGGCAGCGAGTTCGTCCTGCGCAGGCCCGGGAGGGACACGGACCTGCTGGGCATAGACCGCGAGTCGGAGCGGCTGGCCAACGATGCGGCGGCGAGCCTGGGTATCGCGCCGGCGGTGGCGGGCGGCTTCGGCGACTGCCTCCTGACGCGCTTCATCGCCTGCACCGCGGTCGGCGCCGATGAGGTCGCGGACGGAGCCCAGGAGATCGCGCTGGCGCTGCGCCGCTTCCACGATTCACCCGTGCGCCTGCCGCGGCGCTTCCGGGTGCCGGACCTGCTCGCGGACTATGCAGCGATCGTGCGCGACCGTGGCGGCGAGCTGCCCGCGGCCTACGCCGAGGCCGTCCGGTGCGCGGCACGCATCGACGCGATCCTCGCGCTGCAGGACCCGCGCCCATGCCACAACGATCTGCTCGCCGGGAACATCATCCGAGCTCGCGAGGATGGCCGCATGATGATCGTGGACTGGGAGTATGCGGGGATGGGCGATCCCCGCTTCGACCTGGGCAACCTGTCGATCAACAACGGCTTCGACGAGGCCGACGACGAGCGCCTGCTGGGCGCCTACCACGGTGGCATGCCGACGGACCGCCAGCGTGCGGAGCTGCAGCTCACGCGCGTTCTCTCGGACGCCCGCGAGGCGGCGTGGGGCGTGGTCCAGGCGGCTGTCTCCGAGCTGGACTTCGACTTCGCGGGCTACGCGCGCGAGCACTTCAAGCGCCTGCAGGCCGCGGTGGAGCGGCCCGACTTCGAGGAGTGCCTCGCCGCCGCGGGCGCGTGAGGGTCGACGCCGTGGCCAGAGCCCGCGAGCTCCCCGACCGCGCGCGCGTGGTCATCATCGGCGGCGGCGTGGGCGGCGCCTCGATCGCCCACCACCTGGCCAAGCTCGGCGAGCGCGACGTGGTGCTGCTCGATCGCAACGAGTTGACCAGCGGCTCGACCTTCCACTCGGCGGGGCTGGTGGGACAGCTGCGCTCCAGCGTGTCGCTGACGCGGATGATGATGGACTCGGTGGAGCTCTACAGGACGCTGGACTGCGGTTGGGTGCAGTGCGGCGGCATCCGCCTGGCGTGCACGCCCGAGCGCGAGCAGGAGGTCCTGCGCCAGGTGGCGTGGGCGAAGACGTTCGGGCTGCCGCTGGAGCTGATCTCGGCAGAGCAGGCCCGCGAGCTGTTTCCGCTGATGAGCACCGACGGGGTGCGCTGCGCGTCCTACCTGCCGAGCGACGGCTACCTGGACCCATCGCTTCTGACAACCGCGCTGGTGGACGGGGCGCGCGAGGGCGGCTGCCGCGTGTTCACGCACACACGCGTCACGGGCATCGACATCGACGATCGGATCCCCACCCACCCACGGGTGCGGGGCGTGCAGACGGAGTGGGGCTCGATCGAGGCCGAGGTGGTGGTCAACGCGGGCGGGATGTTCGCCGCGGAGATCGGACGCCTGGCCGGGGTGCGCGTGCCGATCGTGCCGTTCGCGCACCAGTACCTCGTCACGCAGCCGTTCCGCGAGCGCGGCGTGGGCGACGGCCTGGTCCACCTGCCGACGCTGCGCGACCCGGACCTGCTGATCTACTTCCGCGAGGAGGGCGGGGGGCTGGTGATGGGCGGCTATGAGCGCGAATCGGCGCCGTGGGCTCTGGACGGGCATCTCGTGGACGCGATTCCGGCGGACTTCAACGGGCGGCTGCTCGAAGAGGACTGGCCGCGCTTTGAGGAGATCGCCAAGAACTCCTCAAAGCGCGTCCCGGCGATGGAGGAGATCACCGTCACCCGGCTGATCAACGGGCCGGAGGCGTTCACGCCCGACAACGAGTTCTGCCTGGGCGAGAGCAAGGTGCGCGGCTTCTTCGTGGCGGCTGGCTTCTGCGCGCACGGCCTGGCGGGCGCCGGCGGGATCGGGCGCGTAATGGCCGAGTGGATCCTCGCGGGCGAGCCCTCGATGGACGTGTGGGAGATGGACATCCGTCGCTTCGGTCCGCATTTCCGCTCGCCGAGCTACACACTGAAGCGCGCCAAGGAGGTCTATGAGACCTACTACGACATCCGCTACCCGGGACACGAGCGCGTGGCGGGGCGGCCGCTGCGGATCTCCAGCGCCTACCCGTGGCACGCGCAGCACGGCGCGGCGTTCGGCGAGAAGTCGGGCTGGGAGCGGGTCAACTGGTATGAGTCCAACGCCGCCGCCGGCCAGGAGTCGCTGCGCCCGCGCGGCTGGGCGGGAATGCACTGGTCGCCGGCGATCGGGGCCGAGCACGTCGGTACGCGCGAGCGCGCGGGACTGTTCGACGAGTCCTCCTTCGCCAAGCTGGAGATCGCGGGGCCCGGGGCGGCGGCCTTCCTGGAAGGGCTGTGCGACAACGGCGTCGCGCGCGCAGTGGGCGCGATCACCTACACGCAGATGCTCAACAGCCGCGGCGGCATCGAGTGCGACTTCACGGTCACGCGCGTGGAGGAGGAGGTGTTCTCGATCGTCACGGGGACGGCGTTTGGAAACCACGACCTCAGCTGGATTCGCCGCCACGCGCCCGAGGACGGAAGCGTGCGCTGCGCCGACGTGACGGCGCGCTGGGCATGCTTCGCGCTGTGGGGCCCGCGCGCGCGGGACATCCTCTCCGGGCTCACCGACGACGCCCTGGACTTCGCCTACATGAGCATGCGCGAGCTGGCGGTGGGCGACGTCCCGGTGCGCGCGCTGCGGGTGACGTTCGTGGGCGAGCTGGGCTGGGAGCTCTACTGCCCGACCGAGTACGGAGCGGGCCTGTGGCGGACGCTGTGGGAGGCGGGACGCGACCACGGCCTGATTGCGGGCGGCTACCGGGCGATCGACTCGCTTCGCCTGGAGAAGGGCTACCGCGTGTGGGCGGCGGACATCACCCCCGATGAGACCCCGTATGAGGCGGGCCTGGGCTTCTGCGTCAAGAAGCAGGGGACGTTCGTGGGCTCCGCGGCGCTGGGCATCGGATCGGACCCCGCGCGGAGCCCGCCGCAGAGGCGCCTGCGCTGCCTCGTGCTCGAGGACCCGCGCTCGGTGGCGCTGGGCAACGAGCCGGTGCGCGTAGCGGGCGAGGTGGTCGGCCGCGTGACCAGCGGCGGGTACGGCTACACGGTGAAACGCTCGATCGCCTATGCCTACCTGCCGGCGGAGGTCGAGGTGGGCGCGGCGGTCGAGGTGGACATCTTCGGCGTGTGGGTCGCCGGCGAGGTGGCGCGCGAGCCGCTGTTCGACTCGAAGGGCGAGCGCGTCAGGATCTAGCACCGCGCGCTAGGCTCGTGGCAGATCGCGTCATCCCTCGAGCGCCGACGTGACGGCGCTCGGCGAAAGGAGACACATGGAGCACGAGCACACTCAGTACGTCGCCGCCCCGCCGGACCGCGTGTTCGCCGCGCTCGCGGACGTCGCCAATCTGCCACGTTACGTACCGCAGGTGACAGCAGCCCAGCATGGCGATGGCGACACGGTCGCGGTCGAGGCGCGCTACGAGGGCCACACGCAGAAGGGCGAGGGCTGGTTTCGCACCGACCAGTCGGCGCGACGCGTTGAATGGGGCGCCCATGGCAGCGACTACCGCGGCTGGCTTCAGATCAACCCGGAGGCCGAGGGCTCGCGACTCACCCTGTTCCTGGTGACTGCCCACGGCGACGCACCCGACAGCGAGGTGATGGGCACGCTTGACGCGATCAGGCGACTCGTAGAGGCGGACGTCTAGCCGACCAGGTGTTCCCCGGCAGCGAGGGCGAGGCAGCTGGAGCCAGGGCGGCCTGATGTGGTCTCGCTACAACCTGGGGCCCAGAACAGAAGACGGCTCCGCCAAGCCAGAGGCCGATGAGGGCCGCTGATAAGCTCGCGCGGGTCGTCCCGAGGGAAGCGCACGGGGCCAAGTCAAGGCTTCCCGGTCGCGCCGATCGATCTTGGGCATTTCGTGTTTGAGGGAGGAGCGCAAGACCGTGAAACTCGTGATCGGCATCGTCCGTCCAGAGAAGGCGAATGACGTGCTTGAGGCCCTCTATCGCGCCGACGTACGCGGGTACTCGATCAGCCGTATCCAGGGCCATGGAGGGGAGCTCGACCGCGTCGAGACATATCGAGGCACGACGGTGAAGATGGAGCTCGCCGAGAAGGTGCGCTTTGAGATAGCCGTCTCCGATCCGTTCGTCCAGCCGACGATCGATGCTCTCTGCGCGGGTGCTCGGACCGGCGAGGTCGGCGACGGCAAGATCTTCGTCGTTCCGCTCGAGCGGGTCATACGCATCCGAACCGGCGACATCGACCTCGGCGCAGTGACGCCACGCGGCGCGTGATGGGCGGGCCGGCCCTGTCACTGGCAGGCCAGACAAATGCCGGCGACACGGCGTGGATGCTCGCCGCGACTGCACTTGTTCTGATGATGACGCCGGCGCTCGGACTCTTCTATGCGGGTCTCGTGCGCGGAAAGAACACGCTCAACACGTTCATGATGAGCATTGGTGCGCTCGGCGTTGTCACGGTCGCGTGGGCGCTCATCGGCTACTCGTTGGCCTTCGACAAGGGCGACGGGTTCATCGGCGGCCTCAAGTACATCGCTCTGCGCGGTGTCACCTTCGAGCCACGCCCAGGGACGGCAATCCCGCAGTTGCTGTTCATGGCTTTCGAGGCGACCTTCTGCATCCTCACGGCGGCGCTCGTGTCGGGTGCGGTCGTGGAGCGGATGCGCTTCGGGTCGTTCCTCGTGTTCACGACGCTTTGGTCGGTGTTCGTCTACGCGGTGCTCGCACACTGGGTCTGGGGAGGGGGCTGGCTGCAACAACACGGCACGCTCGACTTCGCCGGCGGCGTGCCGGTCGAGATGGGCTCCGGCTTCTCCGCGTTCGCTGCCGCGACGGTGGTCCGCGCGCGGAAGGACTTCGGCCGGCAGGCGCTTCTGCCCCACAACGCGGTGTACGCATTGCTCGGCGCCGGGCTGCTGTGGTTCGGCTGGTTCGGCTTCAACGGAGGCAGCGGCTATTCGACGGGTCATCCAAGTGTGCTGGCTTTCACCAATACACTGCTCGCACCCGCATGCACGCTCGTCGTCTGGTTCGTCCTCGACCTGCTGCGCGGGGGACGGGTGACGGCGATCGGCGCGGCGACCGCCATCATCGTGGGGTGCGTCGGCATCACTCCCGCGGCCGGCTTCGTCAGTCCCACGTGGGCGATGCTGCTAGGTGCCATCGCGGCGCTGCCCAGCTATGCGTTCATCCAGTGGCGGCCACGGACGCGGTTGGATGAGACGCTCGACGTGCTCGCGGCGCATGGGTTTGCGGGCTTGACCGGCATTCTCTTCATCGGCTTCTTTGCACAGCTGTCGTGGAACGGCAGGGCGAACGGTCTCCTCTACGGGCACCCGGGCCAGCTTGGGTGGCAGGCGCTCGCGGCGGTCGCGGCCCCCGCATATGCCTTCGTCGGAACATATGTGATCCTGCGGCTCATCGAGCTCGTGATGCCGCTGCGCGTGACCGAGCGCGAGGAGGCCCTGGGGCTAGACGTCGCCCAGCACGGCGAGGAGGCATACGCCACGGGTGAGGGCGCGATCCTCGTCGTGCCAGAGGCCAGCATCGAGACTGAGCTGGCGGTCGCGCAACCCTGAGATCCCACGGACTCGAACGCGCCGTGTATCTGGGACGGGGACCTGCTCCGCCAAATTCCAGTGGATTCCTACATGGGCGATCCAGGACTCGAACCTGGGACCTCTTCCTTATCAGAGAAGCGCTCTAACCAACTGAGCTAATCGCCCGCGCGCGACGCGGCCATGTTATCGCCCGCGACTTACCGCCGAGGCCGCACGCGACGAGCCAGCTCCAGCGCCTCCTCGGGGCTCGAGAACGACAGCTCGGCGCGATAGCCGCCGCCGCGGGCGGGCTTGACGCGAACCTCCGCGCCCAGCGCCGAGGTGAGGGCGTCGGCGATGTCCAAGGACGCCTGCTCCTGGTCGGGGTGCGGGCGTCCGGCGAACGCGCCGCCGGGCGCCTTGCCCCGCTTCGCGCCGTCGGCGGCCGCGTTGCTCGCGCGCGCGCGAGCTTCGACCACCCGGACCGACCACCCCTGCTCGGCGGCGCTGCGCGCGATGCTGGCGCGGGCGGAGTGATCCGCGGCGAGCAGCAGCGCGCGGCCGTGGCCCTCGCTGAGCGCGCCCTGCTGCAGCAGCTCGATGACCGCGTCGGGCAGGTCCAGGAGCCGCACCAGGTTGCTGAGCGCCACGCGGCTGCGCCCCACGCGACGCGCGACCTCCTCGCGCGTGAGTCCCAGCTCCTCCACCAGCGCAGCGCACGCCCGCGCCTCATCGATCGGGTTGAGGTCCTCGCGGGCCATGTTCTCGATCAGCGCCACTTCCAGAGACGCCGCGTCCTCGCGGTCGCGGACGAGCGCGGGAATCGTCTGCAGGCCCGCGATCCGCGCCGCCCGCCAGCGGCGCTCGCCGGCGACCAGCTCGTAGCTGCCACCGGGCCTTGGGCGGACTAGCACCGGCTGCAGCACGCCCTGCTCGCCCAGCGACCCCGCCAGCGCCTCCAGGGCGTCCTGGTCGAAGTCCCGGCGGGGCTGCCTTGGGTTCGGTGCAATCAGCTCGACGGGTAGCTCCCGCAGCTCCTCCTCGTCGGCATCCGCACCCGGGCCCGACACCGACAGGATCGCTCCGAGCCCCCTGCCCATTCCCGGCCTCGGCTTAGCCACGCGCAGCGACCTCCTTGGCCAGCTCGAAGTAGGCCTCCGCCCCCGCGCTGTGGGGGTCGTGGTGGGTCACCGGCAGCCCATAGCTGGGGGCCTCCCCCACGCGGACGTTGCGGGGGATGACCGTGTCGAACACCAGATCGGGAAAGTGAGCGCGCACCTCGCGCTCCACGTCCTGGCCCAGGCGCGTACGGCTGTCGTGCATGGTGAGCAGCATTCCCGCCACGGTCAGGCGCGGATTCAGCTCGCGCTGCACCAGCGACAGCGTCTCCAGCAGCCCCGCCAGGCCCTCCAGCGCGAAATACTCCGTCTGCACCGGCACGATCACCTTGTCCGCGGCCACCAGCGCGCAGACCGTCAGCGGCCCGAGCGACGGCGGGCAATCCAGCAGGATGTATTGAAAGCTGTCCTTCAGCGGTGCCAGGCAGTCGCGCAGGCGGTACTCAAAGCCCTCCATCCGGGGCAGCTCCACGTTCGCGCCGGCGAGCCCCGCTCCCGCGGGCAGCGCGCGCAGGCCGGCCACCGCCGAGTCGGTCAGCGCCTCCTCCGCGCTCACCTCGCCCGCGAGCACTTCATACAGCCCCGGTGCCTGGGTCCGCGCTATCCCGAGGCCCACCGTCGCGTTGGCCTGCGGATCCACGTCCACCAGAAGCGTCGTGTATCCCGCCTCGGCGATGCAGGCGGCCACGTTGACAGCCGTGGTCGTCTTGCCCACGCCGCCCTTCTGGTTGGCCACCGCGTAGATCGTGCCCATGGCCTGCAAGCTAGCCGATCGGCGCCCGATCCCCGCCGATCCACGAGATAACCCGATCCCCGGGATGCCTGCGCGCTCGTCTCAACCTCCGAGCGGGCGCTTGCGCGCCATGCCAGCGCGCCTGGGGAATCGCGCGGGCGTCTCCGTCGCCTTGACGAACAGGTGCATGTGGAGATCCAGCGCCGCGTCGAACGGCACGACGCTGCGAACCTCCAGCCTGCGCAGACCGAGCTCCTCCGCGGCCCGCTCCGCCGCATCCTCCTGCGCCGCGGAGCGCCGCCCGCGCCAGTCCGCCAGCGTTCCGCCAATCCGCAGCAGCGGGGCCGCGTACTCCAGTGCGACCGGCTGCGCCGCCAGCGCGCGGACCACCACCAGATCGTGGGCACCCTCGCCGTCGCGCCACTCCTCAGCCCGCGCGCAGACAACGCGCGCATTCCCGATCCCAGCGCTGGCGATCGCCGCTTCCATGAAGGCGCACTTTCGCGCCTGGCTCTCAACCAGTCGGACCTCGCTGCCCGGCAGAGCCACCGCCAGTGCGAGTCCCGGGAACCCGGCGCCCGCGCCCAGGTCGGCGATCGTGCCCGCCGAACGCACCGGCTCCAGCTCGAGCGCCACCAGGGAGTCGGCAATGTGCACCTCCACGGCCCGCACGCCGGCGCGCACCGCCGTCGGCGCGCGCGGGTCCGCGAGGATCTCCAGCAGGGCCGCCAGCTGCGCGCGCTGGCCGGCCGCCAGCCGGTAACGCTCGAACAGCGCCGTCAGCGCCTCCTGCCCCGGCTCGTCTGGATCACTCGCAGCCTGTGGCACCGGCGGTCTCCCTCAGGGAGTTTTCACGTGAAACGGTCCGCCGGCTCGTCGCCGGACAGCGGCGAGACCACCAGATAGCGCCCGGGCTCGTTGCCTTCGCTGTGTGTCTCGACGTCCCCGCGCTCGCGCAGGTACTCGTGCACGATCCTGCGCTCGAATGGCGGCAGCGGGTCCAGCTCCACTGGCTTGCCGGACCTCACGGCGTCGTCCGCGGCGTCGTCCGCCTCGCCCCGCAGCGCCTCAGCTCGGCGCTGGCGGTAGCCGTTGGCATCGATCACCACCCGCACGGTCGAGGGCCCGTCGGGGAAGACGATGCGCTGGGCCAGGTGTTGCACGGCGTCGATCGTCTGGCCGTGTCGACCGATGAACAGGCCCACGTCCTCTCCCTCGAGGCTGCCCGTGAGCACGCCATCGCGCTCGCCGACCTCTACCTCGACGTCCAGCCCGAGCCTGTCCGCGATCTCCTCCAGAAGCTCTGCAAGCGCCTCCGGCGGATCGAGGTCCTCGCTCGCCAACTCCGCATCCTGGCCCGACTCGTCGCTCATCGTCGCCTGCCGGAGCGCTTCTTCTTCTTTCGTGGAGACCGCGGCGGCGCGGCCGCCGGAGCGCCGGAGGGCTCGGGCGCGGCCGCCGGAGCGCCGGCCACGGCCCCCGCCAGAGCCGCTCGCAGCGAGCGGCTCGGCTTGCCGTTGGCCACGGTGGCGACGATCTCCGGCTTCGGCGGAGGCGGCATGTGCCGGCGGATCAGGTACTGCTGGCCGATCGTCCACATGTTCGTCGTGATCCAGTAGACCAGCAGCCCGGCCGGATAGCGGTACAGGATCACGACGAACACCACCGGGAGCAGCAGCATCAGCCGTCGCTGATTCGGATCGGCGGTCGCCGTCGCGATCAGCGTCGAGGCCAGCTGGGAGCCAACATAGAGCACGATCAGCACGATCAGCGCCGCTCCGGTCGCCTTGTCGGTGATGTCCGGCAGGAACAGGAATTTCGCCGAGCCCGGTGCCACGCTCTGGCAGCTGATCTTTTCGATGTACTTGGCGGGCAGGTGGCCCACGCTCGAGATCACGGTGTGGTGCAGCCCGTTGTAATGCGACACCAGGCTTGGCCCGCAGATGTGCTTCTTCAGATCGCTCCGCAGCATGTAGAACAGCGAGATGAACACCGGCAGCTGCATCACCAGAGGCAGGCAGGACGCCAGTGGATTGATCTTGTTCTGCTGATAGAATTTCATCAGCTCCTGCTGCTGGCGCTGTTTGTCCTCCTTGTACTTCTCTTTCAGCGCATTGATCTGCGGAGCAAGTCGCTGCATCTCCTGCATGGACTTCAGCTGCTTGAAGGTCACGGGCACGAGCACCGCGCGGATCAGCACCGTCAACCCGACGATCGCCAGACCCCAGCTGCCGCCCACGAGATGGGCGTGGATGAACACCATGATCGACTCGAACAGGCTGATCAGGGGCGAGAACGCGTCCTGGATCACATTGGCGAGGATTGGCATGCGCTAGAAGGCTCTTGGCGGTCGTGTTCTTCGGCGGTTGGCTGTGGGCCTGGTGCGCTGCGACTCGCGGCCGGCAGCGGGCTGCTGCTCAGCCGCCAGTATCGGGATCGATCCCAAACACTCGCTGCGCCTCCACCGGATCGTATCCGCCGTGGCTCCACGGATTGCACCGGAGCAGGCGCCACCCCGCGAGCACCAGGCCCCTAAGTATGCCGTACTCGCGGATCGCGTCGAGCGCGTAGCGCGAGCAGGTCGGCTCATACTTGCAGCGACGCGGGATCGCCGGCGAGACGAAACGCTGATAGAGCACGATCGGGGCGCCCGCCACCGTGCGTGCGATCCGCGCCATGCGGCTCCCCGCCGGAGCGTTCGTTGCGCCGCTCATCCCCGCTCCGCGATCGGTGCCTCGGGCTCCTCGGCTGCCGCCGGGCGCAGCCCCGCTTTGGCCAGCAGTTCCGACAGCGACGCGTCCACCCCCGCCAACCCCTCGCGCTCGGCCAGCTCTCCGGCGGGCGGTCGGGCGACGAGCACCAGATCCTGGCCCGGGGCCAGCTCGCCCTCAGCCCGGGCGAACGCCTCGCGCAGCAGGCGCTTGACCCGATTGCGCTCAACGGCGCCGCCAACCTTGCGCGACACCGACAGCCCCAGGCGGGGCCTCGCCGCGGAGGCCGTTGGGAACGAGTAGAGCACCAGATGGCGGTTGGCCGTCGAGCGCCCCTGCCTGTAGACGCGCTCGAACTCCGCGCTGCGCGACAGACGACCGCCGCGGGCCGACGGTTTCATCGCGTCTGCGCCCTCGACACGGTTCGTGCCACCAGAGTCCCTCAGGCGGAGAGGCGCTTGCGGCGCTTGTCGCGCCGGCGCTTGAGCGTCAAACGCCCGGCCCGCGAGCTCATGCGGGCACGGAACCCGTGGGCGCGGGCCCGCTTGCGTTTCTTTGGCTGGTAGGTGCGCTTCATGGTCCCTATTCTCCCGTCGCCGTCGCGATCCTGCACGCGCAGACGCATTTGCACGCGCGCGGGCCGTCGCCGGGTCGGCCCTGGAGTATAGGACCGCTCGAGGTCCGCTGATTTCTTCCGCCAATTGCGGGCAGCCGCCCAGACCGCTGCGGGCCGTTGGATATAGTCGCCAGACCGGGCCCTCTGCGGGCCCTCCTTCGAATAGTTCTCACCATCAGCTTCCGGGAGAGGAGCCAATCAACGCTGCCATGAGCCGCGAGCTCGAGGACATCTGGTCGCGGGTGCAGGCCCAACTCGCCCTGGCCGTCGAGGACTCCACCTACCACCTCTGGCTGGAGCCGCTGCGAGCGCTCGAGCTCGACGGCGAGCGCCTCCTGATCGAGGCGCCGCCGCACGCCTACCGCTGGGTCCAGGACCGCTTCGGCGGGATCCTCCAATCCAGCGCCGAGCTGATCCTCGGGGCCCAGGCGGTGGTGGAGCTCGTCC
>CABDZA010000189.1_pt1 | contig 14180 bp, 11 predicted proteins | sample 3132091 | NCBI WGS metagenome assembly CABDZA01 (sample SAMEA5534339, study PRJEB31848) | metagenome | biome: tundra; feature: field; material: soil | place: USA | collected 2013-05 | depth 0.45 m
GGCCGCCGTCTCCGCGGGTGCCGCGGCCTCGGTCTCAGTCTCGACGGCAGCCGCTTCAGGCGTCCCAGCGTCGGCCTCGACGGCTTCTGCCTGTGCCTCCGCGGCGCCGGTCTCAGCCTCGGGGGCAGCGGCTTCAGACTCGCCGGAGGCGGCCTCGCCCTCCTCCACCGCGCGCTCGGGCTCGCCCGGACGCAACACGGGCAGAAGCTGGTCCTCGACGCGCTTGGCCGACAGCGACAGGCGCCTGCGCTCGGAGTCGATCTCGAGGATCTTCACGCGGATCTCATCGCCCGGGTGGACGATCTCGCGCGGGCTCTCGACGTGGTGGGGTGCCAGCTCGGAGATGTGCACGAGCCCCTCCACCCCATCGAGGATCTCCACGAACGCGCCGAAGGTGACGACCTTGGTGACCTTGCCCGCGAGCTCGTCGCCAACGTTGTAGGTGTCGACGATGCGCTGCCAGGGGTCCTCCTGGGTCTGCTTGAGACCGAGCGATATGCGCTGGCGGTCGCGGTCGATGTCGAGCACCTTCACCTTGACGGTGTCGCCGATGTTGAGGATCTCACTCGGGTGATTGACGTGCGACCAGGAAAGCTCGGAGATGTGAATCAGGCCGTCGATGCCGTCGAGGTCCACGAACGCTCCGAAGTCCACGATGTTGGAGATCTGACCCTCGACCACCAGGCCCGGCTGGAGGCGATCGAGGATCTGCTGGCGAACCTCCTTGCGCTCCTCCTCGAGCACCGCGCGGCGGGACAGCACGACGTTGTTGCGCGAGCGGTTGAGCTCGATCACCTTGGTCTCGATCTTGGTGCCCATGTACTCGTCCAGGTTCGGCACGCGGCGGATGTCCACCAGCGAGGCGGGCAGGAAGCCGCGCACGCCGAGGTCGATGATCAGGCCGCCCTTGACAACCTCGATGACCGTGCCCTCGACCGGCTCCCCGGACTCGGCGGCCGTTTCGATGCGACGCCAGGCCTTCTCGAAGCGCGCACGCTTCTTGGACATGATCAGGCGACCGTCCTGGTCCTCCTTGGTCATGACGATCGCGTCGACCTCCTCGCCGAGGTGCACCTCCTCGTTCGGATCGACTGCCTTGCGAATCGACAGCTCGTTGGCGGGGATGACGCCCTCGGACTTGTAGCCGATGTCGACGAGCACCTCATCCTTGTCGATTCGCACGACGTGGCCGGTGACGACCTCGCCCTCCTCGATCGCCCGGAAGGTGGCCTCGTAGTTGGGCACGATCTGGCCGTCAACTTCGAGCAACAGCCCATTCGACCCGTCGACCACGCGGGCCCCAGGATTCTCCATCAGTGTTTGCACCGGCCGAAGCGTAGCGCAGCCGTATCATTGCGGGGCACATGCCTGTTCGAGCGACCAAGCGGGGGGAGCTGCGCACTCGCTTGGAGCGCGACTGCGACGTGCTCGTCTGCGGGGCCAGCTTCGCCGGGCTGGCGGTCGCGCGAGAGCTGACGCGGAGCGGCGCGCGGGTGCTCGTGATCGACCGATACGAGATCGGCGAGCGCCAGACCTCGGCCTGCGCGATGCCCATGCTGTGGCTCGAAGCTCTGGACCTGATGGGCTCGCTGCGCCAGAGCTTCGAGGAGATCGTCGTCCACACGCCCTTTCGGACCTCGCGCTGGAGGCTCCCGTGGTCGTTCTCGACATTCGACTACCGCGAGCTTTGCGCCCTGATGTGGAGCCAGGTCTCCTCGCCCGACATCGAGTTCGATACCGCGACCGTCACCGGGCGGCGGGGCGACACGGTGCAGACCGACCGCGGCGAGCTGCGAGCGCCGCTGATCGTCGACGCCCTCGGCTGGCGGCGCGTGCTCTCGAACGCGACCCCGATCCAGCCCCCGGATGCGCGTATGTCCAGAGGATTGGAGGTCCACCCCCAGGGCCGCGGCGAGGAGATGGAGCTGTGGATCGATCCCCGTTGCATCCGCGCCGGCTATGGCTGGAGCTTCCCGGCGCACGACGAGGTTCGCGTCGGCGTGGGCTCCTTCTGGCCGTCCCACCACGTCAAGGAGCCGACGGTCAGGCTCGCACGCGAGCTGGGCGTGCCCCCGCAGGGCTACCAGGGCAACTGGATCCCGCACCAGCTGCGCCGCGCGACCGAGGACGGCGTGTTCCTCGCCGGCGACTCGGCCGGGCACTGTCTCCCATTGACCGCGGAGGGCATCCGCACGGCCCTCTACTTCGGTCTCGCCTGTGGACGCGAGCTGCGCGCGGTGCTCGACGGGCGCAGCACGCGCGAGCAGGCGCTGGCCCGCTACGGCGCGTTCTCTGACTCCCACGCGCGCAAATACAGCTGGCTGCTGGGCGTGCAGCGCGCGATCGGGCAGATCACCCCGAGCCGTGCCACCACCGCGGTGGTTCGCAGCATGGAGAGCCGCCGGATTGCAGCGTGGGCCTTCTCGCACTACCTGGACATCGCCCCGCCGTCGTTCGTGCGCAGCGGCTCGGCGAGGGCGGCCGGCCCCGCGCAGCAGCTCGCCGGCGTGGCGGCCTGAGGCGAGCCTAGGCCCAGGCCTCGGGCCTGATCTCGAGGTAGCACATGTCCACTCGCAGCAGATCCATCGCGCGCTCGAACAGCTCGCGCCCGAGTCCGTAGCGCGTTGCGAGCGCCTGCTCCGCGGCCGCCTCCAGCCCGGGCTCGAGCACCCTGGCCTTCGCCTCGAACGGGCTTCCGAGCGGCTTGCCGCGCACAGTGCAGGGTGCAACGAGCATGCGCGGGTCGCCTCGCAGGCGCTTGACCTTGCCCGAGCTGCGCTCCGAGCGCACGTAGAGCACCTCCCCCGCCCGTGCTGCCCACACTGGCGTGGGCACCGGCGTGCCGTCGCGGCGGTAGGTGACCAGGAGTGCCCGCTTGCACGCGGCGATGTCCTGCGGCGAGCCCGTACGCGGGCCATGCACGATCTCCCCGGCGCCCCGCGGCGCCGTCTTGGCGGCCATCCGAGCCGAGGGCAGCGCGCCGGGAAGGCGCTTGCCCGCGACTGGCCGCGCCCGCGGGCGGGCTGCCCCCGCGCGCACGGCGCTCGCTCCGCTGTCCTCTGTCATCGGACCGCTCCTCTCATCGGTTGCACAGCTCGTCGAGAGCCTCGGCCAGCCGGCCGATGCCCTCCTTGATGTCGTTCTCGGAAAGGCCGGCATAGCCCAGCACCAGAGCATCGGTCTCGCTCGGCGGGTCGATCATGTGCAGGCTGAGCGGATAGACCCCGAGCGAGCGCTGCCCGGCCCGGATCAGCAGCTGCTGTGCATCGACGGCCTGCGGCAGGCGCACGAGCGCGTGCAGCCCGGCCGAGATTCCACTGACCCGTGCGTGCGGGAGGCTCTGCGCGACCGCGGCGATCAGGGCATCACGCCGGCTGCGGTTGCGCCGGCGCACCTTGCGCAGGTGGCGGTCGTAGGCGGCCGTCTCGATCAGCCACGCCAGCGCAAGCTGCTCGATGGTCGAGCTGCCGAGATCGTCGAGCAGCTTTGCCTGCACCACCGCATCGATCATCGAGGCAGGAAGCGCGAGCCAGCCGAGGCGCAGCCCGGGAGCGAGCGTCTTGGAGACGGTGCCCAGATAGACGACGCGATCGGGCGCAAGCCCCTGCAGCGCTCCGAGCGGAGCGCGGTCATAGCGGAACTCGGCGTCGTAGTCGTCCTCGATCACGATCCCGCCGTCCCGTGCCCATGAGATCAGTGCGGAGCGCCGACCCGGCGCGAGCACGACGCCCGTGGGACAATGGTGCGCCGGCGTGCACAGCAGCGCCGGGGCTCGCAACGAGCCGACGTCCACGCCCTCAGCATCAACCGGAACACCTTCGACGCGCAGGCCGGCGTATTTGAGGACGGCGCGATGCGGGGGCAGGCCCGGGTCCTCGACTGCGATCGCATCCATCCCCCGGTGCGCCAGCGCTCGGCCGAGCAGCGCCAGCCCCTGAGTGGCGCCGGTGCAGATCACGATCGCATCCGGCTCCACGACGACGCCCCGCACTCGCCGCAGGTAACCGGCGAGCGCCGTGCGCAGCCTGAGCGCCCCGCGCGCGTCCGGGTAGCCGAACGCGTCGGGCGAGGCCGTGCGCAGCACCTCGCGCAATGCCCGCAGCCACAGCGCCCGTGGGAAGAACGCGAGGTCCGGAGCGCCGGGAAAGAAGTCGAAGCGCGGCGCGCGAGCGGGCGGCGGGGACAGGACGCCGTCGGCGGCGCCGTCGGTCGCGGCCACGTAGGTCCCGCCTCCCGGACGCGACACGAGGTATCCCTCCGCCAGCAGCTGCGCGTAGGCATCGACCACGAGTCGCCGCGAGACGCCGAGGTCGCCCGCCAGCGCGCGAGAGGACGGCAGGCGGCTCGAAGCCGCCAGCGTGCCGTCGCGGATCAGCTCGCGCAGACGCTGCTCGACCAGGGCACGCCGGCGCGTGCCGCCCAGCTGGATCAGCAGCTCGGGGCCGTCACTGGTACCCATTTCTGGACGTTGACTGGTCACAATTTGGGGTCCACTCTCGGGTAGAGTAGCGGCCATGTCAACGGTTCGTGTGGGCCTGATCGCATTCGCCGCCTATCACTTCGCGATCGCTGCGCTGATGGTCTCCGCGCCGCATACGCTCTTCGCCGACATCGGCTCCGCCCACCCCCGCTGGCTCGGCCCCGCGGACTTCATATCGCTCGCGCTCGCCACCGTTGCGCTGGCCTGGCTCGCGCGCGAGTCAATGCGACCGACGGAGGTACAGCGATGACGAGGATCGAAGGCGTGCCCACCCGCAGCGCAGGACCGCTCGTGCGGCTGATCTACCGCCTCTCGCGGCGTCGGCTCGGCCGCGACGTGGACCCGGTTGCGATCTACGCCCACGCGCCGGGCCTGCTGATCGGCTATGGCATGTTCGAGCAGGCGACCGCCATGCAGCATCGCGTCGATGAGCGCCTGAAGGCGCTGGCCGAGACGAAGGCCGCGGCGATCGTCAACTGCGAGTTCTGTTGCGACATCGCGTCCTCGATTGCTCGCGACGCCGGGATCACCGAAGAGCAGCTGCTCGCGCTGCCCAACCACCGGGAGAGCGCCGCGTTCACCGCGCTCGAGCGGCTGGTGCTCGACTACGCCGTTGCGCTCAGCCGCACGCCGACCCAGGTTGGCGATGAGCTGTTCGCGACCATGCGCATGCACTTCGACGAGCGTCAGCTGGTCGAGCTGACCAACGTGATCGTCCTGGAGAACATGCGCGCGCGATTCAACAGCGCGTTCGACATGACCCCAGCCGGCTTCAGCGATGGGATGGTATGCGCGGCGCCGGAGGCGCCGGCTGAGGCGGCCGTGTAGCACGGATACCGCGTAGCGCCAGTCGCGGCTGGTCCGAGACCCCGGGCGAGAACGGCCTCACTTCCGAACCACCAGCACGACCCCGGCCACGAGCAGCGCCAGCCCGAGAACCCGCTGAACGCCGATCGGCTGGCGCGCGATGCCGAGCAGGCCGAAGCGGTCGATCGCGACCGAGATGCTCAGCTGGCCCATGATCACCACCGCGGTCAGGCCACTGGCGCCGAGGGTGCGGACGGCCAACAGCGCCACGGTCACATAGACCGCGCCCAGCAGCCCGCCGACAAGCGCCCACCAGGGAACCTGGCCAACCTGCCCGAGGCTGACCAGCCCGCCGCGCACGAACGCTGCGATCAGGAGCAGCAGCGCCGTGCCGAGAAGAAACGAGAAGCTCGCCGCCTGCAGGCTGCCGACGGTCTTCCCCAGGCGCGAGTTGATCGGAGCCTGCATGCCCACCAGGCAACCGGCTCCGACGCCCAGCAGCACCGCCAGCCCGCGGCTCATCGGCCGCTCCCCGGCGACGTAGAGGCGCTCACTTCGCCTCCAGCCACGTGCGGCCGTCGCCGATGTCCACGGCCATCGGGGGCTGGCGGCTCTCCCACACGCCGACCATCTCCCGCTCGATCAGCTCGCGCGCGGCCGCGGTCTCGCCGGGCGGGCCTTCGAACAGCAGCTCGTCGTGGATCGTCAGCAGCAGACGGGTCTGCAGGGCGGACTCGGCCAGGGCCCGGTGGCAGCGCACCATCGCCAGCTTGATGATGTCCGCGGCGGTGCCCTGGATGACCGTGTTCACGGCGAGGCGCTCGCCGAGCGTGCGCACCTGGTAGTTGCGGGCGCGCAGCTCGGGGATCTGCCGGCGCCGCCCCCACAGGGTCTGCACGTCCCCCGCCTCCCTGGCGGCCTCGACCGTCTCGATCATGAAGCGCGCCACCTGCGGAAAGCGCTCCAGATAGGCGTCGATGAACTCCTTGGCCTCGGCGCGGGGGATGTTCAGACGGTCCGCCAGCCCATAGTCGGACAGGCCGTAGACGATCCCGTAGTTGATCATCTTGGCCTTCGAGCGCATCCCCGGGTCGATCGCGTCGGGCTCCGCTCCGAACACGCGCGAGGCGGTCGCCGTGTGCACGTCCTCGCCGCGGGCGAAGATCTCCATCAGCGCGTCCTCGCCGGCGGCGTGTGCCAGGACCCGCAGCTCGATCTGGGAGTAGTCGGCGGAGATCAGCACGCGGCCCTCCTCCGCCTCGAAGCAGCCGCGGATCTCGCGTCCCAGCGGCGTGCGGATGGGGACGTTCTGCATGTTGGGGTTGGTGCTGGAGAGCCGCCCGGTCTGCGCGACCGCCTGCAGGAAGGTGGTGTGGATCCGCGAGCGCTCATCAACGAGCTCGGGCAGCACGTCGAGGTAGGTCTTGATCAGCGTGGAGAGCTCGCGCCAGCGCTCGATCCTGGGGATGATCTCGTGCTCGGAGCGGATCGCCTGAAGCACCCGCGCGTCGGTCGAGAAGCCGGTCTTGCCGCGGCGCTTGCGCGAGAGGCCCAACTTCTCGAACAGGATCTCCCCCAGCTGCTGCGGCGAGGAGATCAGGAACTCCTCGCCGGCCAGCGCGAAGATCTCCCGTTCCAGGGTCCCGATCTCCGCGCGCACGCGTTCGGTTATCCCCGCCAGGCGCTCGACGTTGAGCCGCACGCCGAGCAGCTCCATGTCGCGTAGGACGGACACCAGCGGCAGCTCCATGTCGCGCATCAGCGGCTCCAGGCCGCGCTCGCGGATCTGCTCGCGCTGCCAGTCGGCCAGCGCGCCCAGCAGCACCGCCTCCGCCGCCAGCGGATCCTCGATCTGGCTCACCATCCCGCGCTCCTCGCACAGCTCCGCGAACGGGTAGCCGCGACGCGCGGGCTCAAGCAGGTAGGCGCCCAGCAGCGTGTCGTGGACCAGTCCCGGCGCGACCAGGCCGAGCGCCTTGGCGTCATGGGCGACCAGCGGACGCTCGCCGCACGCCGACACCGCCTCCTCCGGGCCCGAGCAGCCGCCCGCCAGCACCTCCCCATCGACGGCCACGGCGAAGCGCCACGGGGCGCCGTCGGCGAACAGCGCTCCCTCGGGCGCCTCGCTCGCTCGCGCGACCAGCCGCAGCTCGGATTCGGGGCCGCCGATGCGCTCGATGTCCGAGACGGTGCCCGCACGCAGGCGGGCCGTGAGCGTGACCTCGGCGGACGGGGCCGGAGCGGCCACGTCGGGATCCCCGAGCGCCTCCTCCAGGCGCCGCAGCGGGTCGCGCAGCTCGTACTCGCGGAAGACCTCACGCACGCGCGAGCGGTCGGGCTCGCGGGTGGCCTCGACGGCGATGTCGAAGTCCACCTCGAGGTCGCGCTGGACGGTCGCCAGCTGCTTGGACACCCGTGCGGCGTCGGCGTGCTCCAGCAGATTCTGTTTGCGCTTGGGCCCGCTGATGTCCTCGATGTGCGCGAGCACGTCCTCGAGCGAGCCATAGCTCTGGATCAGCTCGCTGGCGGTCTTGTCGCCGATTCCGGGAACGCCGGGGATGTTGTCGGAGGTGTCCCCCTTCAGGCCATAGAAGTCCGGGATCAGCTCGGGCGGGATCCCGTAGCGATCGATCACGGCCTGACGGTCGTAGACCTTGGTGTCCGTGATGCCCCTGGCGGTGGCCATCACCTTGACCAGGCCGCGCTCGTCGATCAGCTGGAAGACGTCACGGTCGCCGGTGACGATCATCACCGGCACGGGCGGATCGGCCGCCAGCGCGCGCTCGGCCAGCGATGCGATCACGTCGTCGGCCTCAAAGCCCTCCACGCGCACGTTGCGGTAGCCGAACGCCTCGACAAGCGGTTCCATCGCCGGCCACTGCTGCTTGAGCAGGTCCGGGCGCGAGCGCCGCTGGGCCTTGTAGTCGGCGAACAGCTCGTTGCGCCCGGAGGTGCCGGCATCCCAGGCGACCACGGTCGGGCAGACCCCGTGCTCGGTCACGATCTTGACGAGCATCGAGGCGAAGCCGAAGATCGCGTTGGTGGGCACGCCAGTGGAGGTGGCGATCGACTCGGGCAGCGCGAAGAAGGCGCGGTAGACCAGGCTGGGGCCGTCGATCAGGAACAACCGCCGCCGCTCCCCCGCGGGCTCATGCGCGGGCGCCCGCGCGGCGCCCTCGACAGGCGCGCTCGCATCGGCTGTCGTCTTGACCGCCATCGTCTGAGCACTCTACGAGGAGCCGCAGCCCGTCGCCGGCGAGAGCTCCGCAAACAGGAACAAGTGTTCCTGTGGCATACCTCCTAAGATCCCGTGCCGCCAAACGACCTAGGAGCACCACCCAAGTGAGCGCCACCCCAAGCGCGCAGTACCGCCTCACCATCCGCGTCACGCTCGAGGACTCCCAGGGCATCCTCGGACTGGTCACGAGCGCGATCGGCGAGGCGGGCGGCATGATCGCCGCCGTCGATCTCGTGGAGGTGGACGGCGAGCACAGCCTGCGCGACATCGTCGTGGACGCCTCCGGGCGAGACCACTGGGAGCGCATCGTCGCGGCGATCGACGCGGTCGATGGCGCCGAGGTCATCGACACCACCGACCGTACCTTCCTGCTGCACGTGGGCGGCAAGATCGAACAGCACAACAAGCACCCCCTGAAGACCCGTGATGACCTCTCGATGGCCTACACACCCGGCGTGGCGCGAGTCAGCCTGGCGATCGCCGCGGATCCGGACAAGGCATTCCAGTACACGATCAAGCGCAACACGGTGGCGGTCATCTCCGACGGCACCGCGGTGCTCGGCCTCGGCGACATCGGGCCGCGCGCGGCGATGCCGGTGATGGAGGGCAAGTGCTGCCTGTTCAAGGAGTTCGCCGGCGTGGACGCCTTTCCGATCTGCCTGGAGACCACGGACCCCGAGGAGATCGTGCGCACGGTCAAGCTGATCGCGCCCGCCTTCGGCGGCATCAACCTCGAGGACATCTCGGCGCCGCGCTGCTTTGAGATCGAGGACCAGCTGAAGGAGCAGCTCGACATCCCGGTGTTCCACGACGACCAGCACGGCACGGCGGTCGTCGTGCTGGCGGCGCTGCTGAACGCGGTCAAGCTCACCGGCCGCCGCCTGGAGGAGCTGAACGTGCTGGTCGTCGGGCTGGGCGCGGCAGGCATGGCGGTCAGCAAGATCCTGCTGGCGGCCGGCGTCAGCAGGCTCATCGGAGCCGATTCCCAGGGCGCGGTGCACGTCCAGCGCGAGGACTACCTGGACGGCTCGATGAACAGCGTCAAGCGCTGGTTCGCCGAGGCCACCAACCCGGACTGCCGCACGGGTGCGCCGGCGGACGTGATCGAGGGCACCGACCTGCTGATCGGCGTCTCGGGCGCCCGCGCCTTCCCGGCGGAGGCGCTGGCGAGGATGAACAGGGACGCGATGGTCTTTGCGATGGCCAACCCGAACCCTGAGGTGGACCCCGAGGAGGCCGCGCCGTATGTGCGGATCATTGCCACGGGGCGCTCGGACTATCCCAACCAGATCAACAACGTGCTGTGCTTCCCCGGCATCTTCAGGGGCGCGCTGGACGTGCGCGCGCCGACGATCACCGAGGACATGAAGATGGCCGCCGCACGCGCGATCGCGGCGATCGTGGATGAGAGCGAACTGCGCGACGACTACATCATCCCGTCGGTGTTCAACCGCGACGTCGCCCCCGCGGTCGCGGCGGCGGTAGCCGAGCAGGCTCGCGCGGCCGGCACGGCGCGGGCCGGCCAGGAAGTCGGCTTCGCCCCCGGCGACACGATGACGGGAAGCCCATCCGCAGCCCAGACGGGCGACGGACGCACGTGAGAGGCTGAGCACGTGAGCGCGCTGCGCGTGACGGTCACGGGAGCGAGCGGACTGATCGGTCCGCAGCTGGTGGACGCGCTGCGCGAGCGCGGCGCGGCGGTCACGGTGCTGACCCGCGACCCGGCGCGCGCACGCGCGAAGCTCGGCGACGTGGAGGCGGTGCGCTGGGATCTGATGAGCGAGCCCGCGCCGCCCGCAGCGCTGGCCGGACGCGACGCGGTGGTGCATCTGGCGGGCGAGGCGGTGGCGCAGCGCTGGAGCGCGAAGGCCAAGCAGGCGATCCGCGAGAGCCGCGTGGTGGGAACCCGCCACCTCGTCGAAGGCCTCGGCCTCGCCGAGGAATCGGGGATCGGCCAACGCCCGCGCACGCTGATCAGCTCCTCGGCGATCGGCTACTACGGCCCGCACGGCGAGGAGCCCCTGGACGAGGACGCTCCACCGGGCGGGGACTTCCTCGCCCAGGTCTGCGTCGCCTGGGAGGCCGAGGCGGCGAAGGCGTCGGAGCTGGGCGTGCGCGTGGCGCAGCTGCGCACGGGCGTCGTGCTCGACAGCGCGGGCGGAGCGCTCGGCAAGATGCTGCCGCCGTTTCGCCTCGGCGTGGGCGGTCCGGTGGCGGGGGGCCGTCAATATGTGTCCTGGATCCACGCCGGGGACCTGGTCGGGATGATCCTCGCCGCGCTGCAGGACGAGCGCTGGAGCGGGCCTGTCAACGGCACGGCGCCCGAGCCGCTCTCCAACCGCGACTTCGCGCGGACGCTCGGCCGCGTGCTGGGGCGCCCCTCGCTGCTGCCGGTGCCGGGTCTCGCCCTGCGGCTGCTCTACGGCGACATGGCCGAGATCATCACCACGGGCGCCCGCGCGGTGCCCGCCAAGGCGCTGGTGCTCGGCTACCAGTTCCGCCATCCGCAGCTAGAGGAGGCGCTGCGCTCGGCGATGGCCTCCTGAGGCGTGGAGCACGCGCGCAAGGACGTGCGCGGCTGCGCCCCCTCGGGCACGAGAGCCCGCGGCGGCACGACCCTCAGGCGGGTGCGGCGAGGTGCTCGGGGCGAGCAGCGGGGCGATTCTCGGTCTCGATGATCACGCGACAGGGACGCTTGCTCAGCAGGTAGACGGCTGTCGGGCCGATCCGCTGCTCGCCTTCGGGGGCGTGGATGGTCGACCAGTAGATCACGTCGCAGCCCACGCGTTCGGCCTCCTCGACCACCGCAGCACCGGGATTGCGCGTCCGGATCAGCCCCGTGTGGATCTTGATGCCCGCACGCCTGGCCTGGATGCGTGCGCTCTCCAGCACCGAGCGCCCGTGCGCCTCCTCGGCCTCCAGACCCGCCTCCAGCGACAGCTGCCTGGGCACGGGCAGCACGTAGATCGCGTACACGAGTCCCTCGGCCCCGATCAGCTTGGCGGCGCTGCTGAGCGCCGTGGCGCTCACGTCATCGCCGAAGATCGGCACCAGCGCCGTCTTGTACTCGAGCTCCTCGAAGTCCGGCGGGCGCTCGGGGTGCGCGATCCGATGGGTCCTGCGCGGATCCAAGCCCTGGCGCTTGCGGTAGTAGAAGTAGCCGGCCATGCCCACGAGCATCCACGGGATCCCGATCGTGCGGGCCTCGGGGTGCAGGGCGACCACGGCGCACCACGCCGCGAACGTGCCGATCGCGCCGAGCACGGCAGTCATCGGGATCGCGCGCCCGCGGAAGCGCACGTTCCACGGCATCCGGTAGGGCCGCTCGCGGTCGGGGTCCTTGAAGCGCAGCGCCACCACGGCGACGTGGGCAGTCGTGAAGGACAGCATCGCCCCGAACGAGTAGAGATTGCCGAGCAGCGTCGTTTCACCAGGCAGGATCAGCAAGCCCGCGAGCATCGAGAAGAAGACGATCGTGAACCACGGCGTACGGAAGGTCGGGTGCAGGCGCGAGAAGATGCTGGGCAGCTGGCGGTGCTCGGCCAGGGACCACGACAGGCGCGATATCCCGATCAGCCCGGCGTTGGTAGCGATGAACAGGATCGTCGCCGCGAGGATCCCGACGTAGTCTTTGGCAATCGTCAGCACGATCCCGTGCAGGCCCAGACGCGAGACGATGCCCAGCACCGGGTCGTTTTCGAAGTGGCCACCCAACGCGGTGGCGTAGCCGGCGTGCTTGTAGGTTTCCGAGAGGGTCGCGCTGTAGCCGACAGCGTGGTGGACGACGGGCAGCGCCGACAGCGCCACGACCGAGATGCCGGCGTAGACGCCGAGCACGGCGATCAACACGAGGTTGACCGCCTTCGGGATGTCGTGGCCCGGGTCCTTGGCCTCCTCGGCCATGTTCGAGACCGTCTCGATGCCGGTGTAGGCGACCATCGCCACCGACAGCGCGAAGATCAGCTGCGTCCAGCTCGGGGCGATCCCGAGATGCACCTGGCTCACGAGTAGCGAGGGGTTGAGCACCAGCACGAAGCCCAGCCCGACGAGCAGGACCTGCGTGCAAAGGTCGGCAACCGCGAGGAACAGGTTGAGTTTGGCGGACTCCCCCAGGCCGCGGATGTTCAACGCCGCCAGCAGGCCAATCGTGACGAGCCCGCCGATGATGTCGCCCGGGTTGTGGGTGAGCGCGGGGAAGAAGGCGCCGAGATAGTGCGGCACGAAGAACGCGGAGATCGCGATCGTGATGATGTAGTCGAGGCTCAGTGCCCAGCCGGCGAAGAACGAGACGACGTCGTTGAATGCGTGGCGCGCGAACGACGAGGAGCCGCCGGCTTCCGGGAACATGGCGGCGCCCTCGGCGTAGGTCTTGGCCGTGAGCACGAACAGCCCGCCGGCGAACATGAACACCAGCGGCGTCAGCCCCAGCGCGTGCGCGGCGACTAGCCCGAGCGCGTAGTAGATCGAGGAGCCGACGTTGCCGTAGGCGGTTGCGAACAGGCCGGAGACGCCGACCGAGCGGCGCAGGCCGTGCTCGCTCAAGCGCGCCATCTAGGCCGTCCCTGGGCGCCGCAGTGCAGTCGCGACGGCGTGAATCTCCACGCCTTCAGGCTAGGTGGGCGATTGTGACGCTTCCATGAAGAATCCAGCCCCGCACGTTCAGATTTCACAAAGATCGCCGCGGCGCGGCGTTCAGATGTTCAGGCGCTCAGGCGCTCAGGCGCTCAGGCGCTCAGGCGCTCAGGCGCTGAAGCGATATCCGATGCCGGACTCCGTGCGGATCAGGCGCGGTTCCTGCTCATCGGCGCGCAGCTTGCTGCGCAGGTTGGCCATGTGGGTTCGCAGCAGCGGCGTGGCGTCCGCGTACTCGGGCCCCCACACCTCGCTCAGCAGCTGCCGGTGGGTCATCAGCAGGCCACGGTTGAGCACGAGCACCCGCAGCAGCGAGAACTCGGTCGGGGTCAGATGCACCTCCGCGCCGGATACCCACACGGCATGCGCGGCCAGATCCACGATCAATCGGCCGGCCTCCACGCGAGGCTCGGCGGCGCGCGGGCCGGCGCGGCGCAGCGCTGCCTTGATTCGGGCGACCAGCTCGCCGGCACTGAAGGGCTTGGTGACGTAGTCGTCGGCGCCGTGGTGCAGCGCCTCTATCTTGGTCTGCTCGTCGCCGATCGCAGAGAGGATCAGGATCGGCATCTCGCTCCACTCCCTGAGGCTGCGACACAGCTCGATGCCGTGCTGGTCGGGCAACAGCAGATCCACGATCGCCAGCTGCGGCCTGGCGATCGCCGCTTGGTCGAGCGCCTCCTCGGCGCTCTTGGCCAGCAGCACCTCATAGCCCGCGTCGCGCAGGATCACATTCAGCGTGCGGCGAATCTGCGGGTCGTCGTCGCAGACGAGGATCCGTGCCTGGGTCATCGGATCGCCGTGCTCGCCACCGCCGCGTCCAACCCGCCCACCGCCGTGTCCAACCGGAGCACAGTCATGTTCACCGGGCCACGGCTAGGCCGGGACGGGCACCCGCTCGTGCGCGGGATCGGAGCGGGTCTCGGTCTCGATGATCACGCGACAGGGACGCTTGCTCAGCAGGTAGACGGCTGTCGGGCCGATCCGCTGCTCGCCTTCGGGGGCGTGGATGGTCGACCAGTAGAT
>CABDZA010000191.1_pt1 | contig 13943 bp, 12 predicted proteins | sample 3132091 | NCBI WGS metagenome assembly CABDZA01 (sample SAMEA5534339, study PRJEB31848) | metagenome | biome: tundra; feature: field; material: soil | place: USA | collected 2013-05 | depth 0.45 m
GTGGCGCGCGCGCGCGCAGCGCCACGTCAGCGCCAGCGTGCCCGCGCTCGCCAGCAGCGCCTCCAGCTTCATCGCCCACACCGCGCCCGTCACCCCCAGCGGCGCGAGCGGATAGGTCAGCAGCGTGTAGAACGGGCCGTAGGCGGTGGCGACGTGCCTCCAGTCGTGCCCGACGTAGGTGTAGACGGGATCCCCGGCGATGCTCGACGGGCCGTTCAGGTACGGGTTGAGGCCGTGCTCGACGCCCATGCGCGCATAGGCGATGTAGCTGAAGACGTCAGTCGAGAGCAGGATCGGTCCGGCGAACACGACCAGGTGAAGCGCGCCGATCAGCATGATCGCCGAGCGTTTGGAGAGCGCACGGATCTCCGTTCGGCGTGCGAGCGCCAGCAGCCCCGCGTAGGCGGCCGTGAACACCAGCAGCGCGATCAGGAAGACGCGGAAGCCGAGGCGCTCGCCCACGCCCCGCATCCAGCCGGCGATCTCAGGCGATTTGGGTATCAGCGGCGAGTGCCCGACGGCGCCGTCGAGGACGATCTCGGCGGTTGCCGCGAGCAGCAGGAGCGCCAGCAGCCCGGCGAGCGCGGGCGCCCACCGCTCGGAGCGGACACCGGCTTGGCCACGCACGCTCTGCGCGGCGACGCTCACGAAGCGGCGAAGCTCACAGCGCCGTCCACACGGTCTTGGTCTCCAGATATGCGTCGAGACCATCGTGGCCGTGCTCGCGGCCGATGCCCGAAGCCTTGAAGCCGCCGAACGGCGCTGACGGGTCCACCACCCCCCAGGTGTTGATGTAGACCGAGCCCGCGCGCAGCATCGCCGCCAGGCGGTGGGCGCTACCGACGTCGCGCGTCCACACGCCCGCGGCGAGCCCGTACTCACCGGCGTTGGCGCGCGCCGCGACCTCCTCCAGCGAGTCATACGGCGAGGCCACGAGCACCGGGCCGAAGATCTCCTCGCGCGCGATCCGCAACTCGTCGGAGGTCGTGCTGAACAGCGTCGGCGCCACGAAGTAGCCGCCGCTGTCGCCGAGCGCCACCTCGCCGCCCGCGAGCACCTCGGCGCCTTCTGAGCGGCCCGACTCGATGTAGCCCATCACGCGCTCCTGCTGCTCGGCGGACACCAGCGGCCCGAGCTGCGTGTCGGGGTCCAGGCCCGGCCCCAGGCGCGCCGAGTTGGCCGCCTCCGCGAGCGCCCCGAGCACCTCGTCGTAGCGCTCCGCGGGCACGAACAGGCGTGAGCCCGCGTTGCAGGCCTGCCCGGAGTTGAAGTAGATAGCCTGGAAGGAGCCCTTGATCGCCGCGCCGATGTCCGCGTCGGGGAGGATCACGTTCGGCGACTTGCCGCCCAGCTCCAGCGTGACGCGCTTGAGAGCCTTCCCCGCCTTGGCGCCGATCTCGCGCCCGACGGACGTCGAGCCGGTGAAGGCGATCTTGTCCACGTCGGGGTGATCGACCAGCGCCGCGCCCGTGGCGCCATCGCCGGTGAGCACGTTCAGCACGCCCGGCGGGAAGCCCACCTCCAGCGCCAGCTCGCCCAGGCGTAGCGCGCTCAGCGGCGTCTGCTCGGCGGGCTTCAACACGATCGTGCAGCCCGCCGCCAGCGCCGGGCCGAGCTTCCACGCGGTCATCAGCAGCGGAAAGTTCCACGGCACGATCTGCGCGCACACCCCAACCGCTTCGCGGCGCGTGTAGCAGAGCATGTTCGGCGCCGTGACCGGCAGCACGCTGCCCTCGATCTTGGTCGGCCAGCCCGCGAAGTAGCGCAGGTGCCCGACGGCGCCGCGCACGTCCACATATTGGGCGAGGCCCACCGGCTTGCCGTTGTCCAGCGACTCGATCTGCGCGAGCTCCTCCGCGCGCTCCTCGATCGCCGCGGCCAGCGCGAGCATCAGCCGCTCGCGCCCCGACGGCGCCAGCGACGCCCACGGGCCCTCCGCGAACGCCTCGCGCGCAGCGGCGACCGCGCGCTGGACGTCCTCCGCGCCCGCGTGGGCGACCTGGGCGATCTCGCTGCCCGTCGAGGGATCGAGCGTGGCGAAGGCTCGCCCGTCGGCCGCCTCCGGACGCTCGGAGCCGATCAGGAGCCGATGTGTCTGGGCGATGAACGCGCGCGCGGGGGCGCTCAGCGCGTCGGGGAGGGTGTCTGGCGAGATGGTGGTCATGCAGGGAGCCTACCTCGCGCGGGCGCCGCGAACGCATATGCTGCGCCGATGCCCGAGCCTTCCAGGGCGGTGCTCATCACCGGCTGCTCGTCCGGCATCGGCCGCGCCACCGCGCTCGCGCTCGCGCGCTCCGGATGGACCGTCTACGCCAGCGCACGGCGCCCCGAGTCGATCGCCGAGCTCACGGACGCCGGCTGTCGCACGCTGAGGCTGGACGTCACCGACGAGCAGTCGATGAAAGCGGCCGTGGAGAGCATCGAGCGGGCCGAGGGAGCGGTGGGCGTGCTGATCAACAACGCCGGCTACAGCCAGAGCGGCGCGATCGAGACCGTGCCGCTCGAGGCCGTCCGGCGCCAGTTCGAGACCAACGTCTTCGGTCTCGTGCGCCTCACCCAGCTCGTGCTGCCGAAGATGCGCGCGCAGCGCTGGGGCAAGATCGTCAACGTCGGCTCGATGGGCGGGCGCCTGTCGTTCCCCGGCGGCGGGCATTACCACGCGACCAAGCACGCGCTGGAGGCGATCTCCGACGCGCTGCGCTTCGAGCTGCGCGGCTTCGGGATCGACGTGATCCTGCTGGAGCCGGGGCTCATCACAACTGAGTTCGGGGAGACGGCCACCGCCAGCATGACCGACGTGCAGAGCTCCGCGGAGGACCCCTATGCGCACTTCAACGCCACCGTGGGCGCCGTCACCAAAGGCGCCTACGACGGCCCCATGCGCCGCGTCGGCGCCGGACCGGAGCGCGTGGCGAAGGTGATCGAGCGGGCCATCACCCGCTCGCGCCCGCCCGCGCGCATCACCATCACGCCCTCCGCCAAGCTCACCATCGCCACCCGCCGGCTGCTCAGCGACCGTGCGTGGGACGCCGCCATGCGCAGGCAGTTCCCGCAGCCCAAGTAGTCTCGCGGGCCGCCCGCTCACGACCCGATGCGCTCGCGACCAGCCCGCGCGGCGCCGTGCGGCCCGCTACCCGGGGATCGGGACGAGCGGATGCGGGCGCCCCACCTCGAAGCCCTGGGCGTAGTCCACGCCATAGCTGCGCAGCATGCTCATGGTCGGCTCGTCGCCCACGAACTCGGCGATCGTCTCCCGGCCCATGCCGCGAACGACCCCCGCGAGCGCCTTGACCAGCAGCTGATCGGTGCGCGAGACGGGCAGACGGCGGATGAAATCGCCGTCGATCTTCAGATGGCTGAAGGGAAGGTGCTTGAGGTACTGGAAGGAGCCGAAGCCGGCGCCGAAGTCGTCCAGCGCCACCGAGCAGCCGAGCGACAGCGCCCCCGCGCAGAATGCCCGCGCGCTCTGCATGTCCGAGATCGCCGCCGTCTCCGTGACCTCGATCACCAGCAGCGACGGGTCGGCGTCGTGCAGCGCCAGCTGGCGCTCGATGTGGGCGAGCATCGTGCCGTCGGTGACCGACACCGCCGAGACGTTGATGGCGATGCGCACGCCGCCGCGCCCGTGCGCGCCGCCCAGCATCGCAGCGACCTTCTCCAGCACCATCCGGTCGATGTCGCGGATCAGCCCGTAGCGCTCCGCCGCCGGCAGGAAGCTGCCCGGAGCGATCAGCTCGCCCTCCGGTTCGTCGGCCAGGCGCAACAGCGCCTCGTACTGCGCGATCAGGCCGTCCTCGAGCGAGACGATCGGCTGGAAGTGCAGCACGAACAGGTCCTCCGCGAGCGCGCGGCGCAGGCGCGCGAGCCACGGGCGCCGGTGCAGTCCCGCCGGGGAGCAGAAGCCTTCGGCCAGCGCCCGCGCATGCAGCTGGCCGCGGTATCGGGCCGACCTGGGGACGATCGGCGTCCGCAGAAAGACGCGCGGCGTGGCATTGGTGGTCGTGGAGCTCAGCATCTCCGCGAAGGTGTTCGACGGCTCGCCGGGCTCACCTGCGCGTGACACGCCGCCACCGGCGCTCGCGGCTCAGGCGCGCCGCGGTTGCCCGTACGGTCTGCGCGCGCGGTCTGAGACCACCAGCAGCAGCGCCACCAGCACGAAGTTCATCACCACCGAGGAGCCACCGTAGGCGACGAACGGGAGCGTCACCCCCGTCAGCGGGATCACGCGCGTGACGCCGCCGACGATCACGAACACCTGCATCGCCACCACGAACGCCAGGCCGGTGGCAAGCAGCTTGGAGAAGGAGTCACGCGCCAACGTCGCCGTCTTCAGGCCGCGCGCCACGAGCAGCAGGTAGACGAGCAGCAGCGCCGCCGCACCCACCAGTCCCAACTCGTTGACGATCACCGCGTAGATCATGTCGCTTTCCGGCACCGGCAAGATCGAGGAGCCGTGCGCGCCGCTGCGCAGCAGCGAGCGGTCGAAGCCCGTGCCGAGCAGGCCGCCGTCGGCCTGGGCGAACAGCGACTGGGCGAGCTGGTAGCTGCCGCCGACGAGCCGGTGGTAGAGCACCGGGTCGAAGGGGTGTTCCCAGGCGAGCACGCGCGCCTGCACATGGCTGACGTGGCCCGCGACGAACCACGCGCCGAGCGCGAACAGCACCAGCCCGATCAGCGGAAACGAGAAGCGCCCCGTGGCCACGTACAGGAGCGCCAGGAAAGCGCCGTAGAACATCAGCGAGGTGCCGAGCTCGCGCGTCAGCAGCAGCGTCGCCATCGCCGCCCCCCACACGATCAGCATCGGGCCGAACTGCTTCATCGGCGGGATCGTCAGGCCGAGCACGCGCCGCCCGGCGGTCACCAGGATCTGGCGGTTGTCGCGCAGGTAGCTGGCGAGGAAGATCACGATCGCCACCTTCGCCAGCTCGGCGGGCTGGAAGGAGATGCGTCCGAGATGGATCGCCAGGTAGGCCCCGTTGACCTGCTGGCCGATGCCGGGCAGGCGCGGCAGCACCGTCATGCCGATGCCGACCGCCGCGATCGTGTAGCGGTAGCGCTCCAGCACGCCCACCCCCTCGCGCCGCAGCGCCAGGATCGTGGCGGCGAACAGCACCAGCCCGACGACCATCCACTGGGCCTGCTGGCGTGCCAGCACGGGATCGATCCGGTAGACCATCACGATCCCCACGCTGGAGAGCACCGCCACCAGTGGGAACAGGTATGGATCGGCGTACGGGAGCGCGAAGCGGATCACCAGGTGCGCCGCCAGGCACAAAGCCAGGAACAGCGCACCATAGGCGAGGGACACGCTGGAGGCGTGGTTGAGCGTCAGGTTGGTGGACGCGCCCGGCGAGTTGTTCTCCGCCTGGATGAAGATCGCGGTGAAGCCGCCCGTCACCAGCAGCGCAGAGGGCACCAGTCCCAGCAGCTCTCGGTTGCGCGGGCTGAGCACGAGATCGAGCGTACCCGTCATCCCGGCGCGTGCGCTCCGATCCGCTCGCTACCCTGTATCGGACAGCGCGCCGGCCGGGGGGCGGCGTCAGCTTGCCCATCGCCCACATGAGCTGCCCCGCACCGATACCCGATGGATGACGAGCGCCCGCCCTCGCTGTGGTGGGGCATGTGGAAGCGATTCCTGATCGCCGGCGTGCTGATCGCCGCGCTCAGCGGCGCCGCCACGGCGACGGTGGCGCTCAACACCGTGAGCAGCATCGCCCACGAGGTGTTTCCCGAGATCGCGAAAATCAAAGCCCCCAAAGGGCTGATAACGCTCAAATACGACGGCGGGCCGCAAACGTTCCTGATCCTCGGCTCCGACAGGCGCTCGGGCTCGAAGAACGCCGAAGAACGCAATGCCACGCCCCACAGCGACACGATCCTGCTGGTGCGCTTCGACCCCGAACACGGTCAGACCTCGGTGATGTCGATCCCGCGTGACCTGATGGTCAACATCAAGACGCGCAGCGGCCAGCTCTACGTCAACGAAAAGATCAACGCCGCGTACACGATCGGCAGCAAAGACGGTGGAACCGACGCCGGCACAGTGCTGGCGGCGGAAACGATCAAGCGCGAAGTCTTCCCGGGGCTCGAACTGAACGGCATCGTCGACGTGAACTTCGCGGGCTTCATCAAAGTCGTCGACACGCTCGGCTGCGCGTATGTCAACGTCGACCACCGCTACTACAACGTGAACGTCGGCTCGACCGAAACGGACTACACCAGCATCAACCTGCAGCCCGGCTACCAGAAGCTCTGCTACGAAAACGCGCTCGACTACGTCCGCTACCGCCACACCGACTCGGACTTCGTGCGCGTGGCGCGCCAGCAGGACTTCCTGCGCGACCTGCGCCAGCAGATCGACCCGGCGAACAGGCTCGGTCAGATCGAAACGGTCGCCAAAGCCGTCGGCCATGCGATCCGCTCGAACTTCCCCGCCTCGGCCGAAGAGCTGATCCTGCTGGCCAAGCTGGTCGCCTTCTCCCAGGAAAAGCCCCTGCGCCAGGTGCGCTTTCAGACCACCAACGTCAACGCGACGTTCAACGGCGGCTCCTACGTGACCTCCACCCCGGCGCTCGAGAAAGCGGCGCTCGATAGCTTCCTCAACGGGCATGAACCGCTGGGCCTGTCCGGCCCCAAGGCCAGCGCGCACGGCTCGAGCCACGCCCACCACCACACCAGCAGCAGCGCCGGCTCCGCAGGCTCGGCCCGCGCCCTGAACCTCTATCCCACGACCTCCGTCGGCCAGAGCGAAGCGGTCAAGGCCGCGATCGAAGTTCCCTTCCGGGTGCTCTATCCGACGCTGCAGACCGGCTCAGCCGAGCAGCAGACGGTGCGCGCGTACGGGCTCAAAGACGAGCACGGCCACCCCCACCACGCCTACGTGGCCGTCTGGCGGCAGAACCTGATCGGCGGCTACTACGACTTCGAGGGCACCGACTGGCTCAACCCGCCGCTGTTCGCACACACCCGCACCGAGAGCATCGGGGGGCGCGAATACAAAATCGTCGACGACGGCTCGCACATCCACGTCATCGGCTGGCGCTCCGGGCGGGTGCTCTACTGGGTGACCAACTCGCTGCTGGAGGAACTGTCGAATCCGCAGATGCTCGCCATCGCCCGCTCCGCGCAGGGCCTGCACTGAGCGCAGCCCGGCGCGGAGGCGACCGCGCCGCGGGCGTGGGGCCTGCACCGAGCGCCGCACCCTGCGCAGCGGGACGAGCGTCTAACGGGCGGCTGCGGCCGCAGCCTGATCGAGCGCGGCGTTGACGAGCGCGTCGGCGTGCGCGTTCTGCGCGCGCGGCACCGTCCGGATCGACCAGCGCTCGAAATCCCCGAGGGCCGCGATCGCCTCCAGGTACAGCGGGCGCATGGCCTCGTGCTTGACCTTGTAGGCGCCCTGAACCTGCTTGGCGATCAGCTCCGAGTCGCCCACGACCTCGACCTCGCCCGCGCCCAGCTCGCGCGCCTTGGCCAGGCCGAGCAGCAGCGCGCGGTACTCCGCCACGTTGTTCGTAGCCCGTCCCAGCAGTTGGGAGTGCTCGCCCAGCACATCGCCCGCGGGCGATGTGATCACGCATGCAGCCGCTGCCGGACCCGGGTTGCCGCGCGCGCCACCGTCGACATGGACGATCACCTTCATCGTCAGGGGATCATGCAGACCGGCGGGGACGCGAACGTCGGCTCAGGAGGCGTGAGCAAGCGGCAGCAGATCGCCGGGCACGCGCGCCCGGCGACGGTCGCGCACGATGCGCCGCTGGCCTGCGTCCTCCGCGCTCGGAGCGCCGGAGCGTCCGTGGCGCGCACGTCGATCGAACTCGCGTCGATCGACGATCACCTCGACGTTCTCGTCGCCCGCGTAATGCTGGACGAGCTTCGGATAGAGCTCATCGGCAAGCGGTCTTGGCACCACGCAGTAGATCATCTCGCCCCCGATCTTACTCTCCGCGGGCCAATTAGCAAGAGCGCCGCCGAAGCTAGACGGTGCTCGGCGAAAGCGTGCCCGACTCGCCCGCAACGGCGTTTGCGACCCGCTCCTCGTGCGCCAGCTCGCTGAGCTCGGTCCCCTGCGCCAGGACGCGCGCCTCGACGGGCTCTTCGCTGAGATCGACCTCGTAGCGATACCAGCAAAGCTCCCACGCCACCACGATCCTCACCACGCTCGACAGGTGCTCGGCCGAGCGGACGCTCACCTCGGGGGCTCCCAGCGAGCGGGCCACGCCGGCCACCCTGCGCGGGAACTCGCTGGCGTTGAACACCTCGATCGCGCGCTCCACATACGACGGGGGCTCGCCGGCCGGCGCTTGGCCCGGCACCGAGGAGCCGTGCGCGTCGTGGGGATCGCCCGCAAGGAACGCCGGCGCGGGGGCAACGTCCACATCCTCGCGCGCCACCGCCGCGACCGGATCGGCGCCCGCACGGCCGTAGCCGTCGAGAAACTCATACGAAGGCTCTGGGCGCGCCGCCGCGCGAGGGACCGGCGCCGCAGGCTCGGCGATCTCGCCCGGCGGCCTGCCGACCTGGCGCAGCCGCTCGATGAAGCTGCGCCCGCGCCGGGGACGCAGCACCGGCATGCTGACGGACTCGCTGTCGCGCTCGCGCGTCCAGCCCTCGTGGGCCGCTCGCGGCGCGCACAGCTCGCACACCGTGCGGCGCCTGCCCGCAGCCAGGAAGATGTCGGGCTGCTCGCCGCGCAGCAGCCGGCGCCCGCAGACATCGCAGGCCACGTCCGGCTGGGAGGTGACAATCGTGCGCGTCGCCATGACCTATCAGGGTAGCCGTGAGCGCACCCCGGCGCGGCGCGGTGGGCTCACGCGTGGGCGCCGGCGCGCTCGGAGCCGGCCTGCTCGACGACCTTCCGGGCGAGATGCCCGGGCAGCTCCTCGTAGCGCAGGAACTCCAGCGTGTAGTCGCCCTGCCCCGCCGTGATCGAGCGCAGGTCGGGGGCGTAGGCGAGCATCTCCGCCATCGGCACCTCCGCCCTGATCTCCGTCATCTCCCCCACCGGCTCCATCCCCTGAGGCCGTCCGCGGCGAGAGTTGAGGTCGCCGATCACGTCCCCCACGTGCGCCTCGGGCACCGACAGGGTGACCAGCATGACGGGCTCCAGCAGCACCGGGTCCGCCTGCTCCAGCGCCGCCCTCATCGCCTGCGCGCCCGCCAGCTTGAAGGCGATCTCAGAGGAGTCCACGGAGTGGTGTGAGCCGTCGAAGAGGCGCACGCGCACACCCCGCACCGGGTAGCCCGCCAGCACGCCCGCGGCCATCGTCTCGCGCACGCCCTTCTCGACCGCCGGGATGAACGAGTGCGGGATCACGCCGCCCTTGATCTGGTTCACGAACTCGAAGCCGTCCGCGCCCGCGCCATCGCTCAGCGGTTCGATCTCGATGTGGCAGTCGCCGAACTGCCCGCGGCCGCCGGACTGCTTCTTGTGCCGGCCGTGCCCGGCCGCCTGGCGCCTGATCGTCTCCTGATAGGGCACCCGCGGCGGCTTCAGCTCGACCTCCACGCCGAAGCGCTCGCGCAGGCGGTCCACGATCACTTCGACGTGGACCTGCGAGAGCCCCGCCACGATCTGCTCGCCCGTCTGCTGGTCGCGGTGCAGGTCGATCGTCGGGTCCTCCTCCTGCAGCCTGCGCAGCGACGCCAGCACCTTCTCCTCATCGCCCCGGCTCCGCGGCGCCACCGCGAACGCCATCACCGGCGCCGGCAGCCTCGGACGCGGCATCTCGATCGGCTCGTCCCTGTCGGCCAGCCAGTCCCCGGCGCGGGTCTCCTTGAGCTTCGCCACCGCGCCGATGTCCCCCGGGCCGAACTCGGAGACGTGCCGTACGTCCTTGCCGGAGAACAGCAGCAGCTGGCCGATCCGCTCCCTGACGTGCGCGTGGGTGTTCAGCACGTGACTGTCCGCGTGCATCACCCCCTGGTAGACGCGCAGCAGGTTGATCCGACCCGCGAACGGGTCGGCGCGGGTCTTGAACACGTAGGCGAACAGCTCGCGGTCCTCCGCCGCGCTCAGCTCGATCTCCCCCACCAGCAGGGAGCCGTGCTTGACCGGCGAGGGCAGGTCCTCGACGATCGCGTCCAGCAGCCGCGAGGTGCCGAGGTTGCGGGTGGCGCAGCCGCACACCACGGGGAAGATCTTGCCGTGGTTGGTGCCCTCCTTGAGGGCTTCGACGATCTCCTCGTGGGAGATCTCGCCACCCTCCAGGTAGCGCTCCATCAGCGCATCGGAGACTTCGCAGACCTCGTCCATCAGCTTCTCGCGGTACTCCCGCGCCAGCTGCGCCGAGGTGTCCGGGATCGGGATCTCGCTCCAGCCGGCACGCTCGGCCGAGTCCTGGCGGAAGGCCTTCATGTCCACCAGGTCCACCACGCCCTCCAGGTCCTGTTCGGAGCCGATCGGGATCTCCGTGGCCACCACGTGCGGGCCGAACGCCGCCTTGAGCTGCTCGAGCGAGCGAAAGAAGTCCGCGCGCTCGCGGTCCAGCATGTTCACGAACAGCATCCGCGCGATGTCCAACTCCGCCGCGCGCGCCCACAGGCGGCTGGTGGAGACCTCCACGCCCATCACCGCGTTGACCACGAACACCGCCGACTCGCACACCCGCAGCGCGCCCAGCGCGTCCGCCACGAAGCTCGGATCGCCGGGCGCGTCGATCAGGTTGATCTTGCGCCCGCGCCAGAGCAGCGAGCTGAGCGCCGCCGAGATCGACATCTGCCGCGCCTGCTCGTCGGGGTCGGCGTCCGACACGGTGCTGCGGTCGGGGACCGAGCCGAGCCGGGCGGTGGCGCCGGCCTCGAACAGCATCGCCTCGTGCAGCGAGGTCTTGCCCGCCCCGCGATGGCCGACGAGGACCACGTTGCGGATCCGGTCCGCTGCCGGACGATCTCCGATCGGCGCATCAGCTGACGCTCGCACGCATCCTCCCTCCTCGCTCTCTCAGCTCACGATAGCGCCGCCCGCGCAAGCGCGCCAGGCCGGCGCCCGCCCGCCCGCACTCAGTCGTCGAAGGACTCCTCCTGCATCCGCGAGCGAAGACGCAGCACCGCCTTGGTGTGCATCTGCGAGACGCGCGACTCGGTCACGCCGAGCACCTCGCCGATCTCGCGGAGGGTCAGGTTCTCGTAGTAGTAGAGCGCGATCACAAGCTTCTCGCGCTCGGGCAGCATCGCGATCGAGTCGGCGATCCTGTCCTTCAGGTCGCCCAGGTCGAGTGCCTTGGCCGGGTCGGGCGCGCCCGGGTCCTCGATCGTGTCCATCAACGAGACCTGGTCGCCGCTCGAGTCCGAGACGCTCCACAGCTCGTCGAGGGCCACGATCGAGGAGTGCGAGATCGCCAGCAGCGACTCGTTCAGCTCGTCCACGGTGATCCCCATCTCCGCTGCGATCTCATGGTCGTTGGGGGCCCGCTGCAGCATGTGCTCGAGCTTGGAGTTCGCGCGCTCGACCTCGCGGGCGCGGGCGCGGACGCTGCGCGGCACCCAGTCGAGCGAGCGCAGCTCGTCGATGATCGCGCCCTTGATCCGCATGATCGCGTAGGTCTCGAACTTGATGTCGCGCGATAGGTCGAAGCGCTCAATCGCCGAGATCAGCCCCACCAGCCCGTAGGAGATCAGGTCCGCCTCCTCGACATGCGGCGGCAGCCCCGCGGCGGTGCGCCCGGCGACATACTTGACCAGCGGCGAGTAGGCGACCACCAGCCGCTCGCGCACGCGCTTGTCGCCCTCGTTCTTATAGCGCCGCCACAGTTCGCGCAGCTCAATCGGTTTGACGTTCGTCTCCAGGGTCATTTCCCCCTGTTCATGCCCGAGGGTGACTGCGCGCATACGCGCTTCTAAGCCTGGCGGACTCTACCCGAGTGTATATCTGGGTGCTGGACACGCTGGCGTGGCCGAGCATCTCCTGAATGCTGCGCAGGTCCGCCCCGCCGTCCAGGAGATGGGTGGCGAAGCTGTGACGCAGCGCGTGCGGCGAGCTGCCCTCCGCCACGCCGATCCGCGCCGTCCACGTGCGCAGCCTGCGCCGGACGTCGCTGGTGCCCAGCGGACGCCCGGTCTTGCTCAGGAACAGCGCATCCGCCGATCGGGCGCCCGCGCGCGTGCGCACACCGCCCCGCGCGGCGCGGGCGGCGGGTCCCGGGGCGCCCGCCGTACCCTGCGCGTTCGCGTCCGCCGGTGCCGCCAGCGCGGCCCGGCCGCGCTCCAGATACATCCCCACGGCCGCCATCGCCGGCTCCCCCACGGGGACGAAGCGCGTCTTTCGGCCCTTGCCCTCCACCCGCACCTGCTCGGCGTCGTGGTCGATGTCGCGCGTGCACAGCGACACCATCTCCTCAGCTCGCAGCCCGCACGAGTAGGCCAGCTCGAACATCGCGCGGTCGCGCAGCTCCAGCGGGCTGCCGGCCGGAATCCCGTCCAGCAGCCGGGCGGCCTCGCGGGCGCTGAGCACGCGCGGCAGATGGTCCGAGCGCCGCGGCGTTGAGACCAGATCGGCCGGGTTCTGGGCGAGCAGGCCGTGCTCGCGCTGGCTGGAAAACAGCGCGCGCAGCGCCGCCAGCTTGCGCGCGGAGGTGCTCGGCGCGGCACCCTGTTCGGAGAGATGAGCGATGTAGCGGCGCACCGGCTTGGGGCCCACGTCCCGCGGCGTGAGGCCCTGTGCGCCCGCCCAGCGGGCGAACTGCCCCAGGTCCGTCGTGTACGCGCGCCGCGTGCGCTGGGCGCAGTCGCGCCGGGCGAGGTCCTGATCGAGCAGCGCGATCGCCTCGGCCCACACGCCGTCCAACGGTGCCCCCCGCTCGACGGAGGATTCTGGTTGGATCCTCATCGCTGGGCCTACTTCGCCACGACCGGTGCACCGCCTGCCTGCGCGGGCGCCCGCGCGGGCCTCGCCAGCGGGCCCGCGATCCCATTCCTCGCCCCGCAGGGAGTAGATTCCTGGCTGTGAGCGCCTCCCTGCCCGCCGACTCTGCCACCCGCGTGCCCTCCGGCGAGGCCGCCGCCTACGGGCCGGTGGGGCGCTCCGCGTGGCTGGACGTGGACTGGCGCTCCCACCAGCGCTGGGTGGTGATCGACGGCCAGCCCGTCAACACGATCACGCTCGGCGACGGCCCACCGCTCGTGTTCGTCCACGGCCTGTCGGGCTCCTGGCCCAACTGGCTGGAGCAGATGCCCGTGCTGGCAGGCGAGCATCGCGTGATCGCGCTCGACCTGCCCGGCTTCGGCAGCTCGCCCATGCCCGCCGGGGAGATCTCCATCTCCGGCTACGCGCGCCTGCTGGATCGCCTGCTCGGCCAGCTGGACGTGGACGCCGCGGCCGTCGTGGGCAACTCGATGGGCGGCTTCATCGCCGCCGAGCTCGCCATCGCCTTTCCCCAGCGGGTGGAGCGCCTGGTGCTGATCTCCGCCGCCGGGATCTCCACTCACGCCGATCCCCGCACCGCACGCGCCGTGCCCACCCTGCGCCGCGCCGAGCGGGTCCTCGCCGCGACCGGCGCCTGGGTGGCGTCGAAGTCCGACACCGTTGCACGCCGCCCGCGACTGCGCCAGGCGACCCTGAACGTGGTCGTGCGCCATCCGCGCCGGCTGCCCGCCGCGCTCGCCGCCGAGCAGCTTCGAGGCGCCGGCAAGCCCGGCTTCCTGCCGGCGCTCGAGGCGATCCTCCACTACGACTTCCGCCACCGCCTGGCCGAGATCGTCTGCCCCACGCTGATCGTGTGGGGCGATAGCGACCGCCTGATCAACGTCCGCGACGCGGACGTGTTCGCCGAGCTGATCCCCGGCTCGCGCAAGGTCATCTTCGAGGACACCGGCCACATGGCCATGCTGGAGCGCCCCGCCGCGTTCAACGCGCTGCTGCGGGACTTCCTCGGTGAGTAGCGCTCAGGCGTCGGCGGCGCCCCGGCGGGCTCCGCGGCGCCGAGCAGCTTGGCTCAGCTGGTGACGGC
>CABDZA010000198.1_pt1 | contig 13694 bp, 13 predicted proteins | sample 3132091 | NCBI WGS metagenome assembly CABDZA01 (sample SAMEA5534339, study PRJEB31848) | metagenome | biome: tundra; feature: field; material: soil | place: USA | collected 2013-05 | depth 0.45 m
CTGCCGAGCTCGGGATGCACGCAGATCGGATCGCACCGGTACGTCGTGGGCTCGTTCAACGAGACGAGCTACACAGGCGAACCGCTGACTATCTGGCTGCTGACCCCGGCGTAGACCCCGGCGCCGTGCGCGTTACGGGCGCCCGGGCCAGGGCGATGCCTCCCTCGTGAGCCAGGATCTCGATGCTGATGCCCTCGAACCCCGTGCGCTCCAGGGCCTCCTGCCACCAGGCTGCGCTGGCCGGATACTCCCAGCGTCCGGTGAGCAGGCGCGCAGCGTTCTTGAGCAGCCGCCAGAGCCCGGGCAGCCCTCGCGCCGCAAGGCTGCGCAGCTTCCCCGCGACCACTCGACGGTCGCGCGCGTGCAGCGGGTTGAGCGAGAACATCATGTCGCCGATCATCAGCCGTCCGCCCGGCTTGAGCACGCGGAGGGCCTCCGCCAGGGCGCGGAGCTTGTCGGCGTCACGCAGCTCGTGCAGGCAGTAGTTGGACACCACGAGGTCCGCGCTCGCGTCGACGAGCGGAAGGCTGACGGCGGAGGCGAGCACGATCTCGACGTTGCCCAGGCCGGCGCTCGCCGCCTTGACGCGCAGGTATTCCCCCATCGCAGGCGAGCTGTCGATCGCCCACACGCGCGCCGTGCGCTCGGCAAACGCCAGCGACAGCAGACCCGTGCCCGCGCCGACGTCAACCACCGTGTGATCCGCCTGCGGCTCCGCCAGCTCGACGATGCGGTCGCGCAATCCGCGGAACCCGGCGCTGCGCGCGATCAGCTCGGCCGCGGCGACGCGTCCATCCCACTTCTTGGAAGTTGCAAAGATCCGCCATCTTGTGCCGCGCGTCTAAGCCACGCCTATGCACCTGAGTAGAGTTTTCTCATCCGCGCTGCTCGAGGGCGCCGGACGGCAGCCGCTTCCGCCTGTGAGCGGCTAGTCGCTCGGGTCCCGGTCACGCCCGGCCCAGTAGCGCTCGGCTTCCGTCTCCATCTGCGCCAGGCGGGTGTAGTAGTCGGGAAACTCGTTGAGATGCGCCCGTGCGATCTTGCCGGTGGTGAGCTCGTCGTCGTCGGTCACGTTGGTCGCGGGGTCGTGGCGGCCGTGCTCGAGCTCCACCGCGAGTCCCATCCGGAACTGCTCGACGTCAAAGCGCGACGTCGAGAAGTCGATGCCGATCGCTTCCCCGATCGCCCGTGCTCCATCTTCTGAGAAGGTCACATGCTCCTCTGCGATGCTCCTCTGCGGCGCCACCTCGACGCCCTCGCGAACCGCATCCGCGCACGACGAGGTCCAGTATCGTCAGGCGCGAGGAGTGTAACCGGCGAGGAGGGAGCCGTGAGCGTGTTCGACTACGTGATCGTGGGTGCTGGATCGGCGGGCTGCGTGCTCGCCAACCGACTCAGTGCGGACCCCGATGTGCAGGTCCTGCTGCTGGAGGCGGGTCCGCCGGATGTCAACGAGAACATCCATGTACCGCTCGGCTACCTGAAGCTCGGTGGGACGGAGGTTGACTGGGACTATCACTCGGCGCCCGAGCAGGAGTGCGCCGGGCGGCGCATCCCGCTGCCACGCGGCAGGGTGCTGGGCGGATCGTCCTCGACCAACGCGATGGTCTACATCCGCGGCAACGGCCGCGACTACGACGACTGGGGCGTCCCCGGCTGGTCGTGGGCGGACCTGCTGCCGTACTTCGTCAAGGCCGAGGACAACGAGCGCGGCGCCTCGCCGTGGCACGGGGTCGGGGGTCCGCTGCCGGTGAGCGAGGAGCGCTCGGGAAACCTAATCTCCCACGCCTTCGTCGATGCTGGAGTGCAGGCCGGCCTGCCGCGCAACGAGGACTTCAACGGCGCCGAGCAGGACGGGGTCGGCATGTATCAGGTGACGCAGCGCGGCGGCATGCGCGCGAGCACGGCGGTCGCCTACCTGCACCCGGCGATGGAGCGGGCGAACCTGACCGTGATGCCATACATGCAGGTCCAGCGCGTCCTGTTCGAGGGCACGCGGGCTGTCGGCGTGCAGGCGAGCCAGCTCGGCCAGGCGCAGGAGCTCAGGGCCGAGCGCGAGGTGATCCTCTGCGGCGGCTCCTACAACTCCCCCCAGCTGCTGATGCTCTCGGGCGTCGGCCCGGCCGAGCACCTGACGCTGCGCGAGGTCGAGGTGCTGCTGGACCGCCCCACGGTGGGTGAGAACCTCTCCGACCACCCCGCCGCGCAGCTGGTGTGGACGACGCCCGAGCCGCAGAGCCTGCTGCTCGCGTTGGAGCCGGCGGCGCTGGAGCAGTACGAAGCCACGCAGACGGGACCGTTCGCCTCCAACCTTGCGGAGGCCGGCGGCTTCACCCGCGTCGGCGCCGGCGCCCCGGCGCCAGACATCCAGTTCCACGTCGCGCCCGTGCAGATCGTGGAGGAGGGCATGCGCGATCCGGAAGCCCACGGGGTGTGGGTCTCGCCCTGCCTGCTGACCGAGCAGAGCAGGGGCTCGGTTCGCCTGGCGTCGAGCGACCCCTCGGCCAAGCCGATCGTCCACAACGCCTTCTACTCGGCCGGCGATGACATGCAGCGCATGATCGCGGGCCTGCGGGTGGCGCTGGACATCTGCGGGCAGCCCGCCATGAGGCCCTACTGCGCCGAGCCGTTCAACACCCCCGCCGGCGACGGCGACGAAACCATGCGCGCGCACATCGCGACTACGACCTTCGCCATCTACCACCCCGTGGGCACCTGCCGCATGGGCGAGGACGCGGACGCGGTGGTTGACGCGCAGCTGCGCGTCAACGGCGTGGAGGGGCTGCGGATCGTGGACGCATCGGTGATGCCGGTGGTGCCGCGAGGCAACACCAACGCGCCGACCATCGCGATCGCCGAGCGGGCCGCGGACCTGATCCGCCACGGCCGCGCGCTGGCCGAGCCCGCCGCCGTCGGGGCGGGCGAGCGGGCGGCCGCGCAGCCGGCCGCGGCATAGGCGTGGGCGTCGGCGTGGGGCGAGCGCGGTGAACACGGCTCCGCGGGCGATCCATCACCTCAACTGCGGCACCATGTGCCCGCGCGGCGCGCGCCTGCTCGCCGGCGAGGGAGGGCTGCTCGCCACCACGCGCCTGGTGTGCCATTGCCTGCTGATCGAGGGCGCTGAGGGCCTCGTCCTGGTGGACACGGGCTTCGGCCTGGAGGACGTTCGCAAGCCGCGCCAGCTCGGCCTGGCGTTCACCAGCCTCTGTCGCCCGCGGCTGGACGCCGCCGAGACGGCGATCTCGCAGGTCCGTGAGCTGGGCTTCGAGCCGGGCGACGTTCGCCACATCCTCACCACGCACCTCGACCTCGACCACGCGGGCGGCCTGCCGGACTTCCCCGACGCGCAGGTCCACCTGCTCGGCCGCGAGCTCGAGGCCGCCAAGCACCCGGGCTGGCGCGAGCGCCAGCGCTACGTGGCCGCGCACTGGGCCCACGGCCCCCACTGGGTCGAGCACGACGTGGACGGCGATCAATGGCTGGGATTCGACAGCGTGCGGATCCTGCCGGGCAGCGACGCGGAGATCCTGATGATCCCGCTGCCGGGTCACACGCTCGGGCACACAGGCGTCGCGATCAGGCAGGGTGAGGGCTGGCTGCTGCACTGCGGCGACGCCTACTACCACCACGGCGAGGCGCAGACGCCGCCGAGCTGCCCGCCCGGTCTGAGCCTGTTCGAGGCGCTGAACCAGGTCGACGGCGCCGCGCGCCGGCAGAACCTCGAGCGTCTGCGCGAGCTCGCCCAGCGCCACGCCGGCGAGGTCGAGCTGATCTGCTCACACGACGCCCATACGCTGGCAAGCGAGGGCTAATCCTCAGCGGACGCAGCGGCGCGCGCGTCGCGGACCAGGCGACGCATGCCCTTCAGCCAGCGCTCCGGGTCTGAGCCCTTCAGCGCCATGAACCCCGCCACGTTCTCGTGGGGCAGGATCAGGAACCGCTCCTCGCGGATCCCCGCCACCACCGCGTCGGCCACGTCCTCCGGTTCGATCAGCCCGCCGGCGCTCAGCGCCGCCGCCCCGGCCGGCTCCTCCATCGCCAGGTCGAGCATCGGCGTGCGCACGCCCTGGGGGCAGATGCAGGAGACCCGCACGCCGGCGTCGCGGTATTCGATCGCGAGCCACTCGGCGAGCGACACGGCTGCGTGCTTGGTCACGCTGTAGACGAGCGAGGAGACCTGGGTCAGCAGGCCGGCGGCGGAGGCGGTGTTGATCAGGTAGCCCTCGCCGCGCGCCACCATCTCTGGAAGCAGCGCGCGCGAGGCCCACACGTGCGCCATCACGTTCACGCGCCAGGCTTCGCCCCAGACATCGTCGCCGACCTCCGGGCCGCCCATCGCGCCGGGCACGCCCGCGTTGGAGATGAACACGTCGATCGGCCCGTTGGCCTCGCTCGCCGCGCCGATCAGCGCGCGCACGCTGTCCTCCCGGCCGGCGTCGAGCTGGACGGCCAGCCCGTCGAGCTCGGCGGCGATCGCCCGCGCTGCGTCGATCTCGCGGTCCGCCACGACGAGCGCGCGGGGCCCCTCTGCCGCGAAGCGCCGCAGCAGCGCGCGCCCGATGCCGCCGGCGCCGCCCGTGACGACGACGTGCCTGTCAGCGAGCTCCATTGGGCCCACTCTATTTCAACCATGGCCATGCAGGACAGCGTCGCGGCGCCGCCCGTGGCGCCCATGGGGGGGAGCTTCGCTACAGCGGCGAGCTCGCCCAGCAGGTCTCGGCACCGCAGGCGCTCGCAGCCGGTTGAGCAGATGCCGCGCGCAGATGCGCTCGGGGCGCGAATCGTGCGCCGCAGCGCGTACGATCAGCCGCGCCGATGCCATACGCCGATGAGATGCTCAGAGCAGCGGCCCTGCGCGCGGAGGAGCTGGCGGCGCCGGGCCTCAGCGCGCGACCGCGCCAGAGGCTGGCGGTGCTGGCGTGCATGGACACGCGCATCGACCTGTTCCCGATGCTCGGCCTGGAGCGCGGCGACGCGCACATCATCCGCAACGCCGGCGGTCTGGTCACCGACGACGCGCTGCGCTCGCTCAGCACCTCCCAGCGCCTGCTAGGCACGGAGCAGATCGTGGTGGTTATGCACGACGGCTGCGGCTTGCACGGCGCCTCCGAGGACGAGTTCGCCCAGAGGCTGGCCGCCGACGGCGTGATGCCGAGCTGGCGCCTGGGGGCATTCGAGGACGTCGAGGCGACGCTTCGCCACAGCCTGGCAAGGCTGCGCTCGAGCCGTGAGCTGCCCGCCCGCGATCACATCAGGGGCTTCGTCTTCAACCCCGAGACGGGCGCTCTGCGCGAGGTGCGCGTGGCTCCCGAGGCGCAGGACCGGCCGCTCGGTAGTTGACCGGAGACGCGCATGGACTTCACCGAGCCGCAGGACGCAGGGCCGATCCGCGAGGCGGTGCGCGCCCTGTGCGAGCGCTTCCCCGGCGCGTACTGGCGGGCGCTGGAGCCCGACCGCTACCCCAGCGAGTTCGTGGCCGCGCTCACCGAGCAGGGCTGGCTGGCGGCGCTGATCCCCGAGCGCTACGGCGGCTCCGGGCTCCCGCTCGCCACCGCGAGCGTGATCCTCGAGGAGATCTGCGCCGCGGGCGCCAACGCGGGCGCCTGCCACGCGCAGATGTACACGATGGGCACGCTTCTGCGGCACGGCAGCGAGGCGCAGAAGCAGGCGTTGCTGCCGCCGATCGCCTCGGGCGAGCTGCGCCTGCAGGCATTCGCCGTGACCGAGCCCGACGCCGGCTCGGACACCACGCGGATCGCCACGCGGGCCGAGCGCCGGGGGGACGGCTACCTGGTCAACGGCCAGAAGATCTGGACATCCCGCGCCGAGCACTCCGACCTGATGGTCTTGCTGGCCCGCACCACCCCGCTGGAGGAGGTGGAGAAGCCGACCGCCGGCCTGTCGGTGTTCTTGGTGGACATGCGCAACCGGGTTGCCGGACGATCTTCGATCGGTGGGCCGGCGCCGCTCGCCTACGAGCGTGGGGGCACGCAGCCCGAACGGCCGGGTCAGCTGAGCATCCGCCCGATCAGGACGATGATGAACCACGCCACCACGGAGGTCTTCTTCGAGGATCTGGAGCTCCCGGCGGAGGCCCTCGTCGGCGAGGAGGGCGAGGGCTTTCGCTACATCCTCGACGGCATGAACGCGGAGCGCATCCTGATCGCGGCCGAGTGCATCGGCGACTGCCGCTTCTTCCTCGACCGCGCCGTCGCCTACGCAAGCCAGCGGTTCGTCTTCGGCGCTCCGATCGGCGCCAACCAGGGCGTCCAGTTCCCGCTCGCCAGGGCTCACATGGCGATGTCGGCCGCCGATCTGATGCGCTGGAAGGCCGCCTGGCTGTATGACGCCGGGCGGCCCGTCGGGGCCGAGGCGAACATGGCCAAGTACCTCGCCTCGGAGGCCTCCTGGGAGGCGGCCAACGCCGCACTCGACGCCCACGGCGGCGTCGGCTTCGCCCAGGAGTACGACATCGAGCGCAAGTTCCGCGAGACCCGCCTGTACAAGATCGCGCCCGTCAGCAACAACCTGATCCAGGCGTTTGTCGGACAGCACGTGCTCGGACTCCCACGCTCATATTGAGTCCTCCCGTTCGCGCTGGGAGGAGCTCAGGCGTCGTTGCGCTTGGGGTATTCGTGAACCGACACGAGGCGAACCGGCCCCTCGATCACCCGATAGCTGTGCGGGCGGTCGGCGCGGAAGCTGATCAGGTCGCCCTGGCTTACGACCTCGCTGAAGGACTCGGTCGATATCTCAACCGTCCCGGCCATGATCGTCAGGTGCTCGAACAGGCCGTTGACGTGGGCGTTGGCATGACGGATGGCGTCTTCGTCGAGCGTCAGCGTGTAGATCTCGATCAGGGCTCCCCCGGTGCGGGTCAGCAGGTGGCGGAGGACCAGGCCATTTGTCTCCAACCCCGCCGGGTCGATGGCGATCACCGAGGTGTCGTCCGCCCGCACGACCGTCACGTCGTCGGTCGGCGGCTCGTCGTGAAAGAGGCTCGCGAACGGGACGCCCAGCGCGCTTGCCAGCGCCCACACCGTGTCGATCGACGGGTTGCCCTGCCCGCGCTCGATCAACGACACGGTGGACTTGGCCACACCGGCCTGTGCCGCAAGCGCCGAGAGCGTCAGCTCGCGGGTCATCCTCCAGCGACGCAGGTTGCGCGCAATCGGCTGAACGGCCCCGTCCACGAAGGAAGTTCTATCGCACGGTAGGCTGGCGCCAGTCATGCGAGCGGTCACCTTCCAGGCTCCCGGCGTGGTCAGCGTCGAGGAGCGCCCGGAGCCCGAGCTGCTCGATCCCGAGGACGCGATCGTGCGGATCGAGGCCACGGGGGTGTGCGGCTCGGACCTGCACATCTACCACGGGCGCGTGCAGATCGAGCCGGGATTCACGATCGGGCACGAGTACGTGGGGACGGTTGTGGCGGCGGGCGATGCGGTCACGCGCGTGGCGGTAGGCGATCGCGTGCTCGGCTGCTTTCAGGCGGCGTGCGGGACCTGCTGGTTCTGCCGGCGCGGCCTCTATCAGCGCTGCCTGCACTCGCGCACGTTCGGGCACGGCGCCACGCTCGGCTCGCTGCAGGGAACCCAGGCGGAGATGGCGCTGGTGCCGCACGCCAACCTGGTGCTGCGGCGCGTGCCGGAGGGCATGAGCAGCGACGTGGCGCTGTTCGCGGGCGATGTCATGGGCACCGGCTTCCACGCCGTGGACGCGAGCGGGCTGCGGCCCGGGGACGTGGCGGCGGTGCTGGGGCTGGGGCCGGTGGGCCTGTGCGCCGTGCAGGTCGCGCGCGCGGCGGGTGCGGCGCACGTGTTCGCCATCGACACCGTGCCCGAGCGCCTGCGCGTGGCGGAGTCCTTCGGCGCGGAGGCGCTGCACCTCGGCGAGCAGGACGTCCGTGCGATCGTGCGGGCGGCTACCGAAGACCGCGGCGTGGACGTGAGCATCGACGCGGTCGGCGATCCCAAGGTCCTGGAGAGCGCCATCCGCCTGACGCGTGCGTGCGGGAGCATCCAGTGCATCGGCGTCTACGCCGAGCGCACAGAGGTGCACATGGGGCTGTTGTGGCTGAAGTCGCTGACGCTGCGCGGAGGCCAGGCCAACGTGCTCGGCCACGTGGACCGCGTGCTGGCGATGCTGTCGGCCGGCGTGCTGGACCCCACCGCCCTGGTCACCCACCACATGAAGCTGGAGGACGCGCCCGAGGCCTACGCGGTCTACGACCGGCGCGAGGCGCTGAAGATCGTCCTCACGCCCTGATCCGCGCGGGCGCGAGCGCGCAGGGGGTCGTCAGGCCAGCACGGCCACGAAGCGCCAGTCGAGGACCGCCACCGGCTCGGCGCCGTCGCCGTGCGCCCGCACGCGCGAGCGCAGGTGCGCGAGCGCCCCGTCGTTCGGGAGCATCTCCAGGCGCTCCAGCTCCAGCTCGCTGTGCAGCGTGTCCCCTTCGTGCACCGGCGCCAGGTGCTCGCAGGAGTGCCAGCCGGCGATCGTGACGATCTCCGGGAGCGCCCGCGTCGCCTGGGCGGCGGCCAGGCCGATGGTGTGGCCGCCGTAGACCAGCCGGCGCCCGTCGGGCTGGCAGGCGCGATCGTGGTGCACGGCGGCGACGTTGAGGGTCAGCCGGGCCAGCTCCGGCGCGCCGCTGACCACGTCGCCCCCGTGGACGCTCCAGCGCGTGCCGGGCGCCAGCTCCCCCAGCCGCTCTCCGCGCCCGCCGGGGAAGCCGTCAAGGCGCCACGAGGCGGTGGCCGCGCGCAGGTCCTCCGCCTCCAGCTCGACGGGGATCTCCTCGAAGGAGTCCTCGTGACCGGTGCGTCCCTCGGGGTCGCGCAGCGGCAGCATCGCGCAGCGCCAGAAGTCGAGCACCGCGCGCCCCTCCTGGTCGGCGGTGCGCACCCGCAGCGCCGCGAGCCCGCTCGCCGGGCGCCCGGCCCGGGGCGTGGTCTGGCGCAGCGCCACAACCTCGGTGGTGCTGGCCAGCGTGTCGCCGAGCAGCGGCGCCCGCTTCAGGACCAGCCCGCGGTAGAAGAGGTTGGCGATCACGCGCCCGGTCAGCGCGGTGGACTGGCCGATCGCCACGTCCCACACCAGCGCGGGATGGGCCAGCGGCGTGCGCAGGCCGAGCAGGTCGCGCGCGAGCTTGCCGTCCAGCGCGAGCCGCAGACGGTCTCCGACGATCGCCTGGTGAACCGCGGCCATGCCCTCGGTCAGCGTGAGCGACGGCGCCGAGTCATCGATCTCACCGACGCGCAGATCCTCGAAGAAGGGCGCCGCGCGGGGCTCGGTGGTGTCGATCTGGGAGGTCATCTGGAGGGGGGGCGGTCACGCGTGTGGGCAGGCACAGCCTTACGGGAGCGCGGTCACGGCCGCGCGAAAGCGCGAGGTATCCGAGGAGCAGGGCTGCCGCCATCGTCGCATAGGCCCAGCGTTGTCCCGCCGCCGGATCCTAACCGCGCGTCGGTGAGGGTGCCATGGGGGCGCGGGCGCTCTAGGAGACCCAGTCGAAGGAGCGGGTGACGGCCTTCTTCCACTGCGCATACTCCCGCTCGCGCCGGCGCGCCTCCATCTGCGGCTCCCAGCGCCGCCCCAGCGCCCAGCGCTCGCGCAGCTCGGCCTGATCGGCCCAGAAGCCCACGGCCAGCCCCGCCGCGAAGGCGGCGCCGAGCGCCGTGGTCTCGGTCACCTTGGGGCGGATCACCGGCACGCCGAGCACGTCCGCCTGGAACTGCATCAGCAGCTCGTCCGCGGTCATGCCGCCGTCCACCTTCAGCTCGGTGAAGGGAACCGCCGCGACGGCGTTGGCCGCATCCAGGACCTCGCGGGTCTGCCAGGCGGTCGCCTCCAGGACCGCTCGCGCGATGTGGCCCGCGCGGGCGTAGGCGGTCAGCCCCACGATCACACCGCGCGCGTCGTCGCGCCAATAGGGCGCGAACAGGCCGGAGAAGGCGGGCACGAAATACACGCCGCCGTTGTCCTGCACCGTCCGCGCCAGCTCCTCGACCTCCGCCGCTGAGCGGATCAGGCCGAGCTGGTCGCGCAGCCACTGGACGGCCGCGCCGGTGACGGCGATCGAGCCCTCCAGCACGTAGGTGGTGGGCGCGTCGCCCACCTTGGCGGCGACGCTCGTCAGCAGCTGTTGGCAGTGCACGATCTCCTCGCCGGTGTTGAGGAGCAGGAAGGAGCCGGTGCCGTAGGTGTTCTTCGCCTCGCCCGCCGCGAAGCAGGTCTGGCCGAACAGCGCCGCCTGCTGATCGCCGAGCATGCCCGCCACCGGGCGCCCGCCGAGCGCGGTGTCCGTCGCCTCACCGTAGACCTCGCTGGAGGATCGGATCTCCGGGAGCATGCTGCGGGGGATGCCCATCAGCTCGAGGCTCGGCTCGTGCCAGTCGAGCGTCCGCAGATCCATCAGCATGGTGCGGCTGGCGTTGGTGACGTCGGTCGCGTGCACGCCGCCGCGCGGGCCGCCGGTCAGGTTCCACAGCACCCAGGCGTCCATGTTGCCGAACGCCAGCTCGCCGTTCTCGGCGCGCTCGCGCGCGCCCGCGACGTGGTCGAGGATCCAGGTGATCTTGGGGCCGCTGAAGTACGTGGACAGCGGCAGCCCGACGCTGCTGCGCAGCCTGTTCACGCCCTGCTCGCCAGCGAGCTCGCGCACGAGCGCGTCCGTGCGCGTGTCCTGCCAGACGATCGCGTTGTGCACCGGCTCGCCGGTCTCGCGGTCCCACACGACGGTGGTCTCGCGCTGGTTGGTGATCCCGATCGCCGCGATGTCGCCCGCCTCCGCGTCCGAGCGCGCGAGCGCGCCGCCGATCACCTCGCGCGTGCGCCGCCAGACCTCGCCGGCGTCGTGCTCGACCCAGCCCGCACGCGGGTGGATCTGCTCGTGCTCGCGCTGGTCGGACGCCGCGATCCGCCCGTCGCTGTCGAACAGGATCAGCCGGGTGCTGGTGGTCCCCTGGTCGATCGCCGCCACGTATGAGGCCATATGGGTCTCACCCTACGCCTGGGCGCGCCCGCCGACCCGCCCGCGGCCGTGCGCAGGGTCGGGTGTATGGTGATCGGCGGTGCGTTTCATATCTCGGCGCGGACGCGGGAGCCGGCGGTGGCCGGCGGTGTGCTCGCCACCGATCAAGCGTCTGCACTCCGCTGGGCGCGCTCTGCCGGTGGCTCTCGCGCTGGCGCTCGCGCTCGCCATGGGCACGCAGGTCGCCGGCAGCGGCGCGCGCGGCCGCGCGGTCTCGGGCGGCGCCACGGGGCAGCTCGTGGCTGGACAGCTCCCGCTGGACTACTTGCCGCTTGGGTCCCTGCCGTCACCGGGGCAGATGCCCGCGCTGGAGCAGGCGCCGCTGGGGGAAATGGCGCTGGAGCAGCTGCCGCTGGGCCAGCCCAGGGCGTTGTATCGGATCGTCGGCTGCCGTAGCAGGGGCACGATGGCCTACCGCGGCGGCCCGGCGCGGCGCGAGGTGGCGGTCGGCTTCGACGACGGTCCCGCTGCCGACACGCCGGCGTTCGTGGCGATGCTGGAGCGCAGCCGCGCGCAGGCGACGTTCTTCCTGATCGGCCGGCAGGTCAGCTCCGCCTTCAGGGCGACGCTGCTGCGCGAGCTGCGCGACGGCGACGTGCTGGGCGCCCACAGCTTCAGCCACCCGGACCTCACGCGCACGGGCGCGGTGCGCGCGCAGCTGACGCAGACGCTGGGGGCGATCCGCGCGGTCACCGGCTATACGGCGTGCGTGTTCCGCCCGCCCTACGGCGCATACGACCAGTCGGTCGTGCAGATCGCGCGCTCGCTGGGCCTTGCCACGGTGCTCTGGAACGTCGATCCGAGCGACTACACGCGGCCGGGCGCCGCGGCGATCGAGCAGCGAGTCCTGGCGCAGGTGCGCCCCGGCTCGATCGTCATCTCCCACGACGGCGGTGGGCTGCGCGCGCAGACGTTGGCCGCCTACCCGGCGATCATCTCCGCGCTGCGCGTGCGCGGCTACCGGATCGTGACGATCCCCGAGCTGCTGGGCTTCCGGCCCGTGTACGAGCCGTGCATCCGACTGTGCGACGGCATCGGCGTGCCGCGGCGCGCGCTGCCCGGCGACGCGATCCTCCAACGCGCCCCGTAGCTCCCCGCGCACGCTGGCGGCGCCCGCCTGCTTAGAATAGGCTCCCAACCAGAACGTCTAGTCGTTTGGACGTCAACAGCGCGCGCCCGTAGCTCAGTGGTCAACGGTTCTCTTCGGGGAGCCAAAGAGCAGCGGTCTTTCAAGCCGCAGGCCGCGGGTTCGATTCCCGCCGGGCGCACTGCTCCCTCTCAGCCGGGCCCCGCGTTTCCCGACTCGCGCCCTCGCCCGAAGAACGCTCCGCGCGTCTCCCTCGCCGAGATCGCGTTCTCGATTCAGAATGGGCCGTAAGCGGGTCCAAATGGGCCGTAGATCAGTCCAAATAGGCCGTAGAGCCCAGTTTCCCGGGCTGCGCAGGCGTGTCATCCAATCGGTGTCAAGTTGACATTCTGCGTAAAACGTGATTTACATGTCTTCAGCGGGAATGGGTGTCATCCATCCGGATTCGATGCGGATGGCGAGATTTCGAGGAGGGATGAAGGGCCTGGATATGGGCGTGGGGTCGAGCAGGTTGCGAGATCGGAACCGGGCGAGCGTCGACTCGTCGAGGTCGAGCGGACACATGTCCGCCGACGTGCGCCGCGCGGGCGCAGACATGAGGATGGAGGTCCAATGGAGATGAGGGTGTTCGTCTGCCACGAGCAACGGATGTTGCGGGGGCTGCATGGCCGCTGGCCCTATCGTCGCTCGCACTGTCGTCACGATCTGCACTGGCTCGTGCGCGTGCAGCCGCAGCCGTGCCTGTGCCCGAGTGCGCGCACGCACTCGATGGGCGGCCTGCGCGCTTACAGCCGCCGGCCCTAGAGCTCCAGGGGAGACCGACGGGGGCAGCCTATCCCCGCAGGCCCGGAAGGGAAGTCGGGGAGGCCTGCGGGGAGCGGCGAGCCCCGGCCGCGGCGTCGGTGCGCCGGGCGTGCTCGGCGATCGCGTCGATCAGCTGCGGCCACGCCGCCCGCGGGAGGTCGTGGCCCATGCCGTCGATGCTCACCAGCTCCGCGCCGGGGATCGCCCGCGCTGTGGCGCGCCCGCCGGAGGGAGCAACCAACGGGTCGGCGGAGCCGTGGATCACGAGCGTGGGAGCGGTGATGGTGCGCAGCTCGGCGGTGCGGTCGCCGGAGGCGATGATTGCGGCCAGCTGGCGGCCGGGCCCCTCGGGGTCGTGGTCGCGGTCGTAGCTGGTGGCGGCGAGCGCGCGGATGTCATCGAGGTCGCGCGGCAGCCCCGGGGAGCCGATGGCGGCGAACACCTGCTCCATGTGCGTCACGAACGCCTCGCGCTCGCGCGGCGCCCGCCGCAGCAGTGTCGAGTAGACGCGCAGCGAGGGCTGCCCGCTCCAGAAGCGCCCGGTGTTGGACATGATCGAGACCAGCGAGCGCACCGACTCGGGGTGGCGAGCCGCGAGCGTCTGGGCGATCATGCCGCCCATCGACGCGCCGATCACGTGCGCGGGAGCCAGCTCCAGCTCCCGCAGCAGCCCGGCGGCGTCGCCGGCCATGTCCGCCAGCGTGTAGGTGGCGGCGCGCTTTGAGCGCAGCAGCAGTTGAGGGATCGTCGGCGGGCGCCCCTGCACATGGG
>CABDZA010000207.1_pt1 | contig 13155 bp, 13 predicted proteins | sample 3132091 | NCBI WGS metagenome assembly CABDZA01 (sample SAMEA5534339, study PRJEB31848) | metagenome | biome: tundra; feature: field; material: soil | place: USA | collected 2013-05 | depth 0.45 m
CCGGCGATGTTGAGCGCGGCCGCGAGCTTCTCGTGGGTGGCGTCGCGCGTGACGCTCACCGGCCAGCTCCCCCGGCGGTCCTCGCTGCCGTCGGCGAGCGAGAGCTTGTGGATCAGCCCGTCGGGCGAGGCCGCGTAGACGAACAGGCGGTCCGGGTCGGCGACGGGGCTGGCGGTGGTGATCTGCGCGCTCCCAGCCCAGCGGCCGATGCCGGGCGGCGTGAACGTCCACAGGATCCTGCCGCCGTTCGCGTCGATGGCGACGGTCCTGCCATACGTGGTGGTGGCCACGATCAGGTTGTGCGTGGCGCCCGCAACGGGCACGCCGTGCAGGTAGATGGGCGAGGAGTCAACGGTCCCGGGGATGGCCACCGTGCGGCGATGCAGGTGCGCGACGTTCGCGGCGGTGATGCCCGTGGAGCGGGCGCTCACGTCGCTGCGCTGCGGATCGAGCCCGAACTCCGGCCAGTCCAGCAGCCGGAGAGAGGACGCGGCCGCCGCCGGGATCGCCGTCGCGTCGGCCGTCGGCGTGGAGACATCCGCCGGTGCGTCGCTGCCGCAGGCGGCCATCAGCGCGCAGGCCGCCGCGGTCAGGCTCAGACAGGTGAGGCGGCGGGCGCGCATCCGGTGTTTCTAGCGTATTCCCGCCACGCGGCCGCCGGCGCTGGCGTCGGGCCGGCGTTATGCTCCTGCCCGGGGTTCCGCACCGCGGGCCCGTTGACACGAGCAGGAGCGTGAGCGAGATGGCGAAGACCCCGGAGGTGGGCGAGCAGGCCCCGGACTTCGAGCTCCCTGGCACCGAGGGCCCCTTCCGGCTCTCCGACCATCGCGGCGAGCGCGTGGTGCTCCTCTTCTACCCCGGCGACAACACGCTGGTGTGCACCAAACAGTTCTGCTCATACCGTGACCGCGCCCAGGACCTCGCGGCGCTGAACGCGACCGTGGTGGGCATCTCCGCTCAGGATCTCGACTCCCACGCGGCGTTCTCGGCCAAGCACTCGCTCAACGTCCCGTTGCTCGCGGACGTGGACAAGCAGGTGGCCCGCTCCTACGACGCGTTCTCGCCGCGCCTGGGGGTCAAGCGCGCGGTGATCGTGATCGACGAGCAGGGTGTGGTGCGTCACCGTCACGACCACCTGCTGGGGCTCGACTACCAGTCGGTGGACGCGCTCAAGGGCGCCCTCGACGCCCTGCCCGCACCCGCCGCTCAGTGACCGCTCGCGCCGAGCGCGGCGGCGGCCTCGTCCCCGTCGGACGGCCGCTCGGTTCCGGCACGCGCCGCATACAGCTCGGCCAGCTCGAGCTGTAGGCTGCGCGGCTCCTCGCCCGGTCCCGGCGAGCGCCGCTGCCAGGCGCCTGCGCTGTCCAGGTCCCACGAGCTCTGGTTGTCGGCGAAGGCGCGCTCCAGCGTGTCCAGCACCTCCCCGCGCAGCTCCTCCGACTCGATCGGCACGGCGAGCTCGACGCGGTGGTCGAGGTTGCGCGGCATCAGGTCCGCGGAGGCGATGTAGACGGTGTGCTCGCCGCCGCGTTGAAAGGCATAGACGCGCGAGTGCTCCAGCAGGCGCCCGACGATCGAGATGACCCGGATGTTCTCCGAGAGGCCGGGCACCCCGGGGCGCAGGCAGCAGATGCCGCGGACGTTCAGGTCCACCCGCACCCCCGCCCGCGAGGCCGCGTACAGGGCACGTATGCAGCGGCCGTCCACGAGCGAGTTCATCTTCATCGCGATCCGCGCCGGCGAGCCCTCGGAGTGCGCCTCGACCGTCCGCTCGATCTGCTTGATGATGCCGCCGCGCAGTTGGTTGGGAGCCATCAGCACTTTGCGGTAGTGAAGCGGGCGTCCGTAGCCGGTCAGATAGTTGAACATGTCGGCCACGTCCGCGCCGATCTGCTCGTCGGTTGTGAACAGCCCGAAGTCGGTGTAGAGCCGAGCGGTGGCCGAGTGGTAGTTGCCGGTCCCGATGTGCACGTAGTTGCGCACGCCGTCACCCTCGCGACGCACCACCAGCACGCACTTGGCGTGGGTCTTCAGCGCCGGTTGGCCGTAGACGACGTGCACGCCCGCCTCCTCCAGCGCCTTGGCCCAGTGGATGTTCATGCGCTCGTCGAAGCGCGCCTGCAGCTCCACCAGCGCCACCGCCTGCTTGCCGCGCTCGGTGGCGTCGATCAGCGCGGGCACCAGCGGCGAGTCGTCGCTGGTGCGGTAGACCGTCTGCTTGATCGCCAGCACGTTCGGGTCGGCCACCGCCTGCTCGACGAAGCGCTCGACGGAGGTGGAGAAGGAGACGTATGGGTGGTGGACCAGCAGGTCGCCTTCGCGCATCGCCCCCAGGACGTCCGGGCGCTCGCCCTCGTGGCGCAGCAGTCGCGGGTGGGTGATCCCGACGAGTGTCTCTTCGCGCAGCTCCGCGTGGCCGGGCAGCTTGACGATCTGCCACAGCGCGCCCATGTCGAGCAGGCCGTCCACCGGATATACCTCGTCGTCCTCGACGCCCAGCAGCCCCGCCAGCGCCTCGCGCAGCTTCTCCGAGCAGTCGGCGCCGACCTCCACGCGCACGACCTCGCCGAAGCGGCGGCGGCGCAGCTCGTCCTCGACCGCCTGGAGCAGGTCGGCGGCGTCGTCGGAGACCTCCAGGTCCGCGTCCCGCGTGACCCGGAAGACGTCGTAGTCGGCGACCTCCATCCCCGGGAACAGGGCGTCGAGGTGGTGGGCGATGACGTCCTCCAGCGGCACCAGCAGCGCCGGCTCGGGCGCGGGCTGGCGCAGCGTGACGAAGCGCGGCAGGATCTCCGTGGGGACCTTCACCCGCGCGAAGACCGTCTGGTCGGTGATCGGGTCGCGCACCAGCACGGCGAGGCTGATGGAGACGTTCGATATGTAGGGAAAGGGGCGTCCGGGGGCGACGGCCAGCGGGGTCAGCGCGGGGAAGATCGCCTTCTGGAAGTGCCGGGCCAGCTGCGCCCGGCGGTCTTCGTCGAGGTCCTGCACGCCCACCACGCGGATGTCGTGGCTGGCGAGCGCCGGGCGCAGCCGCGCTTCGAAGCAGTCGGTCAGCCGCCGGCTCTGCTCCAGCACGCGCTCGCGGATCAGCGCGATCGTCTCAGAGGGTATGCGCCCGTCCTGGCTGGGCTTCTCCACACCGGCGTCGATCTGGTCGCGCAGGCCGGCCACCCTGACCATGTAGTACTCGTCCAGGTTGGTGGTGTAGATGGCGCAGAACTTGATCCGCTCCAGCAGCGGCGTGCGCTCGTCCTCGGCCAGTTGCAGCACGCGGTCGTTGAAGTCCAGCCAGGAGAGCTCGCGGTTGAGGTAGAGCGAGGGATCCTCGCCCGCGTCCGCCGTCGCCCCGCCGTGGGGTCGCTCGTGTCCCTCCTGTTCGCGCTCGCTGTCCATGGGGTCCCAAGCTACACCCTGAGCCTCGATTCCTGAACGGCTCGCCGTGGTCGGGGGATTGTGCACGCTAGGCTGGGGGTCGATCGGGATGGCTCGTCAGCTCTGGCTACTTCGTCACGCAGAGGCAGAGCGGCTGGGAGCCGGCGCGCATGGCGCCAGCCAGGACTCCGAGCGCACGCTGACCGAGCATGGACAGCTGCAGGCGCGCGCCGCGGGCATCGCTCTGGATCGGCTGGGGGCGGACTTCGAGGCGGTGCTGTTCAGTCCCAAGGCGCGGGCGCGCGAAACCGCGCAGCTGGCCGCCGAGGGCTGGACGGCGCAGCAGCGCGGGCGGCTCGCCATGCACGCTCCGCTGGCGGGGGGTTTCGACGGGGCGCAGGCCCTCGAGGCGATGGCCGGCGCGGGCGCCCACGGCCAGCTGCTGCTCGTCGGGCACGAGCCCGACCTCTCGCGCGTCATCGGCGAGCTGACCGGGGGACGGGCGGACGTCAAGAAGGGCGGCCTTGCGGTGCTTCGCCTAGAGGCGGTGGGCGCTGAGCTGCTCGTCCTCATGCGGTCCCGCGAGCTCGCGCTGATCGCCGAGATGACCGTCCGGGGCGTGTGATCCCCACTCGGCGGGGAGCGATGACGGCACGTCGTCGGGATCGACGACCTCGAGCGATTCGGCCGCGAAGCGGTAGCCGATGCCGAAGTGGGTGTGGATGTAGCACCACCCGGGCGAGGCCTTCTCGAGCTTCTGGCGGAGCTTGCGCACGAACACGTCAACCGAGCGGTCGCCGCGCACCATCGTGTAGCCCCACAGTCGCGAGTAGATCTCCTCGCGCTCGAGCACACGGCCCTCGGCGTAGGCGAGCAGCTCGATCAGCTCGAACTCGCGCCGGGTGAGGTCGATGCTCTGGCCGTCCACGTAGGCCTGGAAGCGATCGGGACGGATCTCCACCTCGCCGGCGTTGACCGCCTTGGTCTCCGTCCTGCCGGTGCTGCGCCGGCGGCGGCGCACGACGCTCTGCACGCGGGCGATGACTTCCTCGGGGTGGCATGGCTTGGTGATCCAGTCATCGGCCCCGAGCCGCAGCCCGCGGACGCGCTGGGCGACCGTGGAGGGACCCGTGCAGACGACGATCCCGAGCTCCGGGAGCGCCTCGCAGAGGCGCTCCAGCCACCCCCACGCCTGCGGGCCGAGGACGGCCAGGTCCACGACCAGCGCACTCAGGCGCATCGACACGACGGCGTCCGCCGGAACGGGGCTGGCGAGCACGCGATGCTCCCAGCCGAGCCGGTCCAGGCGCTTTGTGAGCACCTGGATGAAGCCGCTGTCGCGGTCGAGGACGGCGATTCGCAGAGAGGCTGGGGATGGGGCCAAGCCCTCGCAGGACGCTGAGGAGCCCTCCGGAGCTTCGGCGCGCACGCTTGCCGTCATCGGGGCGCAGTGTAAGCGATTCGCTGGTCGTCTGAGGGCACTGCGGGCCAACGTCACAGGATGTTCACAGGAGGCTCGCTATTTGCGGGCGCATCCGCGAGCCTGCTCGAGCTGCGCCTGCGCACGACACGGCCGGCGTATCACCACGGCTATGGGGCCGGGTTGCCCGGAGCAGCGTCCCAGGGGGTGCCCGGGGGCCGCGAGGAGTCCGAGAACTCCCGGAACAGGCCGGTGACGACGAACGCCACCTGCTCGCCGATGTCGACGGCGTTGTCGCCGACGCGCTCCAGCGCCCGGGCCACGAGGGTCATGTGCATCGCCCACTCGCGCGTATCCGGATCGTCCCCGATTTCAATCGCCAGGCGGAAGATCTCACGATTGAGGCGGTTGATTTCGCGGTCCTGGCGCACGAGGTCCTCGGCCAGGCCGATGTCGCGTCCTGCGAAGGCGGCCTTGCTCTGGACCACCTCCGAGCGCGCGAACGCCCCCATCTTGGCGAGCGCTTCGAGCATCTCGCTGTGGACGGGCGGCTCATGGCCGGACAGGGGGATCATCTTGGCGATGTTCACGCACTGATCGCCCATGCGCTCGATGTGCTTGATCATGTGCAGCAGGGCCGCGACCAGGCGCAGGTCGCCCGCGACCGGCGCCTGCAGGGCCAGCAGCGAGAGGATTCCCTGGTGGACCTCCAGGTAGCGTCCGTCGACGCGGTCGTCGTCTGCGATCACCATCTGCGCCAGCTCGACGTCCTGGTGGTGCAGCGCCTCCAGCACCCGGTCGAGCTGCTCGACGATCAGGTCGAGCCCCCCGAGGGCCCCGTCCTCGAGCTCGCGCAGCTGGGCCTGGAAGTGGGCGCGCCCCTGGTGGCCGTCGTCGCCGGCGCTCGCGCTCGGGCGTGGCGAGGCGGGCTCGGGCGGGCGCGCGGGCCCGCCGCCGCTAGCCGAACTTTCCGGTGACATAGTCCTCGGTCCGCGAATCGTTGGGGTTGGTGAAGATCTCCTGGGTCGGGCCGACCTCGATGAGCTCGCCGCTGAGCATGAACGCTGTGCGATCGGCGACGCGCGCGGCCTGCTGCATGTTGTGCGTGACGATCACGATCGTCACGCGCTTCTTCAGCTCCTCGATCAGCTCCTCGATCCTGAGCGTCGCGATCGGGTCGAGCGCCGAGCAGGGCTCGTCCATCAGGATCACCTCGGGTTCCACGGCCAGCGAGCGTGCGATGCACAGCCGCTGCTGCTGTCCGCCCGAGAGCCCGGCCCCCGGCTCGCCGAGCCGGTCGGCGACCTCGTCCCACAGGCCCGCGCCGCGCAGCGCCTCCTCGACCTTCGCCTGCAGGTCGCGCTTGCCCTCGGCGCTGCGGCCGCTCGAGCTGAGGCGCAGGCCGGCGGCCACGTTGTCGAACACCGACATCGTCGGGAACGGGTTCGGCTTCTGGAAGACCATCCCGATCGCGCGGCGCACCGCGACCACGTCCACCGAGGGGTCGTACACGTTGAGCTCGTCCAGCATCACCCTGCCCTCAGCGTGCGCGCCGGGGATCTCCTCGTGCATGCGGTTGATGCATCGCACCATCGTCGACTTGCCGCAGCCCGACGGGCCGATGATCGCGGTGACCTCGTTGGCGCGGAAATCGAGGTCGATGCCCTTGATCTGCTCGGCCTCACCGTAGAAGGCGCGGAGCTTCTCCAGCGTGACGCTCAGCCCCCGCTTGGTGTCCACCGTGGCGGTGCTCGCGCCCGCGGCGTCGCCGTCCCTCGCCGAAGCGCTCGCGGGAGCGGGCGCCTGCGGCGCGATCCGTTCTCGGCCGCTCTCGGTTCGGCTCTCGCGGTCCATGTCAGCTACCTGGGCGGGCGTTCCGTCCGATGTCATGCAAGGCGACTCCTTCGCGAGACGAGGCGGGCGATGAGATTGAGCAACAGGATCATGACGACGAGGGTCAGCGCGGCGCCCCATGCACGGTTTACCACGGCCGTGGTCGGCGATGTGACGTCTTTGTAGATTTGCACGGGCAGCGAGTTCATGAACTGTCCCAGGTTGAGGTTGGTCTTGTCCGTCGCGGCGGCCGTGAACAGCAGCGGCGCCGTCTCGCCCGCCGCCCGGGCGATCGCCAGCAGCACCCCCGTCACCATGCCCGGCAGTGCGGTCGGCAGGACGATGCTGAAGATCACGCGCCAGCGCGGTGCGCCGAGCGCCAGCGCCGACTCGCGCAGGGCGCCCGGGATCAGCAGCAGGATCACCTCGGCCGAGCGGATCACGACCGGGAGCATCAGCAGCGCCAGCGCGAGTGAGCCCTTGTAGCCCGCGTAGGAGCTGCCCGTGCCGACGACGAGGACGATGTAGATGAACAGCCCGAAGACGATCGAGGGCACGCCGGTGAGCACGTCGACGAAGAAGCGCACCAGGCTGGCGAACCAGCTGTCGCGGCCGTACTCGACGAGCCACACGGCCGTGCCGATGCCGATCGGGATGGCGATCGCCGAGGCCAGCGCGACGATCTCGACCGTCCCGAGGATCGCGCTCTTGATCCCGCCGATGCTCGAGGCCTTGAAGAAGGTGTTGCCGGTCGGATCGGTGCTGAAGAAGCTCGGGCTCCAGGAGCCGAGGCCCTTGCGCAGGAGGTAGAAGACGACCAGCGCGAGCGGGATCAGGGCGATCAGCGTGCCGGCCAGGATCGTCCCGCGCGCGATCCTGTCCTTGCGCCGGCGCGCGGGGCTGACGGCGAAGCGCGCGAACTGCCCGCTCGCTGGACTCTGCGCGCTCACGCGCCCGCCACCGCCCCCGCGATCGGCTGCGATCCCGCGGCGGCCGCCGGGGTCGCGGCGGTCTTGCCTCCCCGCGAGGCTCTGCTCACGAGCACGCGCGCGATGCCGTTGACTGCCAGCGTGAGCACGAACAGCACCAGCCCTGCGGCGAACAGCGCCGAGCGGTGCAGCCCCTGCGCCTCGCCGAACTCGTTGGCGATCACCGCGGCGAGGCTGTAGCCCTGCCCGAACAGGTGGCTGCCGAGCTGCGGCGCGTTGCCGATCACGATCGTCACGGCGATCGTCTCGCCGATCGCCCGGCCGAGGCCGAGCATCGCTCCGCCGACGATCCCGGCGCGGCAGTAGGGGATCACGGCCGTGTGGATCATCTCCCAGCGGGTCGCCCCCAGCGCGAGCGCCGCCTCCTTGTGATCGGCGGGCACCGTCGCCATGACCTCGCGGCTGATCGCGCTGACGATCGGCAGGATCATGATCGCCAGGATCAACCCGGCGATGAAGTAGTTGGGGATCGTCACGGTGCCGCCGCCGATGAACGGGATGAAGGAGAGGCGATCGGCCACCCACTGCTCGGCGCCCTGGAGCTTGGGTGCGAGGAAGAAGATCCCCCACAGGCCGTAGACGACCGAGGGCACGGCGGCCAGCAGCTCGACCAGGACCGTGAGCGCGGCGCGCAGCCGCAGCGGGCACAGCTCGTTGGCGTAGATCGCCGTGGCGACGGCCACCGGCACGCCGATCAGCAGCGCCAGCGCCGAGGTGATCAGCGTTCCGAGGACGAGCGGCAGCGCGCCGAACCTTTCGCCGCTGACGTTCCAGTCCTTGTCGAAGGTGAAGCCGAACACGCCCGCCCTGGCGAACGCCGGGCGGGACTCTCCCACCAAGCGCACGAAGAAGTAGACGATCAGCGCGAGGATCAGCGCGGCGAGTGCGGTCAGCCCGTACTTCAGCGCCCGATCGGGCAGACGCGCAAGCGGTGACCGCTCAAGGATCGAGCGGTCACCGCTTGGCATGGCTGCCGTGTCCATGGCCGCTTGTCTATCCGATCAGGCGGCGGAATGTCCCGCTCAGGCGCCGATTGGCGAGCCGTTGCACTGAAGGCCGGCCGCAGCCGCCTTGGACTTGGCCAGGATCGACGCCGGCAGGCCGGCGTAGTCGGCCTGCGAGAGGATCGTCTGTCCTTCGTTCAGCCCGTAGGTGATGAACTTGACGACGCCCTTCGCGGCTGCTTCGCCGCCCGGCGTCCCGGCCTTGCAGAGGTCCTTGTTGACGATGATGAACGTCTGCGAGGTGATCGGGTAGCTGGCCGCTCCAGCAGGGTTGCTGATCTTGATTCCCAGGTTGGCCGGCACCTTCACGCCCTGCGCCGCCGCCGTGGCGGAGGCGAGGCTCGGGGCGACGAACTGCCCCGCCTTGTTCTTCACCGATGCGTAGGTGAATTTGTGCTGCAGCGCGTAGGCCTGCTCGACGTAGCCGACGGCTCCAGCGGTCTGCTGTACGGCGCCCGCCACGCCGGCGTTGCCCTTCGCGCCGGTTCCGGTCGGCCACTGCACGTCCTTGCCTTCGCCGACCTTGCTCTTGAATTCCGGGTCGACCGAGGCCAGGAAGCCCGTGAAGCCCGAGGTCGTGCCCGAGGAGTCCGAGCGATGGATGACCGTGATCGCGGTGCTCGGCAGCGAGACGCCGGGGTTGAGCGCCTTGATCTCGGCGTCGTTCCAGGTCTTGACCTTGCCCAGGTAGATGTCGGCGATCGTCTTGGCGTCCAGCTTCAGGCCGGTCTGCACGCCCGGGAGGTTGTAGGAGACGGTGATCGCGCCCAGGAACATGGGGATCTCCACCGCCGGGCTGCCGTTCTTGGCGATCGCTTCTTCGTCTGCGGGCTTCAGCGGCGGATCGCTCGCGCCGAAGTCGACGGTCTTGGTCTCCAGCGAGGTGATGCCCGCGCCTGAGCCGACCGCCTGGTAGTTCACCGTCAGGCCAGACTGCGACGAGGCCCACTGTTCGTACACGGGGGCCGCGAACGTCGAGCCGGCTCCTGAGATCGTCCCCGAGGCGGCGCTTGAGGACGTCGTGCTGGCGGAGCTGGCGGGGCTGCTGGACGAGCTGGAGCTGCTGCCGCACGCGGCTAGTCCGAGCGCGAGCACTGCGACGCCCGCAAGCGCGCCAATCTTGTTCTTGATCACTGCGTCTCCTCTGGCTGGATTATCTCTTGAGCACGAACCGGGCACGCATCTCTGCGCCGGACCGGCGTGCCGGGGGACAGTCTGCTCAACCGCCGGTGGCCTCCATGTGAACATTTCGTGAAGGTTGGGGCTGAAAGCGGTAGCCGAAACCGGGGTGGGTGTGGATGAAACGGCGATCCGGCAGCGCGACCTCGAGCTTGCCCCGCAGCTTGCTCACGTAGACGTCCACCGAGCGGTCGCCCGCGCGCAGCTCGCCACCCCACACCGTCCGGTAGAGATCCTCGCGCGTGATGATCGCGCCCAGGCGCCGGGCCATCGCGGCGAGCAGTTCGAACTCGCGCACCGACAGCGTCAGCGCACGGCCGGTGGCCAGCACCAGGCCCTCCTCCAGCCTGATCTCCAGCTCGCCGGCATGGAGGGTGTCGGCGGGAACGTCCGCGCTCTCCGGAAAGGCGGCCACGGCGCGAAGCGTCGCAGCTCGCGTGGGTCAAGGGCGTTGCAAACTCGTGATCTAGACGTGAAGAAAGCGTGAACGCCCGAGCACGGGCGGCGCGGGCCCGCGCGGCGCGGCGCGGGGCAATATCCTCGCTGGATGAGCTTCCCGTGGCGCGGCATGGACGGCACCCTGATGGGCCTGGTCGAGGAGGCCGGACGCAACGTCCAGCGGTGCGGGCTGCTGCTGCGCGATCTGCTGATCGACTATCCCGAGCACGCCACGCTCGCACAGGACCTGAAGGTGTGCGAGCAGGAGGGCGACCGCATCACCCACGACATCATCCACCGGCTGGCCGGTCGCGGGCGCGTGCGGGCTCCATTCGACGCGGGCGACGGCTACGCCCTGGCGACCGCGCTGGACGACATCGTGGACCACTCCGAGCACGCCGCCGTGCAGCTCGGCCTCTACGGCGTCGAGGCGCCGATGGAGCAGGCCGTCGAGTTCGCCGAGGTGCTGGTGGGCGCGGGCGAGCAGATCGCGCAGGCGCTGCGCTGCCTGCGCACGGGCACCGAGCTGGCTCCCCATCTGGTGGAGATACACCGCCTCGAGAACGAGGGCGACCGCCTGCAGCGCGACGGTGTGGCCTCGCTGTTCGCGGGGGGCATAGACCCGATGGTGGTGATTCGCTGGAAGGACATCTTCGAGTCCCTGGAGGCGTCGGTGGACGCCTGCGAGACGGTGGCCCACGTGGTCGAGGGCATCACGCTGAAGCAGCGCCGACGCCGCCGCTGAGCGCCGGCAGGGCCTCAACGCAGCGTGCTCGCAGGCGCGTCGAACCGCAGGCGCGCTCCCCTTGGGTCGCCGATGAAGAAGACCTGGAAGCGTGTGGAGGCGCCCGCGGGCGCCTGCGCCAGCACGGCCCGCCCGGCGGCCACGATCCTGCCGGCCCGTTCGGCGAGCGCATAGACCACCAGTTCTCGCTGCACGACGCCCGAACGGTTGGCCACGGTGCCCTCGGCGCCGAGCCCGTTGCTGGGGTCTTCCACCAGGTGCGCGCCTTCGACGGCGATTCGCGGGATCGGGCCCGAGAAGGCGGGGGCTTCGCCCACCTTCGCACTGACGCTCACGGGCGCGCCCGCGCCCTGGACCTGGTCGTCGATCCACGTCAGCTCGCCATGGGCGCCCAGCAGCGGGGCCGAGACGAGCGTGCGCGCCAGGCCGGGCGTCGAGTTCGTGTAGAGAACCGCTCCGCGTGCGTCCCTGACGGTGACGGCCAGCGGAACGTCGCGCAGCGCCGTGCCCGAGCGGTTGCGCAGCCTGAGCACAACGGCGCTGCCTTCGGGGCTGTGCAGCACGGTCTCCTGCACAACCTCCACCAGCCGGCTCTCGCGTGCGATTGACAGACCCCCCCCGCGTGCAGCGCTAGCGCCGCCGCGCGCGGCCTCGCGTTCGAGGCGCGCGCTCTGCTCGGCGGTCGTCTCGCACCCCGCCAGCGCCAGCGTGAGCGCCAGCGCGAGCAGGCCGCCCGCTGCGCGCGTCAACCGAACGCCCCGCTGATGTAGTCGCGCGTGCGCTGTATGGTGGGCCGCTCGAACACCTGCGCGCTCGGCCCGTACTCCACCAGCTCGCCGAGGTGCATGAACGCGACGTTGTCGGCCACACGGAAGGCCTGCTGGAGGTTGTGCGTCACGATCACGATCGCCACGCTCTCGCGCAGGCCCACGATCAGCTCCTCGATCGTGGCCGTCGAGATCGGGTCCAGCGCCGAGCACGGCTCGTCGAGCAGCAGCACCTCCGGCCCTGCGGCCAGCGCCCGCGCGATACACAGCCGCTGCTGCTGGCCGCCCGACAGCCTCAATGCCGAGCGGTCGAGGTCCTCCGCCACCTCCTCATACAGGCCGGCCCTGCGCAGCGCATCCTCGACCGCACGGGCGAGCTCGGGGGTGCGCCGGCGCCGGCGCCCTCCGCGCGCGATGTGCTGCTCGGCCAGCGCGTAGGCGACGTTGTCGAAGATGCTCATGGGGAACGGGTTCGGCTGCTGAAAGACCATCGAGACGCGCCGGCGCAGGTCGTTGACCTCCAGCTCGTGGATGTCGCGGCCGTCGATCGTGATCGCGCCGCTGCGCGCGGCGCCTGTGGTGATCTCGGTGAGGCGGTTCAGCGAGCGCAGCAGCGTCGTCTTGCCCGAGCCCGATGCTCCGATCAGCGCCAGCACCTCGCCCTGGCGGACCGGCAGGGAGACGTCGCGCACCACCCAGTTGGCGCCGTAGGCGAGCCACACCGAGTCGATCCGCATCCGCTCGAGCACGCGCGCGGACGCCGGCCGGGACGGATGGGCCCGCAACGAGGCGCGGCCCGGCCCGCGCGGGACGCCGTTGCTCGCGGGCGCGGCTCCGGATGCTGCCACGTTCGGCTCGCGGTCGAGCGCGATGCGCCGGATTGGGGGTGGCATCAGCGGGTCCATGTCACCTTCCCAGCGGCCAGAGCCGCAGCGCTCTGAACGCGCGGCCGCGCTCGCCCGCCGGGCGCTCTCTGTTGCTCAGGCGGGTCACGAGCGCATTGAGCGCCAGCACGATCATCAGCAGCACGAACGCCGCGGCGTAGGCCTTCTCGTGCGCGTTGCCCTCGCCCGCCGGGGAGTTGTTGTAGACGTAGCTGGTGAGCGTCGAGCCCGTGCCCCGCAGAGCCCCCAGCAGGGGCGTGTGACCGACGGGTTCGTTCTTCAGGGTCGCGCCCAGGAGGATGGTCACGATCGCCGTGTCGCCGATGATCCGACCCATCCCGAGCACGACGCCGCTGGCGATGCTCGGGCGTATCGCCGGGAGCAGCACGCCGCGGATCGTCGTGACGCGCGTCTTGCCCAGCGCGTAGGAGGCCTCCCGCAGGCGGTCGGGGACCTGGGCGAGCGCCTCGTGGGTGGCGCCGACGATCAGGGGCAGCGCCAGCAGCGACATGACGATCCCC